>Ga0206127_1001768_pt1 | contig 22641 bp, 17 predicted proteins | sample Helgoland_Spring_6_FD_148646 | JGI IMG/M metagenome (GOLD analysis project Ga0206127, IMG submission 148646) | Pelagic subsurface seawater microbial communities from Kabeltonne, Helgoland, North Sea - Helgoland_Spring_Bloom_20160419_1 | ecosystem: Environmental > Aquatic > Marine > Epipelagic ...
TATTTTTGAATTAAGATTGATGATTATACCATTCAACTTTGCAGAAAAATCAGCTCCAGAAATACAGATGATTGTTTTTTTCAAAAACTGAAACTCACAGTTTCCAAAAGTAATTTCTAAAACAGCTAAATCTAAAGGGTTATTTAATATACTATTTGCTAAATCTGAAGAATAAGTATCCATAACGCCAGAAACAGGAACACCTACTGATGCAAATCCTGAGCGCCCTTTATCTTGAATAGAGCAATAAAAACCAGATTTTAATACCTTAAGCATCTGCCTCCATTTTTAAAACTTGATAAGTGTTTGCCTTAATTTCTTTCTCTAGTTGGTGAAATTCGTCAATACAAACTGGCTTAAATTTAACTTTATCTCCTGCTTTTGCAAAGCAAGGATTTACATTTTCTATATCGAAAAAATTAATTGGAGTTTTACCAATAACATTCCAACCTCCTGCAGAATCATTTGGGTAGACTCCTGTTTGTTGTCCTCCTATTGCCACTGAACCTTTTTCCACTTGTATTCTTGGATTTGCTTTCCTATCAAAAAAAAGTTGTTCACTTAGTCCTCCTAAATAAAGAAAACCTGGTAAAAAACCGATGAAAAAAATTGTGTAATTTCTTTCTGAATGAAGTTTGATAATTTTATCAATAGATAAGCCTGATTTAGCTGATATTTCTTCTAAATCAATTCCAAAGTTTACATCATAACAAACAGGAATTTCGAAAATAAAATTGGTATCTCTTTCTGTTTGTATCTCTATTTTTTCAATTGACTTTAATATTTCCAGTTCTATAGAAAAATCTAGGAAAGGTTTTTTATACTTAATAGCTAAAGAATTGTAACCAACAATTAAATCTGTATATAGAATCTTTTTTTGGAATTCAATTTTATTTTTGAATCTAATAATTTCTTTCAGAATTGATGTATCAATTTTAGATTCCCATTCTACTAAAATGATTTGATTGCCAAACGGTTTATATGTAATAATTTTATCCAATTATAAATCCCTTTTTTCTCAATTCCCCATTAATGTATTTTACAATTTCGATCGAATTTTCAGTATCGCCGTGTATACAAAAGGTATCCGCCTTTATCGTTTTTGTTGAGCCTGTTATCGTTTTTACTTTTTGAGAATTAATCATTAATAGCAAATGTTCAAAAACTTTTTTTTTATCAGTTAATAAAGCATTTTTATAAATTCTTGAAACAAGTTTTAGACTATCTGTGTAATTCCTATCCGCAAAGGCTTCGTATTTTATATTTACATCATTTTGAAAAGCAACTCTTCCAATTATAGAATTATAAGGCACATATAAAAAAACATCATTTAAATAATCTCGAATACACTCTATAAATATTTTGGCCAATTTGTCATCAACTGCAATAGCATTGTATAAAGCTCCATGAGGTTTAATATGATGTAATTTTGCATCAACCCTAGCAAGTCTTTCTAAAAATAAATCTAATTGATTTTGAATACTTATTTTCAAATCTTTATCAGAAATTTGCATCAACTTTCTACCAAAATTTTCTTTATCTGGAAAAGAAGGGTGCACTCCAATTTTTAAATTGTTTTCAATTGCCAATTGTATCGTTTTATCAATAGAAAATTCATCACCAAAATGACCTCCACAAGCAATGTTACATGAGGATATGTAAGGCATTAATAAATGCTCTTTAGCTACTCCTTCACCAACATCACAATTAATATCTATTTTCATTTTACAACAAATTAAATACGTTTAAAATACCTTTTGCTCCTAAAAATATAGAAATCGATAAAATAATAAATCCGAAAATATTCTGCATTTTAGAATTTACAAAATTTCCTAAAACATTCTTTTTATTCATAATCCACAATAGAATTCCGGCAATAATTGGTAATAAAATTCCATTCGCAACTTGTGCAAACTTTATGATTTCTATAGGTTTTATTCCTGTAGATGAAAATAATACACCGATAAATAAAATGATAATCCAAACTAATCTAAACCATTTTGATTTCAAATTCCCTTTAAAACCCAAACAACCTTTTACAACATAAGCAGCTGCTAAAGGTGCTGTTATTGCTGAGGTGATTCCTGCAGCAAACAGACCTATACCTAAAAAGTAGGTTGCATAATTTCCGTAAAGAGGCGCAAGACTTTTTGCCAAATCAGAAGCATTAACAATATCATCTAGCCCAATGGAGGATGCAGAAATCATAATAGCCATAGAAACTAGACCTCCTAAAATAATAGAAATAAAGGTATCTTTTCTCACAATTTTTAAATCTTCTTTACCTTTCCATTTTTCTTTTACTAATGATGCGTGTAAAAATAAATTATAGGGCACCACTGTAGTACCAATTAACCCAATTATTGTTAATAAACTCCCTTCTGGCACAGATGGCAATAGAGCTCCTTTTAGAATCTCTAAAATATCAGGTTTTGTTATAAAAGCAGTAATTAAAAATGAAATACTCATAATTAAAACTAATACAACTAAAACTCTTTCTAAAAATTTGTAATTCCCTACAAATAGTAATACAAATGCAATTAAACCAATAATAAAACTTAAAATATTTAAAGAATGACCAGCTATTGTCATTCTTATCTCTCCAACCATGGTTTCTAAACCTAGAATTCCACCACTAATATTTCCTGCTTCGTAAGATGCGTTTCCGATAACAATTGCAGATAAAATAAGTACTATAAGTACCTTATTAATTATTGGGTTTTGTATTTCAGCTTTAATAACCTCAGATAATCCTTTTTTAGAAATAACACCTAATCTCGCAGCCATTTCCTGTAAAACAATAGTTGCCAATATAGACAAGAGCATTGCCCATAATAAATGAAATCCGAATTTTACCCCAGCCAATGTGCATAAAGTCACAGTGCCTGGACCAATAAAAGCAGCGGCTATAAGTGCCCCTGGACCTGTATTTTTTAATGAGAATTTACTCATTTAGAAGCTGAATTTAATGCATAAATGGCAAAGCTACCTAACCAATGTCCTCCCTCATAAGAATCTCCTACTACATTGGGTAAGGAATAATTGATATGTTCAAAAGCTATTTTTTTCAAATGACTATAATCGAGTAAATCTCTCACAATATCAAATAAAGCCCAAGCTCTAGAAAAATTCACACCATCTAAATGTACTAATTTTCCATCTGTTCTATCTGATACTTCTCCGACGTCTAATTTAAAATTGACATCTTTTAGTCGTGGTAAAAAATTAGAAAACCATCTTTTAAATGCTTGCTTTGTTAATATTCGTTTCATAATTGCGGCTTCTTGTAAACATGGAGATAAGAAATCGAAACCACCAGGCTCCCATGAAATTGGACAATTTGTATCATTCAAATAAAACTTTTCAGCACTACTTTTTATCATATTTAAAAGTAATTCATTATCAACAGTTTTAGCATAATCCCAGGCAAATGTTAATCCAAAAGCGGTATTAGGGTGCTCACCTACTCTAATAGGATAATTTAGTTTTGGAATAAATTCTAGGTATTTTTGTACAATTAAATCTGTTAGAGGCTGTAAGTTTTTTTCTAATTTTCGCGCAGTATCATCATCCCAAGTGTGTAGTTCTTCCGCTAGTTTTAACAACCAAGCCCAACCATAAGTTCGCTCGTAACTTTTATTATGTTTACCAAGAAAATATTCAACTTCCTTAGAAATATTTTCTCGAGAAATATGCTCTAATAATTTCTTTTTAACCTCATTTACATTCTCTAATTTAGGAAATTGCTTTAACAATGAAACTAAAGCCCAATGCCCATGTACGGAAGAATGCCAATCGAAACATCCATAAAATGCAGGATGTAATTCTCTTGGAGATTGCAAATCTTCTTTACCCCCAATAGTTTGTCCTAATTTATTTGGAAATTCTACATCTATACAATGCATAGGTAAATCTATTAACCTCTGCGCTTGCTCTAAATTTAGTTGAATTGAAATGGTTTGAGTTGTAACTTTACTTTTGGGTTTGAATTCTTTATTATTACATGCAGTTAATAAAAAAAGAGAATAAATGATAAAAAAGTTTTTCATTATTGATCTTATATTTTTTTTTAAAAGTAAATAAAAGAATTCAAAAAAAAAGCATCCAAAAAGGATGCTTTACTCTAATTTTATTTTTTTTACTAAAAAGCGTAACGTTGAGGACCTCCTCTGCGAATTTCTTCACTTGCAAATTCCTCAAATTGTTTAAAATTATGTCTAAATGCATTGGATAATTGAAATGCAGTTTCATAATATGCATCATCATTATTCCAAGTAGCTCTTGGACTCAATAACTCATCTGGAACACCTGGACAAGTTCTAGGTTGTGCAACTCCAAAAACGGAATGAATGTGATAATTTTCATAAGTATAATCACCCAAATCACCATTTAAAACAGCAGTAATCATTGCTCTCGTGTACTTTAAAGGCATTCTTCTGCCAACTCCATATTTTCCTCCAGACCAACCTGTATTAATTAGCCAAACATTTACACCAGCTTCTTGCATTTTATTACTTAACATTTCTGCATACCTTGTGGGATGCAAAGGCATAAAAGGTGCCCCAAAACAAGCTGAAAAACTTGGCACAGGCTCAGTAACGCCTGCCTCTGTACCTGCCACTTTAGCCGTATAACCAGATATAAAATGATATGCAGCTTGTGCTGGTGTTAATTTAGATATTGGAGGCAAAACCCCAAAAGCATCCGCAGTTAAAAAGAAAATATTTTTTGGATTTTCTCCAATTGAAGGTTTCTTTATATTATCGATATGATAAATAGGATAACTAACTCTTGTATTTTGTGTTATTGAGATGTCTTCAAAATCAACAGCTCCCTTGTCATCCATAATTACATTCTCAAGAATTGCACCTTTTCTAATAGCTGCGTATATTTCTGGTTCTTGTTTTTGCGATAAATTAATGACTTTTGCGTAGCAACCACCTTCAAAATTAAAAACAGTGTTTTCTGCTGTCCAACCATGCTCATCATCACCAATTAAACTTCTATTTGGGTCTGTAGAAAGCGTAGTTTTACCGGTACCCGATAACCCAAAGAAAATAGCAGTATCTCCATCTTTTCCAACGTTTGCAGAACAGTGCATAGGTAAAGTATTTTTATATATTGGCAATATAAAATTCAAAGCAGAGAAAATTCCTTTTTTAATCTCTCCAGTATAGCCTGTACCACCAATTAAAGCGATTTTCTTTGTAAAATTTAAAATTGCAAAATTGTGCTGACGTGTTCCATCAAGTTCCGCATCTGCCATAAAACCAGGTGCATTTATTACTGTCCATTCAGGAGTAAAGCTTTGCAACTCCTTTTCTGTTGGACGTAAAAACATATTATAAGCAAACATGTTACTCCACGGGTACTCGTTTACTACTCTAATATTAAGTTTGTAATTTTCATCTGCACAAGCATAACTATCTCGTACATAAATTTCTTTTTCTGATAAGTAATCAACAACTTTATTATAAAGCTGATCAAATTTTTCTTCTTCAAAAGGTAAATTAATTTTACTCCACCAAACCTCGTCTTTTGTAATGTTGTCTTTTACAATAAAACGATCCATTGGAGATCGCCCAGTAAACTCTCCTGTATTAACTGCAATAGCTCCTAGAGAAGATTCTACACCTTGTTCTTTTTTTAAAGTTTCTTGATGTAACTCACTAGAAGTTAACTGATAACGAATTGTTGGATTTTTGATTCCTAGATTATTTAACGAAATCGTTTTCGTACTTGTATCTACCATATCAATATTTTTAAGTTTTTTTATCAAAAACAAAATTAAACAATATTTTAAAATAGCGTTGAGTTCTAAATAAAATTATTAATTATTTATTGATTCTTGGATTTCTTTATGAATATTGTAATCATTGAAATCCAACCCATTATAAAAAATAAGCCTCCTAAAGGAGTTACGAACCAAATCATTTTTGCTGTTACAGGTGTTAATTGAATTAGATAAATAGACCCTGAAAAAAAGAGAATTCCTAAAAAAAATAAATAGCTAATTACATTTTTTTGTTTCACCGAAAATCCATTGTAAATATTCACAAATAATAAAACAATGGCATGCAACATTTGATAACGGACTGCCGTTTCAAAACTTTGTAACTGCGTTAATGTTAAAATTTCTTTTAGAGCATGTGCCGCAAAAGCACCTAAAATAACGGCTAACAATCCTAAAAATGAGGTAATTATTAAATTTTTAAACATTTTTTAATGTTTTTGTTAAATTTTAAACAAATATACTATCTTCGTTCTCATACAAAAATACATCTTTCTTTTATGAAAAATATTCTAATTATTGGAGCAGGAAAATCAAGTTCATCATTAATTAAATATTTATTAGAAAAATCTAATAAAGAAAACTTGATGCTTACAATTGGAGATATTTCAACTGAAAATGCATTAAAACTAATCGATAATCATAAAAATGCCGAGGCTATTCAATTAGATGTTTTTGATAATATTCAACGTGAAAAAGTAATTAAACGTTCTGACATTGTAATTTCTATGTTGCCTGCTCGTTTTCATACAGAAGTTGCAAAAGATTGTATTAAGTTTAAGAAACATATGGTAACAGCTTCATATGTTTCTAAAGAAATGAAAAAACTAGATGAAATTGTTAAAAAAAATAACTTAGTTTTTATGAATGAAATTGGTTTAGACCCAGGTTTAGATCACATGAGTGCTATGCAAGCTATTGATAGCATTAGAGAAAAAGGAGCTAAATTATTATTATTTGAATCTTTTTGTGGAGGTCTAGTTGCACCAGAAAGCGACAATAATTTATGGAACTATAAATTTACCTGGAATCCCAGAAATGTTGTTTTGGCTGGTCAAGGAGGAGCTGCAATGTTTATCCAAGAAAGTACCTATAAATACATTCCTTACCATAAATTATTTAGAAGAACAGAATTTCTAGAAGTTAATGGCAAGAAATTTGAAGCTTATGCAAATAGAGATTCCTTAAAATACAGAAAAGCTTATGGCTTAGAAAATATACCAACAATGTACAGAGGTACCGTTCGAAAAGTAGGTTTTTCTAGAGCTTGGAATATTTTTATACAGCTAGGTATGACAGATGATTCTTACTGCATTGAAAATTCTGAAAATATGAGTTACAGAGATTTTGTCAATTTATTTTTAGCCTATTCTCCTTCAGACTCGGTTGAATTAAAATTACGTTCCTACTTGAAAATTGATCAAGATGATATTATGTGGGAAAAATTGATTGAACTCGATATTTTTAATCCGAAGAAAAAAGTAGGATTAAAAAATGCAACTCCTGCTCAAATGCTACAGAAAATATTACAAGATTCTTGGACCTTAAAAGAACATGATAAAGATATGATTGTTATGCAACATCTTTTTGGTTATGAAATAAACGGAGAAAAAAGTCAGATAGAAAGTAGTTTGATCGTATTAGGAGAAAACCAAACGTATACAGCAATGGCTAAAACTGTGGGATTACCTGTTGCAATTGCAGCTTTAAAAATTTTAAAAGGCGAAATAAAAACTCCTGGAGTGCAAATACCAATTTCTAAAGAAGTTTATCAACCTATTTTAAAAGAATTAGAAAATTACGGAATTATTTTTAAAGAAAAGCAAGTGCCATATTTAGGTTATAACCCAGAAAATGTAATTGGATAATTACATTTTTAAATAAAAATTTTTAGTTAAATTAATATACTCTTTTGTGTATTGATGACGTTCAATCTCTATAATTAAATGTTCACTTATTATTTCTACTTGACGAAAAGAAAACTCCAATAAAACTCTCTTTATTTCTGAGTTTGAATTGCCTTGAACAGTACATTTTCGATTTAAAAATAAACTGTGTTCATTTGATAGTCTAATAATTTCTTGTTCTTCTTTAAAAGGAACAATTAGAGAAAATTTTCCATCGTCAGATAGAATTTTTACTGCGTTTTTAATCAAGTCTTCAAAAGGTAAAGAAGATACAAAACGTGCTTTATTTCTTGCATCATTTTTGGTTTCAAAATCATCTGTATAAAAGGGCGGATTTGTTACAATCAAATCGTAGGTTTCTTGCTCTTCTGCAATTTCTTCAGCAAATTCCTGAAAAGAACTATTGTAACAATACAAACGATCTCCCCAATCAGATTGCTCAAAATTTTCAACACTCTGCTCATATCCATTTTCATCTATTTCAACCGCGTCGATTGTCATAGAATCGCTTCTCTGAGCTAACATCAAGGCAATAATTCCAGTACCTGATCCAACATCTAAAATAGCCTCCGGAAAATTATCTACAGAACACCATGCACCCAATAAAACTCCATCTGTTCCTATTTTCATAGCAGTCTTGTCTTGATGCACTTTAAATTCTTTAAATTGAAAAGGTTTATCCATCTCACAAAAATAATCTAAAACTTATTAAAAAATTACAATGTATGGTTTTTGTATAGGCGAAATATTTCAAAGCTCACCTCTTTAAAAGTATTTTTGGACCTTAAAAAATCCATTATATGAAACACCTTTACATTGTAACTCTTTTATTTCTGCTGTCTTCTCTGTCTATAAGTTCTCAACAAATGCCCATAGACTTTTCTGACTCAAATCATAAATTTCTAGAGTTTCGAGGAACTGGGTTTTCTACAAGGAATGATCCTAAAGATTCAAATAATACAGTTGGTCAATTTTATAATGATGGCTCTAATGTAACTCAAGGTTTTTATATAGATCTAACTCGCTCGATTGATTTAGACACACAAAAAGAAATTACTTTATCTTTTTATTCTTTTGATCCCAATTCTCATAATATTACTTTGAAATTAGAAAATGGTAGCAATCCAGATGTATATGTAAATAAAGCTTTTTCTGTGCCCTCTCCTGCAGATTGGAAAACTATAAATTTTGATTTCGAAAATGCTAAATATAGCTCAGATGGAAGTTCAGTAAATGCCTCTGGAACTTATAATAGACTTACAATATTTATAGATGATGGTCAAACCATTGCTGGTACATATCTCATAGATAATATTTCTGATGGCAGCACTCCCACTGATCCAAATGCTCTAGATGTAATTTATAATGATTTAGTTTGGTTTGATGAATTTAATGGAGAAGATTTAAATACTAACAAATGGTATCATCAAACTTATGGCCCTAATGGTGGGAGATGGTTTAATGGAGAATTACAGCATTACACAGACAGCAATACAAATTCATATGTATCAGCAGGAAATTTACACATAGTTGCAAAGAAAGAACAAGTCACACTTAATGGAGTTACATTAGAATATTCATCAGCAAGGTTAAATTCTAAATATGCCTTTACTTATGGAAGAGTTGATGTGAGAGCAAAATTACCCGAGGGAAATGGAACATGGCCTGCAATTTGGACATTAGGGAAAAATATTAGCGAAACTGGTGCTTATTGGCAAACTCAAGGTTTTGGTAATACAGGATGGCCTGCATGTGGAGAGATTGACATTATGGAACATGGGTTACATGCAACAAACTCTGTTTCAAGTGCATTACATACACCCTCTAGTAGTGGAAATACGGTAAATACTGCAACAAAAGATTTAGATAATGTTGCTGATAATTTCCATGTATATTCCATGAATTGGTCTCCAGATCAAATTACTTTTATGATTGACGGCATTGGCTATTACACTTACAAACCTAGCTCAAAAAACTCAGCTACTTGGCCTTTTGATATCGATCAATTTTTACTTTTAAATGTAGCAATCGGAGGTTATTCTGGAACTCCTGATACCAATTTTACAGAAAGTAGTATGGTAATTGATTATGTTAGAGTATATCAAAACAATACTGCAAGTATAGACGATGTTTTTAGCTCAAAGTTCACAATTTACCCTAATCCTTCCTCTGATATAATAAATATTAAAACAGACCAAAAAATAAATAAAATTGAGATATACTCAACTTTAGGTAAGAGAGTTTTTACACAGAATAACTCCAGTGTTAAGTTAGATGTTAAAAATTATGATTCCGGTATTTATTTTTTAAAAATATTTTCAGAAATGAAAGTTGCCACAAAAAAAATAATAATTCAGAAATAAAATATTGTAATTTTACAAAAAGCATTTAGTGATGAAAAAATTAATCTATATTTTTAGCATACTGATAATTATCTCTTGCTCTACTCCATTAGGGGGTGATGGAGTAGGAAATGAACCAGTATCTGATATATTCAATAAAAGCGTTAGAATTGAAGTACTTACAGACAACAAGGAAAATGATGCAATTTATATTACGTATTATGACTATACCAAAAATGAACATAATTGGAAGCAATATTTGTTTAAATACGATACTTTAGGAAATGCAAAGCCAATAATAATTGACTCAGTTCAAAACAAAATTTTCAAAAAATATAATTATAATTATCGATATATAGAGGGTGAAATTTACAGACCTAATAGTATTCCAGATGCCTTACATTTAAAAATATATGTAGATGATGAACTTGTATTTGATGAAAGTGAACAAGGTGAAGATGATGAATTTGTAATTATTAAATTCAATTACGATATTTTAACAAAAACTAATAATTAATATTTTTTTACTTTTAGCAGAGAGGAAGGGATTCGAACCCTCGATACCATTGCTAGTATACTACCTTTCCAGGGTAGCTCTTTCGACCACTCAGACACCTCTCTAATTATTATTGAAATCTTATCATTTCAACAAGTTTACAAATACAACTGAATTAAACCTTCAGGAGTTTCTACCTGTATTTGCCTGTTTTCTCTATCCACTTTCTTGATAAAATCATCAATCATTGGTATAAATATTTCTTTTCCTTCCCTATCAATTTCAAATAGTGGTTGTGCCGCTTTGTCATTAATATGAACAATACTACCTACTTCTCCAAAATTAATATCAATTACTGTAAAACCAATTACTTCATGAAAGTAAAATTTATCTCCATCTAGTTTAGGTAATAAATCTAAAGGCAAATAAATTCCACATTTTAAAATTGAATCTGCTTCTTCCTCAGAATAAACATCTTCAAATTGCACTCTTAATTGATTACCTTTATGAAGGGAGCTTTTATCAATAAAAAATGGAACCAGATTATTGCCAAAATCGACATAAACTGATTCCATATTTTTATACAACTCAGGTTCATCTGTATCTAATTTGATAACAACTTCACCCTTAAAACTATATTTTGTTACGATTTTGCCTAAATAAAAACAATCTTCTTTACGCATTTTCGTAGAAATCTATAATTTATTCTGCTGCTTTTTCTTGAGCCTCATCAATCGTTTCAGGAGCAGTTTCTTCAGCTTCTGCTACTACTTCTTCAACCACAGGTTTTGCCGCTTCAATTCTAGCTTCATTTACTGCTTTTTCAGCCGCTAAAGCAGTTGCTTTTGCCTCAGCTTCAACTTTTGACAACCCTTCAGTTTTTGCAATAATTTTTGCTGCTTTTTCTTCTAGCCAAGCTGCAAATTTAGCATCTGCTTGTTCTTGAGTTAAAGCACCTTTTCTTACACCACCAGCTAAATGATTCTTTAACATTGCACCTTTATAAGATAAAATGTTTTTAGCAGTATCAGTTGGTTGTGCACCATTCTGCAACCACTCAACAGCTTTATCAACGTTTAAATCAATAACTGCTGGGTTTACGTTTGGATTGTAAGTACCAATTTTTTCTAAGTATTTACCATCTCTTTTTGCACGGGCATCAGCAGCAACTATCCAATAGAATGGTTTCCCCTTTTTTCCGTGTCTTTGTAATCTGATTTTTACAGACATAATTTGTTAATTTTTTAAGGTTCTCGACCTTGATTATTAAAAATCCTATCATCTCGTGATAAGTGGGCGCAAAAATACAAAACCTTTTTGATTCTAAAACACTAATTGTCAATAATTTTTAGGGCGTTTTAACAGGCTTTCACTACTCGCTTTTTTTCGTTCCTCAAAAAGAGCTCAAACACGTCGTTCAATCCTTAACGCAGAGTGCTTACTAATCAACATCCGTTAATAACTTCTAACTTAAAATCTCACTAAAAAAAACTATTTTTACACTACGTTTAAACAATTAAACACTTCAATAAATAAACATTCTTCATGTACTTAATTTTTGATACAGAAACCACAGGCTTACCTAAAAGTTGGAATGCACCAATTACAGACACAGACAACTGGCCTAGGTGTATTCAAATAGCATGGCAATTACATGATGACATGGGAAATGTTATAGAACACAATGACTTTCTAATTCAACCAGATGGATTTAATATTCCTTATGATGCAGAAAGAATTCACGGAATTTCTACTGAATTAGCAGAAGAGCAAGGAATCACATTAAACAAAGGTTTAGCCCTTTTTAATGAAGCCCTCAAAAAAACGAAATTTATTGTTGGTCAAAATGTTGGTTTTGATATCAATATTATGGGCTGTGAATTCCATAGATTTGGAGTTGAAAATAATCTAACTAGGCTCCCACTTTTAGATACTTGTACAGAAAAAACTGCATTATTGTGTCAAATTCCGGGAGGTCGTGGAGGAAAATTTAAATTACCAACATTAACGGAGTTACATAATCATCTATTTGGTGTAGGTTTTGGAGAAGCCCACAATGCAACAGCAGATGTTGAAGCTACTACACGTTGTTTTTTAGAATTGATTAGACTCAGAGAATTTACTGAAGAACAATTAGATGTTAATGCTAACTATTTCAAAAACTTCTCAGAAGCAAATCCAAAACCAATTCAAGTAATTGGTTTAAAACATATTAATCTTAAAAAAGAAAGTGATAAAATTCGTAAACGTCTTGAAAAATTAAAAGGCGTTCAAGCAACAAAATCAACGTCTGAAGGTTTAGCAGAGCTAAAAGATATTCAATTTACACATTTACATAACCATACACAATATTCGGTCCTACAATCAACAATGCAAATTGGCAACATTATAAAAGCAGCTGCTAAAGATAATATGCCTGCAGTCGCTATGACAGACACTGCAAATATGATGGCATCTTTTCATTTTGTTAGTGCAGTTCTTAATCATAATAAAAGTGCTGCAACACCAATAAAACCAATTATTGGTTGTGAATTTAATGTATGCGAAAATCACACTAATAAATCTCAAAAAGACAACGGTTATCAAGTAGTTTTATTAGCAAAAAATAAAAATGGATATCACAATTTAGCAAAAATGTCTTCCATTGCTTTTGTTGATGGGTTTTACTATGTGCCAAGAATAGATAGAAAACTCATCCAAAAATACAAAGAAGATATTATAGTTTTAACAGGTAATTTATATGGTGAAGTACCCAGTAAAATTTTAAATCTTGGAGAAAAGCAAGCAGAAGAAGCATTATTATGGTGGAAAGATGAATTTCAAGACGATTGCTATATTGAATTAATGCGTCATAATCAACAAGACGAAACCATTGTAAATGAAACTTTATTAAAATTTTCAAAAAAACACAATATAAAAATTGTTGCTACAAACAATACTTTCTATTTAGAGAAAAAAGATGCTAACGCGCACGATATTTTATTGTGTGTAAAAGATGGAGAAAAACAAGCGACACCAAAAGGAAAAGGTCGTGGTTATAGATATGGTTTGCCTAATGAGGAGTACTATTTCAAATCTTCAAATGAAATGAAAACTCTATTTGCAGATTTACCAGAAGCCATTATAAACATTCAAGAAATTGTCGATAAAATAGAAATTTTCACCTTAGCTAGAGACGTATTATTACCAGCCTTTGACATTCCTGAGAAATTCATGGATATCAAGGATGAGCAAGATGGAGGCAAACGAGGAGAAAATAACTTCTTAAAGCACTTAACTTTTGAGGGTGCAAAAAAACGTTATGGAGAAATTACTACGACCATAAAAGAACGTTTAGATTTTGAATTAGAAGTTATTGAAAAAACAGGATATCCTGGGTATTTTTTAATTGTTGAAGATTTTATTAGAGAAGCCAGAAATATGGATGTTGCTGTTGGTCCTGGACGAGGTTCTGCCGCAGGTTCTGTAGTTGCCTATTGTCTTTGGATTACTAATATAGATCCTATTAAATACGATTTACTTTTTGAGCGTTTTTTAAATCCTGAACGTGTTTCAATGCCTGATATTGACATTGATTTTGATGATGAAGGTCGTGGGCGAGTTATGGATTATGTAATTGACAAATATGGCGCAAATCAAGTGGCACAAATCATTACATACGGAACAATGGCTGCAAAATCTTCTATTAGAGATACAGCTAGAGTTTTAGATTTACCACTTTTTGAAGCTGATAGAATTGCTAAGTTAATTCCAGGTGTAAAACTGAAAAATATTTTTGGTGATGACGCCAAAAGCAAAGGGAAAATTGCAGCATTACGAGCGGAAGAAAAAGTGATGGTTGAAGAACTACAAACAATGGCTAATGGAGCAGATCTTACCTCAGAAACCATAAACAAAGCAACTATTTTAGAGGGATCTGTTAGAAATACAGGAATTCACGCATGTGGAGTTATTATTACTCCAGGAGATATTACAAACTATGTCCCTGTTGCTCTAGCCAAGGATTCTGATATGTATGTAACACAATTTGACAATTCTGTTGTTGAATCTGCTGGTTTGTTAAAAATGGATTTCTTAGGATTAAAAACATTAACTTTAATTAAAGACACTGTTAAAATTGTAAAAGCAAGACATAATGTAGCTTTAGATCCGGAAAATTTTCCTTTAGATGATCTAAAAACCTACGAACTTTTTCAAAGAGGGGAAACTGTTGGTATTTTTCAGTACGAATCTCCAGGAATGCAAAAACATATGCGATCACTGAAACCAACGGTTTTTGCAGATTTAATTGCAATGAATGCATTATACAGACCTGGACCAATGGAATATATCCCAAGTTTTATCAACAGAAAACATGGAACAGAAGATATTGAATACGATTTACCAGCAATGGAAGAGTATTTAGCAGAAACGTACGGAATTACAGTTTACCAAGAGCAAGTAATGCTACTCTCGCAAAAATTAGCAAACTTTACCAAAGGTGAAGCTGATGTTTTGAGAAAAGCCATGGGAAAAAAGCAAATTGCGGTTTTGGATAAAATGAAACCTAAATTTATTGAACAAGCTGCAAAAAATGGGCATGATGAAGAAAAACTAGAGAAGATATGGAAAGATTGGGAAGCATTTGCAAGCTATGCTTTTAACAAATCACATTCTACTTGTTATGCCTGGATTGCATATCAAACTGCATATTTAAAAGCTCACTATCCAGCAGAATATATGGCCTCTGTACTTTCCAATAACATGAAAGACATCAAAGCAGTTTCTTTCTTTATGGAAGAATGCAAACGAATGGGCTTGAATGTTTTAGGTCCAGATATAAATGAATCTTATTTAAAATTCTCTGTAAATGATCAAGGAGCGGTTCGTTTTGGAATGGCTGCAGTAAAAGGAGTAGGCTCATCTGCAGTAAAATCGATCATTAAAGAACGTAAAGAAAATGGAAATTATACTTCTATTTTTGATTTGGCAAAACGTGTAGATTTAAGAACTGCAAATAAAAAATCATTTGATAGTTTGATAAAAGCCGGTGGTTTTGATTCGTTTCCTAATACACACAGAGCACAATATTTTGCTTTAGATGAAAAAGGACAAACTTTTTTAGAACGCGCTATGAAATTTGGTAGTAAATATCAAGAAAATAAAAACTCTGCTCAAGTTTCTATGTTTGGTGAAGCTTCTAATGTACAATTTCCTGAACCTGACATTCCAGAATGTGAAACTTGGGGAACTATGGAATTATTATCTCAAGAAAAAGAAGTTATCGGAATTTATATTTCTGCTCATCCTTTAGATGATTTTAAAAATGAATTGAAATTCTGTAATGCTGCTTTGAAGCATTTTAAAGGAGATATTGCAAAATATGTAGGTATGAATCTAGCTTTTGCTGGTATTATTACAGATGTGCAACATAGAGTTTCTAAGGCTGGTAAAGGTTGGGCAATGTTTACGATTGAAGATTACGGAGACAGTCATGAGTTTAGAATTTTTGGTGAAGATTACCTAAAAATGAAACACTTTTTAGTCCCTAATTCTTTTTTGTTTGTTCGTTCTACAATTCAACCTGGTTGGACAAACAAAGAAGGTGTTACTGGAGAACCAAGGTTAAAATTTACAGAAATGAAATTATTACACGATATTATGGACGAGCTGTGTAAAAAAGTAACTATTCAAATTCCCTTACAAGAAGTAACAGCAAATACCATTTTAAATTTAGAAACTATCTTGAAAAATACGCCAGGTAAACAAGGTCTAAATTTTACAGTTTGGGATGAAAAAGAAAAAATAGAAGTAAGCTTACCTAGCAGAAATACTAAAATTCATATTACAAATGAACTTTTAGCCACTTTAGAAAACCAGCAGATAAAGTACAAATTAAACTAATTATATAAAATTCATTATTACCAGTATTCTTTTATGTTAAAATGACTAAATAGTACATTCTTTTTTACGAAAAATCAATTTTGGTTTTTCTTAACATTTCAAAAGTTATAGTAACTCTTATTATTCTGTAATTTTGTTCAACCAAAACAACAGATCATGAAACAAAATAAAGATAGTAATTGGGTTAGCTGGAATGAAAACTTAAAGCACAACTACAAAGTAATGTTTAGTATTACTAGTGAAGAAGAACTTCAAGAAGTAATTGCTAACAATAAAAAGATACGTTTTTTTGGCAGTAAGCAATCTTCCGCAGACATTGCTGCAGGCACAGAGGCTCTGATTAATATGACAGCATACAACAAAATTGTTTCTTATGACTATAATAAAAAAACAATCACTGTTCAATCTGGTTTAATATTAAGTGAATTGCTAGAAGCTGTTGAATCTGTTGGTTGGTGTATTCCTTGTTTACCAGATATCAATACAATTACCATTGGTGGTGCTTTAGCTACTGGAACACATGGTACTAGCGGTAAATTATTATCAGAATATATGACTGAATGTAGGTTAGTACTTGCAGATGGTAGCGTAAAAATAATAACACAAGAAGATGAATTGATCGATGCTGTTCGTGTTTCATTGGGTATGCTAGGTGTAATGTCTACAATTACCTTTCAATGTGAGCCAGAATTCATATTACATGTTAAGGAAAAACCAGAAAGCGATAATGAATGGTTACCAAAAATAAAAAGTAGATTAAAAAAACACGATTTTTTAAGAATCTTATGGTTACCGCATACTGATAAAGGATATGTAATTACTGGTGATAAAATAAGTTCGGAGCAAGAAGTAATTGAGAACAAAGGACCAGAATATCTAAAACATAGAAGAACAGCTTCTAAAATATTATATAAATACTCTCATAAATTTCCTTGGATAACTGCTATCGCAAATAAAATTTTAGCAAAAGCATTTTTCAGTTCTAAGAAAGAACATAAAGGCAGTTTATACCAAGCAACCGTAACTAAATCTAGAGGTTCTACTTTAGAATTGGCAGAATGGACGATTGCCTTAGATAAATTCCCTCAAGTTTTTGAGGAAATAAAAACTGAAATTAATAAGTGGAGCAACAAATCTTTTATCCATATTCCCATGGATGTTCGTTTTGTGTATCAAGATAGCAGTTGGTTAAGTTACGCTTACAAACAAGAAACCGTAACAATGGGGTGTGTTTCTAGAAACGCGGCAACAGCAGATACTTACGAAGCTTTTAAAAGTATTGAAAAGATATTTTTAAAACATGGAGGAAGGCCTCATTGGGGTAAACGTTTTGCAGCAAAGGATGCACAATTATCTAAAATTTACCCAAAGTGGGAAGCATTTAAAGAATTACGAAATGAATTAGACCCAACTAATAAATTTCTCAATCCGTATTTAACAAAACTAGTAAACGCTAAAACTTTGGTGCATGAAAATGCCTAAAGGTTTCTTGTTTGATTTTGATGGAGTAGTTGTAAATAGTTTCGAAAGTCATCATTTGGCTTGGGCATCTGCATTCAAAGAATTATTTCATAAAGAGATTCCGCCATTTCCAAAGGAAATGGCAGGCAAATCTCCTATGAAAATTGCGAATTACTATTGCAGCACAATTCATAAAGAAGATAAAACAGAGGATTTATACTTTTTAAAAGACGAGCATTTAGACAAGTATTTTAAAACTCCTAAATTACTGCCTGGGATTTTAGAAATAACGGCTTTTTTAAAGACAAAAAATATTCCTTATGGCATTGCAAGTAACGCCACAAAACAATTTCTAAAAAATAGTGTAAGCCAACTGAATTTAAATTTTACTACCGTTTTTGGTGTTCAAGATTATGACAAACCAAAACCAGCACCAGAAGCATATATTACCTTGGCAAATGCCTTAGGTTTTCACCAAGAAGATTTTAAAGAACTTTGGGTATTTGAGGACAGTTTAACAGGTACAACAGCCGCAAAATTAGCAGGAATGATTCCTATTGGAATTTTAACTCAGTATTCTAAAGATGAACTTACAGAAGCTGGGAGCCAATTTGTTTTTCCCACAGTTTTAGAAGCTTATCAATATTTACAAAAATATATGTAGTGCGTTTCCTTTCAGGTCAGGCTTTCGCTACTCACTTTTTTTACTGAAAAAGTAAAAAAGAGTTCAAACAAACCGCTCAATCCTTAACGCGTATTGCCAACCTCAAAAGCAAGTTATTTAAAATTATTTCTAGATGACTTTTTACTGAGATACGTTAATTTATTTTGAAGTCAATTCTCTAAATAAACCCTCTAAATTTTTACTTTCTGCAGCCAATTCCAGAATTTTGAATTTGTTTTCTTGCGCAAAATCAAAAATTTGAGATCGCATATCTTTATCAGTTTTAAAAGACAATTTCCAAGTATTATTCTCTAAATTTTCAGCAGATAATAAATTAGGGATTTTCTGAATCAAAGTATCATCAACCAAAATATTAAAAACAACTTTTATTACTTGTTGCTTATTATTTTTAAGAGCTGTTAGTTTTTTATCGACTAAAATTTCTCCTTTTTTTATGATAATTACGCTATCGCAAACAGCTTCTACTTCTTGCATAATATGAGTAGAAAACAATACTGTTTTTTCCTTCCCTAACTCTTTTATTAAGTCTCTAATTGCTACTAACTGGTTTGGATCTAAACCTGTGGTTGGTTCGTCTAAAATTAAAACTGAAGGATTGTGTAAAATTGCTGCCGCCAAACCCACTCTTTGCTGGTAACCTTTAGATAACTGATGTATTTTTTTGTGTGCTTCCGTTTTTAAACCAACTTTATCAATACAATTTTCAATTTGATTTTTATCAACTTTAAAAATAGCTGCCTTAAATTGTAAATATTCACGAACATACAAATCTTCATACAGAGGGTTATGTTCTGGCAAATACCCAATTCTTTTTTGAGCTTCTAATGGATTTTTTAGAACATCAATTTCATTAACAAAAACTTCACCTTTATTTGGTTTTATAAAACCCGTCAAAATTTTCATCATTGTAGATTTCCCTGCTCCATTCGGACCTAAAAAACCAATAATTTGACCTTTATCAGCAGTAAAAGAAACATTATTTAATGCTTTTTGAGTTTTATAAATTTTTGTTATTGATGTTACTTTTATAGACATTATATAAATGTAATTCTTTGTAATTTTTAACGAATTTACAATTTTATTAGTTTGTAGAAATACTTTTACGTTCGCGAAATCTTCGAATATTTTTCATTCTTTCCCAAGCTATTTTATGTCGTTGTTTATACAACCATAAACAGCCTAAATCTAACAAAAAATAAAAAAAACTAATGCCACTTGGCGGATTGTAACTTGGTAAAAAATCAAAAACACCCCAAGCTGTAGTTGGCCATTTCCAACACAAATAATTTGTTCCTATAATTTCTAAATAAGCAACTGTAATATACATTGTTAAATAAAACAGGCGTTCTCTGGGTTTATTCCGTAAAATGAAGAGTGTAGCCAAAGTCATAACAAAACCAAAAACATCGTTTTTAAACAAAAGGAAACAAAATGCATATAAAAAAATAAAAATACCAAAAGATAATTCTAAGTGTTTTTTGTACTTTTTTATAGCACTTGCTTTTGAAAAATATAGCACGGCTATATACACTAATGCATGACCTGGAGGCACATAATGTGGCACATTACCCAATCTGTAGGTGTACATTCCCATAACTATTGAAAACAAATACTCCCCAATTATAGCAATACCAACTGCATAAAGCATTTGTTCTTTGTTTCTTTTTGTAACGCTAAAAAAAACAATTGTAAATACAATAAACATCACAATGTTTGCATACAACTGAGCATTAACTGTAAGTTTTACAAAATGATAACTATCTAAAAACAATCCTGTTGCAAGAAAAAAGAAAATTAATCCTAAACTTTTTAATGTAGCGTATAAAGTAGATTTTGTTGCCAATAAACTCATGCCGTAAAAATAAGTAAACCCCAAAAAAAATGACTCTTTTTAAGAGTCATTTTATAAAATAATTTCATTATGTTTTTATAGTTGGTAACGTACTCTTAAACTTAACAATCTAGGTAAAACAAATGTTTCTCTAATACTATTAGAAATATTACCAACATTAACGCTAGTTACAGAATCTGTACCTAATAAATTACTACCTACTAATTCATATTCCCACTTTGCATCTCTGTTTTTTCTATATGCCATTGTAAAATTTAAAACATCAAAAGAATTTGAATCTTCTCCCTCTTGCCTTACTTCAGTATATCTATAATCTGTTCGTAAAGTTAAAGAATTCCATATATATGCATCAAAACTTATAGAAGGTGCTAATGTTGTAGTTTTAAAATTATTTGTGGTATTGTTTAACAAACTTGTAACATCTTGGTCATTAAATGACATGTTGTATCTGATTGTAATATTTGGGGCCTTTGTAAAATTGGTATTTAAAGAGGGTCTAAACGAATAAGAATTAGTCTTTATTTTATTTTCATCAATTCCAAAAAATTGATAACTCTCATTGCTGTTATAATTCCCTGAGATTCTAGCTCTAATTTTCTTAAAAGATTTACTAAAACTTGCTATTGCAGAAATACTTTCAGTATCAAAAGGGATATTTTGATTTGTTCTTGTAGATACATTAGAACCACGAATAAAGTTAGCAATGCTTCCAATTTGATCTATGGCCTTGTTATATTGTAGACGCGCAAACATATTTGTACCATTATATAAATTAAAGTTGCTATATAATAAGGAGGTGCTATGGTTTGTGCCGTTCATTAAGTCATTATTACCATAAAAAAAGTTGTCGTAACTATTGGCAACTAATCCTTCCGCAAGTTGATTAACATCAGTAAAATTAACTTGTTTTCTATATCTTAATTGTAAACTTTCGCTTCTTTTAAATTGCATAATCACCTCAAGCTCTGGCAAGAATTTTTGAAAAGAGTCTTCAAATTCTAAAGAACCTGCAAACTGAGTGTTATTTATATTATAGGCATGTGCTGTAAAACCTGGTGTAAAAGTAAAAATCCCAGCTTTTAAGCGATAACGTAGTCCTGCATAAATATCAGTAAAATTGTATTCAGTGTCGTTTGTTGTATTTGTATTTGCAATTCCCGGAATATTAGGTGTTGGATCAAATTCTGAACCGTTTTCTAGGATTTGATAAAATCTAGAATCAAAATTTTGTTTACTTAATATCGTTCCACCAACAAAGTTCAAATTACTTTTTTTATTTAAAATGTAATAGTAATCTAATTTTGCATCTAACTGATTGGATTTAACTCTTCTATCTTGATTGAATAAATATTGACTAACGCTTGTATCAAAACCTAATTCGTCTGCGGCATCATCAAAACCATCTTGATCGCTATTTGGATTATTTTCTAAAGAAGCTGCATAAAAAGGATCTTCATCTTGCAATAAGTGCTGCATTTCTAATGCAAAAATACTTTTTTCACTGGCTGTATAAAAATAACTTAAGTTCTGATTGATTCTAAAAGGAGTGGTGTTTTCTTTTTCAATGATATTATTACCCACTACCTTAGAATTTATATTATCTGTTCTAAATTCATTTGAGAAACGACCAATAAAGTCATAGTTCATTTGACTATTGATGTTTCTTCTATAAACGCTTCCAATTTTTATAAGACCTGTATTACTAGTTTGGTCTGTGATGCTTTCTATTTCATCGTCTTGCCTATTTTGATCTGGATTGTAATTGATGTCGTTGATATTTCTTTGACCATTACTATTAGAAGACCAAATTAAAAATCCACTTAAATCTAATTTAGGGTTTGGAGAATAACTAAAATTTAAAGCAGATAGCTTCGTCTCAATTCTATTTGCATTTCTTGTATTGGCTGTTAAAAACCCAATCCCTGCGCTAGCAAGATTAATATTGGTTCCGTTAGAAGGACTTTGGCTAACAAAGCCACCACTAAAACCTCTAACATCATTTCTACTTAAAACAACTTCACCCATATTATTAACATCTCCAATTACATTTAGTGTATATTTTGGAGTATAGTAAAACAATTTAGGCTGAAAAAGATAAAGCCCTGTATTTGGAGAATCTCCTGCACCTGCAGTAATATCACCAAACCAAAAGTTCTTTTTACCTTCTTTTAATTTTATATTAATGGCAACTCTATCCTGATTATTTTGCACACTACTCAATTGA
>Ga0206127_1001771_pt1 | contig 22630 bp, 35 predicted proteins | sample Helgoland_Spring_6_FD_148646 | JGI IMG/M metagenome (GOLD analysis project Ga0206127, IMG submission 148646) | Pelagic subsurface seawater microbial communities from Kabeltonne, Helgoland, North Sea - Helgoland_Spring_Bloom_20160419_1 | ecosystem: Environmental > Aquatic > Marine > Epipelagic ...
CCTAAGAAGTCTAAAGCGTATTTAGATGAATTTACTCCGAAAGAGCACCCCAGTGCGGTATACGACTTGTATATGGAACGATTCCCAGTAGAGAAGGAAGCTCAAGAAGCTCTAGAAGCCTGCTGGAATTGTGTGTATATGCGACGTAGATTAGAAGACATTAAAATTTTACCATTACCACAGGAGTTCTATTCTTGAACAGAGAAGAAGTATTTGAGTATATGGATGCTGAAAACGCTAAAGCGATTCCAGAGATGAAGGCAATTATTCAACAGGAGGTAGAGATACTGCTAAATCAAATGAGGTATAGTTTTCAAGATTATTTTCTTGATGAAGCTGTTTCTGTGAAGTCTTGTAAACACATAGAGGCCCGAGCAGATGACCCCGAAGATGGTGTCCGGTGGTGTCAGGGTCTTGTTGATACAGCAATTGCTGAATGGTTTAATGATATAAAGGAGTAGTAAATGCCTGAACAACGCCTAAAAGATAGCATAGCAGAACGCTTGTTAGAGGCCAACGATAAGAGAGGTAGTAATATGTGGTTGTGGGATTACGTGTCAGAAGATGGCATAGTAACCCAGAAGGCCATTGATGAAATCACTAACCTCACTCTTGTTACAGTTCTAATGGCGGTTCAGCGAGAAGCTATTGTAACCGAGATTGCTATCATGATCGGTAGTAGACTTCGGAGAATAGCAGGTCAGCCTGAAGACGAGAAAAATGAGACTAAGATTGCGCTGTATGCGGGATTGAAAATCATGGAAGCGTATTGTAATGCTGATAAACCTCACAGTAACTTTAAACTCTTAACATTAAAGAAGGTAATGCCAAGGCAAGAGAAAGGCAGAAAGAATTACCCTGCTTATCATCTTGAGATAAAAGACCAAGACCTCTTTGCGGAGCTGTGGGCTACTATAGACACAACAGAGGCAGAGGAGACCCCTCGGTCCTCTCCTGCTGCGGACTGGGAGAACGGTTATCATGTTGATGGCCTGACTCTAATACGCAGAGGCAACGATCAGGCACTCTCTAAGATTAATCCAGAGAACACCCCTCATGTGATTAATGCTATTAATAAGCTCCAAAACACAGGCTATGTGATTAACCATAATCTACTGCCTGTATATAAGAAGCTATTTGAGCGTCAAGTGAGGGAGAATGTTTTCTCTGCTGAGTTTGTGCCTGTAAAAGAAACTCCATTTAAACACGAGAAGGAGGAGCGTAAGCCTAGTAGAGAAGGTATGTATATCGAAGCAGAAGCTATTCTAAAGATAGCAGAAGACTTTAAAGATAGAACCTTCTATCACCGATACACTACTGACTTCAGAGGTCGAATCTATCCGGGTTCTTCTTATCTTCACGAACAAAGCTCTGACAATTCTAAAGGCCTAATCCTCTATGACCACAGTGTGGAACTAGGAGATAACGGTGCCTACTGGCTAGCGGTACACACTGCTAACTGCTTTGGTGAAGACAAGCTTGCCCTTGATGACAGACAAGACTGGACTCTTTCTAATATAGAAGAGCTAATCGGTTACGCTAACAGCCCTACAGTTAACACTGGATGGTTTGATGCGGACAAATCGTGGTCTTTCTTAGCTTGTTGTTATGAGTGGCGAGCGATAGCTGAGTGGTTAAATGATGGTGAACCAATCGAGACTTATAAAAGCTCATTGCCACTATTTATTGACGGTAGTAATAACGGTGTACAACATCTGACCGCTTTAAGTCTAGATGACACTGTTGCTCACTTAGTTAACCTAGTGCCCACTAAGATTCCCGGTGATGTATATATGTATGTTGCTGAGAAGACTTGGGAAGCCCTTGAGAAGAAGTATAAGACGCTAGACCCTGAAGTAATGAAGAATGCGGATAGACTTATTAGAGAAGTTATTGACATTAAACTCAAGATGAGTAAAGCTAAAACCAAAGCCGAAAAGGATAAGGTATTTGCTGAACTAGATGCTTGGAGAATTAATAACAAAGCTTATAATAAGGAGATGTATATTCCTTTCTGGATGAGACTAGCAGATGACCCTAAGCTCCAGAGAAAGACAGTTAAGCGACCTGTTATGACACTAGGTTACGGTGTAACTCGTATGGGTGTTCGTGAACAGGTGTTTGACGATACTAAGACGCTATCTGAAGAACTAAAGTTCAAGGAGAAGTCTTGGGTAAACCCTTTTGGTGATTTGTTAATGAGTGCTACTTTAGATAACATGAAAGGCCCCGCTGCTATGCTGGCCTTGTTTAGAGAGTTAGCCGAAAGAGCCAATCAGCATAATATCTTTCTTGAGTGGAAAGTACCTTGTACTAACTTCCCTGTTGTACAGGCTTATGAAGTTGCAAAGGAAGAAAGAATCGAGGTTGCTTTCTGTAACTTAGGCCAACAAGGCACAAAGAACAAGAAGCAAAAAGACGGGTCTATAAGGGTTATTAGAACTGCTCCGTTCTTTAGATTGACTATTCGTCCTTTCGAGAAAAAGAAGTTAGAGAAGCGAGCTCAGAGTACAGGCGCTGCTCCTAATATAATTCACTCATTTGATGCTGCTCACTTAACTCTTATTGTGACAGCTTCAGAATTCCCCACTACAACCATTCACGATTCATTCGGATGTCATCCGGGTAATATGAATGACCTATTCGAGATAGTTCGTAGAGAATTTATCTCCTTCTATGAGTCCAACCCACTGGAACAGTTGTTAACACAGCTGGACTCTAATGACCTTATGCCCCCACGGGGTAACTTAATCTTAGAGGATTTAATGGAATCTGATTTCGGATTTTGCTGAGTGTGCTCCTCTAAAGAACAAACCAAAACCAATACTGAAACTAAATAAAGGAAATATTTATGGCTATTGTAATCCGAAGTGCGAACCTTTTCTGGGCAAAGTTAGATGCTAATGCTCCTGTTAACCCCTTCAACGCTGCGTTCCCTCACTGGGAGGTTCAAATTCGTACCTCTTCAAAAGATGAAGCTAAGACGTGGAAAGACCACGGTATGAATGTAACTCCTAAAGATGACGATGCTGGTATCTTTTATCAAGTAAACTTAAAGTCAAAAGCATTCACTAACGCCGGTAAGCCGCGAAAGCCTGTTACTGTTGTAGATGGTGAATTGATGCCTCTTGACCCTACTATTATCGGCAATGGTTCTGTCGGCAATGTTCAATTAGACTCTTACGAATACACAATGAATGGTAATAAGGGAATCGGTTTCTCTATCAAAGCTATTCAGGTCACTAAATTAGTTGAGTTCAAATCCACAGGTGGACTTGACTTTGAAAACGAAGGCGTAACAGAAATTGTTGTGCCCTCTGATACCAATGAAGATGATAGTGATTGGTAACCCCTGTAACTAATTAAATAATGCCCCGGATGACTTAATTGTCAACGGGGCCTTTTAATCGAAAAGGAACTTATATGAGTATTGAAGAAGAAATTGAGAGGTTAAAAGGCCGTTTTAACTGTACCGCAATGACTGAGGTGCCCGGAGAAGCACTAGACGCACTAGTAGCAGCGATGGACATCCTTGAACAGAACGGTATAATTTTTACTTATAGAGTTGGATTTACAGAAGAGGGCAACAATGACTCTTTTGACTTTCTAGTCTTCGGTGCTGACTTTACAGAGGAACAAAAGAATGAAAGATAATTATGTGTATTTAGCAGGTCCGATCGAAGATGTAAGTGAAAGTGAAATGAAAGGCTGGAGGATTAAGGCAACAAAGGCCCTTGACTACTTAGATATCCCTGTTCTTGACCCTACTCGTAGGATTAGCTTTCACGACCAACTTGGCGAATTTGTTCAAGACGAAGTCAGAGGCCTTAACTTGTGTAAACGAATCTTTAAGCAAGACCTTCAAGATATTGCGATGTCAAAAGTGGTTCTCGCAGATGTTCGTAGATGTGCAGGTAGAGGCACCGGTACTAGTATGGAATTAATGTTTGCTCACACAAAGAATAAGATTATTATTCTGTTAGCAGACGAAGATGACTATCCTCATCCATTCATCGAATCTCTTTACACAGAGAAACACTATGACCTTGAGTCAGCAATTGAAGCAGTAGGGAGTTATTATGGATAAGTTATTGTTGTTAGAAGCTTTTGATTGTTTGATTTGTACAGCTGAATACGCTACCAGCCACGACAGTATTTACAACGATGAGAAGAAAACTAGCGTATCATTTGAAACAGCTTACGAGCTTAGAAATGAGCTTTCATCAGAAATTGAAGCAGAAGGAATCTACTATGGATAGATCGATAGTAGTTGATTTCACTGGTGTTAACCCAGAGGAACAGCAAATACTCGAGCATATTGTATTATGGTCTGAAGAAACGCGTCAATTCAAAACAGCGATTAAAGAACGCGAGCGAGCAATAAAGCAAGCCCGTATTGACTTAAAGAGAATCAAGGGAGAAGTATAATGCCATATATTAAGCAGGAAGATAGAAATAAGTTTAGGCATCTTGAAACTGAAATTGGATTCGAAACCCCAAAGACCGCTGGTGAATTACAGTATGTAATTGCTGTGATGATTAAGGCCTTTATGAGTGAGTCTGAAGGGCGTTATCAAGATATGAACAATGTTATGGGAGCTCTTAACGGTGCGAACTTAGAGTTCTATCGAAGAACAGTGGCCCCTTATGAAGACCTTTGTATTGTTTTAAATGGAGATGTATTATGAAAGTCTATGATAACACCCCCGGTAGTTATAGAAGAGAATGCCTAAATCGTTTAATGACTAGTAGCTACGTGTATGGAGCTATTGATGATATGTTAGCAGACGCTCAGTTCTGTAATGAACCGCTGTTAACCTTTAAACACTGTTTTGAACGTGCTCCTCGTCCATACGAAGAGAATGAGTTTCAACAAGCTCAAGCAGATGGTACTGCGCCAAGAATTATTGGTAGTAGTATTCCTTTACACAACCTAACCTCTAATAAAATCCCTGAGACAGATGCTATTGCGAACGCAGTAAGCCCTTCTCACTACAAAGATGTAGTTCCGGGCCTAGAGTACTTTGATGTAATGGACTATGTGTTAGAGGATTGGAAATCTTCTCAGAGTCACGCACTTGGAAATGCTTTCAAGTACTTGTTTCGATTAGGTAAGAAAGATAACCCTGTTCAAGATGCCAAGAAAGCAGTATGGTATCTAGAGAGACTAATCTCTGACCTTGAAAAGAATGGCAAGAAGTAACAAAAGGAATTATATATGCTTGAAGTTATTGCTCATCAAAAGGAAGTCATGAATGATGTGTTAAGGCAGTTAACCTCTGCTTTTAGTACTAAAAAAGTCTACGTAGCAGGAGGTGCCTTAAGAGACCACTGCTTTAAAAAAGCAGCCTCAGATATTGACATTTACTTACAATTCCCAGAAGATATGCCAGATGCGGAAATATTCGCACCGATGCTATTGGAGGGTATTTTAGGAGACGGAAAAGCATTAGAGCCTAAAGATATTGGCTATAGTAATGAACACTTACATAGTGTCACTGAGTTCTATTACAGAGGTGAAGTTGTACAAATTATGTTTACGAACGAGAGACCGATAAAGGTTATCGCCAAGTTCCCTGTGTTCTTAAGCAGAATCGCTTATAGCCTACACAAAGGACTTATAGTGACCCCTTTCTTTAGAAAATCTGTGGAGGAAAAACTACTGTACATGGATGATTACCCCGGTGATAAGTACTACTATAAGATGATTAATAAGTTTCCTGACTATCCTGTTACGAACTATTATGAGGATCAAACTAATGTTGAAAGAGAAAGGGGCAACCCTTTATGATTTGATATGCCCTATCTGTAAAAAAGATTTCCAAAGGTCAGCAAGTAAACTTAACTATGCTAAGAGAAGAGGAGAACCAATAACGTGCTCTAAGTCCTGCGGTGGCAAGCATTCTCATCAAAAGAGAAACGGGAAGGCTACAAGTCCGCTGGCTTACACTGTCAATAACTGTAAAAGTACTCGTAGTGCTAAAACAAAAGAAATGAATATAACAGCAGAATACTTAGAAACAGTTTGGGAGCAGCAAGAGGGAAGGTGTGCGTTAACTGGTCTAAAGATGGAGCTTAGGCAGTACTCTAACCGAAGTGAGGCTATGAAACCCAACTCTTCCTCGCTAGATAGAATAGATAACGAGATAGGCTATGTGGAAGGGAATGTTCAATTCACTTGCGTATCCGCAAATCACGCTAGAAACATATTCAGCATAGAAGAAATAAGAGAATGGTTTTTACAAATAAAAAACTCAGGAGGTTTGAATGAGTAAAGGAAGAAAGCTTGTTTTTGACATAGAAACAAACGGCCTCTTAATGAAGCAAGGTAAAAAGCCAGCTGCAGATAAAGTTTGGATGATTGTCGCTTTTGATATAGAAAGCAATGAAGAGTTCATTTTTTGTGACTATACGTCTGCTGAAGGCGCTCGCCCTCTCGCTGAATTTCAAGGACTATTTAATTCCGCAACAGAGTTAATTGCGCACAATGGAATTGCCTTTGATTTACCTGTGATGAAGAAACTACTGGGGTGGCAACCCAACCCTAAGACTAGCATTCGAGATACAATGCTTATGTCTCAGATGCTAGACTACAATCGCTTTGGTGGCCGTCACGCCTTAGCCTTGTGGGGTGAGCATCTAGGTGTTGCTAAACCAGTTCACGAAGATTGGGAAAACTTTTCTGAAGAAATGGTTCACCGGTGTAGAGAGGATGTGCGAATTAACGAAAAGGTTTATCGTTTACTAGCAAGAGAGTTAACCAATACTCTTAAGGCTCTTACTCCAGAGAAACAAAAGATGTTTAAGCGCTCTCTACGAGTTGAACACCAAGTGTCAGAATTTAGTGCACAATGTACTGAAGGCGGTTGGGTGTTTGATTTACCGGCTGCTCGTAAACTACAGTTTGATATGGAATGTGAAATGACTGATATTGAGTCCCGCATTGTACCCAAACTAAGAGTTCGAGCAAAGCAATTAGACAAAGAACCCCGAGAGCCTAAGTTTAGGAAAGATGGGTATTACATGATGACTACCTCCTCCTTCTTTAAGCTTGAGCAAGAGAACGGGTTAGGAGAGAATAGAGTTATTGATGGTCCTTATACTCGTGTAGAGTTTATTGACCCCGATATGAGCTCTATGGATGCTATTAAACTCCACCTATATGCTATAGGCTGGGATCCTTTAGATTGGAATTGGGAGAAACGTGATGGAAAATTTATTAAGAAAAGCCCAAAGCTTTGCTCGGAAAGTCTGGGACTTCTCGGGGCCGACGGTAAGGACATTGACACTTATACTACCACTAAGTCTCGGCTTGGTATTCTTAATGGTTGGGTTGCTAGCTTGGATAGTGATATGCGCCTGCGTGGTGATATGTTTGTTATTGCTACCCCCACCGGACGGTCCCGGCATAAGACCATAGTAAATGTACCTTCTGGTAATGCTACTTGGGGTTCTCAGATGAGAGCCTTGTTTGGCTGCGAAGAAGGCTATAAGGTAGTAGGCGCTGATTCTTCTGGTAATCAGTTTAGGGCACTATGTCATTACATTAAAGACGATGACTTTACCAACGAGGTTATTAATGGAGATGTTCATCAGAAGAATGCGGACATCTTAGGGTGTGATAGAAGTACCGCTAAGCCTTGGATTTATGCTTTCCTTTTCGGAGCTGGCTTAGAGAAGTTAGGCTTAATTTTAACAGGTGTAAGAAACCAAAAAGCAGGGAAAGAATCTAAAGCAAAGTTTGCTGCAGCTATTCCCGGCTTTAAGAAGCTTGTTGACAGATTGATGGAAATCTATAAGATGACAGAAGCACAAGGAGGACGCCCGTCCATCCCTGCTCTTGATGGTCGAAGGATTTACATTGACTCAGGTCATAAGGCTCTTAACTATTTACTTCAGTCTGCTGAAGGTATTACTTGTAAAGGTGCTGTTGCTTATGCGATGGATAAGTTTAAAGAAGAAAACCTTGATGTACGCCCCCTAATCTTCTATCACGATGAGTTCGAAGTTGCAGCAAAAGCTGAACACGCGGAACGAGTAAAAGAGATTATGGCTGAAGCTTTTGAAGAAGCGCCTAAATGGTATGATGTAACTTGTATGGCTGGTGAAGGCTTAATTGGCAATAACTGGTATGATGTTCACTAAACTAAATAAAGGAATACAAATGAAATTAATTGATAAAACAATAGCTGGTCTTGAAAAAGAATTACGAGGGCTGACTGACGCACTACCTGTACTTAAATCCGGTGCTCCGCTAAATACTACAGTGTTAGTAGAAACGTTAATCAGAGTAATTGAAGGCACAATAGCGGTTGCACAATCTGTTAATTATGAGAAGACTTCTCCAAAGAAAAAGGACAAGGAAGGCGATGCATGAAACTCTTTTGTTTGTATCGCAAGCAATCGTTATTGTTTCATCAATGGTCGGTTGTGCCCTTATAATTAGTATCGAACCTCGAAAGCGTATTGCTGCGTTTGTAATCTTTCTGATCGCCGCTATACCTGATCTTTACATTTCTATATCGAAGGAGCTATGGATTTTTGTTGCTATTGTACCTTACTACATTGGATTTAATTTATTAGGCCTTAAAAATAACTTAAAGGAATTACAGAATGGAAGAGAAAGTAAAGATAATAACTCTACACATGAGTCTCCGAGGGAAGCGTAGGGCGCAGTCAGTTCTTCACTATGTTCGTTTTACTGCGGATCAAGAGAGAGCTATACTACTACTTGATGAAGCCTTAAGTGCTAACCTTGATTACGATGAAGTAGATTACACAGGACAAGGAGTTACAGAATTATGTGAGAGCGCTACTACTTGGGCTGCATACTTTCCTAACTCCGAACGTTTAAGTGCAGAAGAACTTAATAGTAATCACAAGTTTTACTTTGATGCTAGTGGAGATATTGAATCCATAGCTGAACAAGAAATCTGTTTAGGTGAGAGCGTATTGTTCTTCTATGATGAAACTAATGATAGGACTGAAGTATATGGAGCAGTAGAAGAAAAAGGTTATTCAAGTTGGTTCTGAGACAAAGGAGGTAAGCATGATCTATGTATATAAGATTATGTCGAAACATAAAGGGGTCCGTAAGAAAAAGATTTATATCGGTGCCACTACGGACATGGAACAACGCATAAAAGCTCACAAGGTAAGTGAAAGATATAGGGGAGTTAGCTCGTTTGAAGTAGATGTTCTTCATACTACACCGAAGCTCCCCGATGCTCTTATGCTTGAATGGAAAGAAATAGACGCTGCCCTAGGCGGTGTCAAAGAAGATGGTAATAGAGAACACTTTGAAGGCCAGTGTTTAAACAGGTCTCCGGTGGCTACGTTGCCGTTATCAAAGACACAATCACTGTGTTACACACAATCACGTTTATTTTACATAAGAGGTTCATAAGAAAATGGAATATACTCAGCTAGTGGGTATCGTAGCAGCAGTAATGCCTGCAATATCAATTGTAGTGTTTGTCTACGTACTTGAGACACTTTTTAATAAATCTTAAAAAGGATGAATAATGAATAATGATTATTATGTATACGAACATTTTGTCCGAATGGGCACAATCCACCTCGGTATCGGTCAAGGTACAGACGCGTGGAATCCTGACCTACACAATCACGCTGGATGGTTGCTAGATTGTATTCACAGCAATCGAGTGTATGTGAGAATGTGGGTAACTAAGAGTACTAAGGAGGATTGCGAATCAAGTATAGTTGGTCTCAAAAAGAATCTTGTGTGGGCTAAGCCGGAGTACACACCTAAAGACAAAAAGCTTTCACATAAGAAAGGAGTATACACCCCTGAAGGGTTCTTTAAGAATCTAGTAGAAGCGGGTAAGCACTACCTTATGCATCCAAGCACAATCGCAGGTCGTTGCGAGAGTGAACAAGAACCAAACTGGAGGAGAGTTAAATGAGTCAAGAACAAACAGATCTAATGGCTAAGTTAACCGGAGAGTTTAAACAGATTACCCTAGAGATTAATGAGTATACCACTAGGTCTTTCGACTTTCAGATTCCCTTAGAAATTCACGAAGAAGGGATTATTAACCTTGAGTATGTAGATGATGGAGTAAACCCTGCGTATGTATACGTAATTACAGGGCTTTTAAACCTCACTACTAAACACTACAGGTATGAAATGCCATCAGAAGACTGGTATGAGGATTCTGAATCCTATAATATGTCTGCTTTTGACGGAGAAGAAGACATCCACGTTATGTACTAGGAGATTATAAATGAATCTATTCTTTACAGAAGAAAACCCTCGTGATGCTGCGGTATCGTTGTGTGATAAACACGTAGTTAAGATGATACTAGAGACAGCACAAATGCTGAGCACTACTCACAGGCTTTTAGAGACTCCTCAGTCTGAGTTTGTTTATAAGATGACTCACCAGAACCACCCTAGCACAAAATGGCTTCGGTCTTCCCAAGCTGCTTACCAGTGGGGTTTAGACCACCTTCAAGCGTTGTTTAAAGAATATACTCATCGCTATGGTAAGATTCACAAGACTGAGAGGGAGAAGATAGAGTATCTAAAAGTAATTCCTAAAGATTTACCTAAGGTAGCTTTTGTTGAACCCCCTCAGTGTGTGTATGAGGAGTGTAGAGAAACTAACACTGTATTAGCCTATCGGGCGTACTATAAAGCCCGTAGAAATGAAATACAAATGAACTGGACTAAGAGGAGTATGCCTAAATGGATATGAAATTCTACGAAGAAAGAGCATTAAGTTTCGCTAACAAACACCCTAACCTTGATACTTTGTTTATCGGGCTTTCAGCAGAGGCAGGGGAGGTACTCAGCGAAAGAATGAAAGAAAACAGGATTGATAGGTCAGTAGGTAATATTCGTCAAGATATGAGAGACGAGTTAGGAGACGTGCTGTGGTATATAACAGCAATCGCCAGCCATTACGACCTATCCTTACATGATGTAGCAATCTACAATTTAGCTAAATTAAAAGGAAGAGAAGATGGCAGCCAAGAAGAAGCGAAAGCCAGCTTATAAGCCCCCTTTGATTATGCTCAAACAAGAGCTTGGTCACTGGGAATACACAGGAAAAGATTATGATACTAGTACAATGTTCGGATTTGTGTACTTACTTGTTGATAAGGCTACGGGCAAGGGATACGTCGGAAAGAGACAGTTCTGGGCCTATAAAAAGAACTCCATGACAAAGACAGGTACCTCTGTATGGAGAACCTATCACTCATCTTCAGAGCACATTAAAGAAGCTAGAGCTGAAGGTACTCAATTTGAGTATCACATGTTAGGAGTATTTAAGACAAGAGCATGGACCTCTTATACCGAAGCCTATCTACAATTCGTTTTAAACACTATGACGGAACGAGATAGCAATGGTGAGCGGTTGTGGTTTAATAACCAGATTGCTGCTATTAAGTTCATACCGGGCTTTGATGAAGAACAGCATAGTACAATGGAGAGTTGTTTAAAGAAAGCTAAAACTATACTAAAGAAAAGGAAAATAGTATGAAAACATTTATTGCGTTTTTAACCTTAGTAGTATCGGGGTATGGTGTATTCTCCGTGTTTGACATTGCCCTTGGTGCTGTCCCTAATATTATACACGGATTCGGCATGGGTACTTTATGTTTTACAATGATAGCAATTATGTATTCGAATAAAGCAAACGGGAGTAAGAATGACGAAAGTTAAAGGGAAGTTCATAGGTCACATGTCATGCGACTCTTGCGGGTCTGAAGACAACGTAGCTGTATATGATACTGGCCCCGCAACTTGTATGGGGTGCGGTAAATCACACCCAAACCCTGATAGCCCTGAAGCCTTAACAGATGCCTTTAAGGTAGTGCCTAAGAAGCAGAGTAATACTCCAAAGGTAAAGTTAGAAGACATAGACCTCTACCCTACTCGCGGCTTTAAAGAGCGCGGTATTAAGAAGAGCATTTGTGACTTCTATGACGTTCGTTGTTCTACAGACTTAGAGGATAACATTACTGAACACTTTTACCCTTACGGGGTTAAAGAAATAACTGGTTATAAAATCAGAAGACTACCTAAAGACTTTCGTGTCACAGGAACTCTTGAAGGCCTTTTCGGGCAATCTAAGTTCCACGGAGGTAAGCGCCTAGTAATTACTGAAGGCGAGCTGGATGCTATGGCTGTTGCTATGGCTTCTGAAATGAAGTATGGAAAGATTTATCCTGCTGTATCTCTACCCTCTGCAAGTGGCCTTAAGTTTCTCCTTGAACAGAGAGACTGGGTCCGAAGCTTCGACGAGGTAGTACTCATGTTAGATAATGATGCTGCCGGTGAAAAGGCTTTACAAGAGGCATGTAAGATTGTAGGTATCGATAAGGTAAAAATTGCAAAACTAAGAGAAAAAGATGCATGTGATGAGCTTATTAAGCACGGTCATATGGCTATTCTTACTGCTATATGGGACGCAAGTCCTTGGTCTCCTGCCGGTATAATCCAAGGAGAAGCATTGTGGGACAGGTTTTTAGAGCGCCAATCTACTGAGAGTGTTCCCTACCCACCCTGTTTAGCAGGTGTAACAGAATTAACACACGGTATGCGCTTCGGCGAGGTTGACCTGTTTACTTCAGGTACTGGTTCAGGCAAGAGCACATTGATTAAAGAAATCATTATGCACATACATGAAACCACTGAAGATAGTGTGGGTATGATTTCACTAGAGGAAGGCCCCGGTGACACAGTTGAGAAGTTTATCGGAATGCAGTTGAAGCAGAATCTATCAGATAATCCTGAAATTAGTCAGGAAGATAAGAAAGAAGCTTTTGATACTGTATTCGGAGACAATCGTATTATCATGTTAGACCATCAAGGCTCTGTGTCTGATGGGTCTCTAATGGATAAGATTGAAACTATGTGTCTGATGGGTTGTCGCTATCTTGTACTAGATCACCTCACAATTGCTACTTCGGAAGCAGAGGGTGATGCTAACAGTGCGGTAGATAAAGTTATGAGTGACCTGCTTAAGATGTGTAAGAAGCACAATGTATGGTTCGGCGTTATCTCCCACCTAAGAAAAACAAACGGTCAAGGCCCCTCATTCGAGGAAGGCAAACTACCCTCAATGGATGACATTAAGGGCTCAGGTAGCATTAAGCAGGTATCGTTCCAGATAATTGCTTTTGCTAGAAATATGATTTCAGATGATGAAATTGTAAAGAACACAGTTAAGATACGAGTGCTTAAGTCTAGATTCACAGGTAAGACAGGTAATGCTGGTGGTGCTTATTATGACTACAAGACAAACCGTCTGTCCTATATGGATGCGAGTGCGTTAAACAAAGATATAACGGAGCTATAATATGTCCAAGAAAGTTAAAGTAACTAGCCTAGAAAGCCTGTCCTTAGCATTGGAATACATGCAACGATTTGGTAACTTCAAAACTGTAACAGAGTCTCGAATATATGGTATTCTAAAAGATGCCTATAAAGACAAAACTAAAGAAGACTTTGATGAAAGCCGATTCCCTCGGGAACCAAAGGCAATGATAGCGGCAGACTGTATTACTTTAGCAGAAGCCCTTTCATATGCTATTGGCTGGCAAGCTACTGATTACTATGAATTGCTTCATAAGTATATTGATGCTATTGGTGATCGTTGTGATAAGCTAGAGAAGAAGGCTATGAAGGAATACAAGAAGGCATCTGTGCCGATTGGTAAAGCAGAGAAGATGGTAGAGGAGTTTATGAACAGCCCTCACATCAATGCTCTTCCTATTCAACGTCAAGGTATTGTTAAAGCAAAAGGACAATCATCTCATATGATTCCCGAGACTTTCGGGGCGTTGTCAAAGGATGATACTGCTCGGGCTTACTTAGATGAGGATCAACCTTATCAATATATGTCACGTATGGAAGCCTTAATTAACTGGTTTTCATCTGAGATTTCTTTCTACTACCAGCATCTCTTAGGAGAGAAGGTAGCTGAGGAACTTGAGGATGCTGACACGTTAGACTTTGTGTCTCTACTCGAAGGAATGGGTAGAAGCAATAAGTATGAGACTAGTGATATTGCTTGGGGTCGTGGAGAGAGTTGTACGGTAAGTCTTACGGGAGAAACTATTCCCGGTGTTGTATTAAGGGTTTACCCTGTACAATTCAAAGAGGACGAGATTATCTACTTTGCTAACAAGATCGTTAAGACTCAACAGCGTGCACAAGACACGATGGATAACCGTAACCAACAATCTACCTCTGACTTAGAGTATAGCAAAAACATTATTGTATCATTAACAAGTCTTCGTCAAGAAAACTTAGGTCTCTTAACTGAGACCGGTCCATATGATATTAGTCTTCTTAACATCAAGCCCACGGGTCAGGAGATAGTTGATCGTATTGTTAGTATTATGCAGAAACCTACAGAAGACCGTCCTACTGCTATTACTGGGTTATTCTATGGTGTTCCCGGTACAGGCAAGAGTATGTTGGCTAATCACATTGGTCGCACACTTGGTATGACTGTACTAAAGAAGACTTACGGTGAACTCCAGTCTATGTATGTTGGTGAAGGAGAAAAGAACCTTCATGATGCCTTTGAAGAAGCCCGTCAAAAGAGAGCAATTCTTTTAATTGACGAGATTGATTCTATGGCAGGAAACCGGCAGGATGCGGATAAGAATTATCAGAAAACTTTTACAAACCAGTTACTTACTGAGCTTGATGAGTTTAACGGTATCTTCTTTGCTACTTCTAACTTGATGACTACTCTAGATCCTGCTGTACTTAGGCGATTGTTTCTGAAGACTAAATTCGGATTCATGACACCAGAGCAGATTGAGAAATGTTTTCACCTTTACTTCCCTAAGTTTGAAGGTCAAAAACTAGGAATGACCCTCAATTTAACCCCCGGCGACTTTAACGCAGTCCAGCAGGCTTCTTTGTTTGAGCCTAAGCGATTGACAGTTAAGAAGGTTCGGAAGCTTCTACAACAAGAGGTGGCACTGAAGAGCTTGACTATGCCTGATGTAATTCAATCAGATATGGATTCCAGTTTTCTGTTCTAAAGTACCCCCCTTTATAGAAGCCAACACAAAAAACCAGAGTACGGCTCCAACGGAAGGTTAAATCCTTTTCCTTCCTGTGTGGGGCCTTTTTATCGAAAGGAGGTTTTTATGAGTAAACTGAAGCATCATAGATTGATGATGGGTATAGCTCGAGAAGCTGCCAAACAATCTACAGACTCTAATACAAAAGTAGGTGCTGTTCTCTGCAACGGAGACCAAGTATTAGGTATTGGGTATAATGGAACTTTAAGTGGTTTTGATAACAATTGTAAAGATGATAAAGGCAACACACTAAGCACTGTAGTGCACGCAGAGATCAACGCTCTGGCAAAGGTCGCCCGTTCCACTCAGAGTTCTGAGGGAAGCGCCTTGTACACTACATTAGCTCCCTGTATCCACTGTGTGCTATCCTTAGTTCAATCCGGTATACAAGAAGTATACTATCTAGATCGTAAAACACATTATAACGGTATTCCTATACTCTTGGAAGCTGGCATTAAGGTTTATCAACTGGAGAACGAAGAACAAGGATGTACTGAAACCCTATTACCAAGGAAAGATTAATTTAATGGAATATCGTAAATTTACATCATATGAGAACTTTATCTATTTAAGCCGGTACGCTAAGTGGCGAGAAGAAGATCAAAGGAGAGAAAACTGGCCTGAGACAATTAGGCGAGTAGTAGACGCATTTAAGAAACAAGTAGGCGATGTGCCGGAAATCCCGTGGGAAGATGTTGAGTTCGCTATGTTAAATCGAGACGTAATGCCCTCGATGCGAATCATGATGGCGGCTGGCGCGGCTCTAGAGAATAACCACATTGCCGCATACAACTGCAGCTTTCTGGATATTGACAGCTATGTAGCTTTCTCAGAGGCCCTCTATGTATTAATGCATGGAACCGGACTAGGCTTCAGTGTTAAAGAAGAATCTATTAGCCAACTGGCTCCCGTTGAAAAAGATAACGGAATGAAGATTAACTTTAAGATTGAAGATTCAAAGGAAGGATGGCGAGACAGTATTGCAGTTGCCTGTGATTTGATTCCAAAAGGATATCGGGTTTACTTTGACTACAGTGCTATCAGACCTGAAGGCGCTCGACTGAAGACCTTCGGTGGACGAGCAAGTGGCCCTGAGCCTCTTAAAAGATTACACCAACACTTAGTTCAGATCTTTGGCGATGCCAGAGGTCGGAACCTTACCACTATCGAAGCGCATTCAATTGTGTGTAAGATTGCAGAGGTAGTTGTTGTTGGTGGTGTTAGACGTTCAGCCTTAATTAGCTTATCTGACCTCTCCGATAAAGAGATGGCAAAAGCTAAGACAGGCGAATGGTGGATTCAGAATGGAGAGTTTGCACTCGCTAATAACAGCGCTGTGTACAAGACGAAACCAACGGAGGAAGAGTGGGCAATCGAATGGCAAACAATCAAAGACTCAGGCAGCGGCGAACGTGGAATCTTCAACTTAGAAAGTGCGAGGAAAAAGTGCGAGGAGATCGGGCGGAAGCCGATAGTAGAAGGAACGAACCCGTGTGGGGAGATTTTGCTCCGGGACGGACAATTCTGCAACCTGTCAGAAGTAGTGATTAGAAGTGACGACACGATTAAAACTCTGAGTCATAAGGTTCATATCGCATCTGTAATTGGAACTATCCAGTCTACATTCGATGACCTCAAAGGTTTGAGAAGTAAATGGAAAGATAATACTAGAGAGGAAAGGCTACTAGGCGTTTCTATGACTGGTATTATGGATAACAAACTAACTAATGGAAGAAAGACAGGTCTTGATGACCGCCTAATTGCTTTTAGAGAGTTAGCAAACCAAACTAATAAAACCTTTGCAGCTATTCTGGGTATTAACCCTTCTGCCGCTGTAACAACCGTTAAGCCCTCTGGTACGGTATCACAACTGTGTGGAGTCTCTTCTGGTATTCATCCTGCTCATGCCGAATCTTATATTCGCAGAGTAAGGAATGACAAGAAAGACCCTTTGACTCAGATGATGATTGCTGCTAATGTTCCCGGACAGACTGACTTCTACAACCCAAATGCTCACGTATTTGAGTTTGGAATTAAGCGTCCCGGTTCTTTAACCCGAGAAAACATTACTGCTCTACAGTTCTTAGAAGTGTGGAAAGCGTACAAAGTACATTATACAGACCATAACCCTAGTGTTACAATCTCTATTCATGAAGATGAATGGCGTGAAGTAGGCAACTGGGTATTTGAAAACTTCGATATCGTAGGTGGCTTAAGCTTCTTACCATATGACGGTGGAAGCTATCAGATGACTCCTTACGAGACATCCGATGTTCTACCTGAAGACGTTGACCCAGATTTCTCTAAGTTAGAGGAATTTGAAAAGGAAGACAATACCACTGGTGAACAGCAACTTAGCTGTGTAGCTGGGGTCTGTGAAATTTAATTAATATCTGCCTCACCCGTCATGGGTGGGGCTTTTTAATCGAGAAATAACTAGTATCTAAATCCCGAAACTCTAAAGGAATACTATGAACAAATTAATAATTACTGCAATGATGTTAGTAGCCTCTTCTGGTATTTATGCTAAGGAGTTTACTGATTCTACCTTGTGCCTTGCACAGAACATTTACTTTGAAGCGGCTAACCAACCTCTCGCAGGGAGGATGGCTGTAGCACAGGTTGTTATGAACAGAGTAGCAGATAAGAAGTTTCCAAACTCTGTTTGTGGTGTAGTCTATCAAGCAAGGATGTTTACTAACTGGAAAGGTAATGAGCTACCTATTAGGCACAAATGTCAATTCAGTTGGTATTGTGATGGTAAACCTGACAGAACAGTTGACTCTAAAACGTGGACTAATGCGATTAACCTTGCAGCTCACGTTATACTTGATAACCCAAAGGACATTACTGAAGGTGCGTTATACTACCACGCAGATTGGGTACACCCGTATTGGGCGGACCAGTTAGAGCGTGTTTTACAAATTAAGAACCATATATTTTATAAATAAGGCGCAATGCCAAATAAACAAACCGCAATAGAGTCGCAATGGCTCAAAGGATATTACATGAACCCTATTATCGTAACTTATGCCGCAACAGCTCTCACTTATGTTTTTAATGAAGTAATCGTTAAGAACACTAAAGCAAAAGTTGGGCTAGACGAATGGGACCAAATGACCATCGATAAGCAAATCATTGCATGCGCAACGTATGTAGCAGAGACTGTAAACTCAGTCCGTGATTCGATTAGAGAAGGCGCTAAACCTAAAGAATCTTAAACTTAAATAAAAGGTACTATCTATGAAATTATCACAATCTAAAGAAATTACCAAGTCATTTGTTGAACACAACCTTGCTCTTCCAGAAGGTTCCTCTAATGCGGATTACTTAGTCCCAATGCTGTGGTCTCTGCCCGGCGAAGGAAAAACTACTGCTGTAGAAGACCTTGCTAAAGAGCTTGGTATGAAGATTGAGACAGTAATCGCTGCTCAGTTTGATGCCGGTGAGATGGGTGGTTTTCCTATTGTAGATGAAGAAACTAATACCTTCCGAAGAGCGCGTCCGTTCTTCTTGCCTACTAGTGATGAGCCTTGTATCCTGTTCTTTGATGAACTACCCCAAGCGCCTACCGCTAACCAAAACATTATCGCACAGTGTGTTAACGAGAGACGTATTGGTGAGCACCAGTTGCCCTCTAATGTAACCATCGTATGTGCAGGTAACCCGATGACCGCACGAGCAGGCACTAACCCGATGCCTACCCACTTGCGAGACCGATTAACTCACCTCGATATTGAGACTGATCACGGCGGTTTCCGAGAGTATGCGTTGAATAAGAACTTTCGTCCAGAGATTACTGGCTACATTAATGAGCGTCCTGAGTGGCTACAAAAGTTTGATGCCTCACAGAATGCTTCTCCTTCCCCACGTTCGTGGCAGCGTGTTAACGCTATCTTAGGTCTGGGCCTTCCAGATAACTTAGAGTCTCAGGCTATTAAAGGTCAAATCGGTGAAGCTGCACTCGCAGACTTTGTTGGCTACTTGCGTATCTGGAAAGATATGCCTGATAGTGATTTGTTGTTGTCAGAGCCAGACTCAGTAGAAGTTCCTACTCGTCCTGATGTTCTGTATGCTTTGATGTCTGCGTTGGCGTATAAGGCTACTGATGCTAATGCTGAGAACTTAGTTAAGTTCATTAAGCGTATTCCGAACCGTGAGTTCGCAGCGTTTGGTATGAGAGATACCCTCAAGCGTAAGCCTGAGCTGAAGAAGAACAAAGCCATTATTGGTTGGGTAATGACTGATGGCAAAGATTTGTTGATTTAAATCAAGGAGTTATAAATGGATAGTCAACTAAAAGTATCGAGAGCAATTACTAAAGCCGCTTTCTCTAAACCCTTTTACGGTAGCTTACTGCTGTCGTTAAGAGTACAACCGTCTACCGCAGTGCCAACTGCTGCTACTGATGGTCGTAGTGTGTTCTGGAATGATGAGTTCATTCAAGAGCAAAGTGAGGCTCAGACGCTAGGCCTGATGTGCCACGAGGCACTACATGTTGCCTATGGGCACTGCCAGCCTTGGCCCGGTATGGATAAGCGTTTGTGTAATATGGCTATGGATTATCGTATCAACGACATTCTTCGTCTTGAGGGCTTAGAGCTTCCTAAAGAAGGATTGTTTGATGACACGGGCCTGTTTACTGATATGGCTTGGCCTGAAGTCTATAAGATTCTTGCTGATATAAAGGCTAAGAAAGATCAACAAGAAGATAATGAAGGAGACTTAGATGCCCAGCCGGGAGATGGAAGCGGTGCTTCTAATGGGTTAACTAAGCAAGAGCAAGAGGCCATTAGTGATGACATTGATAAGTGTGCGGGTGATGACTTCTTGGATGATTTGTTAGATGGCAACTTGAGTGATGCCGAACAACAGCAGTTAAAGGAAGACATTGAACGTATGGTAATCCAAGCAGCCGCAGCAGATGAGGCAGCTGGTGTAGGTGGTGTTCCCGGTGATATTGAAAATCTAATCAAGGAGATTCGTACTCCTGTTGTTGATTGGCGTGAGAAGGTAATCACTGATATCCGTAGCCGTAATCCCGATGACTACTCAATGCGTAGACCTAATAGGAAGTTCATTAGACACGGTATCTATATGCCTACGATGGAGTCTAATACTATTGAAACGCTTGTTATTGCTTTAGACACATCTGGATCGGTATCACCCACTGATATGAAAAGGTTTCTATCGGAGATGAATGCTATTAGCTTAGAGATTAAGCCGATGACAACTATGGTGATGTATAGTGATTTCGGTGTTGCTAAGATAGAAGAGTATGCTGCGGGTGAGGAGATTACAGAGTTAGATTCAAGAGGCGGTGGAGGCACCTCTTTCCGACCTGTATTCGAATACTTAGAGATTAACGGGATTCGTCCTGATCAGTTAGTATACTTCTCAGATATGGAAGTGTACGGTAATTGTTTTCCCCGTAGTGAACCAGACTTCCCAGTGTTATGGGTGTCTACCAGAGCAGAGTATGATGTGCCATTCGGCGAACTTGTAGTAGCAAAGGAGAAGTAAATATGAAAGCAACTGAAATAGAAGTACACTTAGAAAGTCTTAGAGTAGATGTGGCTACTATGAAGCGCACTCTTAACATTAATGATATTGAGGTAGATTCACTCTTTACAGTGTGTAGAGACCGTATACGTCATAGTATTAAGCATCTTGGAGAGGTTCCTATTATAACGAAAGGTAACTTAATCAACCGTGGCCTTAATGCTGCTCCCAGCGTTCGTGAGCTAGACATCTCTGTACCTAAGCATCTGAAAGCTATGAGACAGCCAACGCTTAATTACTTTGTTCAGTTAGTCGCTAGGGTAGTAGAGCTAGAGCTTCTTAGAGACGAGTATAGCACTAATGACCCTTTAAAAGATGCTTCTGAGTTGGGCATGCTCTCTTTCTGGGACATAGTTAATTCGGAGATGCAGAATCCCTATTTAATGGGAACTCATAGAGGTAATCAAAAGGCTATTAATACTTTCCCAGATCACACTGTTGCCTCTCATGCTAACTTTAATACTTTTAAGGCTGAAAGTAAATATAATCCCGGTAACTTTAAATATTATCCTGATCTTATGGTGTCTATTGATGCTAACTACATTAATAACGTTGTAAAGCAAGAGTTAACTACCGTGCTTAGTGCGGGTAAACGTGGCTTCCCTATCACGGCTCATAAGATTGAGATGCCTAAGAAAGAAGACCAAACTTGGGAATTGTATGAAGCTAATGTTATTACAATTAATACTGCTGGCTTTCATTACTGGGGTACCACTGAAGCAATGGCTAGGAAGTTTGCTACAATAGAACAGAAGTACATCTGTAGAGACTCTTCGTCTAATACTGTGTCGTGTTCAACAACAATCGGGAGAGCAATCGGTGGTTGTAAAGTTAAATTAAAGAATAACATCATGAATCAATTAACATTCTAAATTAAGGAAATAAATTATGTCTATGCAACTGAGAACTAAAGCAATCCGATTACTGGCTGAATTCGGTCGTCGAACAAACCAAAAGGCTGTCTCAATTAAAGAAGAGGTACAAACCGCTGCCTTCCTTCATGACTTGGTATTCGCAGCAATCGTAGAGGTTTCTGAGCTAAAAGAGTCAAGGCCCCCTGTTAAGAAGGCACCAGAGAGCCCTCCTGTGCCACAGATTATTCTGCCTACCTCTGGTATCAGTTTGAATCTAAAACCCGCCCAGCAGGGCCTCTTAGACGCCTCTGAACCCGGAGTAGTAGATAGTTTCGGAGGTCCACAAGCGTTCAATAAAGGATGACTATATGAGAAGTGATAAGAAAGTATGTAGTACTTGTCGAGTAGAGAAGCCTCTTATGTTGTTTCGAAAGAGCAAAGTAGAGGGTCGTTTAATGTCCATGTGTAAGGATTGTAATATTCCGCCACATTGGTCAGATGATATTAAATTTAAAAGGAAAAAGTTATGAACACTTCCAAAACTATATACATGAAGCCCGGTCTGCTTATGACGGAACTCGGTGTTATTATGCTCTGCACTCCGTTTACTGTAGAGTCTATTGCGCCTATTGCTTGTCGTATTATTGAGTATAACCTCCTGCCTGAAGCCAATCGTCCAAAGGAGATTAAGCTGATGATCAACAGTCCCGGCGGCGACATGGCTGCAGCCTTCCAGCTGATTGACACTATGATGAGTAGTGAGATCCCTGTCCGAACCATCGGCCAAGGTACAGTAGCCAGTTGTGGTGTTCTGACTCTTATGAGCGGTAAGAAAGGAACCCGCACAATATCCTCTACTGCCTCTGTGATGTCCCATCAGTACTCTTGGGGCTCACGAGGTAAAGAGCATGAACTGGAAGCGGCTAATGTAGAGTTCGGACTCACTAGTGCCCGTATGCTGCTGCACTATAGGAAGTGTACAGGGAAGTCAGAGACTTACATTCGTAAGCATTTGCTCGGCCCTTCTGATATGTGGTTAACTCCTGAAGAATGTGTTAAACACGGTATAGCAGATAGTATATCAAACCCCTATTGATACAAATCATAGGCTTACGAGTATGCTCCTTTAAAGAAGAAGA
>Ga0206127_1001772_pt1 | contig 22625 bp, 25 predicted proteins | sample Helgoland_Spring_6_FD_148646 | JGI IMG/M metagenome (GOLD analysis project Ga0206127, IMG submission 148646) | Pelagic subsurface seawater microbial communities from Kabeltonne, Helgoland, North Sea - Helgoland_Spring_Bloom_20160419_1 | ecosystem: Environmental > Aquatic > Marine > Epipelagic ...
AATAGAAAATTTCTTTCTCATGTTTCTATAGAATTCTTCCATCCGCCAATGTTTCTTTTCAGAAAAGAAATCTTTTGCATAAAGCTTCGTGACTAAGAAGTGTTCTGTGTCAACTGATTCGACTTTTATATTTTCGATAGACTCAAGTTTTTTTAACTCAGTTGACAGCCTATATTCATCAGGTTCTTGGTACTGTAATTCGTTTATACTTTTTTCTTTGATAGCTTTATTAATGTTTTGGTAGAAGCTCTGCTTATTTTGCTTATCATTAATTTTAAAATAAATAACTTCAAACCCTTTTTGTTGAAGTTGTTCAGCAAAAAACCGCATCGCTGCGAATGTCGCAATTATCTTCTGTGCGTGATGAAGCACATAACTCGTTTCTTCTTTGACTTCCATCATCATGTAAGTGGTATTAGAATTATTTTCCTTAAACCATGAGTGGTTTATATTTAATTGATCACCTAGGATTAATCTTAGTTTGTTCATAATTGCTTTGATTATAGATTAGATTATTGGTTTCAAAACACTGGTTAATAAAACTTTACTTTTTTTGAGTGGAACTCCATATTAAATAATATGTCTATGAAGCTTAAATATTTTTTTAATATTTATTTAAAAATTGTGGTAAATTTAATATTGTTTTATCAGGTGTGCTAATAAAGATTACATTTTTTTATTTATTAGCTCTCTTTTTAGGGCATTTTTTTTAATCAAAGCGTAAACAATCTTTAAGATGATGATGCAAAGATGCTTTTTGTTTAACGTTTTTATAGGAGGGTTTTAAATATGTTAAATCCATCAGATTACGTTGGAGTATCATTTTGGCTGCTTTCAGCTGCTATGGTTGCTGCGACATTTTTTTTCTGGGTTGAGAGAGATCGAGCTGTAGGTAAATGGAAGACCTCACTTACAGTAGCTGCAATGGTTACAGGTATTGCTGCTATTCACTATTTTTACATGCGTGGTGTTTGGATTGATACAGGTAGTTCACCTACAGTATTTAGGTACGTAGATTGGTTACTTACAGTTCCACTGCAAATTGTAGAGTTTTATCTAATCCTTGCTGCTATTGCAGTTGTTTCTATTTCTGTTTTCTGGCGTTTACTTATCGCTTCTGTAGTTATGTTAGTTGCAGGCTACATTGGTGAAGTGAGTGCAATGGGAGACGGTGGTAGCTTATGGTCTGGTTTCTGGATCGGTATGGTTGCATGGTTATACATCATCTGGGAAGTATTCAAAGGTGAAGCTAGCCAAATTAGCGCAAGCAAAGGTACTGCTGCAAGTAAGAAAGCGTTTAACGCACTGAGATTAATTGTAACTGTTGGATGGTCGATCTATCCAATCGGATACTATCTTGGTTACACTGGCGGTGCTGACGTTGGTACTTTAAACATAGTATACAACTTAGCTGACTTTGTTAACAAAATTGCCTTCGGTGTAGTTATCTGGGCAGCAGCTACATCAGGTACAAAATCTAAGTAATTTTTGAACCTGTAGTGTAATATTAAGAACGCGTCATTTATGGCGCGTTTTTTTTATTATTTTTTAAGGTGACATGCAAGTAGCTGACTACAATTTACTTTATAACTCTTTATCTTTTGCAATAGCTACATTTGGGGCAAGTACCGTGTTCTTTTTTTGCCAGAGATCGCAAGTCGCACCTGCTTATAAAACATCCCTAACTCTTGCTGGCTTAGTTTGTTTGATCGCGCTCTATCATTATTTAAGAATTTTTGAGAGCTTTAATGAAGCCTATATAGTAATTAATGGTGTAATTACAGAAACTGGCGGACAATTGAATGTAAGTTATCGCTATGTTGGATGGCTTCTAACCGTACCCTTGCTATTGCTTGAGCTCGTCTTGGTTATAAGGCTAACAAGAGAAGAAACTTTTTCTTTAGGCATTAAGTTGACTATTGCAGCAGTTATTATGGTCCTCTTAGGTTACTCTGGTGAAGGATTAGTCGATGCTGATCAACTTCAAGAGAGATGGATATATTGGTCACTGGCAATGTTCCCTTTCTTATTCATTCTTTACAACTTAATCATAAAATTAAAAAATCCTATATCAAAACAACCAAAAAATGTTCAAAGCTTAGTTAGTAATGCAAGATGGTTACTTATTGTATCTTGGACGATTTATCCCGTTGTTTATTTACTTCCAATATTTGATCCAAGTGCATCCTATGTCAGTCTGCAGATTGGATATACGGTCGCAGATATCTTATCAATCGCATCATTTGGTATTATGATTTATTTAATCGCTCAAAGAAAATCGGATATTGGAGCCTAAAAGTTAATTAAAAAAAATAATCAATTATGAAAAAACATTGGGATGATTTTTTTGTACCGCCTGAGACGGATGAATTTTTAGATAAAGTTAAAATTGATTTTGCGAAAAGCTTTGAAGTTGATGATCAATTTTTATCGGCATGGTTATCACATCATGGTGAATCTCAAGGGAAGTGGTTAAGGGCCAGGCTAGCACTCGCGACAGGTGGTTTATTGGGTATTTCATCACAAACCTACATCAACTGGGCAGTCGTTTGTGAGTTAATTCATAGCGCATCCCTGCTTCATGACGATGTATGTGATCAAGATAATCTTAGACGTGGTCAAACGAGTTTGTGGAAAGAATTTGGTATACCTGCTGCTATCTGCACAGGAGATTATTTAATTGCTGAGGCTTTTAGAAAGATTACAGAAATTGAGCAGGGTTGGCACCAAACTATATTATTGAAGTTGCTCTCTTGTACGGTTAAAGAAATAATTTTTGGGCAATCAAAAGATATAAGTATTAGCCCCTATGAAATGACATGGGATCAATATACAAAAATGGCGACGAATAAAACTGCGCCTTTTATCGCCCTTCCTATGATGGGTATGTTTAACTGTAATGAGTGCTCAAAGGCGGAATGTGAAGGTCTTCAAGAGTCTTCCGATATCCTCGGGCTTTCCTACCAGTGGCTAAATGATTTAGAAAATTTAATTGGCGTCGATCAAGATAAATTTACAGATATATACAATAACCATCCTAATGGGATGTTAATAAATATCCTACAAGACATAGATGAATCCAAAAAAATTGAAATTATCAAAGATCCAAGCACTCTTACAAAACAATTAAATGAAATTGCTTTTGAAAACCAAAAAATTATGATCAAAAATCTACTTAATGAAGCGAAAAGTCAGTTCCATAGGGTGCCCAAAGTGATTGAGCCTGTATTGATATCAATTTATAGTGAAATTAGCCAAAGAATGAAAAACTTAGATAAGGTTAAAAATTGAATAAAGCAGGAGTTATTGGGGGTGGTTTTGGAGGAATCGCTGCCGCTCTCAGGCTCCGCTCAAGAGGTGTTGATGTAACTCTATATGAGAGGCTTGATGCGTTGGGTGGACGCGCTCAAATATTCAAAAAAAATGGTTATGTTCATGATGCAGGACCTACTGTTATCACGGCACCTTATTTATTTTATGAATTGTTTGAATTGTTCGGAGAAAAGCTCGATGACTATTTAGATTTTCGGCCCCTAGATCCATGGTACCGATTCAACTTCCATGACCAAACACAATTTGACTATGGGCCTAACCGTGAAGAAATGCTCTCTCAAATTGAAAAAATTTCACCTAATGATGTTGGCGGTTATTTAAAGATGCTTAAGGAAGCAAATGCAATTTTTGAATTAGGGTACCAAAAATTAGCTGGGCATCCATTTCACAAACTTATGACAATGATTAAATACGCTCCTGCCATTATTAAAATGAGGGGGTACGAATCCGTATATACCTTTGTGTCGAGATACCTAGAACATCCTAATTTAAGGCAAGCATTTTCGATTCAACCATTGTTGGTTGGAGGTAATCCATTCCAAACATCTTCTATCTATGCCCTCATTCATTCCCTGGAGCAAAAATGGGGGATATATTTCTGTATGGGAGGCACAGGTAAACTTGTTAAGGAGCTTGAAAAGCTTATGTTAAGACAGGGTATTAAAATAAAATACCGGCATGATGTTGAGCATTTATCAACTAGGAGTAATGAAATTTCAGAGCTTCATTTCACAAATGGTCATAGTGAGAAGCTTGATATTGTTGTCAGCAATGCTGACCCTATTCAAGTTTCAACCGAGCTCATCGGTAGAGAAAAAATATCGCTTCATAATGCATTCGTTAATAAATTTGCGAAGCACTCTATGGGTCTTTTTGTTTTATTTTTTGGATCAAAAAAACAATATAAAAATGTTGCTCATCACACAATCTGGATGGGACCAAGATATAAGGGACTTCTAGAAGATATTTTTGATCATCATAAGCTGGCTGACGATTTTTCTATTTATCTCCATCGACCGACCTGTACTGATGCATCATTTGCACCTAAGGGACATGACAGCTATTACGCACTCGTCCCGGTCCCGAACCTAAAAGGGAATCAAAATTGGGATAAAATAAAAGGGAAGTTTTCAAATAATATCCTTGATGCTCTGGGAAAGACTATCATGCCGGGAATTAGAGAAAATGCGAGAGACATTTTTTCAATGACGCCAAAAGACTTCAAGTCTAACTATAGAACACCGTTTGGAAGTGGCTTTTCAATAGCCCCTATTTTAAGACAATCAGCATGGTTTCGAACTCATAATCAAGATGGAAAGTATAAAAATTTATTTTATGTAGGTGCGGGCACTCATCCAGGTGCTGGTGTGCCTGGCGTGATTAATTCAGCAAAGGCAGTTGAAAAAATATTATACCCATGAATAATTATTCAAAAGTCATGCAGGAGCATGGTAAGTCCTTTTTTTGGGCTTCATGGTTTTTGGATAAAAATACAGCAAATAAATTGTTCACCGTTTATGCATTGTGTCGAAGGCTTGATGACCTTGTTGATACATCAAACGAAAACTCTGAAGCTAAAGAAGAAATAGCTAGAGTAATCTCACTTACAAATAACAATCAATATAAAGAAACATTTGAAGAATTTAAGAGTATCGATAGCAAGCTTCACCCAAGGCAAGATATCATAATTGAATTCTTAAAAGGGCAATTAAGTGATCTAGACTTTAGGCAACCAAATGATCTCGGCCAGCTATTAAAGTATTGTTATCGCGTTGCAGGTGTTGTTGGGCTGATGGTTTGTGATGTTCTAGATATACATGATTCGAAGCTACGGTATTTTGCCATTGATTTTGGTATTGCGATGCAATTAACCAACATATCTCGTGATATAAAAGAGGATGCTCAAATTGGTAGAATATATTTGCCTAAGAATGAAACTGCCTCACTAGCAATAGGTAATTTTAGATCGCCATCAAATACTGACCTAATAATAATTAACAGCTCAAGAGACAAGCTAATTAAATTAGCTGATGAATATTATCAAAGTGGTATGTATGGAATCAATCAGCTACCCATAAAAATTAAAAGGTCATTTAGAGTGGCATCAAATATTTATCAGGGTATTGGTCACAAGATATTACAAAAAGGATGTTCATTCAATGAACAAAGAGTATATCTCAGTAAATTTGAAAAGCTAAACCTTACAATTAAAACCTTTCTTAAGCGCTCAAAATCTAATGATAGACCATTGCATCAAAAAAAATTACATGCCTCACTACAAAATCTCCCGGATACAGATCTTTAATGAAAGCTGAATATGACATCATCGTCATTGGAGCTGGTTTGTCTAGCCTCATGTTCTTATCAAAGATGGTGAGTAATAAATCAAAATTATCAATTCTTGTCTTAGAGCAAAAAGATTCAATTGTCCGTAATCAATCATTTTGTGTATGGGAGGGGCCTGGTCTAATTAATATTGAAAAAGAATTCAAACTTAAGGCAAAACATCGTTGGGATACGGTATTAATTGAGAATAATAGAAAAAAAATTAAAAAAAATATTCACCCCTATCATTATGTTTGTCATGATGGTCAATCAACCCTAAAGAAACTTTCAAGACAATTAAATGCAAAGGTAAAAATTTTATATGCATCAAAGGTTACAAGAATAAATGAGATAGATGAAAAAATCCAGGTTACTAGTTCTGAGGGAAATTTCTGCTCTAAATACCTTATCGATAGTAGACCCAAGATAGAGAAAAATGAAATTAAGTCTGATTACATGCAACAAGCATTTATTGGTAACGAAATTGAAGTTAACTCCAATTATTTTAATAAAGATGAGGCAACCATAATGTCTTTTTCAAAAAATAAAACTGAAACAGAATTTATTTATCAACTGCCCTTCACAAAAAAAAGAGCTCTTGTTGAAACGACTTTATTTTCTAAAAATCCAGATCTAAGAAAACTCCAACAAAAACATAAAATAAATTTAAAAAAATATGGAAACTATAAAGTACTAAGTAGTGAAAGAGGCATTATTCCTATGGCACTAATCGAAGCCTCAGCAAACAAAAGAATAATGAAGATTGGTACCAGTGCTGGCATGGTAAGAGCTTCGTCTGGATACTCGATGAGAAAAATTGCAAATTGGATATCAGACCATAAGGGTAAAACTATAAAGAAAAATAATTTATTATCTTTTAAGTATGCTCCAAATCCGTTGCTTGATTTTTTTGATAAAATTTTCCTTAGAGTTATTAAAGATTATCCAAATAAAAGCCCCGATTTATTTTTTAATCTTTTTAATCAATCAAACCATAAATCACTTATTAAATTTTTATCAGATAAGCCATCATGGTTAGATATTATAAATATCATCATGAGCATGCCAAAAAGATTAATGCTCAAGGGTCTCTTGAAGAAGAAATGAGTAAGATTCTAAAACATCAAATATTCGTCATCATGAGTGGTCTTGTCATGTTGTCTTTATATTTTTTTCTTTTACCATCGAATCATTTAAATTTAGACTTTAACCTTCTTTCAAAGGCAAACCCTATTCTGTTAATTTCATTTCTATTGATAAGCACATTGGGAATCAGTCACGGTGCATTTGATGGCAAAATAATTTGGATGAGTGGAGGCAAGAGAAATGCCTTCATACTTTACTTAATCTACATATCAATTTCTCTATTCGGGCTTATGTTATGGCTTATCTCTCCTACCCTAGGGTTATTTATTTTGCTCTTGATATCAACTATCCATTTTGGTCATTCAGACCTTGCTTACATTGGTAACAGACAAAAATATTTAAAATATAGCTGGGGTCTTGCCATGACTTTTATGCCAGTTTTATTTCATCCGTCAAGCGTTTATGAAATATTTTATTTGCTAACAGACAGTAATGCTATCTCATCTACACTTATTTTTTTAAAGTACCTAATCTCATTGAACCTGATACTTTTAACTAGCTATGTAATGTTTAATCTTTTTAAAATAAAAGATAAAATTTATTTCCTATTAATGGGAGAGCTGACCATAATGATAATATTAGGTTACTACCTACATCCATTAGTCTGGTTTGCGTTTTATTTTTGTATATTGCATGGAATCAGAGCGCTTATTAACTACAATTTTAATTTCTTCTCCGATACGCTTTGGTTAATACTATTTACTGCCCCCATTACCCTGATAATTATTTATATGAATCTGGACCTAAGTCTTGAAGGGTTTTTATTTGTATTCCCAATCCTCGCATGTCTGACATTAGCGCACATGCTTTTACCGAAAATAATCAGTTTTTCAAAAACTAAATTAATCTAACACCACAAGTTTTCATATGAGCCATTTGGATCATAGGTTGATTTCTGTTTTTTGATATTAAAATGCCTACCTCCTCGAGGGTCTGTTCCGTGACCTGCAATATAGGCCCAATTACAATGATTACTAGAAACATCATAATCAATAAGCTGAGATTCAAACCAAGCGGCCCCTGCTCTCCAGTCGCATGATAATTCGTTAACTAAATAGCTTGCAACAATCTGGCGCATTCTATTCGAAAGAAAACCTGTCTCCTTTAACTCTATCATTCCTGCATTAATAAAATTACTATCGGTTCTTCCTTCCCTCCATAACTCAAAATTTTTAACGGAATGACTAACTTTTTCATCTGAGAAACCAAGGCCAAACTTATGAAATATTTTTTTTCCATACTTTTTAAAGATAAGCCTAAAGTATTCCCTCCAGAGTAATTCAAAGAATATCCAATAGGTGCTCTCATTTTTTATTACATTTGATTCGTAAATCAATAAAAAATCATAAACTTGTCTAGCTGAAATATAACCACTTGCTAACCACGGTGAAAATTTTGTTGAAAAGTCTATTCCCGTTAATTCATTTCTTGTCTTTTTGTAAGTGGAGGGTTTATTTGAGCTAAAATAAGACTCTAGGAATGCAAAGCCTTTGTCCTCCCCGCCAAAAAATTTATTTTCAGAAATTGGAAAGGAACTCTTTGGGTAACTCATTTGCTTCATTTCAAATTCGTTAGACTCCTCATCAACAATTGATTTAATTGTCTTTATTTTTTGGTTGATTGGTGAGGGCTTAATGGGCTTAACCCCTCGCGATTCAATTTCTTTTCTGAAGTTTGTAAATACATCAGGTAGCTCATTTAAATTAAAGGAAATTTGATCATCTAAAAACAAGCCTGATTGATAATAAGAATATAAATCAACTTTATGCTCTCTCAACCTTATTTCTTCATCAAGCTCTTCATGAGAATCAATAGACTCACAGTAGATACGATCTACCTTAAATTTTTCTACCAGCTTAAGTAATCCATCCACTGTGTCGTCTAAATAATAATTTATGGCATGTCCGTAATTACTAAGCTTCTCTTGCAAAGCATTGAGGCCTTGGGATAAATATAACTTTCTGTGAGAACCCATGCGAGGGAAACGCCACTCAGTATCCTTGAAGCTCTTCACATCTTGTACGTACACAAACAAAATCTCATCAGAAGATTCGATTGCTTTATTTAGCGGGAGATTGTCGACTACCCTCAAATCATTTCTAAACCAATATATTGATTTCATAGCAACTTAAGACTCTAAAATTTACTTTTTTGAAGTTAATAATTATACGATGGTTTGTAAGTAGAAAAGATATTAGCGGAGGAGGCCAACACCACATGAATGTGAAACATTATTCATGCCACTTGGAATGTTGACCTCGTATGAACCTATATAAATCTCTTTATTAAATTTAGGTTATTTTATTTGCGAAAAGTATTCTGAAAATCTACCCTTACCTGCTGCAAATTTACCCTCAATTTTTTTTCCTTCGGTAGTAGCCTCGCCCAGGTTTGAACTTGGATCCCCAACTACAACCAATCCAACCATGCCGAACATTTCATGAGGTGTGCATTTGTAGCCATAAACACCTTCAGTTTCGAACTTTACTGATATTGAAACCTCACCTGCCTCTTTCGTTAATTTCCCCTCCCATGGAGACGCACCCTTGGGAAGCATATTGTTGATAGAAGCAGAGTTATGCATTGCATCCCCTGACCATGTGACAGTATCTCCTTTTTGGATTTTAATCACAGCGGGCTCAAAAACAAACATATCTGGTGCCTTACCGTTTAGCATTTTTACTTGATGATCTTTTGCCATAACCGTACCTATAGAAAAAGTTAAAATTAAGGCAAGTAAATTTTTAAAAAACATTTTGTATTCTCCAATTTGTGTATATAAATATTCAAACCTCTTTCTATTTGTGATGACTACCAATAATTAAAAAGGTTCTTTTATTTATAAAAAAATGAACTATAGAGTATTATTAAACCCTATAGGGGTATATAGTATATAAAAATAAGGAGGAAAGTATGACTGATTTATGTGATGAGAATCATCCAAAATATGAAAAGTATATTCCAAGAATAAATAAAATTACAGGTCAACTAAATGGAATAAAGAGGATGATTGAAGATCAGCGATATTGCACTGATATTATTTCTCAACTAAAAGCAGTAAGCTCAGCATGTCAATCATTAGAGATTATTATGCTTGAAAAGCACCTTGAGAAGTGTGTGATGGATACATTTAAGTCAAATGACGCAAATGGGCAAGCAAAAAAAATAAAGGAACTTACCAAATTATATACAAAATAAAGGTGCAACGATATTATCAAATTATTATATTGGTAGCTACAAGCATGTTTCAAATGACATGCATAGCAGCACCAATGAGCTATAAAGGTTCGAATACGACCATGGTCGATATCAGTCAAGAGTACAGCAAAATAGATACTAGTTATGCAATAACAGCAAAAGATTCATTAGGTATTCGTTTATACCAAGCAAAAGGTGAGGGTTATAAATTAAATGGAGATGAATTTTATTACTTAAGACGTCTGCATCGAATTAATGCCATTGAATCACAAGCCAATTTATGGCTGTTTACTAGTGCTGGCATTGTCAATGTAAAAAAAAATAATCGCAATAACAATCAAGCTTATGTAAGTCCAACAGTTCAGGCAGACTATGAAACACGACGTATTTACATGATGGGCTCCTATCAACTCTTTCGGGTGGCAAATGATAATTTTGATACTAGCAAATTTAAAGCTGGGTTTTCATTCTATAAAACGAGCTACGAAGAAACGCAACCATGGTTTATATTAGAATTAAGTCATTTTAATACTATCAATAAAAAAATAGAGGTAATACCAACATTGAGATTAATAAATAAAGCTCTTTACTTTGAGGCTGGTGTCTCTACTGAAGGAGACCCAAAGCTTCATTTAATGTATACATTCTAGGAGAATAAAATGAAAAAAATACTCTACTTTCTTTTACTTTTTTTAAGTTTTACAAGTTACTCTGCCACACAGCGAATCGAATTGATGGGAATGGTTTGTGCTTTTTGTGCACAAGGGATAGAAAAAAATTTGCAGGATATAGAGGGTGTGAGCAATGTTTATATCAATTTAGATAACTATTTTGTTGTCATTGAATCAAAAAATACAGCCGGAATTTCAAATGAGAAAATAAGAAATATTATTATTGATGCGGGTTACGATGTAAATAAAATTGAAATAATCAGTGAGTCAGTTGAAGATATACGCAAAAAATATGAAAAAAAATAATGGATTAAATCAATTAGAAAAAATTAAAAATACAAGCTATATTTCTCTACTTAGTAGCGGAAGTACGATTGTCTGTTGTGCCCTTCCTGCCATGTTAGTTGCCATAGGTGCGGGTGCAACACTTAGTACTTTTATTCATTATTTCCCACAAATAGTTTTTTTATCTGTCTATAAAACACCAATTTTTATTAGTGCTTTTATAATGCTTATCATTGCTTCAATCGCATACCGCCAAGCTCAAAATTTACCTTGTCCCGCTGATCAAGATCTAGCAGAAAAATGCCAGCAATTGAGACATCGATCACGTCTAATTTTACTCGTCTCAAGCTTTATTTATTTAGTTGGATTCTTTTTTGCTTTTATTTTGCCATTAATTTCTGAATGAATATGGCGGAAGAGGTGAGATTCGAACTCACGGTGGGCGCGAACCCACGTCGGTTTTCAAGACCGGTGCATTAAACCGCTCTGCCACTCTTCCGGAAACGGAATTTTATCATATCGTTTATACATTGAACAAAATTTATTCGGCAAATATCTCATCATGAAAACCAAAGAGTTTCATATTTTCGATGCGTGATGGATACAAAATTCCGAATAGATGGTCACACTCATGTTGAACTACCCTCGCGTGAAACCCTTCTACATCTCTATCGATCTCATTTCCATATTGATCAAACCCTTTATAGTTAATTGTCTTATATCTAGGTACCACTCCTCTCATCCCGGGAACTGATAGACACCCTTCCCAATCATCCTCTTTTTCTTGATTTAAGGGTGTGATGACAGGGTTAATAAGTACAGTAAATGGCACCTCCTCTGCCTCTGGGTATCGCTCATTTTTATCAACACCAAATATAACTAATTGAATGCTCTCTCCTACTTGGGGTGCTGCAAGTCCAGCTCCTTGAGCATCTTTCATAGTTTCTATCATATCCTTAATCAATTCATGAATTTCAGGGGTATCAAATTTTTCAACTTTTTCAGCCTCTTTTAACAAGATCGGATTACCCATCCTTAATATTTCTCTAATTGCCATAAGCTTGAATCACCACTTTTAAGTATTTATCAACATTTAATGACATTATCTCAGATTGCTTATTAATTTCTTCATGCGTAATACCCTCCTTACTACTCACTCTGCCAGCTGCAAAATTTGCCACAGGGCAGATTGCAGCATAGGGTAGATTAACCTCCCTTGCTAAAGATGCCTCTGGCATTCCTGTCATGCCAACTATTGTCGCCCCATCTCGCTCATATTTGTCTATTTCTGCTGCCGTCTCTAATCTTGGACCTTGAACTGCCGCATAGACGCCCTCTTTAATAAAATTAATATTTTTTAACGAAGCGTTTTTACATAATAATTTTCTCAAATCTGAATTGTAAGGATGGGTAAAATCAATATGTGATACTGGATTTTTTATTCCATCGAAATATGTATGTTCGCGTCCATAAGTGTAATCAATCACCTGATGAGGCAACACAATAGACCCAGGCTGAATTTTCGAGGGGATTGAGCCTACAGTCGCAACACCGATAATAGCCTCTACACCTAAATTCTCTAACGCGTAAATATTTGCCCGATAGTTAATTAAATGTGGAGGTATGGTATGTCCCTCTCCATGCCTGGCTAGGAAAGCAACGTCACGATCTTCCAATTTGCCAACCAATATTTTATCGGATGGTTTTCCAAAGGGCGTATCAACCAATGACTCACGAGTTATATTGAGGCCATCAATTTTTCTTAAACCTGTCCCTCCAATCACACCGATCATTACATAGTCCTTTTCCAATTAATGTTGTTGCCAGTCTATGGCATACTTAATTTATGAGTCAATATCTTACCCTCAGAAAAGCCAAAGTTACAAAAAAACACTATGAAAATTTTCCAGTGGCTACTTTATTATTTCCAAAAGCACACCGCGATGCCGCGACAATTCTTTATTCATTTGCAAGAAATGCAGATGACATTGCAGATGAAGGTAATTTAACTAAAAATGAGAGAAAAAAACTACTAAGAGAAATAGAGATCAATATAAACTCAATAAAGCATCAAAAAAAAATTCTGACTCCATTTTTTAGGGATTTAGATGGAGTTATTAATCAGTACTCACTCGATATTAAATTATTTGAACGATTTATGTCAGCCTTCAAACAAGATGTAGAAAACAAAACATATCGAAATTTTAATGATTTAATAAATTATTGTAATAAGGCAGCATGCCCTGCCGGAGAGATGATTTTGAGCCTATTTGATGCGCATAATAAGAAAAACGTAAGTTATTCTAATAGCCTTTGTCAGGCACTGGCCTTAATTGGGATGACCCAGGATATCTATGAAGACTTATTAAAAGGTAGGGTCTACATACCATCAACGGAAATGAACAAATTTACATTGAAAGAATCTGATATAAAAATAAAAAGCTTTAATCATAATTGGAAAATGTTCAAAATTTCATGGTTAAAAAAGATAGAATTACTCCTTATTAAAGGGAGACCTTTGGGTGAGAATTTGACAGGACGATTAAAACTGCAAATCAAGATATTAATTGCGGGTGCTGAATTGTTAGTCAACAGATTAAAAAAAGAAGATTGTGATTGGTTCGTAAATCCTCCCAAAATTTCAAATTTTGATTGGATAACCCTACTAGTCAAAACTATTATCAATAAAAAATGACGCCACAAGAATACTGCAAGCAAAAAACAAAAGAGAGTCACTCGAGCTTCCTGACTGCTTTTATTTTTCTTTCAAAAGAAAAACGTGAAGCACTCACTGCTTTATATGCTTTTTGCAGGGAGGTTGATGATATCGCTGATGAATGTCTAGATCATGAAGTTGCGAGTAGAAAATTAAATTGGTGGCGAGATGAGATAAATAAACTATTTAAAGATGAGCCTCAGCATCCTGTAAGTAAAGCGTTGTATCCCTTCATAGGACGTTTTAATCTTTCAAAGAATTATTTTATTGAGATAATTGATGGAATGGAGATGGATGTAAAGTTTAATCGATACGAGAGCTTTGAACAGCTCCAACTCTATTGCTACAGGGTTGCCTCATGTGTCGGTATTCTCTCTGCTCATATATTCGGATATAAGAATAAAAATACCCTCACCTTTGCTAAAAATCTCGGAATTGCATTGCAGTTAACAAATATTATCAGAGACCTAGGAGAGGACGCTAGACGAGGAAGGATTTATATACCACTCGATGAATTAAAAAAATTAGGTGTGTCTGAGGAGGAGATTATTTCACTAAAAAATAGTGGTAAAATAAAAAATTTGGTTAAAAATCAAGTAGATAGGGCTTTAAAATTTTATAGCTTAGCCATTGAAACCCTGCCGGCAGAAGATAAAAAATCTCAAAAAATAGGGCTTATCATGGGTAATATTTACTATGTGCTTTTAAACGAGATTGCCAAAGACAACCCTGAAAAAATACTCAATCAAAAAACTATCCTGCCTGGGTTTAGGAAATTGAGAATTTCAATTCTAACTATGCTGGGATTTAGTTGGATTAAGGATACTTAAATAATAGATAAATTTTTAAATGTCTTTTAACAGCTTAATGGCTTGTGAAAGATTATCGACTGGAAATATCTCAATACCGTTAATTTTTTGTTTAGCTTGATTTGCCTTAGGAATAATTGCTTTGGTAAAACCTAATTTTGCAGCCTCTTTTAACCTCTCTTGACCTCTTTGAACTGGCCTAACTTCTCCTGCTAAACCTATTTCACCAAAAATAACTGTTTTTTGATCCAATGGTTGAGTTGTAAATGATGAAACAATGGCACATAAAATAGCTAGGTCTACTCCCGGCTCAGTAATTTTTACCCCGCCAACTGCATTCACGAATACATCTTGATCAAAGCAGGCAATGCCAGCATGCCTGTTAAGTGAGGCAAGTAACATGGCTAACCTATTTTGATCTAAACCCACTGAAAGCCTTTTAGGTGAATGACCATGGGCATTATCAACAAGGGCCTGAATTTCTATGAGCATAGGTCTTGATCCCTCTTGAATGCAAGTAATACATGAGCCATTAACTTCCTTATGATGGTGAGATAAAAAAAGTGCTGATGGATTCGTGACCTCCTTTAAGCCCTTTTCTGTCATCGCAAATACACCTAACTCATTGACAGCACCAAAACGGTTTTTAAATGCCCTAATCATTCTAAAACTTGAGCTTGGGTCACCCTCAAAATATAAGACTGTATCCACAATATGCTCTAGTACTCTGGGACCAGCTAGTGTTCCCTCCTTTGTGACATGGCCAACAAGCAACATCGTTATATCAAATTGTTTGGCAATTCGAGTGAGTTGAGCAGAACATTCTCTAACTTGGGTGACTGATCCTGGTGCCGAAGTCATCTCTTCAGAATAAATTGTTTGAATGGAGTCAATTACGACCACGTTCGGCTTAGTTTTTTGAACAACGCTTACTATTTTCTCAAGATTGATTTCAGATAGTATTGAAATATCAGAAACCTCTAGCTCAAGCCTTTTTGCTCGCATAGCAATTTGTTCCTTGGACTCCTCACCACTAACGTAAATCACATTGCAATTATCTTTTGGATCTTGAGTAATTTTTGACAATGCTTGAATTAAAATAGTGGACTTACCTATCCCTGGATCTCCGCCAATTAAAATAACACCCCCTGGCACAAAACCTCCACCTAGAACTCGATCAAATTCTGAGATATTTGTTTTTCTCTTTGGAATAGAGAGTGCTTTAACGTCATCTAACTTTGTAAGCTCATTAGTCTTTGATAATGCAGCAAACCTTGAAGACGTCTTTGATTCAATAGTTGTCTCATCAAGTGAATTCCAAACAAAACAATGTGGGCACTGTCCTTGCCATTTAGATGAAGTTCCGCCACACTCTCTGCACTGATAAGCTGTTTTACTTTTGGCCATCTATATATAATCCAATGGAACACGACTTGAGGCGGAGATATTACATAATAATTCGTATCCGACCGTACCTGAATTCTTTGCTACTTCATCAACAGAAATATGATTCCCCCACATTTCAACTTTTGAGCCTATTACTGCTTTTTCAATTTTTGACAAATCGACATATAGCATGTCCATAGAAACTCTTCCGACTGTCTTTGTTGTTTTGTCATGAACAAAAATAGGCGTTCCGGTCTTGGCGTGTCTTGGATAACCGTCACCATATCCACATGCAACTATCCCGATACGCATATCATCCTTAGCGATAAAATTACTTCCATAACCAACGGCTTGTCCTTTTTTGATATCTTGAATAGCAATTATTTTACTTATTAGTGACATTACTGGTTTGACATCAATTTCTTTAGCTGAAATATCTTCGAAGGGTGATGCTCCATATAGCATAATACCAGGCCTAACCCAGTCCAACCTTGCCTCAGGAAACTTATAGAGGGCAGCAGAGTTAGCTACTGAGCTACTAAAATTATAATTATTAGTCACCCGATTAAAGCAATCTAACTGTTTTGTGATCCCCTCCTTTTCATCAGCAGTTGCAAAGTGTGTCATCAAAGTAATGTCAGATACGTTTGGATTAGCATTTAAATTTTCAATTAAATAGTCGACCTGATCAGGCGGAAAGCCAAGCCTATTCATTCCTGTATTAATTTTTAAGTGCACGTTTATTGGGTTTTTAAGCGTCACATCACCTAGGAAATCCATTTGTTGATCATTATGTACAACTATATTTAAATTAAGTTTTTCAGCCTGATGAATATCTTCAGCGGCAAACAAACCTTCGAGCAGTAATATGGTATTTTTAAAGCCGGCTTTCCTAATTTTTGCCGCTTCTTCGATAGTTAAGATTGCGATTCCCTCAGCACTTTTGATCGCCTTCACTGACTCTATGAGGCCGTGCCCATAGGCGTTAGCTTTGAGAACTGCCATTACCTTACTATTTTTTGCAATTTTTTTAACTAACTTTAGGTTAAAAGTAAGGGCGCTTAGGTCGATATAAGCTTTAAGCGGACGCATAATTTATGTGTTTGAGTCATATCCTGGGTTCGCATAATTTTCAAAGCGAGTATATTGCCCAAGAAAAGTCAATTTAACTGTACCAGTTGGTCCATTTCTTTGTTTTGATAAAAGTATTTCAGCAACACCTTTTTCAGCTGTTTCTGGATTATAAACTTCGTCTCGATAAATAAACATTATCACATCAGCATCCTGCTCAATAGCACCAGATTCTCTTAAATCAGACATCATAGGTCTTTTATCAGGTCTTGATTCAACACTTCTGTTGAGTTGTGATAAGGCGACAACTGGCACATTGAGCTCTTTTGCTAGAGCTTTGAGCGATCTTGAGATTTCAGAAACTTCGGTAGCTCTATTTTCATTCGATTGCTCGTTTGCCGATGACATCAGCTGAATATAGTCAATCACTATTAGCCCTAATTTTCCCTGCTGTCGATGAAGCCTTCTAGCTCTTGCACGAACTTCATATGAATTTAAGGCAGATCCCTCATCGATAAAAATTGGGGCTTCATTTAGCACACCCAAAGCATTTGTTAATTTAGGCCAGTCTTCATCTTCTAATTGTCCAATTCTCATCTTATGTTGATCTAATTTACCTACAGATCCCAGTAAACGCATTGTTAGTTGTGCTGCACCCATTTCCATCGAGAAAATAGCCACAGGTAAACCTACCTCCATCCCCACATGTTCCGCAATATTTAGAGCGAGGGAAGTTTTTCCCATTGACGGCCTTCCTGCAATAATAATCAAATCTCCAGGTTGGAGACCTGCTGTTTTTTGATCTAAATCTGAGTATCCTGAGGGGACACCAGTGACACCATTAGGATCGTCTAACTGATATAGGTCATCAATTCTCTGAGCAGCCTTGGGTAGAAGTTCTTTTATATCAATAAAACCTAATTTTTCAGAAGTTCCTGCATCGGCTATTTGGAATATTTTTGATTCAGATTCATCAAGTAATTGTTGTGCATCTTTTCCTTGAGGTGAAAAAGCACTCTCTACAATATCTGATCCAACCTCAACAAGATTTCTCATAATTGATCTTTCACGAACAATTTTTGCATAGCCTGATATATTGGATGCTGTTGGTGTGTTTTCGGCAACAAGACCTAAATAGGCAACTCCACCAACTTTAGTCAATTCAGCATTCTGTTCTAATGATTCTGCAACTGTGACAATATCTGCAGGGTCATTGTTATCAATCAATTTACTTATATGAGTGAAAATTATTCGGTGATCATTTCGGTAGAAATCAGATGCTGAAACTTGACCAGCAATTCTGTCAATGGCTTTATTATCAATCAAAAGCCCACCCAATATTGATTGTTCAGCCTCAATGGAATGAGGAGGTACTTTTAGAGCAGATATTTGATCTTCATCCATAATTTCATTATAACGAATAAAAAAAAGGCTGCCTCATTGACAGCCTAAAAAATTAAATTTATTTTAAAAACTACTCTTCGCCTTCAATAGTAACTTTAATTAAAGCTGTTGATTCATTCTGAAGATCAATCGTAATATCAAACTCACCAGTTGATTTAAGTGGTCCTTCAGGAAGTCTTATTTCAGACTTCACTACCTCATGCCCCTCTTTAGCAAGTGCTTCAGATATATCGATGTTACTTACAGATCCAAAAAGCTTTCCATCAACACCCGCTTTCTGGGATATTTTAATGCTTACTCCATCAAGCTTTTTAGCGCGCTGTTGAGATAGTTTTTCGAGAGCTGCTTGTTGCTTTTCAAGCTCAGCCTTCTTAACCTTAAATTCTTCCATGTTTTGCGCAGTAGCCCTTTTGGCTTTACCTTGAGGAATTAAGAAGTTTCTCCCAAATCCATCTTTTACATTTACAACATCCCCTAACTCACCAAGGTTTACAATTTTTTCAAGTAGAATAATTTCCATGCTGCCTCCTAATGCTTGTCAGTAAACGGAAGTAAAGCTAAAAATCGTGCACGCTTTACAGCAGTTGAAAGTTGTCTTTGGTATCTTGCTTTTGTACCAGTAATACGAGCAGGAATTAATTTTCCGTTTTCGGTAATAAAATCTTTGAGTATTGATACATCCTTATAATCTACCTCACTAATTCCTTCAGCAGAAAATCTACAATACCTCCTTCTTTTATACATATCTCTTGCCATAATATAAAACTCCTAAAATTTAAATTCAGTAACGTGAAAAATTAATTGCGTTGATTTAAATGATTTTTTATCCATAAAACCAATAAATAAACCTTTTTTCCCAATCTGAATTTCTTTCCTTAATTGTTTATTAATAAAAATTGCATCCAGTTCAATGCTAACTTGCTTATCTAAATTCGCTTCTTCTTGAAGGGATTGATGTTCAATTTTAAATCTCTGCACAACTAACCCCGAGGGTGTATGACGAATTTTATCTTCAAAAATGATTTCTCCATCAATTTGAAGTTTATTCACTTATGTGGCATCTCCCTTTTTCTTAGCTGCTGCGGATTTCTTAGCTGCTGGCGCTTTCTTAGCTGCTGGCGCTTTCTTAGCTGCTGGCGCTTTCTTAGCTGCTGGCGCTTTTTCTTCAGCTACTTCCTTTTTAGCTGCTGGCGTTTTCTTAGCTGCTGGCGCTTTTTCTTCAGCTACTTCCTTTTTAGCTGCTGGCGTTTTCTTAGCTGCTGGCGCTTTTTCTTCAGCTTCAGGTTTTTTATTATTTTTATTTTCTCCTAGAAGTGATTTAGATTTTTCTTCGCCCATCATTGGAGATTCAGAAGTAACAGCAGTTTTTTTAGAGACAACAAGGTGTCTAATTACTGCATCATTAAATTTAAAATTATGTTCAAGTTCAGCTAAGGACTCTAAGGAACATTCAATATTCATAAGTACATAATGTGCTTTATGAATTTTTTGAATTGGATAAGCGAGCTGCCTTCTTCCCCAATCTTCTAATCGATGAATATTACCTTTGTTAGCGGTGACAGATTTTTGAATTCTTTCGATCATTGATGGTACTTGTTCACTTTGATCAGGATGAACAATAAAAACGATTTCGTAATGTCGCATATACTCTCCTTATGGTTATAAGCTTCCAACTTTTGTCGTGAAGCAAGGATTAAAGGTTGCTAATTATATTGTCAAAATTGTTTTAAATCAATGTATTTAGACTATTTAATTTTATCTTGGATGTTGGCCCCATAAATTTTTTCTTTCAAAAACTTAATTTGATCACGTGCATTTGCAGCTTTTTCAAACTCAAGATTTCTTGCAGCTGACTGCATAACCTTCTCAAGTTTTCCGATTTCTTTTATTATTTGTGGTTCAGCTAAATCTTCGTACTTACGGTTTGACTTTGATATCGCTTTTTGTTTTTTAAACTCCTCTTCATCCTGAACACTTTCAATAATATCTTTAACTTTTTTCAAAATACCAACAGGTGTAATATTATTATCCTTATTGAATTTAATTTGTTTTTTTCTTCGTCTACTTGTCTCATCAATTGCTGCCTGCATACTCCTTGTAATACTATTGGCATAAAAAATTACCTTTCCATTTAAATTTCTTGCTGCCCTGCCGGCAGTCTGAATAAGTGATCTTTCAGATCTCAGAAATCCTTCCTTATCAGCATCCAATACAGCAACAAGAGATACCTCAGGTATATCAAGGCCTTCTCTCAATAAATTGATACCAACAACCACATCAAATTTACCTAATCTTAAGTCTCTTATAATTTCTACCCTTTCGACGGTATCTATTTCAGAGTGAAGGTATCTCACCTTAATTGAGTGCTCGGTTAAATAGTCTGTGAGGTCTTCTGCCATCCTTTTTGTTAGCGTTGTTATCAATACCCTTTCATTTGCCTCAACCCTAATTTTAATTTCGCTTAGCACATCATCCACTTGTGAATCTGCTGGTTTAATTTCTATCTTTGGATCTATTAAACCAGTTGGCCTTACGACCTGCTCCACAATGATTGGTGAATGCTTTTCCTCATAATCTGCAGGTGTTGCAGAAACAAATATACATTGCGGCATAATCGATTCAAATTCATTAAACTTTAAAGGACGATTATCATGAGCAGATGGCAATCTAAAACCATAATCAACAAGATTATTTTTTCTTGCACGATCTCCCTTTGACATACCCCCAATTTGAGGAACCGTGACGTGACTCTCATCAATAATCATTAATGCATTATTTGGGAGATAATTCAGTAAAGTTGGAGCTGGATCTCCAGCTTTTCTTCCAGATAAGTGCCGAGAATAATTTTCAATTCCTTTACAAAACCCAATTTCATTTAACATCTCTAAATCAAATTTTGTTCTTTGCTCTATTCTTTGTGCTTCAAGAAGCTTTCCTTCGGTTGTGTATTGTTTTACCCTCTCAACTAATTCTTTTTTAATCCTCTCGATAGCTTTTAATGTTGTTTCTCTTGGCGTTACATAGTGACTTGATGGGTAGATGGTAAACCTTTTTAACTTATCAAAAAGTTGTCCAGTCAATGGGTCAAAAGCTGTAATAGATTCAATAACATCATCGAATAAGGTGATTCTAATCGCAGTTTCTGAATTTTCTGCAGGAAATATATCTATTACATCTCCTCTAACCCTAAAACAACCCCTTGAAAAATCAAAATCATTTCGATCATATTGCATTGAAACTAGCCGTAAAATAATATTTCTCTGAAGAATTTTTTCGTCAACTTGGATATGAAGAACCATTCCATGATAATCAACTGGATCTCCGATTCCATAAATAGCAGACACTGTTGCAACTATAATTGAGTCATCCCTTTCCAATAGGGATTTGGTTGCTGACAATCTCATTTGCTCTATGTGATCATTAATACTTGAATCTTTCTCAATAAAGACATCTCTACCAGGAACGTAGGCTTCAGGCTGGTAATAATCGTAGTAGGAAACAAAATATTCGACTGCATTTTGCGGGAAAAAATCTCTAAATTCTGAATAAAGCTGTGCAGCTAAAGTTTTATTCGGAGCCATCACGATTGAGGGTTTTCCTGTTTGTGCAATAACGTTAGCTATCGTAAAAGTTTTACCTGAGCCTGTAACGCCTAATAATGTTTGAAATTTTTCATTTTTATTTATACCATCTACCAAACTGTTTATAGCTTTTGGTTGATCACCGGCCGGTTTAAAAGGCTGATTTAAAATAAATGGGCTTTTAGGGAATGTTAAATTCAAAATATCACTTTTTTTTAAAAAATTATTTATTAGTAGGAGAACTTTAATAAATACTACCAGTCTCTACAAGTAATATTTAATTAACAGGAAATTTAAATGTTTAAACTCGTCATAATAATATTCTCACTTAGCGCTTCTATTTCTACTCATGCATTTGATCGAGAGAATCTCATGAAAGCATGGTCATCAAGTGTTGTTATCCGAGGCTATACAGATGATGGTTTAGCTTACGGATCGGGGGTAGTTGTCGCTAAAGACAAAGTAGTAACAAATTGCCACGTGCTCAGAAAAACAAAATCTCCATGGGTTTCTTTCGGTGACACAAGCTTTCCTGTAACTGGTGTGCAAGCAGATAGATGGCATGACTTATGTCTGCTATCAGTCTTCAATCTCCCGGTTGACCCAGTTCCTTTAGGAAATAGCAAAAATTTAAAAAAGGGTCAGGAGATAGTTGGTATTGGACATTCTGGTGGAGCCCCAGTAGCATTGACAACTGGTG
>Ga0206127_1001774_pt1 | contig 22612 bp, 10 predicted proteins | sample Helgoland_Spring_6_FD_148646 | JGI IMG/M metagenome (GOLD analysis project Ga0206127, IMG submission 148646) | Pelagic subsurface seawater microbial communities from Kabeltonne, Helgoland, North Sea - Helgoland_Spring_Bloom_20160419_1 | ecosystem: Environmental > Aquatic > Marine > Epipelagic ...
GTTTGAAATTATATTGCTGTTAATATCGTTGTTTGGTAACCACAGATAATTATCAGCTCCAACTGCAGAAAGCTGAATAGAATCTCCAAAACAAATAGTTTCATCTTGACCAGCATCAATTATAGGCAAACTTAAGATGTTAATAGTGACTGTATCTTGGTTGGTACAATTATTTAAGTCGATTCCAGTTAAAATGTAGTCTTGTGTAATAATGGATTCAAATAAAACCCCGTTTGTTATTCCATTACTCCAAGTATAGCTCACAGCATTTCCTGAAGCATTTAAAGAAGTAGAATCTCCAAAACAAATATCTTGGTCCAATCCAGCATCTACAAATGGCTTTGGATTGACAGTAATGGTAATTTCTGCAGTATCAGCACAAGTGTTAATGTCACTTGCTAAAACTTTATAAGTAGTAGTAGTAGTAGGCCAAACTTGTGGGTTGCTGACTGTAGAATTTGAAATATTATTAGTTGTTAACCAATTAAAAGAATTACCTCCAAATACTTCGATTTGGACAGTGTCACCTTCACAAATTACAACGTCATTAGATGTTGTTAATACAGGTAATGGGTTAATATCAATGGAGATAGTATCATTTTTAGTACATCCATTTGCTAAACTTCCAGTTAGAATATAGGTTGTATTTACTGTAGGAACAGCCCATGGGTTAGAGATGTTTGATGCACTTAAAAATGTGTTTGGAGACCACGAATAATTGTCTGCACCTGAAGCTTGCAATTGTACAGAATCATTTATACATAGATTAATATCATTGCCAGCATCAGTCGAAGGCGATGTTAATGCATTTATTAATACAGTGTCTGTACTAATACAGCCGTCTAAGGATATTCCTGTTAATATATAATCTTGGGTATTCGTAACTTCAAATATTTGTCCATCAACAATGCTATTGTCCCAAGCGAAATTTAAAGCATTTCCACTTGCATTTAGTGTTACTGAATCCCCAATACATACTGTTTGGTCAGTACCTGCATTTACAGTCGGTAAATCATTTACTGTAATTTGAAAAGTATCTTTAATAAAACAACCAAAACTATTAGTTCCAGTAAAATAATACGTAGTAGTTATTGAAGGATTAAAATTAGGAGATTCTATGGTATTGTCATTAATTGAAACATTTGGAGACCATAAATAACTATTTGTGGAAACCGGTGAACTTATTGTTACCGTATCAGTTTCACATATTACTAAATCAGTTATAGGATTAAATGTTGATGTGTTAGTAAATCTTACACTTTGATTATTATTACTTCCACCTGTAGTTGCAGTAAATCCCCAATAAACAGCACTATTATTGTTGAAAATATTCTGAACAATATCATAATTTAAAGTAGCTACTTGGATTCCATCGAAATCCACGGTAAAGTTTTGTAATAAAGGATCCCAGTTAAAACTAACAGTGTGCCAAGCTCCATCTTCAATATTTCCAAGAGAAATAGGACTTAGTAAGCTGTTAATATTATGGTTTGATGAACCATCTTTTAAAATAGCAACATGGTCATCATTAATGTCATTTTGATTAGTATTATTCCAAGTGTCAAACTCTACTATTAAAGACGGATCTATTATAGCAAAATCAGAATTTGCAGCTGTAGGAGCGTAGGTAGTACTTGATTGTTGTAATACAAATGCCATGCCATCTGCGCCAGTTGCATCTTTAGTTCCAAAATTTAATTCTGCATCTATTTGGAATGGTTGATTTAAATTTAACATAGAACTATTCCATATTGAAGCAAAATCATTCATTATAGTAGTTGTCATTTGGTAGGTGTTATTACCTAGTGATGTTGCACTACCATTTAAAGTAAAATTTGGAGAAGAACCTGGTGTAGGGTTTACAAAAACAACTACTGAATCTTCTGCCTGGCAATTGTTTGCAGATGTAAATTGCACATTATATTGAGTAGTTATATCTGGCCACACTAGAGTGGAAGCTGTATTTGTCTGCGAAATACTAGTATTGGGTGTCCATGAAAAATTACTTCCAGTTCCAGAAGCTGTTAAGGAGACCGTATCCCCCAAACAAATTGTAACATCATTCCCAGCATCAATATTTCCAACATCAACCGTTACTTTAACACTATCTCCGCCTATACATGAAGCTCCTCTTTGAACTAATAAATAGTAGGAGGTTGTTGTAGTAGGGTTGACCCAAGTTGACATACTGGTAGGGCTCGACACATTGGTATTGGGCTGCCATAATGAAACATAGCCTGGTAGAGAATTTGTAGTTCCAGAAAGTAATACACTATCTCCAAGACAAATGCTAACATCACTACCTGCATCTACAGTAGGAGCGGGTGTAATAGTAGTATTTATTAAAATTGGATCAGATTCACACCCGTACTGATTTAGAGCCTTTAAAAACACACTTCCTGTTCCTGGAGCTGTCCACAGAATTTTTACACTATCTCCATAATTTTGGGTAATTATACCATTTGCAGAAACATCCCAGGTATATCCTGGAATATTTGGATTGTTATCTGTTGTATAAACTGCTTCAGCATTTTGACACTCAATTAATGTCCCATAAATATTTGCTGGTGGGTTTGTTTTATTTACAGTTATTTCATAGACAACACTAGTTGTTTTAGGTGGACACCCTCTATCAGAAACAGATGCAGAAAAAACATAAGGTAGAGCTTGTGCTTGTCCGCATCCAGTAGACCAAGTAAACGTCGTTCCAACTGTATCCACTCCATTAATTGGGTCACTATATAATGTGTCGTAATAACCTCCTGCAACTTCTGCTTCTGGAGAGGTAAAAGTTGAATCAAAAATTTGCCCATTGACTTTGAGAGTTAAACTGTCTGCTGGTGTGTCTGGATCGTAAAAACCAAAATCAAAAGATAAACTCCCACCTTCTTCAACGGAAAAATTTGAATTGGTGGATCCGGCAGAAGGATTTAGGTTTGGAGCAACATTTGGAGGGCATGCTATAATATTAAGCTGAACTTCTCTAGTTGATATTCCAATTAAAGTCCCATTTCTATATTCTTTTATCATTAATCCAACTACATATTTACCTTGGTTATTGGATTTGTATTTGGTTAATCCGTTGGATGCGGATATATAATAATATCCTGTAGGTCCAAAAGGTTGTTGGTAAGAATAACCGCCAGCATAAGTTACTTCCTCAATTGGCCATGGGTAGGTATTTGGATACCATGTTAAACTACCACCTGGACCAGCTCCAGCTCCAGGGGTGTTTACGTTATTTGAACCTCCCCAACCACCAGAATGGTTTCCATCAAGAGGTGCGGTGAAACTAAAAAGAAGTTCATCTCCATCTGGATCAATAGCAGTATTTAAAAAAGTTGTTGTATCTCCTGAACAAATAAATGGGACGGGGTTATCTGTGAATATTGGACTGTTGTTCTCATATCCATATGGTGGAATATATGAGTAAAAAGCCATTCCTGCACTACCTGGGTCTTGTATGTTGTCTATTCCATTTCCACCGCCGTTTCTACAACAAGCCTCATGAATTAAAAAATAACCTCCTATTACTGGTTGACCAGTAGCTGGATTTACAGGTGCTAAATCAATTTGTCCAGTATATAATACCGTATAAACACATGTTGTAGTCCCAACTGTACATCCACTCGGATTATTAGGATTTACTTCAAAATACTGTTGAACAGTTGAGTTGTAAACCATATCTACATCGGTTGAACCATATTTTGGATAACTTCCAGCAGTTGTTGGGAAAATATCTGTAGGGTCATCATGTGCGTAAACTCCAACGGACATGTTTGTTGGAATGCCTGGTGGCTGCCAATTTGAGTTAGATCCACAATCAAAATAGTAATTTAATTTTAGCGTATATCTAAAATCGCCATTGGGTTGAACACCAATAAACTCGTAAGCAAGGTTACCTCCTACAAGATGGGTAGCAAAATAATTCCCAAACAAAAGAATATTTAATATCAATAAAAATACTATTCTAATCATTTTTATAATTTATTTACAAATAATTTTTTTCGTAACTGTGTTTCCATTTTCCAACGAAATTCTAAGAAAATATACACCTGATGGATTTTCGGAGATATTAATTTCTACCAGATTAGTATTTGGTTGAAAGCTTTTTATGTGAGTTCCAAGAATATCTAAAACCTCAATTGTCTTTATATTTGTTGATGTTTGTATACTGAATATTTTATTATTTGGATTAGGATATACATTCAAATTTTGTGATTTGGTATTGCCAATAATATTTAGTGTAGTACTGTTAAAAGGTCCTATCCAGTTGCTATTATTTCCAGTGCAAATTGATTGTACATAAAAATCATAGCTAGTTGATTCGTCAAGACCTGTTACAAAAAAATTATTTACAAAAATATTATTTACTGTAACTCCAAGACCACTAAAAATTCCAAACCCTTCTGGACCATATCTAACATTCCAAGAATCTTCGCTACCTCCAGCTTGCCAATTTAATTCTACAGAAGAGTTAGTAACTTGACCTATGATAATATTACTTGGATCTGGACATGTTGCTACAATTATTGCATAGTCTTCTACTTGACCTCTGTTTACATTGTCAGTAGGTCCATTATTGTTACCTACCTCATCACTAGATATTCTTAGTCTTATTGGTGTATTAACAGCAATATTTGAGGGGATTTGAACTATTGAAATTGGATCAAATTCATTAATTTTATCCATAACTTTTTCATTGCTAGAAAATACTCCATCATTGTTGTAATCAATCCATGCACGAGTATCTTGAGAATTGGTTGGGCCCGTGTAAATCCTCAAAGCATAATTAGTTCCAGCTTCTACAAATGCTTGAAATTCACAAGAATAATCTACATATCCATCAATACCATCTAATGACGGATTGTTAATATTGGCAAATTGCACTCTTGAAATCCCATAATCACAACAATAACTTACTGTAGTCGGATTAGGACCAGCAGATAAAACTAAGTTTGTCGAATCAATTTCTATGTACTGAGAATAAGTTATTGTGTCATTTCCATGTTGGTTACTTGAAATTAGAGTAACATCATATATGCCATTATTGATGTAGGTATGTACAGGATTTTGAAAAATTGAAGAATTACCATCGCCAAAATCCCAGTACCATGCATAAGGTATATTGGAAGATAAATCGGAAAATTCAACAATACCATCACAAGAATAATTAGTGTTGCTTACAAAATTTGCATCTGGAGGACTTAAATTGTAAGCTAAATATATAGTATAGTCTTCTGCTTGACCATAGACTGGATCAGTACAGGGATCTAGTTGCCCAGAAAAAGATGCATCTGACATAATTCTAAGTCTTAATGGAGTATTTACAACACCAAAAGAAGGAATTGAAACGGTTGCAGAAGTAGAATCTCCACTTACTAAATTCGAAACAATCTGTTCTGTAGATATCTCAAAAATGCCATTGTTATTAAAGTCTATCCATGCAAAAAAGTTTTGCGGAATTAAAGAAACATGGGTTGCACTAAGATTATAAGTTTGTCCTATGTAAAACAATGAAGAATCACATGTAAAATCAGAATATCCTTCCATAGAAGACCCAGAATTGTTACTTAAATTTCCAAAGTTAAATTCAGTAATTCCATAGTTTCCAATTGAACCAGCAAGTCCAGTTGTTGGTGTACAAGAAGGAGCTATCGGAGGAGTATTAGTTAGGTTTACTTGAATTAAATTACTATAAGTAATAGTATCGCTTCCAAAAGAATTGGATGTTATAAGTTCAACCGTATAATTTCCTGAGGAGGTATAAGAATGTGTAGGATTTTGTTGCGTCGAAGTATTTCCATCTCCAAAGTTCCATAACCAACTAGATGGGGAATTAGAAGTTTGATCGTAAAAATTGACTAAGCCACTGCAAGTATTAGTTCCACTAGTAGAAAAATCTCCAATAGGAGGACTGTTGGGGTCAACCCAGGTAAATCTTATGTTTGGCTTTTGTGTTTCAACACCATTTATCCAATTTGAATTGCATGGGGAAGAATTATCTCTTCTTCTGTATATCAAAGAATTATACGAATAATCGGACATATTCATTACAGCATTCTGAGACCAACCGTTGTTGTAAAAACAAGTTTGAATAACAATATTAGATGTACCGTCCCAATAGAAAGGAGAAGAAAAATCATGTTGATTCCATCCAATTTGATCTGTGTAGGATGCAGGACCAAAGTAGGTAGCTAAATTATTATTACTCCAACTACTTAAAGATTGTTGTGTGGTTAATTTCATTTCAATTTCAAATCCACTTATAACATTGCCACTATTTGAAACTATATCAAATGCTAATCCCGTAATATTTCCAGCAGAAATTCCTGCAGATTGAAGTTCAGTAGCTCTAACTAAAATTTGGTGTTTTACACCTCTAAAAAAATTTCCGTATATAGATGGGAATGAAGAATTGGTATTTTGTAAATTACTTGTTCCTACATAATGGTAAGTTGCTTGAGAATAATAAACACCTGTAAACAGACTAAATGAAAAATATACTAAGACTAAAAATACCGCAGATTTAATAAATATCTTCATATTATTGTTATTTCAGTAAATATAATAAAATTAAGTTTTGTTTAGGGTTTTATTGACATAATTAAACAAAAAAATAATTTACTTATATATAAGACGATTTTAAATTAAAAAGGTTGGGTTGAAAGATGGAAAATTAAAATTTAATATTCCATTTTGAAATGCTTGGACAACCTTTATAAAATTTATCGATATTAATATACGTATTTTTTGCTGTTTTTGTTACCCATTTATCCATTTCATTCATCTGTTTTTGATTAAGTGCATATTTTTGAATAAATCCGTAGTCATCATTTAAGTTTGCTAGATGTGGTTTTGTTTGATCTTCTAGTTTTAAAACTCTGTATCCAATATTTCCTTTTTCGTCTTCGTAATACAAAGGTTCTGAATATTGACCAATCTCTAAGTTGTTAATTCCAACAAATAAAGATTTGTCTATATTTTTCATGTCCCAGTACATATCTCCTGAAGCCTGATTGTATATAATTCCTCCATCACTTGGGTTAGTAGAATTTTGTGAGATAGCTTTTTCCCAGGATATATTATTATTCTTTACTTCTCCTAAGATAGAGTCACACTTTACTTTTAAATCCGCTAATGCGTTTTCACTTATTTCATTTTTAATAAGTATATGTGCACCGTAATATTGTTCTCCTCTTCGTTTTTCAACTTTTAAAATATGAAACCCAAAAGGGCTTTCAAATACATCAGAAATAGTATTTAATGGTATAGTGTATGCTATTGCATCAAATTCTGGAACAAAATCACCTCTATCTACCCATCCAAAATTTCCTCCATTAGATTTAGAACCCGGATCATCAGAGTAAAACTCTGCTGCAACTGAAAAAGAAATTTCATTAGACAATATTCTCCTTTTAATATTCTGAAGCTTGTTTTTGGTAGTGTTTTTTTGAGTGTAATTTATTTTTGGAGCCATCACTAACTGAGATATTTTGACTTTACTATTTATAAAAGGGATACTGTCTATGGGAATATTATTGAAAAAACTTTGAACTTCTTTTGGAGAAGCCACAACACTCCCTGTAATTTCTTGTTGCATTTTTTGAGCTTTCATTTTATCTTCAATTTGCTCGAAAAACTCTTCTTTAATTTCCTCGATAGATTTTCCATAAAATTCTTCAAGAGCTTCTGTTCCTCCAACTTGAGCTGAGAAATATTGAATCCTTTGGTTTAATTCAACTTTAACCATGTCTTCTGTAACCTCAATACTGTCAATTTCCGCTTGATGAATAAGCAGTTGTTGAATCATAAACTCATCCATTAAATAACAATCCATTTCTGCGTCTAATTCCATTCCTTGTTGAAGAAGCTGCAATTTTTGTCCTTGAATTTCAGAATAAAGAATTGGGTTTTCTCCGACAATGGCAACTACTTTATCTATAATTTCTTGACTATGGTATAACTGACTGGTAATATTTAATAGAAATATTAGAATTATTTTTTTCATTGTCGAATCTTTTCTATTAAATTGTTTTTAATGCCGTCGTTGTACAAATCTTGTCTTAGTTTCTTTCTTAAACTCCTTGCTCTTTGGTTAAGAATTATACTTTTAATTTTATTCTCTTCAAAACTTAAAGGAGAAGTTCCATTTTTAATGATATAATCAAATACATTAATAAAATAAATATAATTATTAAACTCTAAAATAACTTTCTTTTTTTTCTTGATGAATTCAACTTTAGAATACTTTTCTATAATAGGAATTTGTTTCATCAAATCATCAAATAACACCCACTCTTCGGGATTGTAATAAAGAGACACTTCCTCATTTTGACCAATTTCCATTATTTTATCGATCATGTCTTCATTTTTTAAATGGTAATTTCTTTTAATTTCTTTAATGAATTTTGATTTTTTTGGAACCTGTAAATACATACACTTCACAGCATAATCATTTAATACAAAATCATCCAAATGGTTTTCGTAATATTTGCTTATTTGAGAATCACTTATTATTGTCTCTAGTCTTTTATTGATATAAAATTGTTCAAATTCATAAGAGATTAGAGACATTTTATATTTATTAATTTTCTTTTCAACTTTTAGAACTTCCATAGGAATCATCTCCTCTGATTTATCCATAATCATTTGATTTACCAACCATTTATGAATATAATTATCTGCAAAAATTGCGCTATCCTTTTGGTCTAAGGTTATTGGAATTTCATTTAAAATATCCGACTCCTTTAAATAAACATCCTTAAATCTAGCCAAGTTCTTCTCACTGGATTCACTTTTGCAAGAAACAGAGAGTAAGACTATCCAAAAAAAGATAAAACGCATTGGCAATGAGGAAGTCAAATACTAAGGTTTTTGTTTAATACTGTAAAGGGTCTCAAAGTTTATAGAAATTTTATGTTTCTCTTTAAGATTAGAGAGCCATTGGTTTTCTAAATAATTCTGATATGCGGAAACAATAATGCCTTCAGCTTCTTTAAGCTCCTTATTTCTTTGTGGTAATTTGTCTTCTAGATAAATAAGGCCCCATTTTTCTTGGAAGTTAAATGGACCATTAAAGCCTTTTTCTAAATCGTCAAAAACTAGATTATATTTTTTAAAATCATCTATTATTTTATTTTCATATTTTAAGTTAAAAAGATTATCTGTATTTAAAATAGACATAATAGAGTCGTTGCTGAGCGATTTTTTCAATTTCAATGATTTAACTTTATTAAGGGTTTTTTTAGATTCAGAAGTAAATAATGTTCCGCTAATTCTGTTGGGCCATTTCCAGGTATCTATGTTTGAATTGTAAAATTCTTTTAAACCAGCTGTGTCTTTTATTGCTTTTGTCCAAATGTTTTGATCGGAAATCTCAAAAAGTAAAATACCATCTCTGTACTCTTTCATCAAAGCCTTAAAATCAGGATGTTTGGTTTCAAGTTGGGTTTTTTCAAAAGCAATTAAATTTTGATTTGTAAAGTTTCCGAATTGTTGTTTTATCAGTTTCTCATCGGTTTTGTCTTTGTCAATAAGTCTTGATTTCGATAGATATTTAATAAAATCAAAGTTGGTGAAGGAAACATTTGAAAAAGATAAAATGGTATTATTTATATTTTTCAACTTCTTATTGGATTCAATATTTTCATAATTAAAGTTTTTATTATTTAAAATACCTACTAAATCTTTCATATTAAGCATGTTTTTTAATTGGTACTCCGTTTTTAGCTTGGTAATAAAAGATGATTTTGTTTTTTGAGCTCTAGCGTCTTTTTGGATTTTATTTTTAAGATTATAACTCATTGATTTCAAGTCGCCTATTGGTTCATAGCTAAGTCTTTTAACAATATGCCAACCATTAGGAGTTTTAAATGGCTTTGAGTATTCACCATCTGATTTTAGTGAGAAAACTGCTTCCTCAAACTCAGGATAAAAATTCCCGCCTGAATTTATCCATCCTATTTCCCCTCCGTTTTTAGCTGATTTTCTATCTTCTGAGAATTGAATCGCTAGTTCTTCAAAAGTTTTTGTTTTTTCAACCAAGTCCTTGTATATAGAATTTATTTTTTCTTCTGAAAGATTGTTTTCTTTTTTTGAACTTGTGGTAATCATTATATGGCTAGTCTTTACTCTTCCTTTTGCTTTTCTTACAGAATTAGGTTTAACGATGTGGTATCCATATTTGGTTCTTACAATTTCAGAAACTTTTCCAACAGGTGTGTTATAGGCTGCACATTCAAATGAATACAACATTTTAAATGCATTGAAATATCCTAGATTTCCTTTGGTTGATCTTGCATATGGGTCTTCTGATAATTCTTCAGCAGCTTCTTCAAAACCCATATTTCCCGAAATAATTTTATTTCTAATGTCTGATATTTTATTGTATGCTTTTAATGTGTCTTGTGAAGATGGATTTGGTCCAAGTTTGGTCATTATATGACTGGCATTAACTTCATTAATTGTTCTGTAGTATGCTTCATTTATTAAATCTTCATTTATTGAAGTATCTATTAGATAAGGTTTTTCTAATTGAATTCTATATCCGTTTAGTTCATCAATAAATTTTTTTGTGGTATCTAATCCTAATTCTTCAGCAGCTATTACCTTAAGTTTAAAGTTGATAAATAGCTGGATATATTCGTCTAAATCTTCTTTAGTAGCGATTTTTTCTTTTTTATTTTTCCAATAAATTTGTTCAAATTCTGTTTTGTTAACCGTTTGATCATCAATTTTTAAGATGGTATTATCCTGTCCAAAAAATGTTGCATAACAAATTATAAATCCAAGTGTTTTGATTAGTTTCATTTAGTAAAATATTTATTTATCTTAAATTATAGTTTGGTGACTCTCTAGTTATTGTAACATCGTGAGGATGACTTTCCACCATTCCAGAGCTAGTTATTTTAATAAATTTTGCATCCATTAAATTTTCTATATTTTTCGCACCACAATATCCCATTCCCGCTCTTAGTCCACCGATTAATTGGTGCATTACTTCCTTTAAAGAGCCCTTAAATGGAACTCTAGCAGAAATACCTTCTGGAACTAACTTTTTAATATCATTTTCGTTTTCTTGGAAATATCTGTCTTTAGATCCTTTTTGCATCGCTTCAATAGAACCCATTCCTCGATAAGTTTTGAATTTTCTTCCTTCATAAATTATCGTTTCACCTGGTGATTCTTGCGTTCCTGCAAACATAGAACCCATCATAACACTGGATGCTCCAGCTGCAATTGCCTTAGGAATATCTCCAGTAAATCTTATTCCACCATCGGCAATTATGGGAACTGACGACCCTTCAAGTGCTTTTTTGACATTCATTATTGCTGAAAGTTGAGGAAAACCAACACCGGCTATAATTCTTGTTGTACAAATTGACCCTGGTCCAATTCCTACTTTGATTGCATCTGCTCCTGCTCTAACAAGATCTAATCCTGCCTCACCAGTAGCAATGTTCCCTACGACAATATCTAGGTTTGGATATTGTTTTTTAACCTCTTTTAATAAATCAATTACTCCCTTAGAATGTCCATGGGCAGTGTCGATAACTATTGCATCAACACTTGATTTTACCAAAGCTTCAATTCTTTCAAAAGTATCTTTGGATACCCCCACAGCAGCAGCAACTCTTAATCTACCAAACTCATCTTTACAGCTATTTGGATGTTGCTTTACTTTGATTATGTCTTTGAATGTGATTAAACCTACTAAAAAATCATTTTCATCAATAACCGGCAATTTTTCAATTTTATGATTTTGAAGAATATTTTCCGCTTTTACTAAATCAACATCTTCATTTGCAGTAACTAGATTTTCTGTAGTCATTACTTCTGCAATTTTTTTATTTAATTTTTTTTCGAATCTTAAATCTCTATTCGTTACAATACCTTTTAACTTTCTTTCTTTGCTTATTACCGGAATTCCTCCAATTTTGTTTTCAGCCATTAATCTCAAGGCATCTCCAACTAAAGCTTCTTCGTTAAGTGTAATAGGATCTAATATCATTCCACTTTCAGATCTTTTAACCTTTCTAACTTCATTGGCTTGTCTTTCAATAGACATGTTTTTATGAATAACTCCAATTCCACCTTGTTGAGCAATAGAAATGGCTAGCTCATGCTCAGTAACTGTGTCCATAGCAGCAGAAATAATGGGCGTATTTATGACTATATTTCTAGTGAATTTAGATCTCAAATTCACTTCATGAGGTAAATTTTCAGAGTAAGCAGGCACCAAAAGTACGTCGTCGTAAGTTAATCCTTCTCCAATAAATTTTTCTTTATTATTTAGCATAGAACAAATGAAAGTTTTGTAAATTTAGAAAAATACTTCTATGTGAAAGAAATCAGGGTTGTATTTAAGACATATTTAACATTTAAAAAAGAATCTTATTAATAATTGTAGACATTTTCACCATCAATTATTGTATAGATAACGTTAGTATTTAAAATATCGTTTTCCTGCTGGCTTAAAATTTCTGTGTTTAAAACCACCATATCTCCAGATTTCCCAATTTCCAAACTCCCTTTTTCAGATTCCTCAAAGTTTGCAAGTGCAGCCCATATAGTCATACCTTTAAGTGCATTAATTCTAGATAAAGCTTCGTTTTTTTGAAATCCACTTAATGGCTTTCCCAAATTGTTTTTTCTAAAAACTGCAGCATAAAATGTATAAATCGGATTGATTTTTTCAACTGGAAAATCAGTTCCAAGAGCAATTAAAAAATTTTGTTCCAAAAGTGTTTGGTACTGATAGCATTCTTTTAATCTTTTTTCACCAAGTCTTAGTGCAGCCCATGAATAATCAGATGTAGCGTGGGTAGGTTGAACTGAAGGTATTATATTGTGTTGACTAAAATAGTTTATATCATCTGGATTAATGCATTGTACGTGTTCTACTCGCCACCTTAAATCATTGGATGATTCTAGAATTTTAGCATAGGATTTTAGGACTGTTCTATTGGTAGAGTCTCCAATTGCATGGGTGCAGGCTTGAAAACCTAACTCTTTAATTTTTGCAAGTTTTTCTTCGTAAACTTTTTGATTTTGCAATAGCATCCCATAAGTTTTTTTCTGGTCAGAATAAGGCTTTAAAAGACAAGCCCCTCTAGAACCTAAAGAACCGTCTGCAAAAAACTTGAAAGAACGAACATTTAATTTATTTGTCTTGTACGGCTCTGCTAGAGTATCTAAGTAGTATCTGAAATTATTCTCATTATCCGAAAGCATTGCAAAAACTTTTATTTTTAATTCTTTAGACCTTTGGAGTTTGTCGATAAGTTCTACATCTTCTTTGTTGAGCCCTGCAATATCTACTGTAGTTAGTCCCAGAGATAAACAATCTTCTTGTGCCTTTAATAAAGCCTTTTTTTTAGAAGATTCATCTGGTTTAGGAATTTTTTCCAAAATTAAATTCATTGCATTGTCCACAAATAAACCAGTGATTTTTTCGTCAATTTTTTCAATGTACCCTCCTTCGATTATTGTGTCTAATGCAACTTCAGCAGTTTTAATAGCCATTTCATTTGCCATAATAACGTGTCCATCTATTCTATGAAGAACAATATTTAAATCTTTAAAATGCTCATTCAACAACTTGTTGTTTGGCCAGTTTTTATCTTTCCACTGGTTTTGATCCCATCCGTATCCAATTAGCCAATTTTTGTTTTGTTTATCTATATTTTTTTGGAGAATATCGATTGTTTCTTGAAAAGAATTGGCACCTGAAATATCTACCATTCCTTGCTGAAGACCATAAGCTAGAAAGTGACAATGCGCATCTATAAATCCAGGATACGCAAATAAGCCTTTTAAATCTATGGTTTCAATGGAGGAATATTTATTTAGTATTTGATCATTTTTTCCAAGAGCTAAAATTTTCCCATTTTTTATTGCTATAGCCTCATAAATGTTATAGTTGTCATCCATTGAAAAAATAGTTCCGTTGTGGGAGATAAAATCTACTTCAATTTTTTCTTTACATGCTACTAAAAAAAATATTGTAAAAATTACAGCTATTCTACTTAGTTGGATGTTTTTTAAATTGATCATACATTAAATTTATTACAATTATTAGAAATAACAGCCCAGGAACTTTATATCTAACAAGTGCTCCAATAACTGGCGAAGAAACTCCAGTTAATATAAAAAGCATGATAATGAAAAATAAAGAATTCCATAAGACATTTTTAACATCTTGATTTATTTTAATTTTTAAAAAAAGTATTTTTAATAACAAATATAAAACCATTAAATACAATAACATGTTTTCTAACAATGGAAAAAGCTGCAAAAAATTATTTATGTTATTTGGAAAAGGCCTAAAAAAACCATTGATTGCACCCATTGGAATTGCTTTTAATAATGAAGTTATACTTGGTTCAATTGGAATTATTTTAAAAGCACTACCAGTATCAAATAATTCACTCAACGTTATAAAGTCATTTTGCTTTTGAGAAAGAATTTTTAATGGATTATAAGAGTTATTCATTTTTCCCATTGCGAAGATTATTGCAGCTATAATTGCACAAACTGTAAATATTATTTTTAGAGGTTTAAATTTTGTTTTTTCAGAAATTATATAAGAAATTAAAGCTGGGAAAAAGCAAATAAAAATATAAAACTTAACCTTAAAAATAATTAATGCAGCTATTATAAATGAACTTATGTTTATCCATTTTTTTCTTCTTGTAACAATAAGAGAATTAAGTATTAGTCCAAATGATAAAATTATCAATGGTTCTTTTAATATTCCAGAGCTCCAAAGAAAAATACTTGGAAACAATACCAATGACCAAAACAAAATCTTTGGATTTTTAAATTTAAATTTAACTATCAAACTTTTAAATATTAAAAATTCACCGACAAACGCCATTAGAATAAATGAGATGGAGTTAAAAGAATAATTTTTTAGTCCTATTATATTTAAAATTGCATTTATCTTAATTAAAAGTCTAGATTCATTCATTAATGAGTTTTTATAAGAAGTATCCCAATTATTCATTTCCATATAATAGTTAAATGAAAAATATTCTTTATTAAAATCTAAGCCAAGAATGATTTTAAAAAAATCTATTGGATTTTTAAAGAAAGAATGATAAAGTACTAAGCTGTCATCATAATATTTAAATATATCTGCTGTATGTCTTTGGGTATAATACTTGGTATAGATATAATATAGTATTATCCCACCAGAGAGTTTTAAGACAAAAGCACCAACAATTTCAGTCCTAGAAATACCTTTAGAATTGAAAAATTTAAGTTTTAATAAACCAATTAAGATTAAGCAGATATAAATTATAGGACTCAGTGGAATATGTTAATTCCTACAATTTAAAAAAAATAAGCAAGTGCTGTATAACAGTATTTAATATTTATGTTTAAGGTGGAACCTTTACCACTATTTTTAATAAAATATTAGTCAAGTTATTAGCTCTTAACTACAATAATTACAATCCTTAATATAATGTTAGTAAATCAATAAAATTTTGGGCGCTTCATTTCATTCTTTAATTATTTTTGTTGCTTATATTTTATTATGTCTGATAATCCGCAAAATAAACCAGCCAGTGTTGAACAAGCAGTAGAGTTGGGATTAAAAAAAGATGAATTCACCCACATTTGTGAAGTTTTAGGAAGAATTCCTAATTTTACAGAACTAAGTATTTACTCTGTAATGTGGTCCGAACATTGCTCTTATAAAAACTCAATCTATTGGCTCAAAAAATTACCCAAAGATGGTCCTCATATGTTGGTTAAGGCTGGGGAAGAAAACGCAGGGTTAGTAGATATTGGCGATGGACTTGCTTGTGCATTTAAAATAGAGTCTCATAATCATCCTAGTGCCTTAGAACCATATCAAGGGGCAGCAACTGGTGTAGGTGGTATTAATAGAGATATTTTTACAATGGGAGCTAGACCAATTGCTCAAATGAATTCTTTAAGATTTGGCCCTTTTGAAAATACTAGAACTAAATGGCTTTTGAAGGGAGTAGTCAAGGGTATTGGAGACTACGGAAATTCTTTTGGAATACCTGTACTTTCCGGAGAAGTTTCTTTTGATGAAAGCTACGACCAAAATCCTTTAGTAAATGCATTTTCTGCAGGAATAATGAGTGTTGATGATCTAATTTCAGCAACAGCTACTGGGGTTGGTAATCCAGTATTCATAGTCGGTTCTTCCACAGGTAAAGATGGTATTCACGGAGCAGCCTTTGCATCTAAAGATATGACAGAAGATTCTATGGATGATTTGCCAGCTGTGCAAGTAGGGGATCCTTTTCAAGAAAAATTATTACTTGAAGCTTCTCTAGAATTGTCTAAGACTGATGCAGTAGTAGGAATGCAAGATATGGGCGCTGCAGGAATTACATGTTCTTCTTCCGAGATGAGTGCTGCGGGAAATGTAGGAATGAAGATAGATTTAGATAAGGTGCCAACAAGACAATCAGATATGAAAGATTGGGAAATATTGCTTTCTGAATCTCAAGAACGAATGCTTGTAGTAGTTGAAAAAGGAAAGGAAGATATAGTAAAAGAAATTTTTGATAAGTGGGACTTAAATTGTGAACTTATTGGGGAAGTAATTGAAGGGGATTTATTAGAATTTTATAAAGATGGTAATTGTGTAGCTAGTTTGCCTCCATCTTCTTTAGTTTTAGGAGGAGGAGCTCCGCAATACCAAAGAGAGTATAAAGAACCTTCTTATTTTAAAAAGTATCAAGATTTTGATATTAAGGATGTAAAAGAGCCAGAAAATTTGGTTGAAGTTGGTAAATTTCTTTTTAGTCAACCAAATATTGCCTCTAAAAAATGGATTTATGAACAGTACGATAGTATGGTCGGGACCAATAATGTTTCTACCAATCATCCATCAGATGCTGGGGTTGCTTTAGTTAAAGGCACCACAAAGGGTATTGCAATGTCTGTGGACTGTAACTCAAGATATGTTCATGCAGATCCAGAGAAAGGAACAGCAATTGCAGTTTCTGAAGCAGCTAGAAATATTGTTGTAACGGGTGGGAAACCATCCGCTATCACCAACTGTTTAAATTTTGGAAATCCTTATCATCCGGAATCCTATTGGCAATTTGTGGGTGCTATTAAAGGAATGTCAAAAGCATGTGAGAAGTTTTCTACGCCAGTTACAGGGGGTAATGTAAGTTTTTACAACCAATCTATCGTCAATGGAAAAGAAGTACCTGTTTTTCCCACTCCTACCATAGGAATGATAGGTCTCATGGAAGATGTTAGAAATATAATGAGCTTAGACTTTAAATCTAATTCTGACCATATATTTTTAATTGGAAAAGTTGTTGAGGATATTGCTTCTTCCGAATACTTAGTGAAATACCATAAAATAGAGGCTTCTCCAGCACCATATTTTAATTTGGATGAAGAATTTAACCTTCACAAATGTGTTTCCAACATCATCCGTAAAAAACTAATTAATGCAGCACACGATTGTGCAGACGGTGGGTTATTTGTTTCGTTGGTTGAAATGGCGATGTCTTCTAATTTAGGATGTGAAATATCTACACAAAAGACAATTAGAAAAGATGCATTTTTATTTGGCGAATCGCAGGGAAGAGTTGTGGTGACAGTTAAAAGTGAACAATTAGATTCTTTTAAAAGTGAAATAGAATTAAGTGGAATTCCTTACGTTTTGATAGGTAAGGTAACTACAGCTGCAAATATTGTTATTGATAATATTAGTTTTGGTTCTGTAGATAGTATTAAAGAAATCTCTGAAAATGTTATTAAACTATAATTCTTTTTACTAATTTGTATTTAAAACTTAATTTATGATATACATCAATATATTTTTATATTCCGTAGCTATATTTTTATTATTGAAATCCATTATGATAATTCCAGAACGACAGTCTTGGGTTATTCAAAGACTAGGAAAATTTAATAGGATTTCGAAGCCTGGTTTAAAACTTAAGATTCCTTTCATAGAAGTTATTGCTTCCAAAGAGAATTTAAGAATTCAGCAGTTGGATGTAGACGTAGAAACCAAAACTTTAGATGACGTATTTGTTATTTTAAAAATATCTGTTCAGTATAGGGTAATAGATGACAAAGTTTACGAAGCATTTTATGAATTAGATGATCCTCATGGTCAAATTGCTTCCTACATTTTCGATGAGGTAAGAGCTGAAGTTCCGAAGTTAGGGTTGGATGATGTTTTTGGTAAAAAAGATGACATTGCTTTGGCAGTTAGAGATAATATTTCTTCCCAGATGGGTCAATATGGATATAAAATTGTTAAAACACTTATTACAGATATAAATCCAGATGAATTGGTTAAAGCATCTATGAATAAAATTAATGCTGCCATGAGAGATAAAGAAGCGGCTTTTCAAGAGGCGGAAGGTGAAAAAATTAGAATTGTAAAAAGAGCAGAGGCGGAGGCTGATTCTAAAAGATTATCTGGTGAAGGAATCGCTGCTCAAAGGTTAGAAATTGTTAGAGGCTTTAAAGAATCTGTTGAGGATTTTCAAAAGGCTTTACAAGATGTTGATCCTCAGGAAATAATGCAATTTGTTTTAATGACCCAATATTTCGATACTTTAACCGCAATTGGTGCTAATGAAAATAACAACACTGTTATGGTTCCACATACACCAGGGGGAATGAAAGATTTTCAACAACAAATTATTGAAGGGACTTTCGTAGGTAAAGAATTGGCTAAGAATCAGAAAAAAACAAGTAAATAGAAGCTAGTAACTTAACCCATCAATGATGTACGCTAGACAGCGTATTGTTTCTTTAAAAAATATTTCATATTATTATATCGCTAGATAATAGTTCAGTAGAATAATGGAAGTATATAATGGTCCTCATTTATTAATCAAACATGAAGAATTAAATTCAAGACTAATTAGTACTTGGAAATCTAATCCACCTGATGATGTAGTATACAGAGAGGAGTTGGTAGAACATCTTCAAATAGCGGAGAAAATAAAACCTTCTCAAGTAATGTGGCTCTTAGAAAATCTCACTTTTAAACCAAGTGATGTCACAAAAAAATGGGTTGATGAAAATATTTCAAAACCGATATTTAAATCTGGATTTATAGCTAAAAACCAAGATGATTTTGATCAAGTTGCATTTGTTGTTGGATACGATGTATTGGCTTTAATTGAAGTAATGGACATATTTAGAGAAAATTCACTGAATGGCTTTAAACCAAAGTATTTTGCAACTGAAATAGAAGCTATAAATTGGTTGAATAAAGAATTCAATATTAAAGATTCTGAGACCTTAGATCATAAATTAGCCATCACTTTTAAAGGAACTGCTGACGATGGAAAAGTTGTTTTTGAGATTAAAGAACAGGGGACTAAATTTACTAGCACTATTAATTCATTTAAAACTATTCTTGAACAAAATCATTTTATGAGGAATAATGGTGACAAATATTTTTCTTTAACTCCAAGAGAAAAAGAAACGCTCAAATGCCAATGGAAATGCAGGAATTAATTCGGCTGTTTATTATTTTCCTATTGGGAGTAACGAATCAGATCCAGGAAATTCTTTATCTGGAATGTGGATGAGAATTGTCCTAGACTTTAACTCTGCTCAAATAAGATAAATTAAAAATAATAAAATTAAGTAAGTGTTTACAGACCTCTTTCAAACTAACTAACGGGAGAGGTTTTAATTTCTTGAAAAAACACCCAACTTAATCTTAAAAACTACGTATATTTATTAGATTATAACTTCTTATTATGAAAATTATTATCATAAGATATTTTTAATATCTAATTCTTTACTTAAATTTATGATGTGTTAAAATATTTTAGATTTCTTTTATCCCTAATTCTTGTAATTTCATTTACTGAAGAAATTAAGGCTACACATGTGCCTGGAGGAAATATTACCTACGAAAACATTGGTCCAAATACTTTTGTTGTAACCCTCACAGTATTTGAAGATTGTGGAACTGCCTTTATGGGAAATACTGCCCAAACGCTTATGGTTTCCAATACCTGTGGATTATCTTCTCCTAATATTAATTTACCTAATGTAGTCTTCCAAGATGAAGTTTCACAACTATGTTTACAAATGATTGGTCAAAGTGAATGTAACGGAGGAGGATTTCCAGGTGTATACATGCATGTTTGGAGAGATACAATAACTCTTCCTGGAGGGTGCGATAGTTGGGTATTTGCTTGGGATGGATGCTGTAGAAATACTTCTGTCAATGCTTCAGGTGGAAGTAATAATTACTACTGGGAAACTGTTCTTAATAGCGTAACTGCACCTACCAACTCTTCTCCTGTAATTACATCTCAACCCATTCCCTACAATTGCAATAACCAACCTGTAATTTATAATTTTGGTGTTTATGAGCCGGATGGTGATTCACTTCACTATTCATTAATCAGTGCAATGACCGGTCCTAATGGGAATGTACCTTACAATGCAGGTTATTCAGGTGCGTCTCCAATTAATGGAATTAATATTAATCCAGTTACTGGAGAAATAACTTTCACACCAACAATTCTTGGAAATTTTGTAGTAGCTGTATTGATAGAAGAATTTGATTCTAATGGAAATTTAGTAGGTAGTATTATACAAGATTTTCAGTTTGAAATTATATCATGTACCAATATTGGTCCTTCACCACCAACTGGAGGAATTACTAATTTTTCAGGATCAGCAATATTAACTGGACCATTTGATATCCAGGCTTGTGAGGGAGATAGTATTTGTTTTGAGATGGTATTTACTGATATTAATGCTACAGATTCTGTTTTTGTAAATTCTAATATTAGTCAGCTTTTTCCTGGTGCAACTTTAAGTCAAAATGGTTATTTCTCACCGGTTACTGCTACGTTTTGTATGGCAGTTTTACCCGGAGCAAACCCTTTTAGTACAATTAGTGTTACAGTAAATGACAATGCATGTCCAATTGTAGGAACTACCTCTTCTGCCATTGGACTTACAGTAATATCTAGTACTTATGCTGGTCTTGATTTCACAATGTGTCAAGGAGTAGGAACACCATTGAATGCAACTGGTGGATCTAATTTCAACTGGTCTATTATAACTGGTGATCCTATAAGCATTGGTAATAACTTTTCTTGTAATGGATGTCCCAATCCTGTTGCAAACCCTGCTTTTACAACAATTTATAAAGTTGTTAGTAATCTTTCTGGAGGATGTACAAATATTGACACAGTTGAAGTTACAGTTGTTCCAGATTTTAATTATTCTTTAACCCAGTCTGGAAATACTACTTGCCTAAATTCCTCCATTCAGTTTAATACAGTTCCTTCCCCTTCCGGAAATTATACATATCAATGGGATCCTCCAAATTTTTTATCCAATGCCAATATTGCAGATCCAGAATTTAATTCTTCTATGCCTGGCTTGTTTGATTATGAAGTTACGATAACAAGCAACTTAGGATGTGTAAAAAAGGACACATTAAATATTGATGTTTATCCTGCCTATTCACCTGACATTACTCTAACAGCCAATGACACTAATATTTTATGTGGAGATACTGTTTTTATGAATGTTGCTTTGGGTGGTGGAGTACCAGCTCTTTGTGGTCCAAGCGGCGCAACTTCTTGTAATGCTCCAACTTCTTTTCAAACTTTAGGAACCAATAATGGAACTAACGGACAATTTGCTTATCCAGCTCCTTTTGGACATTATTATAAAAACGCAAAACAACAATATTTATTTAAGGCTTCTGAATTACAGGCTGCTGGCTTTTCAGGAGGGAAAATAACTGAAATTGCTTGGGAGACAGTATCTCAAAATGGAGCTACAAGTAATTTCTATGGATTTACTATTAGAATGGGATGTACCAACCAAAACTCCATTAACACTTGGCAATCTGGACTATCTACAGTATTTAGTCCCCAGAATGTTAACGTAGCTATGGGATGGAACGACTTTCAATTTACCACAGCCTACGAATGGGATGGAATATCTAATCTAATTGTAGAAGTGTGTTTTAACAATCTTAACAATGGAACTTATACTTATAATTGGTCTACGCCATATAAGATAACCCCATATAATTCTGCAATTTATTACAGAAGCGATTTAACTGCTGCTTGCCCTTTTAGTGGGTCACCAACCGGCGTAGAAAATAAAAGACCAGTAACCAGATTTAAAACTTGTCCTACAATTCCAGACCCAAATAATTTTACATTTCAATGGACTCCACCTTCTTTTATCTCTAGTACCACCGACCAAAATCCTTATGCAATTCCAATGGTAAGTACTTTTTATACTGTAGTCGCAACCGATTTAAATGGTGGATGTACTGACACAGCAAGTATTTTTATTTCTGCATTATGCGATACCTGTGACAAACCAATTCCAATTGTCAACGGACTTACATGTTATGGCGGTAGCGATGCTTCTATTTCTGGTGTCCCTGATGGAATCGATGGTCCACCATGGATTATTCAGCTAATGGATGCTTCCTATGTCAATACTTTTGCAGTTGATAGCAATGTAATATCCTCTTTTCTCTTTGATAGTTTGGGCGCCGGTAGTTATGTAATAAGGTCTTTAGATACTGCTGGATGTTACGCAGATACTATGATTATTATCCCTGATGGTGTTCCCATGG
>Ga0206127_1001775_pt1 | contig 22611 bp, 15 predicted proteins | sample Helgoland_Spring_6_FD_148646 | JGI IMG/M metagenome (GOLD analysis project Ga0206127, IMG submission 148646) | Pelagic subsurface seawater microbial communities from Kabeltonne, Helgoland, North Sea - Helgoland_Spring_Bloom_20160419_1 | ecosystem: Environmental > Aquatic > Marine > Epipelagic ...
TTGACGAGTCTGATTGAGAAGGTGAAAGAGTAATTGGCGAACCACTCACAGAAACTAAAGGATCTGTTACATACACATTCTGCAGAAGTGCATCACCTGTGTTGGTAATGGTAAAAGTGTAAGATATTACATCTCCAGGAGCTGAAATACAATCACCATTGGTGTTAAACCCATCGTAATTGCCTGTTTTGATTAAAAGTAAACTTGGAGTATTGCAAATAGTGGTTATGGTAGGATTGTTGGCAGAAATGCTTGTATGATCAGATAGATCTGTGACCGAAGTAGTATCTGGTGCAGTTGCAGTAACGGTTGCCTGATTTGAGAAAAGCCCTGCGTTGATGTCTTGTTGAGAAATTGTATAACTAGCCGTATAGGTTGTTGAGTCTGTTGCCCCTGGTGCCAAACTTGCTATTGGACCTCCACTTAGATTGACAATTGGATCACTAACTGTAGCGTTTGTGAGGGTTACATTACCGGTGTTTGTTACACTAAAACTATAGTCAATTGTGTCTCCTACTTCAGAAATACAATCTCCATCACCATTAAGGCCGTTGTAGGTTCCAACCTTGACAAGGGCAATACTCATGTCTTGACATAATGCAGTTTGTGTGGGTGTATTATCTGTGGTGGTGGCGCCAGAGATATCAGAAACAACAATAGACGTTGGTGAACTACCTGTAACAGTTGCCGAGTTTAAAACTTCGCCAGCATCAATATTCTGTTGTGTTATGGCATAACTTCCATTACAAATCCAAGTTTCACCTATTTGCAAAATTGAATCGCCATCATCTCCATAGCTGTAAACAGCATTAGTGACAAGAGGATCGTTTAGTAAAATTGAAGACAAACTCACATTTCCTTGGTTGGTAATTGTGAATTCATAATTTATAATTTCTGAAACGTTAGCACACAAATCTGAGTTTGTGTCCACAAAAACCCCGGTTTTAACTAGCGCAATTGCTGGATTTTGGCATAAAGTTGTTTGTGTTGGCGTGTCATCTGCTAAACTAGCGCCAGAAATATCTGAAACAGTTGTAGAAAAAGAATCTACACCAGAGGCAGTCGCTGTATTTACAACTTCTCCTGTATCGATATCTGTTTGAGTGATGGTATATAAGCCGTTGTAGACCCACGTTTCTGAAATATCCAGTATTGCATCATTGTTTGAATCTCCAGAAACAAAATTAATAGAGCCAACAAGGACATCGGTAACATTAACACTAGATAGACTTACATTTCCTTGATTGGTTACTGTAAAAGTATATTCAATAGACTCACCTACATTAGCACATGCATCTGCATTTGCATCAACAAATTGTCCTGTCTTGACAAGGGCAATATCTGGTTCTGCAATATCTAGACCACAAGACGTTGGCCTTGAGGGCGGTATTAATAAGGTGTTTAAAAGAAGTCTTCTACCGTTTATTTTATTTTCAGCATCATTTTTATATTTATGACCCCCCAGATAAAATACATTTCCACCACTTGTAGTATTTACATTGGCAACTTTACCTCCATAGAATTTAAAATCATTTTGCGAGCCTGTATTAAAATAGGCATATCTTTTTGTGGATGACCCAGATTGTAAATTGCTTGGGAGTATTCTGAAGTTTTTAATACTCCCCCCTTCATTTTTAATAGTCCCTTGAATCTGGAATACGGCATCGTTAGGATTATCGTAAAATATGGTAGATGATTGGGAAGCTTGATCTTCATCATCCAGACCATTTGTGGTAAGAAGTCTCTGATTTGTACCGTCTCCTTCATAACGTCTTATGGCTGCACATTGTGCAAAAAAGTTTCCGCCGTTAGTGACAAAATTTCTTACGCCTATTACATCTTGAGCGTCTATATCATCTGCATGAGGCTCACTGACCATCGTAACACAAGAAGTACCATCAATGTCTGAAGCATTTAAATTTGTTACATAATGAGTCCCAGATTCTAAACCAGCATCTTCAAAAACATCTTCATGAATATCTTGATTACTACCATTGTTAAGTATCGCTACTTTTGGTTTATGAAAAAGGGTATGACGAACTTCAATAGAGGTGGTTGCAGTTAATCTATAAACATTTACTCTATTACTAGAAGATAAATTGTTATTGTATGATTGTATTACAACCAAGGCTTGATCCTCATAGCCGGGGTAAATAATTACTGGACCAGATTTAAAATCGTAATTAATTGTATTTCCTGCAGAGGGTGCTACTTTCTTTGCACTGGCAGAAAAATCAATACCATCTTTTACCTTTGTAGAACTTATAGCCCATTTAACAGGTATGTCTTCGTGCAATAAGGAAACAACAAGACCGTAAGAATTTGTGTTAAAATAGCCACTACCGTTTGATTGCAGTGTGTTGTCCATGGCTATAACCAATGCGCCGTTGGTGCCACCACTAAAAGTCTCAAAACTACTTAGGTTGTTATTTATGTTTGATGAATCAAAATCTGCAACAGATAAAGAAGAGGTGTTTTGTGTACCTACATCTGTTTGACTAAACGATGAGACACTACATACAAAGAAAAATAACATTGTCAAAAAAGACAGAAATTTTAATGCAGATTTACATAAGTAATGAATTACCATACATTGTAATTTAAAAATGGGGGGTTGCGAAAATACAACATAACAAATAAATATAAGGCTAATTGGTAAAAACAGAAAAGTAATGGTATCTCAAAAAAATAATGGCATATAAGACAAGGTAACTAATGTTAGAATTTAGTTTAACACTCCAATAGGTATTTAATATAATATCGAAAACTAAAAAGTAGGTGTATATTTGTTCAAAATTTTCATAAATGTCATTACAACAAGAAATAGACAGAAGAAAAACATTTGGAATCATTTCTCATCCAGATGCAGGTAAAACAACCTTGACAGAAAAACTCTTACTCTTTGGGGGAGCAATTCAAGAGGCAGGAGCTGTAAAAAGTAATAAAATAAAAAAAGGTGCCACCAGTGACTTTATGGAAATCGAGAGACAGCGTGGTATCTCTGTGGCAACCTCTGTTTTAGCTTTTGAATATGAGGGTATTAAAATAAATATACTTGACACTCCAGGTCACAAAGATTTTGCAGAAGACACCTTTAGAACTCTCACAGCTGTAGATAGTGTCATTGTTGTTATAGATGTAGCAAAAGGAGTTGAAGAACAGACAGAAAAACTTGTAGAGGTGTGCCGTATGCGCAACATCCCAATGATTGTTTTTATTAACAAACTTGACAGAGAGGGTAAAGATGCCTTTGAGCTACTTGACGAGGTTGAGCAAAAATTAAAACTAAGAGTAACACCACTCTCCTTCCCTATTGGTATGGGGTATGACTTTAAAGGTATCTATAACCTTTGGGAGAAAAACATAAACTTATTTAGTGGTGACAGTCGTAAAAACATTGAAGAAACCATAGAAATTGAAGATATCGCTTCTGCAGATTTAGATCAATTAATTGGAAGTGAGCCTGCACAAACTATTAGAGAAGAGCTTGAACTTATAGACCAGGTGTACCCAAAATTTAACAGAGAAGAATACCTTACAGGAGATTTACAACCCGTATTTTTTGGTTCAGCCTTAAATAATTTTGGTGTAAGAGAGCTGCTAGATTGTTTTATAGAAATAGCACCCAAACCACAACCAAAATCTAGTGACACAAGACTTGTAAAACCAGAGGAGAATGAGTTCTCTGGCTTTGTATTTAAAATTCATGCAAACATGGATCCCAAACATAGAGATCGGTTGGCTTTTGTTAAAATTGTATCTGGTATTTTTAAAAGAAATACAAATTATGTGCATGTTCGCAACAAAAAGAAAATGAAGTTTTCAAGCCCTAACGCATTCTTTGCAGAAAAAAAACAAATTGTAGATACCTCCTACCCAGGAGATATTGTTGGATTGCATGATACGGGTAGTTTTAAAATTGGAGATACACTCACACAGGGAGAGCAAATGCAATACAAAGGAATTCCTAGTTTTTCTCCTGAATTCTTTAAATACATTAACAATGCAGATCCATTAAAGAGCAAACAGCTTGAAAAAGGGATTGATCAATTAATGGATGAGGGTGTTGCACAATTATTTACTCTAGAGCTTAACGGCCGTAAAGTAATTGGAACAGTTGGAGCCTTGCAATTTGAAGTAATACAGTATAGGCTAGAACATGAATATGGCGCAAGTTGTAGGTACGAAAATCTAAATGTACACAAGGCTTGCTGGGTAGATCCCTTAGATGATAAAAGTGATGAGTTCAAAGATTTTAAACGTGTAAAATCGAAATTTTTAGCAAAAGACAAACGAGGACAACTTGTATTTTTTGCGGACTCTGCATTTACCTTACAGATGACCCAAAGCAAATATCCTAGCATAAAATTACATTTAGTAAGTGAGTTTGAAACTCAAGCAAACTAATGCGCTGGCTGTTTTACCCTATCTACTTTTAAAGAGTATTTATAAAACAAACCTAGAACTATTTTAGTAAATATGCTTTAAAATCTTTATAGGTAGAAATACAAGTAGCTACTTTATTTCTCCCCATTACAGATTGAATTTGAGGAGGTATATGCTGTTTGATTTTAACAACTTGCTGAACAACATCTAAAAACTTAGTTGGATGTGCTGTTTCTAAAAAGACACAATGCACCTTAGGAAACTTTTGTAGATATGCCTTAGCTCCTAAATAGCCAACTGCGCCATGAGGATCTGCAACATATCCATAACTAGTGTAAATCTCTAAGATAGCTGCTTTAGTTTGATCATCAGAAAAACTAAAACAAGACACATTGTTTTGTAAGGTTTCAAATGTGTTTTTATACATTTCCTTGATACGAATAAAATTACTTGGATCTCCAACATCCATGGCATTACTTATAGTCTGCACAGAGGGTTTGGGGTCGTAGATCTTTGTTTTTAGAAACCGAGCTACCACATTGTTTTGGTTATTAGAGGCAATAAAATGTTTGATAGGCAATCCTAATTGTTGTGCCATAATACCTGCACACACATTACCGAAATTTCCGCTAGGTACAGAAAAAACTATGTCTTTATACTTACTTTTCAATGTTTTATAGGCAAACATAAAGTAAAATAATTGTGGCAACCAACGTGCAACATTGATAGAATTGGCTGAAGTTAGCTGCATTTTACTTGTTAGGTCCTTATCTAAAAAAGCAGCTTTAACCATGGCTTGGCAATCATCAAAAGTACCCTCAACCTCCAAAGCGCTAATGTTTTGACCCAAAGTGGTTAATTGTTTTTCTTGAATAGCACTCACTTTCCCACTTGGGTAGAGTATCACTACATTAACACCTTTAACTCCTAAAAAACCATTGGCTACAGCTGCACCAGTATCTCCAGATGTAGCTACGAGCACTGTAACTTGGTTGGTGTTGCTTTTATTAAAATAGCCTAAACATCGTGCCATAAAACGAGCGCCGACATCTTTAAAAGCCATGGTGGGCCCATGAAATAGTTCAAGGGTTGAGGTATTTTTATTGAGTTCAACAACGGGGAATTCAAAGGATAAGGTTTCCTCAATAATAGTCTTTAAAATATCCTCAGAAATATCTGGGGATACAAACTGCCTGATCGCCTCAAAAGCAATTTCATTGTTAGATAAATGATGAATGTTATCAAAAAACACCTTTGGCAAGGGGGTAATACTTTGAGGAAAATACAAACCTTTATCTGGCGCTAACCCCTTTAATACTGCATCTCTAAAAGTTACATTTGGTGCCTTTTTATGTAAACTGTAATAGTTCATTTTCTGATACTTCAGCTATTAATTGGAATTGAGAAGTTTCATTCCTTTTAAATTTATTTTTGAAACGTAAATATCAAATTCGATATCAGTTTTTGAATACACCAGATGAATTACATCTCTCAAATTATTGGCCAAGCTCTTTAGGGTTTTGTCCCCATTTGTTTGCAGCTTCTTTACCATTAGTTGCAAATAATACTAGTAACCATATAGCCCCAATTATTGGAATAAATGCTAACAGTAACATCCATCCGCTTTTACCTACATCATGAAGCCTTCTAACCCCTACTGCCAAACCCGGTATTAAAACCACTAAAGAATAAATACCTTGAAAAAGACCAGAACCTGACTCAACATTTGCAGTACCTGCTGCTATATCAATAAGTGATGCTATTGCTGTAAAAATCAAATTAAACAGAAAAAACATCCAATATTCTTTCCTTCTTGCCCGACCATTAAAATCTGTGTACTGTTTTAATACCTTTAAATACCAATCCATTATTTATATTTTAATTTTTATACTTCAAAAATACCAGTAAAACTTAGGCCTCACCCGTTGGTCCAAAACTAATTGGTATTTGTGGCTGGTTGTTGTCTTGGATTGTTCCGTTTTGTTTCTCATACCTAGACACATTCTCATTTAATGCTTTTAAAAAACGTTTTGCATGTTGGGGAGTTAGTACAATTCTAGATTTCACCTTACTCTTGGGTACACCAGGCATTATACTTACAAAGTCAACCACAAACTCAGATTGAGAATGGTTAATAATAGCCAAATTGCTATAGATTCCTTGGGCTACATCTGCGTCTAATTCTATATTTAAACTCGGTTTTTTTTGATTGTTATCTTTTTGATCTGCCATTTATTACATTTTAAAATTTATAGGGCACTGCCATACTAGCAGCACTCTATAAAATTACCATTATATATTCATTAAAAAAACAAAATCCCGAAACTACTGTCCCGGGATTTTGCACTTACTATACACTAAAAGATTAATTGTAATTAACCTCCTGTGTTTCTTGGGTTCGTTGCGCTAACTCTTCCTTAGAACCTACAATGATAGTATCATAATTACGCATACCGGTTCCGGCAGGTATTTTATGTCCTACAATTACATTTTCTTTAAGACCCTCTAGAGTATCTACCTTACCAGCAACTGCTGCTTCGTTCAATACTTTCGTTGTTTCTTGGAAAGAGGCTGCAGAGATAAAAGATTTAGTCTGTAAAGACGCTCTTGTTATACCTTGCAGTATTGGAGTTGCTGTTGCGTTTACTGCATCACGACCTTCTACTAAAGTTTTGTCTGCTCTTCTTAAAATAGAGTTTTCATCTCTGAGCTTACGTGCAGAAACGATTTGACCTTCTTTTAAGTTTTCAGAATCACCTGCGTTTTCAATTACTTTCATTCCAAATATTTTATCGTTTTCTTCGATAAAATCGTCTTTATGAGCCAATTGATTTTCCAAAAAGCTAGTATCTCCACTATCTACAATTTTCACCTTACGCATCATTTGACGTACAACTACCTCAAAATGCTTGTCATTAATCTTCACACCTTGCAGACGGTATACTTCCTGAACTTCGTTCACAAGGTATTGCTGTACTGCAGATGGGCCTTTAATTCTTAAGATGTCTTCTGGTGTGGTAGAACCATCACTTAGTGGCATACCTGCTCTAACGTAATCGTTTTCTTGTACTAAAATCTGGTTACTTAATTTCACCAAATATTTCATTACTTCACCCAGTTTAGACTCCACAATGATTTCACGATTACCACGCTTAATTTTCCCGAAAGAAACAACTCCATCAATCTCACTTACAACAGCAGGATTAGAAGGGTTTCGCGCCTCAAAGAGTTCTGTTACTCTTGGAAGTCCTCCAGTAATATCACCTGCTTTTGCAGATTTACGTGGAATCTTCACCAAAATTTTACCAATTTTTATTTTCTCGTTGTCATCAACTTGAATCAAGGCTCCCAGTGGTAAGTTATAGCTACGAATTACTTCATCGCCTTTTCCTATAATCTGAAGCGTTGGTATTTTCTTCTTATCTCTAGATTCAGTAATCACCTTCTCCTGGAAACCGGTTTGTTCATCAATCTCTACAGTATATGTAACCCCTTGTTCGATATTCTCGTACCTGATTTTACCTGCAAATTCTGAAATAATTACACCGTTGTATGGATCCCAAGAAGAAACAACATCACCTTTCTTTAGAGTATCTCCATCTTTTACAAATATGGTAGATCCGTATTGGATGTTATTTGTGGATAAAGTAATACCTGTTTTCTTATCTGTTAATTTCAATTCAGAAGTACGAGAAATAACAATATTAATATCATTCCCGTCGGCATCTTGACCTTTCACTGTTTTTAGGTCTTCAATTTCAGCAACACCATCAAATTTCACTTTGAGTTTGTTTTCTTCTGAAATGTTACCTGCAATACCCCCTACATGGAAGGTACGAAGTGTAAGCTGTGTACCTGGTTCACCAATAGATTGCGCAGCTACAACACCAACAGCTTCCCCTCTTTGTACCATTTTATTGGTAGCAAGGTTTCTTCCGTAACATTGTGCACAAATACCTCTTTTAGCCTCACAGGTTAATGCAGATCTAACCTCAACAGTATCTATAGGAGAATCTTCTATAGTTTGAGCAACAACCTCATCGATGTGTTGTCCACTTGACACAAGTACTTCTTTTGTCAATGGGTTTACTACATCATTTAAAGAGGTACGACCAACAATTCTTGCTTTTAAGTCTTCGACAACTTCTTCATTTTTCTTTAAAGCCTTCACTTCAATTCCTCTTAATGTACCACAGTCAACAGAATTGACAATAACATCTTGAGAAACATCTACCAGTCTACGTGTTAGGTACCCTGCATCTGCCGTTTTAAGGGCTGTATCTGCAAGTCCTTTACGTGCACCGTGAGTAGAGATAAAGTATTCTAAAATTGAAAGACCTTCTTTAAAGTTAGAAAGAATCGGATTTTCAATAATTTCTCCACCACCACTGTTCGATTTTTTAGGCTTAGCCATCAAACCACGCATACCAGTTAACTGACGAATCTGTTCTTTAGATCCACGTGCTCCAGAATCAAGCATCATATACACAGAGTTAAATCCTTGTTGATCTTCGCGAATACGCTTCATAGATAACTCGGTTAATCCTGCATTGGTTGCCGTCCAAATATCAATAACTTGGTTGTAACGCTCGTTTTGAGTAATTAGACCCATGTTATAGTTGGCTCTAATGCCATCTACTTTCTCATTGGCCTGATCAATCATTGTGTGCTTTTCTGCTGGAATAATAATATCTCCAAGTGAGAATGATAATCCACCTTCAAATGCAAACTTATACCCAAGGGTTTTAATCGCATCCAAGAAATCTGCAGTAGCAGGTACACTGGTTTTAGCCAAAATACCACCAATAATATCTCTTAGAGATTTTTTGGTTAATACTTCATTTATATAACCAGCTGCTTCAGGTACGTTTTGATTGAAGATTACTCTACCAAGTGTAGTTTCAATAATTTGATATACAAGCTCTCCAGCTTCATTGAAATCTTTGGTTCTAATTTTGATTTGAGCATTCAAATCAACCATCTTCTCATTGTAAGCAATCACTGCTTCCTCTGCTGAGTAGAAGGTTAATCCTTCTCCTTTTACCTTAACCTCTTTTGTAGATAGACGTAATTTGGTCATATAGTAAAGACCCAATACCATATCTTGAGAAGGTACTGCAACAGGAGCTCCATTTGCAGGGTTCAAAATATTGTGTGAAGCCAACATCAATAGTTGTGCTTCCAATATCGCCTCTGGTCCAAGTGGTAGATGAACTGCCATTTGATCTCCATCAAAATCGGCATTAAATGCCGTACATACTAATGGGTGCAACTGGATTGCTTTTCCTTCGATTAACTTTGGCTGAAATGCTTGAATACCTAAACGGTGAAGTGTAGGGGCACGGTTTAGTAATACCGGATGTCCTTTTAAGACATTCTCCAGGATATCCCAAACAACAGGCTCCTTTTTCTCTATAATTTTCTTTGCAGATTTTACAGTCTTAACAATACCTCTTTCAATCAACTTGCGTATCACGAAAGGCTTGTATAATTCTGCAGCCATTCCTTTTGGCAGTCCACATTCAAATAATTTTAATTCTGGTCCAACTACAATTACAGAACGTGCAGAATAATCAACACGCTTTCCTAACAAATTTTGACGAAAACGACCTTGCTTACCTTTTAGTGAATCTGAAAGAGATTTTAAAGGACGGTTACTATCTGTTTTTACAGCAGATGATTTACGTGTGTTATCAAACAATGAATCTACAGATTCTTGTAACATACGCTTTTCATTACGTAAAATTACCTCCGGTGCTTTTATCTCCATCAAACGTTTTAAACGGTTGTTTCTAATAATTACACGACGGTATAAATCATTTAAATCTGAGGTTGCAAAACGACCTCCATCTAGTGGTACTAGTGGACGCAATTCTGGTGGTATGATTGGAATCACTTTCATGATCATCCATGCTGCTTTGTTCTCACGAGTTTTGTTAGCATCACGCAACGCCTCTACAACTTGAAGTCTCTTTAGAGCCTCCGTCTTACGTTGTTTTGAAGTTTCGTTGTTTGCCTTATGACGCAACTCAAAAGATAATGCATGAAGATCAATTAAATTTAATAAATCGATCAAACACTCTGCACCCATCTTAGCGATGAATTTGTTTGGATCTGTATCTTCTAAATATTGATTTTCTTGAGGAATGGTATCCAAAATAGTGAGATACTCTTCTTCTGTTAAGAAATCTAATTTTTGAACAGGTTCTCCCTCCTCGTTTTTGGCTATACCGGGTTGGATAACTACGTAACGCTCATAGTATATAATCATATCCAACTTCTTTGATGGTAATCCAAGAAGATATCCTATTTTATTTGGTAGACTACGGAAATACCAGATATGAGCAACAGGAACAACCAAATTGATATGTCCTACTCTATCTCTACGTACTTTCTTTTCTGTTACCTCTACACCACAACGGTCACAAACGATTCCTTTGTAGCGTATTCTTTTATATTTTCCACAAGCACATTCATAGTCCTTTACAGGTCCAAAAATTCGCTCACAAAATAAACCATCACGCTCTGGTTTGTGCGTACGGTAATTAATTGTTTCTGGTTTCAACACCTCACCTCTTGACTCTCCAAGGATTTTTTCTGGTGAAGCCAGTCCTATTGAAATCTTGTTGAATTTTGGTGCTGCTTGTTCTTTATTATTTCTTGCCATAATGCTGTAAAATAAAATTTAAAACTATTGATTTGGAAACGACTGTTTCCGAAGAAAAACGAATTATCTCCCCGCGCCTGAGCGCGGGAGAAAATCTATTCTTCTAGCCTGATGTCTAATCCAAGACCTTTTAGCTCGTGCATTAACACGTTAAAAGATTCTGGAAGACCCGGTTCTGGCATTGCCTCACCCTTCACGATACTCTCGTAGGTTTTAGCTCTACCTATCACATCATCAGACTTTACTGTCAATATTTCACGTAAAGTGCTTGATGCTCCATATGCCTCGAGTGCCCATACTTCCATCTCTCCAAAACGCTGACCTCCAAATTGAGCTTTACCACCCAATGGTTGTTGCGTAATTAGTGAGTATGGTCCTATAGAACGAGCATGCATCTTGTCATCAACCATATGTCCTAGTTTCAACATATAAATCACACCAACAGTTGCTGGTTGATCAAAACGTTGCCCAGTTCCACCATCATAAAGGTAGGTATGTCCAAATCTTGGAATTCCAGCCTCATCGGTTAACTCGTTGATTTGGTCTAGCGTTGCACCATCAAAAATTGGTGTTGCATACTTACGACCCAGTTTTTGACCAGCCCATCCTAAAACAGTTTCATAGATTTGACCAATGTTCATACGAGATGGTACACCAAGAGGATTTAAAACAATATCCACTGGAGAGCCATCTTCTAAAAATGGCATATCCTCATCTCTTACAATACGAGCCACAATACCTTTGTTACCATGACGTCCTGCCATCTTATCACCCACTTTAAGTTTACGTTTTTTAGCAACATAAATTTTAGCAAGTTTTAAGATTCCTGCAGGAAGTTCATCTCCAACAGAGATTGTAAACTTCTCACGACGCAAGTTACCTTGCAAATCATTTTCTTTGATACGGTAATTGTGCATAAGGTCTGCAACCATTTCATTGGTTTCAGTATCTGTTGCCCAAACACCTCCAACTAAATGCGTGTAGTCATCTACAGCATTTAACATCTTGAGGGTATACTTTTTACCTTTTGGAAAAACAACTTCTCCAAGATCGTTTGTAACGCCTTGAGCTGTTTTACCTCCAACAATTGTAAATAGCTTCTCTACTAGTACCTCTTTAAGAGAATCAAATTTTCCGTCATACTTCACCTCAAGTGCAGCAATGTCTTCTTTATCTTTAGCTCTTTTACGTTTATCTTTTACCGCGCGTGCAAATAATTTTTTATTGATAACAACACCATGAAGTGATGGAGAAGCTTTCAAAGAAGCATCTTTTACATCACCGGCTTTATCACCAAAGATGGCACGTAGTAATTTTTCTTCAGGAGTTGGATCGCTTTCCCCTTTTGGAGTAATCTTACCAATGAGAATATCACCAGGTTTTACCTCTGCCCCAATTCTAATCATTCCGTTTTCATCAAGGTCTTTAGTAGCCTCTTCTGAAACGTTAGGAATATCATTTGTTAGCTCTTCGTTTCCTAGTTTTGTGTCTCTAACCTCCAAAGAATACTCATCGATGTGAATAGAGGTAAAGATATCTTCACGCACTACTCTCTCTGAAATTACAATGGCATCCTCAAAGTTATATCCTTTCCAAGGCATAAAGGCAACCTTCATGTTACGTCCTAGTGCAAGCTCCCCTTTTTCGGTAGCGTATCCTTGACATAATACTTGACCTTTTAATACTCTATCTCCTTGTCTAACAATAGGCTTTAGGTTAATAGAAGTTCCTTGGTTTGTTTTTCTAAACTTAATTAATTGGTATGTTTTGCTATCACTATCGAAGCTTACCATACCCTCTTTCTCAGAGCGGTCATACTTAATAGTAACCTCGTTTGCATCTACATACTCAACAGTTCCGTCTCCCTCTGCATTAATTAGTACACGTGAGTCTGAAGCGACTTGACGCTCTAATCCAGTTCCTACAATAGGAGAATCTGCAATTAACAAAGGTACTGCCTGACGCATCATGTTAGATCCCATCAAGGCACGGTTGGCATCATCATGTTCCAAAAATGGAATCAATGATGCAGAAATTGATGCAATTTGGTTTGGAGCAACATCAGCATAATTAATCTGGGTGGGCTCTACTACTGGGAAATCACCTTCTTCTCTGGCAATTACTCTGTCTGTATCAATCTGTCCTGTCTTTTTTAAAGGAATGTTTGCCTGTGCAATCATTTGTCCTTCTTCTTCTTCTGCAGAAAGGTACTGTGGAGTTGTCTTAAGATCAATAACACCATCTGTTACCTTGCGGTACGGAGTTTCAATAAATCCTAAGTTATTCACCTTAGCATATACAGCCAAAGATGAAATAAGTCCAATGTTTGGTCCTTCAGGAGTTTCAATAGGACATAATCTTCCGTAGTGTGTGTAGTGTACATCACGTACTTCAAATCCTGCTCTTTCTCTAGAGAGACCACCTGGCCCAAGTGCAGATAACCTACGTTTGTGGGTAATCTCTGCCAGTGGGTTTGTTTGATCCATAAACTGTGACAATTGATTCGTTCCGAAGAAAGAATTAATCACAGAAGAAAGGGTCTTGGCATTAATTAAATCTATAGGAGTAAATACTTCGTTGTCACGTACATTCATACGCTCACGAATAGTACGAGCCATACGAGCAAGGCCAACACCAAACTGAGAAGATAATTGCTCCCCTACCGTACGTACACGACGGTTAGACAGGTGATCAATATCATCAATCTCTGCCTTAGAGTTAATAAGCTCAATTAAGTACTTAACAATGGTGATGATATCTTCTTTGGTAAGCACTTGCTTATCCATGGCAATATCAAGACCCAGTTTTTTATTCATTCTATAACGCCCTACCTCACCAAGGTTGTATCTCTGGTCAGAGAAAAACAACTTGTTGATAATTCCACGAGCGGTCTCCTCGTCTGGCGGTTCAGCGTTACGAAGTTGTCTGTAGATGTGTTCTACGGCTTCTTTTTCAGAGTTGGTAGGATCCTTTTGTAGGGTATTGTGGATAATTGCATAGTCTGCAAGATGATTATCCTCTTTGTGTAATAAAATGGTTTTTGAACCAGAATCTATAATCTCCTCGATGTGCTCTTTTTCAAGAACAGTATCACGATCTAAGATAATTTCATTACGCTCAATAGATACAACTTCACCTGTATCTTCATCTACAAAATCTTCATGCCATGTTTTCAGCACACGTGCTGCCAACTTACGACCTAAGTATTTTTTTAATCCAGTTTTTGATGCCTTAATCTCTTCAGCTAAATCAAATATTTCAAGGATATCTTTATCTCTCTCAAAACCAATAGCTCTAAAAAGGGTGGTAACTGGTAATTTTTTCTTTCTATCGATGTAAGCGTACATAACGCTGTTGATATCGGTAGCAAATTCAATCCAAGAACCTTTAAAAGGAATTACTCTTGCCGAATAAAGTTTTGTTCCATTAGCATGGAATGATTGTCCAAAGAATACCCCTGGAGAACGGTGTAATTGAGAAACCACAATACGCTCTGCTCCATTGATACAAAAAGTACCTGAGGGAGTCATGTAAGGAATAGTACCAAGGTATACATCTTGAACAATTGTTTCAAAATCTTCGTGCTCTGGATCTGTACAATACAGTTTTAATCTGGCTTTTAAAGGCACACTGTAAGTAAGACCACGCTCAATACACTCTTGTATGGAATATCTTGGTGGATCTACAAAATAATCTAAAAACTCTAACACGAACTGGTTACGAGTATCTGTAATTGGGAAATTCTCCAAAAAGGTTTTGTATAATCCTTCTTGGCCTCTTTCTTCTGATTTGGTTTCCAACTGGAAAAAATCCTGGAAGGATTTGATCTGGATGTCCAAAAAGTCCGGGTAATCGGGCTTATTTTGAACAGAAGAAAAATTCAATCTTTCAGTTAACATTGCTGACATCTATGGACGGAATTTAGTTAAACAAGTTATGTTGTGTATACTCAAAAAATATAGGAACCTTTATATACACAAAATGGTTTAGGTCTTTCCGCGATAAACGGAAGACCTAAACCTTAAGGTTTGGAGTTAGAAAAGCTTACTTAAGCTCAACCTCTGCTCCAGCTTCTTCTAATTGAGCTTTAAGCGCTTCAGCTTCGTCTTTAGACACACCCTCTTTAATTGGAGATGGTGCATTATCAACTAATCCTTTTGCGTCTTTAAGACCAGCACCAGTTAATTCTTTAACTAGTTTTACTACCGCTAATTTTGCTCCACCGGCTGCCGTAAGAATTACGTCAAACTCAGTTTGCTCATCAGCAGCTTCTGCGCCACCAGCTCCACCAGCAGCAACAGCTACAGCTGCAGCAGCAGGCTCGATACCGTACTCATCTTTTAATATAGTAGCTAATTCATTAACCTCTTTTACGGTTAAGTTAACTAATTGTTCTGCGAAATCTTTTAAATCTGCCATTTTCTATCGTTTTTAAAAATTGTAATTTATTGTTTGTAATTTAATTAGTGCATTGTATTGATTATCCTTCTCTTTCAGAAAGTGTTTTAACAATACCTGAAAGTGTATTTCCACCACTCTTAAGAGCAGAAATAACATTTTTAGCAGGTGATTGTAATAACCCGATAATATCTCCAATTACCTCTTCTTTAGATTTGATGTTTACTAGATTGTCTAGTTGATCATCTCCAATGTAGATAGCCTCTTCGATATATGCTCCTTTAAGTAAAGGCTTTTCAGATTTTTTTCTGAAGTCCTTTATAATCTTAGCAGGTGCATTTCCTGTTTCTGAAAATAATAAAGATGTGTTCCCTTTTAAGATGGTTGGCAAATCGCCAAAATCTTTATCAGAACTCTCCATTGCTTTTGCAAGCAATGTGTTTTTAACTACAGCCAACTTCACACCTGCTTTATAGCAAGCACGACGTAAGTTTGATGTTTTACCAGCGTCCAACCCAGAAATATCTGCTAAATAAATAGTAGTGTTTTCTGTAAGCTGTGCAGTTAACGTTTCAATCACTTGTGATTTTTCTTGTCTTGTCATAAGTCTGTGTTTTACTGCTCAGTGAAACCTTTTGTATCAATCTCGATACTTGGGCTCATTGTGCTGGACATGAATATACTTTTAATATAAACACCCTTAGCCGCTTGAGGCTTCAGTTTTACCAACGTAGTTAATAATTCTCTTGCGTTTCCTGCAATATTAGCTGCATCAAAAGATGCTTTTCCTATTGCTGCATGAATAATACCAGTCTTCTCAACTTTAAAGTCAATCTTACCACCTTTCACGTCTTTAACCGCTTTAGCAACGTCCATGGTCACTGTACCAGTCTTTGGGTTTGGCATAAGACCACGAGGCCCTAATACACGTCCTAAAGGACCTAATTTACCCATTACACTTGGCATAGTTACAATTACGTCAACATCTGTCCAACCTCCTTTAATTTTATCGAGGTACTCATCTAATCCAACAAAGTCTGCTCCGGCAGCTGTAGCTTCAGCTTCCTTATCTGGAGTAACTAAGGCTAACACCTTCACATCTTTACCTGTACCGTGAGGTAAGGTAACAACGCCTCTAACCATTTGGTTTGCTTTACGTGGGTCTACATTAAGACGCACAGCAAGGTCCACAGATGGATCAAAGTTTGTGTTGGAGATTTCTTTTATTAAAGCTGAAGCTTCTGAAAGAGTGTAGGTTTTAGCCTCCACTTTCGCAGTATTCACTTTTTGCTTTTTAGTTAATCTTGCCATTTTATAGATTCTTTTTTATAAAGGTGCAGTACCTTTTGTTTTAATTCCCATTGAACGCGCAGTACCGGCTACCATTTTCATGGCAGACTCAATACTAAAAGCATTTAAATCGGGCATTTTGTCTTCTGCAATAACTCTAATTTGATCCCAAGAAATAGTCCCTACCTTCTTAACGTGTGGCTCACTAGATCCTTTTTTGACCTTGATTGCCTCAAGAATTTGTACAGCAGCTGGAGGAGTTTTAATAACAAAGTCAAAAGACTTGTCTTTATATACTGTAATCGCAACTGGCAATACTTTTCCTTGCTTATCTTGTGTTCTAGCGTTAAACTGCTTACAGAACTCCATGATATTCACACCGGCAGCACCTAAAGCGGGTCCAACTGGTGGCGAGGGGTTAGCCGCACCTCCACGAACTTGCAATTTTACTACTTTACTGACTTCTTTTGCCATTTTCTGTTTTTAAAAAATTTGTCGATTTAGTTTAAAGTGGAAGCTTTAAATAAAACCTATAATATAGCGTGTAACAATTTTTATACTTTTTCTACTTGCATATAGCTTAGCTCTAATGGTGTTTTTCTTCCGAAAATCTTAACCATTACCTCTAGCTTGCGTTTTTCTTCGTTAATTTTTTCAACAGTTCCATTGAATCCGTTGAAAGGTCCATCAACAACCTTTATCGTTTCACCAATAGTGAATGGAATATTGACATTCTCATCCTTGACAGAAAGTTCATCTACTTTCCCTAATAACCTATTGACTTCACTTTGTCTAAGTGGCACTGGCTCTCCTCCTTTAACTTCTCCTAGAAAACCAATTACTCCATTAATAGATCTTATAATGTGAGGTATTTCACCGGCAAGACTTGCTTGCACCATGATATAACCTGGAAAATAAACGCGCTCTTTGTTTGTTTTTTTTCCGTTACGTATCTGTATCACCTTTTCGGTAGGAACCAAAATATTTTCTATATAATCCTGAAGGTTCAAACGTGTGATTTCAGACTCAATATAAGATTTGATTTTGTTTTCCTGCCCACTTACTGAACGGACAACATACCACTTTTTTGTACTTTTTGTTTCGGCCATGCTTATTATTTAATTAGCTCAAAGTAATAAGATATAACGCCACTAAAAACAGTATCAACTCCCCAAACTACTAATGCCAATACTACAGAAAATGCAGCAACAATAACAGTAAGACGTTGCGCTTCAGACCAAGGCGTCCACGTTACGTGATTTTTTAATTCGTTATAAGACTCTTTAATATAGTTTACCATTTTTGTAGGTATTTATTTTTTCTACTACTGAAATAATAAAATTTCAGTAAATGTGCACGGGATGGGAGACTCGAACTCACGACACCTGGTTTTGGAGACCAGTGCTCTACCAACTGAGCTAATCCCGTATGGATTGCTCAAAAAGAGCTAAACCCGTTATAAAAGTCAAGGCGTCCCGAAAAAACGGAACACCTTTACTCTATATACTATAGACTATTTTTTAGTCTAAAATTTCAGTTACCTGACCTGCTCCTACGGTTCTACCACCTTCACGGATAGCAAAACGTAGACCAATGCTCATTGCAATTGCAGAAATCAACTCAACATGAATTGTTAAGTTATCTCCAGGCATAACCATTTCAACTCCATCAGGAAGAGAAATGTTACCCGTTACATCAGTTGTACGAACGTAAAACTGTGGTCTGTAGTTATTATGGAATGGAGTGTGACGTCCACCTTCTTCTTTTTTAAGTACGTAAACCTCAGCCTTAAACTTAGCATGTGGTGTTACAGATCCTGGCTTAACGATTACCATTCCTCTTGAGATCATTGATTTCTCAATACCTCTTAAAAGAATACCAGCGTTATCTCCAGCTTCTCCTCTATCAAGGATTTGACGGAACATTTCAATACCAGTAATTGTAGAAGTTAATTTCTCAGCTCCCATACCAATGATCTCAACAGGATCTCCAGTGTTTGCAATACCAGTTTCGATACGACCTGTAGCTACAGTTCCACGACCAGTAATTGAGAATACATCTTCAATAGGCATCAAGAAAGGCTTATCTACCTCTCTTAACGGCTCTTCGATCCATGTATCAACAGCTGCCATTAATTCAACAACAGTATCAACCCATTTTTGCTCACCGTTTAATGCACCAAGTGCAGAACCAGCAATTACAGGTCCATTATCACCATCATACTCGTAGAAAGATAAAAGATCTCTGATCTCCATCTCTACTAGCTCAAGTAATTCCTCATCATCAACCATATCTACTTTGTTCATAAATACAACGATACGTGGAATACCTACCTGACGTCCTAAAAGGATATGCTCACGTGTTTGTGGCATTGGTCCATCAGTTGCAGCAACAACTAGTATTGCTCCATCCATTTGTGCAGCACCCGTAACCATGTTCTTTACATAATCGGCGTGACCTGGACAGTCAACGTGTGCGTAGTGACGGTTAGCCGTCGCGTACTCAACGTGCGAAGAGTTAATTGTTATACCACGCTCTTTTTCTTCTGGAGCGTTGTCAATTTGATCAAAAGCTGATGCTTCTGAGAATCCAGCATCCGATAATACCTTAGTAATCGCAGCTGTTAATGTTGTTTTACCGTGATCTACGTGTCCAATAGTACCTACATTAAGGTGTGGTTTCGAACGATCATATGTTGCCTTTGCCATTTTTAATTAATTTAACTTAGTTATATATTAGTGTTCAATTGTATGTAAACTTGTTTGCTTTTGAGCCAATGACGAGAATTGAACTCGTGACCTCTTCCTTACCAAGGAAACGCTCTACCCCTGAGCTACACCGGCTTTTTACTTGCTGGTCTCACGTTTGATTTAAAAAAAATAAATCAAAACTCAAAAGAGCTGCCTGTTGTTTACAGACCAAATGCCTGTAAACAACAATATCCTCACAAAAATGCAAGGATGAAAATAGAGCGGGAGACCAGGTTCGAACTGGCGACATTCAGCTTGGAAGGCTGACGCTCTACCAACTGAGCTACTCCCGCTTTTATAGAGAAATACAAAGATTTCTCAAGCTTTCAAATTCAAAGAACTACAGGAACTTCATAAAAATACAACTACCTGTAGGCATTAGGACCAAGAAATTTTGTGGGGAGAGCAGGATTCGAACCTGCGAAGACGTAGTCAGCAGATTTACAGTCTGCCCTCGTTGGCCGCTTGAGTATCTCCCCTTATTTCTGATCTGAATGTTTTATTCAAATTTGAAAATCAATATTTTAAAGAACGAACATTTAAAAAGACCTATGTTATGTGTGTTTCTTAGCGCAAAAAAGAAACTAAACTTTTTAAAATTTTAAGAGCCGATGGAGGGACTCGAACCCACGACCTGCTGATTACAAATCAGCTGCTCTAGCCAGCTGAGCTACATCGGCTTTTTATGTTTTTTTATGCTGAATAAATCCACATAAAGAACCCCGCTATTTCTAACGGATTGCAAATGTAAAGATTTAATTTTTTCTACAAAACAAATTGTTGGAAAATTTACATAAAGCTTTACAATAATTCCGGCGGCAAAAATATTCAAATCATAGAGATACGCAAAGCTTTTTTAAAATTTATTTCAGAAGATATAAAAGCCTCTCACAAAACCTTATTTTGAATTTCTTGGATGCGTATTTTTATATACCTGTTTTAGAGTGTCTATACTGTTGTGAGTATATACTTGGGTAGAGGCTAAAGAAGCGTGCCCCAACAATTCTTTTACTGCGTTTAACTCAGCTCCTTGGCTTAACAAATGTGTAGCAAAAGAATGACGCAATATGTGAGGACTCTTTTTTACTTTCAAGGAAATTTCAGAAAAATAACGGGTAATCACTCTATAGACAAGAGTTTCATATATAGCATTCCCCTTTGAGGTCACTAGCAACGAGTCTGAGGCGACCAGGTTAGGCAGCGCCTCTCTAAAGATTTTATACTTTGCAATGGTAGCCAGCACCGAGGGCAATAAAGGAATAATTCTCTCTTTGTTTCTTTTTCCTAATACCTTAATAGTTTTTTGCACCTCAGAGACATCAGAAAGTCTCAGTCCTATAAGTTCTGCTCTTCTGATACCAGTGCTGTAAAAAAGCTCCACCATTAATTTATCTCGAAGCGTCTCAAAATCATTGGCGTGGTCAAATAATTCAAAGACATCTTCCACCTCTGTTTGTGAAAATGGTATTTGGACTTTTTTAGCAACCTTTAGTGCCCTATGCTTGGCAAGAGGCGTTTGAGATATTTGACTAGTTTTTAAAAGAAACTTATAGTAGGTTTTTAAAGAAGAGATCTTGCGGTTAATACTACTGTTAGAAATACCTGTATCAACAAGATATACAATCCAGCTTCGTACCATACTATAATTTACTGTTAGTAATGATTTAAGGTCGTACTCTTTTGATACAAAATCAAAAAAACGCTCTATATCTTTTGTGTATGCCGCTACCGTATGAGAAGAATATTTTTTCTCAAGCAGTAAATAATCTGTAAAGGGCTTAAAAGGCATTTTTTTTATTAAAAAATAAATGTAGGCAATAAAAAAACCGCTCACAAATGTGTAGCGGTTTTTTGATATCTGTAAGAGCAGTGTACTAAATTTCTTCTGCGTCTCTAAGTCCTTGGATGTATTGTGCTTTCTGCACTTCTTTTCTTCTAACAACCGATGGCTTCGAAAATGCCTGGCGTGCACGCAATTGACGCATAGTGCCTGTGCGGTCAAACTTACGCTTGAAACGCTTAAGCGCTCTGTCTATATTTTCTCCGTCTTTTATTGGTATAATTAACATAGTTCCATAACCTCCTCTCTATTGGAGGGCAAAAGTAGAAACAAATTATGAAATATGAATTATGAATTTAATTTTTTTTAATAAAAACATAACATAAAAACCATTTCTATACCCCGAAGCAGGCTTACTGCTCATACAAACCAGCTCTTATGGTAAGATCCTTTATAAGCTTTTGTTCTTCTTTACTCTCTAAAAGCACATTATAGTTCTCCCAAAACTCTGGACGATACGGCTGAGGAGAAAATATATCCTCGGTCCAAGCTTTTGAGAATTCTTGCTTTATTAGCTCCGGGTCCCTTATAATTTCTGTAAAAACGATTTCTTGTACTGTATTGTAATAAAAGTCTGATTTGTCTTGGGTAGAATTTCCTTGTTTATCTAACTGATCTGAAGAACGATCTCCTGCATTTACAAGCTTTGGGGTTTCGTAGTACACATATTTAGGATACATCTTACCTTGATACTCCATATAGGTCATTACCAGTTTATGGTTTAAAAGAGTACCAAACAAACTCTTGCTTCGATTGATTTGATTCTCTGAACTTGCTACCAGCTCATACATTACCTTTTTAATAGCCCAGGTGTCCCAATCTATATAAATCCAACCTTTGGCCTTAAAACCTTCATTGTAAATATCTGGGGTGTTTAAACCCACAAAATCTACTCCTTCTAATATTTCAATTTTATATAATTTTTTTTCATTTTCTACCAATATTGTATCTAGTTTAAACTCATGGCGAGCTAATATCTCATCTCCAAAAAGTGCGCTTGGAGCATTTGCATTTCTAACAATATTTATTTTACCTCTAAAGAGTTTGTCTAGTCCATTTACTCGCTGGTCATTCCAACGAATGGCCTCTATCAGTGATGCTGTAGAAATGGTGTCTCGTCTTAGGTTGTTTTTACGAAGTGTTTTGTTTTTTGTTCGTTTTTTTAGGTAAGAAGTGTAGGCAAAAAGACTATCAACATCTCTTAAATCGTAACTTTTTCTTGTTTGGTCTACGTTAAGTCTTAGTGTGTTTTTTGACCCAGCATCATAACTAGAGTCATA
>Ga0206127_1001778_pt1 | contig 22599 bp, 21 predicted proteins | sample Helgoland_Spring_6_FD_148646 | JGI IMG/M metagenome (GOLD analysis project Ga0206127, IMG submission 148646) | Pelagic subsurface seawater microbial communities from Kabeltonne, Helgoland, North Sea - Helgoland_Spring_Bloom_20160419_1 | ecosystem: Environmental > Aquatic > Marine > Epipelagic ...
AAGCACATTTGCCCTGCCTAATTAACTACCCCCATCTGCAAGACAAAGATTTTACTTTGGTCGATACGCTAAGCCCCTGATATGCTTCGTAAGCTAACAGGTCACATCACTGGCGTTATCCCCTCGACAGAACGACAATCATAGCATTGGGGTTGTTATCTTTTGTTATTCAATGGGATGAGTGGATGTAGTCGTGGAGGTGGGTACGAAAACCACCCTGTTGAGTAGCCCTGTGCTGATTGCATAACGGGAATACCGAATTGTCTGATGTAGTAATTTTTTAGCTTGGATAGAAGCGGCGTTGAAATCAAGGAGATCAAAATGCTTAAGAAAATCTACAGAGCGATGGTATTGGCCCAAGCCTCAAGTGCAGCAAACCGTACTGCCGCTTACCTTTCTGACCATCAGTTGCATGACTGGGGATACACTCGTGGTTCCTTCGTAGCAGCTATGGTTACACAAGTTGAAGCTGATTTTGATTCAGCAGATAAAGCACAAGCTGCTAATACTGGGTTCCAACCAATAGCCTTTAGCGAACTCCCAGCTTAAGCCACCCATTGTTGCTCACAAACGCACCATACAGAAAAACCCTGCCGTATTCTTGGCAGGGCCAGTGTCTGTCGGGGGAAATATGAAACGTCGTATAGATACTAACGACTACCCTCACAGAAACTTCAATTAGTTACCAATAGTGGTATTAATTTATTGATTTAAAACTGTTGGGATAACTTATGTCTCATTAACTAGTGATACTATTACTTGAGAGGAGCGAGGGCGTATAGCAAGCCTTTTCTCTCGACTGTTTCACGTCTGTCTCTAACGACCTTCTTAGCTTCTTAGCTTCTTAGCTTCTTAGCTTCTTTGTATCCTTCTGGTGTTTTAGCTTATCTCTGCTAACTAATGGTCAGACATGATTTCCTTACGGTCTTTTTCCCATCTATTAACTGTTTCACGGCGTACACCAACGGCATCTGCGTGTTCTTCTTGAGATGGAACCAATGAACATTTGTTACACCTTCTTCAATGCAGCCAGTTTAGGCCGATGGGGAGATTTGCGCTCGGGCCATATACCTATAGCTCCTCAGATTTTGCGGCCAAACTTTTCTAAAGCATTTTTGACGAAAGAGAATAATTGTCTCAAAATGAAACTTAATGTTAGGCTTTAATTGTAACCTTCTTGAACGCGTACTTCGGTGTATCCTCCCAAGGTAACTCGGAGTGCAAACCTGCAGGCTTCTCAGTATGAGTGGCTGGCGTTTCTCTGTTTACTTGAAATTATTCACAGTCGAACTACCTCTCCGAAGAAAATAGCTCAAATGGCCGTTTTCTTCTCACCGGGGGAGATTGGCGTTTGTCTGGCGGCAAGCGCTCATCGCTGGGTGGCTAGCAACTGTGGGTGAACGCAGCGTGTTAGTCATCCGCCCCTACCTCTTTAGGTTAAACCAGCTGTCCTCTTTATCTGACACTATGGGCTCTCAAATTTTTTCATCCCTCATTTGGTATATTTATCCACATTTCTGGGGACAGCTTTAAGGAGAACTATAGGTATAAAGCATCCTCAGGTTTCGCTGGTGGGGCAGCCATGAAAATTAGTTATATTTATAAGGGTTTTAACATTAGGGGGATATATCCATTGTCTGAACTTTCAGTGTCAAAATATTTAGACAAACCTATAGTTACCACCTCAGATTGGTCTCAAATCTTAAGCCATTAAAGTAATCCAATCTAAATTTCTCTCCGTATAGAGATTAGGAGGAAGTTGACATGACTATTCATCAAGAATTTTTAAAGTTTGAAGCGGTTCTCGCTCATTGCGAAACACGGGTATCTGACACTTCACTGAGCGCTGCTATGGAATATGGGCGTGAAATGCAGTTCTTCGATCAAACTAACCGACTGTCGCAATCAGGTCAGCTTCTAGCCCAGATGATATTACCTACCATCGAAGATTAATAGTCTCCTTACAGACAAACAGGCTGGCTTTTGTCAAAACCCTCGTTTTGCAGCCTCTTGCATGTAAAATGGTGATCTTTCGCCACTTACTTGTCGCTTGTCCTTACCATCTCTCTCTATCGTTAAAGCTGGAGAGATGTCCATTTCGATATTTAGACCAGGTACTTCAAAGCACAAAGGCTGTAGTATGAACTAGAAGCTATGTTCATTTTGAATATCAGAGTATTCAGTAGAGAAGAGGACGGAACCATGAGTGCACAAAGACGGTGGATCAAGGTTTGGGCCAGAACAGTTGGTATGCCAGTCGGAGCGACTGATGACGACAAACCTGAGTTCCTTCCGATCAAACAGTCAGATGTTACTAAGGCTCTCGCCTTCCGAACCTTCTGGATCGTTCTCCATGTTGTCACCTGCCTGATGATCGTAGCTGGTAATGGCAGAACACTTGGCTGGTGGTAGTTGAGCCATGAGAACCTCAAGCGTCATAGCCGTTCTAACCATACTGACAACTCAAGCAGTGGCTCACGGTGGTGGCTTGAACAAACAGGGCTGCCATGCAGGTTCTCATCCTTACCACTGCCACAAAAGTGCTAAGGTGGCACCTGAAGCCTCCTCAAACTCTGCCATCTTGAGTGGAACAGTTACTCACGTGAGAGATGGCGATACGATAGAGGTGAATGGAATTGCTGTTAGGCTTTCAGCCCTAGACTGCCCAGAGAACGACACTCAACAAGGCAAGCAAGCAACAAAGATCGCCAAGCAATTTGAAGGCTCACAAGCAATGTGTGAACTTACAGGTGCAAAGTCCTACGACCGACTGGTCGGTTACTGCACAGTTGGTGGTACTGATTTTGGTCTCTACATGATGCAGAACTCTTCATGTAAGGTTTGGAAGAAGTATGACGTCTGGGACCGGTACTAAAATCACTGCTTAAAACTATTTGGACCTAAGATCAGTGTCTAAATTGGTATGTAACTCTTAAGCAGGTACAACTAAGGGAACGACAAATCATGTTTAATATGACTATAACAATCCCCTATTTAAGTCTAGACTTAAGAATGTATAAATAGTTATATTTACCAATAAGTGTATATATTTAAAATGTTATAATCTTCTTAAGCTAAACTTTAGCTTTACATATAATAACTCAAATCCATATATAAAAACTTACTGTTACTAAGCAGAATGGTTACCGATCCAGCCACATCATATAGACAGCCTAACTTGTTGTGTCGTGTTTATAGTGCTTAGATTTGTTGCTACTGTATACTGGTACAAATAAGCTCCTTAGTATGAATGATACGATATCAGATACCAACAACTACTGCTCCCCAATGTACACCGTGGATCAATCTTCACCCCACTATGAAGTTGTTTGGTCACTTAGGTTGGTCGAAAGAACAAAGGAGAGCAAACTTCATACAGGGTCGTTTCAACGCCTTTAGCTCAATCCTGCATAAGCTAAATCAGAAATCCGCTTATGTATTTAGTACCGACCTAAGCAAAATGAGCCATACCGTAAGAGGATGGCCTGTCTCATACGAATGCTTAACGCAGACGATCAAGCGTTTAGAGGAGCTTGAGTGGCTCGTACGGCATAAGCCAGAAGTTGAGAACCAAGACTTTCTGTTTGATTTTACAGGTGTTGAGAAGCCAACAAAGCGACGACGTGGCAAAGCGGATAGGTTTGTCGCCCCTAAAGGGTCTCCTTTACGACTCGGTTACGAATTGTCCGTTGTGCCGATTCTAGACAAACAAGGCCGACATCATATTGGCCCAAGCATATGCCTATACGCTAGAGGTAATAAGAACGGTGGTCGTGGCTCTTTGATGGTAGAAGACCTCTATTTTGATTGGCGCGAAACTAAACAGCAAATTAAAGCGCCCATTGATCGCATCAATAACTTAATCAACCAGCATGACTACCGGCATCCAGATTACTCTGATCTAAACAAGTGGGGGGAGCTGCAATACAGACGACAGTTCATTGGCTCTCTGCAAAGATATGGGCGCCTGCACAACAATTTTCAAAACGAGTCTAATCGAAAGATGCTCACGATAGATGGGTCACCAATAGCTGAGGTTGATGTCCACGCGTCTGCATTGCAAATTCTTGCAGGATATTCCGAAACTAAATTCACTCTTCCCGATGTCAGCGATCTCTACCAAGCGGGCCAGTTGCAGAACCTAAATCGTGAGGTCATCAAGACTTTGGTTCAAGTCGCACTCAACTCAAGCAAGTCTTTACTGGCACGTGAATACTGGCCCAAGTCGATAACAGACGATGAAGAAAAGAAGGCTCTAATTGAAGGTGATGGTATTCCCTGGACTACTTACGGAGATGAACTTGCTCATACGTACCCCGCTCTAACCAAACTGCCCAACGACTTTGGTATGCGGTTGTTTAGGGTAGAAAGTGACATCATTGTTCAGGCGATGTTAAAGTTGCTTGAGGTTGAAATAGGCTGCCTCAGCGTTCACGATTGCCTAGTGGTTTCGTATGACAAGGTAGATGAGGCCAAGAAGGCCTTTGCAGATGCCTGCGCTCAGTTTGGGTTCAAGCCTCCAAAGCTGAAAATAGACTACCTAGTGTAACCAATCCTTGGTTAGACCCTACCGGATAACGAGAGTAGCGAGACGGACACGTCGAACCCTTTTAAAGCAACTACTTGCTTCGCACACAGATACCCTTCACGGGAACAGGGCAGCCCTCTTCGATTGCAACCCAAGTCCTTTAACTCAATATAATAGAATGAAAGTATCTTCTAAGACATCTAAGCCACTCATGTAGGACAAAAAGTTCAATGTGGGCATCAATGCAGGAGCATCAGCAGGTCAGACGGTATACCACGTATACGTACACTTGATCCCAAGGCGTGATGGTGATGTCCTTGAACCCAGAGGTGGGGTGCGTGGAGTTATCCCAAGAAAGCAACGGTATTAGGCTGTATCCTTAGCAGTTGCCTTCAAAAGACCTTCGACATTTGCCCCAAAATCTATTCGTATTTTCTCTGCAACCACTTCACCTCTGACAACTGCTGTTGAACCAAGCACCACTTCCACAGCAGCTATGGTGCCGTTCAAATAACCTTCAACTGTAACAGATCTTGCTCTCACGTTACCATCTACATTGCCCGTACCTGTCACGACGAGTACATCTACAGTCAAATCGCCTGTAATCCTTCCGCCAAACTCCACTGTACCGTCACTTTGCCAATCGCCGTGGATGACTATGCCATCATGTAATAGTGATCGACGTTGTCTAGGTTCCTTGGAGAAACTGCTTGCAGGTGTAAGGTCTTCGGTCGTTGGTTTGGAAAACATTTTCAGCGGTACCTTCGATCATTCAGTTTTCGATCACATATGTGATCCCATTAGCTTAGTTCAGCATTTGAGACTAATAGCTTTAAGATTTAGCACTTTCCCATTACTAGGACAAACAGAGATTTGTTGTACCCACATCCGCATCTCACCCACGATCATGCCACAAACAACAAAGGTGTGATCCCAAGCAAGCAAGGGTATTAGTCTTGGGGCGCTGGGCTTTAATAATGTTCATCGCTTCTCAAAGATGATTGTAACCTCGCCAAGAGGAACTCCGAACTTGGACATGTATGCTTTGTTCAACATACGGTCATCGGACAATAGCCACATATAATCATCAAAGCTCACACGCATTTGTCCATCTGGAATGGGCAAATCTATCGTATAGTTCCAATAGAACATATCACCAGATTCCTTACCACGAGCGCCCCCGATTACACCATCAGCGGTTCCGACCCAACCATCATCTCCGATTTTTTCAAGTGTCCAGACACGCTGCTCAATGGTTCCATCAGAATATGAAAAATCTTCAACAAGCGTCAATGTTTTCCCGACCATCTCAGCCTGAATATCTACTTCAAAGCGCCTTGTTACATTGCCAAGAATATCTTGAAACTGTCCATATGCATTTATTTCTCCATCAAAAAACTCCTCTAAATTAAGTAGTTTGTTTGATAACTTCGGGTCGTCCAGCGACGGGGCAATGCCACAGCCAATCAGGGGGAGAACCATTATTAGGCAAACTATCAGTCTCATCTTATTTTCTCGCTCTACCGACCACTTTATTATCTCTCAGTTAAGTCACAGAGTTTGTGAAACAAGCTAGATAATCTAAACCGAACTCTATTATTGAATACTCAGTGAATTTATATATCTGCTAACTAGGTGACCAGATCAAAGGCCCCATTATGATTAAGACCGCAATGCTTATGGCTGCAATGACTGCCCTGTTCGGCTTTGCAGGTACAATGCTCGCTGGCTTTGAAGGTCTCCTAATAGCATTCATAGTGGCTATAGCGATAAACCTGTTCGCTTGGTACAATTCAGACAAGATGGTTCTTCGGATGTACGGAGCTAAGAAGGTTCCTAAAGAGCATCCTCTATATGAAATGGTAGCCAATCTATCGCTCAATGCGCAGCTACCAATGCCGAAGGTTTACGAGATACAAAGCGACCAACCCAATGCCTTTGCAACTGGCCGCAACCCTGAAAACGCCGCAGTCGCTGCAACTACAGGGCTTTTAAAAAGGCTAAATCAGAACGAAATAGCAGCAGTAATGGCCCATGAACTAGCCCATATTAAGAACAGAGATACCACCATCATGGTTGTTGCAGCAACTTTTGCCGGTGCAATTTCCATGTTGGCTAACTTTGCAATGTTCTTTGGTGGGCGCAGGAACAATAATATGGGATTCATTGGTTTAATAGCTATGATGATCCTAGCTCCTTTAGCTGCTTCGTTGATCCAAATGGCTATAAGCCGTAGCAGGGAATATGTTGCTGACAAAGTTGGCGCTGAGATTTGCGGAAATCCTTTATGGTTAGCATCCGCACTCAAGTCCATTCAGGGTTTCGCTTCCAAAATCGACAATCATGGGGCCGAGAGAAACCCGTCAACAGCGCATATGTTTATTATTAACCCACTCCACGCTCACGCGCATGATAAGCTATTCTCAACCCACCCTAGTACCGCAAACCGAGTTGCCGCTTTAGAAGCCATGATTGGAAAAGTGGAACCTGTTCAATCCCCCCGCCAGTCTTCTGTACCAAAGACCAGACGCAGGGGCAGCCTAAAGCGACCTTGGGGTTGATGGTCAACTATCGTTAATTTCAGTGACTGCACGACAGGCGATAGAACCTCTGAAAACTGTACAGACTCCATCAGGAGGTCAAGTCTATAGGGGTTGCTACTGAAGAGCTTATTTCGGTTCATTTGTGAGCCGTTTTTTATCAAGTACTGCGCCAATCAATATGTTCGATAGCTTCTTTTAAACCCTGAAAGGCTAGACCATCAGAGTAACGACCAAAAGTCTCTCCTGATACTTCGTGTCCCATAAGCCGTGCTGAAACATTTACCGGTATATTCGCATTTTCAAGCTGAGTTGCGAAGCCTTTGCGAAACGAATGGAAAACGTAGTTAACTCCGTATCCAAGCTGGTCTTTAAGCCGCCCAAACCGTTTCCCTAAGGCATTTGATCGGTTGCCATATTTGTTGAAGGTTAAGCCTGATAGAAGGTATCCGTCTTCTGTTGTGTTTAGCAGCCGAGCAACAGTTTGCTTGATTTCTCGATGGATTGGAATTGTCCGCCAACCCGCTTCTGACTTAGCGTTCACAATTTCAAATCGGTCGTGCGCAACATTTTCAGTTTTAAGAATACAAAGCTCTTCAATTCGACAACCTGCGTAAGCTGCTAAAACGATTAAATCGGTCAGGGTAGGGTGCTTTGATGCCGCTACTAATTTTTGATAGTCTTCACTTCTGAACGCCTTCTGCTGCGCTGCCATTTGTGTTTTTGTTTTTCGCTTGGCTTTTGGTGGAAGCACTTTATTGAACGGCGGCCCTAACTTTAAGCCTTTGAAACTCTAAAGGTAATCCTAATAGCCTCGTGCTGCTGAAAGCATTCGGCTGCGAGTTGCTAATGATAATCCTTCCGTTTCACCAAGAGTAACATTTATCCATTTGATGACTTTTTCTCGTGTGGTATCCTCAGCAAAGATAAATTCTTAACTAAATTTATGAAGATTTTTTGTATGCATATCCAATGATTTAAGGGCAACATCTCGTGTAGATTTATATTCGTTAAAGTGTTCTCGCAGGAGTATCTTACCATCGTGAACGACACTTACTGCATCCAAGAGAGCGTCTGTTTCTGAGTAATCAGCGATACCGCCAACAGTTGTTGTCATCGCCACTTCTTCATGCGTCATCTGAATTTTATGTTTTGGCACTCCCGTAGATTGCAATCTTTGAGTGTCACGCCTTACTTTTCTTATTGCTTTTAGAAGTTCATCTGCGCCCAAAAAAAGGCTTGCGACGATTGGCATAGCACCCTTGGATGTCATAGTGCTGAAGAGAGCCATCGCTGAGGCGATAGACAAACATGCACCTACTAATGTCATCATCCGACCAAACCAGTCAGACAAATGGCCTGCATAGTAGACGGCGATCAACGTAGAACAGGCTGCAATGATCAGCGTAACGCCGACTGCTTTTTCATCCGCGCCAAACCGCTCGAACAACCGCGGCAATAGGAAAGTCAATCCATATGCTCCTGCCTGAAGAAAGACGGCGAGGAAAAAGAAGATAAAAGTAAACATCCGGGACAACTGTTACACGCTCCAACGAATTCCATTTCCCCGATCTCACTAAGTAGAGGTTCGCGATAATGCAACATAATAGGGGCAATGGGCAAAATCTGCCATCCGCTGAGCACTGTATAGGAGCACTGTATAAGGGTCAGCTCAGCGGATAAAGCGCTACATCTCTGAAGCTTTGTCCAAGCGTGCTTAAAGATAGTATCTTTAAATTGTGAAAAAGATTTGGTTTGACCATACCCGCACGAAACGGGTCGTCATCCATGGTTCCGCCGGGTATTAACAGACAACAATAAGAGAAATTGGACCAGACCAAAATGACCAAGCCGACACCTCTGACTTTAGATTTGAATTCAAATATCATGCTATTGCTGTTGGCAGCCGTTTGGGGAGGTTCGTTTTTTTTTGGAGAGATTGCTCTGCGTGAGGTTCCGCCGCTCACCATAACCCTTCACCGGGTCGTGTGGGCATTACCAATACTGGCGTTGATTGTCCTCTTCAAAGGAATTTCCGTTCCGCGTTCCCCAAAAATTTGGGGAGCTTATTTAGTGATGGGTGCCCTCAACAACGCTATTCCGTTCTCGCTGATATTCTGGGGACAGACGCAGATTGAGAGCGGGCTGGCGTCCATTCTCAACGGGACGACTGCTATGTTTGCAGCTGTTGTAGCTGGGTTATTGCTTCGCGACGAGCCTTTGACCGCAAAAAAGATAATTGGTGCTGCTTTGGGCATTGCGGGGGTGGCCTTCATAATGGGTCCAAGCGCTTTGACCGACTTTAACCCACGCAATCTCGCTCAACTTGCCATACTTGGCGCAACTCTCTCTTACGCGTTTGCCGGTGTCTGGGGAAAGACCGCGCTTGCTGTTCAACCACCACTCATGAACGCATTTGGTATGTTGATCGGTAGCACTCTGTTGATGATCCCAATTGTCATTATGTTTGATGGCCCGCCAAATCTAGAACTCTCAGCAAGCGTCTGGTGCGCTCTGATTGGGATGGCTGCTTTGTCGACTGCACTGGCATATATGCTCTACTTTGCCATTCTAGTACGAGCTGGGGCCGCCAATCTTTTACTGGTCACCTTGCTCATTCCACCATTCGCCATTGGACTTGGTGTTTTGTTTCTTGGTGAAAAAATGGGACTGGAAGCTTGGATTGGTTTTGCGATCATTGGCTTGGGTTTTGCCGTGACAGATGGGCGCTTGTTTTCCTTCTTCTTTCGAAAGACCTCGACCTAAAGCGGGCATTGGTTCCAATCGCAGCACCAGTCGGTTTGGGGCTTCAGCCGCCTTTCGCTGCGAAAGCACGAATGTCAGCTATTTGTTAAATGAGTTTTGAGGTCATCAATCTGCGCTCGGAATTTATTCATGTGCTGCCACACAAGGAAGTAACATTTGCCCGTTTTGATCGGGCCTTCGGCCAAGATTTACAACTGCCCCGTGGCAAGCTCATCCTCCAAAAGCGAACAACCGGCCAAGGCAATGCCCGCATCCTCCAAAGCTTGACCGATGGAATGGCTGTAACTCTGGCACATCAGTTGGGTTTGGCCATGCAACAGACTGTTTGGGTGCTGTTGATGCCAGACCTTCCAGTGGATCCAATCGGGTGCGTGTCGATGGTAGTCCAATAAGAGCATAGAGCAGGTATTATCCGCGAACCGTTGAACGCCCTCAGGTGACGAAACCGGGGCTAGTTGTTCTTTCATCAATAAACGCCCAGACCATCCTTCTGGAACCTCGTGAGCATAAATGATCGCGAGGTCATTTGTTCCTAATAGCAAGTCGCGCGGATCATCTTTGATGACGGTTTCAATGGAAAAGGACGAAGGGCTGAGTGCAAAGGACTTCAATCGTTTGAACAACCAGAACACCGATACTGCCGAAGCGGCGCTGGAAGCGCTGAAGGGTGAACAGACGGTATCCGAACTGGCCTGCCGGTTCGGGCTTCATCCGACGATGAGTCACACATGGAAGAAAGCGCTTCTGGAATGTGTCTCCGGCGTGTTCGAGCGTGGTGGCAAGAAAGCCTGAGAGGTTGACGAGGAGTAGCTCAACTTGCCCGAACATACATGATATAATAATTTAATTTCAATGGGTTGCGTTTGTATAATTATGCGACCAAGTAACGCGAGGTTGCGTTGTTGCGCAACAGAGCTGTGAACACCAATTCGACCGTTTAAAATTCCTGATTGATGTCCGAAGGTTTGTAGGTTTTAAAAAATCTGTAGACATGGCTTCCGACTGAATTTCACGCAAAACCCACTGCATCTACTATCAATAAATATAGAGAAAACTTGGTGGACCCTAGCGGGATCGAACCGCTGACCTCCTGCATGCCATGCAGGCGCTCTCCCAGCTGAGCTAAGGGCCCTTTGTTGTTTTGCTGTCTAGGCAAGGCTTGGCGCGGGATCAAGAGGAAATCAGCGCGCCAAGCAAAGAAATTTAGCTGTCGTCGTCGTCTGTGGCGACATCTGCGATTTCATCGAGTGAAACCGTATCATCGTCGTCCTCATCAAGCACATCATCGCCCAAATCTACATCGACGTCATCATCGTCCAAAACCACTTCGTCGGTATCTGTGTCGGCTTCATTCATCTTTGTTGTCTGTGCATCTTCCGCGTCGGCCACCATTGTGCGGCCTTTATTTGCGTCAAGCGTCACAGTCTCGCCCGTATAGGGACTGATAATCGGATCTTTATTCAAGTCGTAAAAACGCTTGCCTGTGGTGGGGCAGATACGTTTGGTGCCCCATTCTTCGTTCGGCATGGGTTTTCCCCTCTCGCAATCGGTGACAATCTGTGCCGAGTGCCATACACAGGAGGCGGTGTCAAAGGTGAAATCTATTAATTCGTGGATGTCGTGAATGAATCTGCCCTCAAATACCGCTGATCGGCAGTTTACATTGCCAGGGCAGCCTGAAATTACGGTTTTGCTGCGCCCGTCGCTCCGGGCGCGCCGCTTATCTTTGCGGATCTCACGCCTTAAAGGGCAGGTGACGCTGAGCCTGCCGCGGTTTTGCCCGATATTGCAGGCGGAAAATTTTATTTTGGAAAAAGAATCTTGGATCCGCGCGCATTTGGCTGATTTGCCTTTGGCGACCCAAGCTGGATTTGACCGTCAGGTGCCCTTTGCCGGTCGGACCTTGACAATATGTCCTGGTCAGGGACGGCAGGTTGAGCTGAAAGGAGACCTGCTCATGGTGCCCGGTCGCGAATCTTTGGTTCCTGCTCGTGTGAAAGCCTTTTTGAAGCTGCAAGCCCGCTTGGCGCTGCAAGAGGCAGTCGATGATTATTCGCAACGTCTTGGGCGCCCCTATGGGCGTCTAACCTTGCGGGACACCACCTCGCGATGGGGGTCTTGTTCGACACAGGGAAATTTGAATTTTTCTTGGCGCCTCATTATGGCGCCACCTGAGGTGTTGCGCTATGTGGCGGCCCATGAGGTGGCGCATTTGGAGCAGATGAACCACTCTGCCGCCTTCTGGGCGCTTGTTGAACGGCTGTTTCCGGGTCATCAAACGCAGCGTGACTGGCTCAAAAGCCACGGCGAAGATATGCATCGATTTCAGTTTTAATCGGTTTATTGGAGGAGGCGCTGCTTGGTCGAGGCCGTTGGTATTTGACAGCCAAAGGTAATTGTGATCACAAACAAGCATGGCAGAGAAATTACAAGACAGCTATCTGGCCGCTCATGACCAGCTCTATCGTACTTTGCGTATGCGCATCATGTACGGCGAAATGCGTCCGGGTCAGGCGATCACCCTGCGCGGTGTGGCTGAGGAATTTTCAGTCTCAGTAACCCCGGTCCGCGAGGCGTTGAAACGACTGGCGGCAGAGGGAGCGTTGAGTATTTCGGTCAGTGGACGGTTTCAAACCCCGGCTCTGACCAATGATCGGATTGAGGAGCTTGCGGCTCTGCGGGCGTTGATTGAGGTGGAACTGGCCACTCGGGCTTTGCCGCGGGCGCACATGGCGCTAGTTGAGCGTCTGCAATCCATAAATAACGCCATTTCGATTGCCGTCGCTAAGGCCGACGCTGTGACTTATATCCGAACCAATCTTGAGTTTCACCGCACGCTGTATTTGCGGGCTCAGGCTCCGGCGATGCTGGCAACTGTCGAGACGGTGTGGTTGCAAATGGGCCCGACGATGCGGGCGCTATACGGGCGATTGCAACGCAAGGATCCGCCAATGCACCACCGTCTCATTCTGGCGTCTTTAAAAGCTGGTGATGAGCCGGGCTTGCGCGTAGCCGTGCGGGCGGATGTCACCCAGGGGCTACGCATGTTGGCGCGCTAAGCCCGCGCCCAAGGGCGCAGGCATCACGACACAAGAACCTGTGTAAAGGGGGCGAGCAGCTCAGCTGTGAATTGCCCCATCACCACAGTCCAAAGCCGCTTCGCGCACCGCTTCTGAATAGGTGGGGTGGGCGTGGCAGGTGCGGGCCAGATCTTCGGCGGCGGCGCCAAATTCCATCGCAACGCAGACCTCATGGATCAAATCGCCCGCCATAGGGCCGATGATATGCGCGCCGAGAATGCGATCAGTCTGGGCGTCCGCGAGGAGTTTGACAAACCCATCGGCGGCAAAATTTGCTTTCGCTCGACCGTTGCCCATGAAAGAAAACTTGCCAGCCTTGTAAGCGCGGCCTGCCTCTTTCAATTGTTCTTCTGTTTGACCGACTGTCGCAACTTCGGGATGCGTGTAGATCACACCTGGGATCACGTCGTAGTTCACATGGCCGGCTTGCCCGGCCAAAATTTCAGCCACGGCCATGCCTTCGTCTTCGGCCTTATGGGCCAGCATTGGACCTGTGATTGCGTCGCCAATGGCATAGATGCCCGGAACGGAGGTCGCGTAATGAGCGTCGGTTTGGATCTGGCCACGCGAGGTTAGGGCCACGCCCAAGGCGTCCAACCCAAGTCCGTCGACATAAGGGCGCCGGCCTGTGGCGACCAAAACCACATCGGCCTCTACTTCATGCGCGGAGTCTTTGTTGCGTTTGACATAGCTAACCGTCGCTTTGCCTTTTTTAACTGCAACCTCTTGCACGGCCGCGCCCATGGTAAACTTGAGGCCTTGCTTTTTGAGAATTCTTTGGAAGGTTTTTTGTACTTCACCATCCATGCCGGGGGTGATGTTGTCCAAATACTCAATGACCTCAACCTTAGCGCCCAAACGCGCGTAGACAGATCCCAATTCCAAACCAATGACACCAGCGCCAATCACCACCATTTTGCGTGGAATCTTACTCAAGGCGAGGGCGCCCGTCGAGGTGACGACGGTTTTCTCGTCGATCTCAATTCCGGGCAGGCTCGACGGCTCGGAGCCTGTTGCTATGATGATGTGTTTGGCTTCGTGAATGTCATCGCCAACTTTAACCTGACCTGCCGCTAGAATGCTGCCCCAACCTTTCAGCCAATCAATTTTGTTTTTCTTAAAAAGAAATTCGATGCCCTTGGTGTTGCCGTCGATCACATCGGTTTTGTAACCTTGCATCTTTGCCCAATCGACCTTCGGATCGTCGGCAATCAAGCCCATTTTCGCAAAATTATGTTGTGCTTCGTGCAATTGGTGGCTGGCATGCAGCAAGGCTTTGGAAGGAATGCAGCCAACATTCAGGCATGTGCCCCCCAGCGTATCACGTCCTTCGACACATGCGGTTTTGAGACCCAGCTGTGCGCATCGAATAGCGCTGACATAGCCGCCAGGGCCAGAGCCAATCACAATTACATCATAAGAAGCCATCTCGAAGGTCCTTTGTTTTTGTTCAGGCGTGAGAGCCCATGAGTTAATTTTTGTCCAACCCCAAACTATGGGCGGCCGCTAAAAGATCATAGGGGCCAAATGTCCAAAATGAACACTATGGCCGCGTAGATGCGCCTTTGTCCAGATTGTTGAATGTCTGGGCCTCAACCGGACTAGAGATCCATCAACAGGCGGCGTGGATCTTCCAAAGCTTCTTTGACACGCACAAGGAAAGTGACTGCGCCTTTGCCGTCTACAACCCGGTGGTCATAACTCAAAGCCAGATACATCATGGGGCGGATAATCACCTCACCGTTGATGGCCATTGGACGATCTTGGATCTTATGCATGCCCAATATGCCCGATTGCGGCGGGTTGAGAATAGGGGAAGACATTAGTGAGCCGTAGACTCCACCGTTGGAGATCGTGAAGGTGCCGCCCTGCATTTCTGCCATGGACAATTTGCCATCGCGCGCGCGGGCGCCTTTTTCAGCAATTGCCTTTTCGATTTCGGCAAATGACAAAGAATCCGCGTCGCGAATAACGGGCACCACCAATCCGGTTGGCGTGCCTGCAGCAATGCCCATATGGACGAAATTTTTATACACGATATCCGTGCCATCAATTTCCGAATTGACCTCAGGCACCTCTCGCAGCGCATGGCAGCAGGCGACGGTAAAGAAGGACATAAAGCCCAATTTTACGCCATGTTTTTTTAAGAACAAATCTTTGTATTCATTGCGAAGGGCCATGACCTCAGTCATGTCGACCTCATTGTAAGTGGTCAACATCGCGGCAGTATTCTGGCTATCCTTGAGGCGCCGTGCGATGGTTTGGCGCAGGCGCGTCATCTTCACGCGCTCTTCGCGTGCGGCGTCATCTGCTGGAACTGCCGCTCGAATAGGTGTGGCAGGGGGGACTGGAGCCGCCTGAGGTGCGGCCGCAGCTGCGACGATGGCTTGTTGAACGTCTTGCTTCATGACGCGGTTATTTTTGCCTGTTGCGGTCACATCATCGCGGCTGAGGCCTGCCTCTGACATAAGCTTTTTGGCGGACGGTGCATCTTCGACATCATGGCTTTTTGCAGTAGGAGCGCCGGCCGTTGCTGAGACAGCAGCGCTGGAAACGTCCCCGCCAATGACCGCCAATTGGCCGCCGGCTTGAACGGTGCTGCCTTCGGCTGCGAGGATTTGTCCTAAAACACCAGCGGCCGGGGCGGGCACTTCCACACTCACCTTATCGGTTTCCAATTCACAAAGCATTTCGTCCTGCGTCACAGTATCGCCGGGCTTTTTGTACCAGATGGAGACGGTGGCCTCGGTCACAGATTCGCCCAAGACCGGCACCATCACTGCAGTGGTTTGCGCGGCCGGCGCTGGTGCGCTTTCGGCGGGGGTGGAGGCCGTGGCGCCTTCGTTGATTTGTGCCAGCAGCGCCTCGGTGCTGACGGTTGCACCCTCGGCGGCGACAATTTCTGCCAGTGTACCGGCCACAGGGCTGGACACTTCGACTGTGACCTTATCAGTCTCTAGCTCACAGAGCATATCATCCAAGGCAATTTGATCGCCAGGTTTTTTGAACCAGGTCGCCACAGTGGCTTCGGTCACAGATTCGCCCAAAGTGGGAACACGAACTTCGGTGGCCATAATTTTATCCTTTCAACGTAAGCGCTTCATCAACGAGCGCGGCTTGTTGTGATTTATGTGTAGAGGCAAGCCCAGTTGCGGGTGAGGCCGAGGTGGCGCGTCCGACATAGGCCGGGCGGCTGTATTTGGCGCCAATGCGTGTGAGAACCCATTCGATATTCGGCTCAATAAATGTCCAGGCGCCCTGATTTTTCGGCTCTTCTTGGCACCAGACGATTTCTGACTGTTTGAAGCGTTCCAATTCGTTGACCATTGAGATGGCGGGAAAAGGATAGAATTGCTCGACCCGCAGCAGATAGATGTCCTCAATGCCTCGGGCGTCCCGTTCTTCAAGCAGATCATAATAGACTTTACCCGAGCAGATCACCACGCGTTTTATCTTTTTGTCCGCAACCAACTTTGTCTCGGAATTGCCATATTGAGCATCATCCCACAACACCCGGTGAAAGCTGGAACCGGTGGTAAATTCTGCGCGTTTTGACACTGCCATTTTGTGACGTAACAAAGATTTTGGCGTCATAAGCACCAAAGGTTTGCGGAAGGTCCGGTGAATTTGCCGGCGCAAGATGTGGAAATAATTGGCCGGGGTAGTGCAGTTGGCAACAATCCAATTGTCATGTCCGCACATTTGCAAAAAGCGCTCAAGGCGGGCAGAGCTGTGCTCTGGGCCTTGGCCCTCGAACCCATGGGGCAATAGCATGGTTAGACCCGACATGCGCAGCCATTTGCTTTCGCCGCTGGAAATGAATTGATCAAACATGATCTGCGCACCATTGGCAAAATCGCCAAATTGCGCTTCCCACATCACCAAAGCGTTGGGCTCGGCCAAGCTGAACCCATATTCAAAGCCCAAAACTGCATATTCTGAGAGCATCGAATCGATAACTTCATAGTGGCCCTGCCCGTCACGGATGTTGTTGAGCGGGTAATAGCGTTCTTCCGTGTCCTGATTGATCAGGCCAGAGTGGCGGTGGCTAAAGGTGCCGCGTGTGCTGTCTTGCCCAGACAGGCGGACCGGATGGCCTTCTGTTAATAAGGAGCCAAAAGCCAATGCTTCGCCAGTGGCCCAATCAATCCCTTGACCGCTGCTCAGCGCTTTGGTTTTGGCATCCAACATACGCTGCACCGTTTTATGGATTGGGAAACCCTCTGGCACTTGGCAAAGCGCGCGCGCCACATCGTCAAAGGTTTCTTCACCCATAGCCGTCGCGCCGCGTTGATATTCTTCACCGTGGCGATTCATTTTCGACCAACGCCCATCCAGCCAATCGGCCTTATTGGGCTTATAGTTTTTACCCGCTTCAAATTCCGCATTAAGTAGCGATTGAAAGCTGGCTTTCATATCTTCGATCTCACCCTCTGGGATGAGTCCATCACGTACTAGGCGCTCCGTGTAAAGGGTGAGGGTAGTTTTTTGCGATTTGATCTTTTTGTACATGATTGGATTGGTAAACATTGGCTCATCGCCTTCGTTATGACCAAAGCGGCGATAGCAAATGATATCGACAACCACATCTTTTTTGAATTTTTGACGAAATTCTGTCGCAACGCGGGCGGCATGGACCACGGCCTCCGGATCATCGCCGTTAACGTGAAAAATGGGGGCTTCAACCATCAAAGCGATATCGGTTGGATAGGGGGAAGATCGGCTGAAATGCGGTGCAGTGGTGAACCCTATTTGGTTGTTCACCACGATGTGCATGGTGCCGCCGGTTTTATGCCCTTTCAGCCCTGACAGGCCAAAACCTTCGGCGACAACACCTTGACCGGCAAAGGCGGCATCCCCATGCAGTAGGATAGGCAGAACGCCAGTGCGCTCTGTGTCGTGGTTTTGATCTTGTTTTGCGCGGGCTTTACCCAAAACGACCGGATTTACGGCCTCAAGGTGGCTTGGGTTGGCAGTAAGTGATAAATGCACCGAATTGCCATCAAACTCGCGATCAGAAGAAGCGCCGAGGTGATATTTCACATCGCCCGATCCATCCACATCCTCGGGCTTGAACGAGCCGCCTTGAAATTCGTTAAAGATTGCGCGATAGGGTTTGGCCATCACATTGGCCAGCACGGACAAACGGCCGCGGTGGGGCATGCCTATGATGATGTCTTTTACGCCCAGTGCGCCACCCCGTTTGATGATTTGCTCCATCGCGGGAATGAGGCTTTCGCCGCCGTCAAGACCAAAGCGTTTGGTACCCATATATTTGACATGAAGAAATTTTTCGAAGCCTTCAGCCTCAACTAATTTATTGAGAATGGCTTTGCGACCCTCGCGGGTGAAGCTGATTTCCTTGCCATAACCTTCAATACGCTCTTTGAGCCAAGCAGATTCTTCCGGATCGGAAATATGCATATATTGCAGGGCCAAAGTGCCGCAATAGGTGCGGCGAACGATTTCTAAAATCTCACGCATCGAGGCAAACTGAAGTCCTAAAACGTTATCGAGAAAAATTGGCCGGTCCATATCGGCCTCTGTGAAGCCATAGCTGGCAGGATCTAATTCGGGGCGGGGATCATCTTCGCGCATGCCCAAAGGATCCAAATCCGCGGCGAGATGGCCACGAATGCGATAGGCCCGGATCAGCATCAAGGCGCGCAGACCGTCGAGCACAGCGCGTTTGAGCTGATCCTCATTCAGAGATGCGCCCGTTTCACTGGCCTTATTGCTAATTTTTTTGCCCGCCTCGCGCGCCTCGGACGCAGCTGGATATTCGCCGGTAAAGGCAGATGTGAGATCATCCATCGGCATGGGTGGCCAATCGTGTCGTGCCCAAGAGGGACCAGAGGCCTTCGCGCGCACATCTCGATCCGCATCGCCCAACGCCGCAAAAAAATCAGCCCATTGCGCGTCAACTGACACAGGGTCGGCGCTGTAGCGGGCATGCATTTGCTCGAGATATTCCGCGTTATGGCCTTGCATGAAGCTTGACCCATGGAATTGATCGTTTGCAGATTGATCTGTCATCGGATGACACCTTGATAAGGAACAAAAAGAAGGTTTGAACGAGTGGCAGCAAGGAAAATCATGGGACGATCCTTGCCGCATTGGGTGAGCTCAAGTATCGGGCTTGATCGCCTATCATCTAAGTCGAGTTTAAACGTCATGCCCGCTGCTCCCATATTACGCGTCGATCGCGGCCAAAACAGCTTCGCCAAGACTTGCGGGACTCTCGGCTACCACAATGCCCGCCATTTTCATGGCTTCGATCTTATCCTCTGCGCCGCCCTTGCCGCCGGCGACAATAGCGCCTGCGTGGCCCATTCTGCGGCCTGCCGGTGCTGTACGTCCAGCAATAAAGCCTGCCACGGGTTTCCACCGGCCTTTTTTCTTTTCATCGGCCAAGAACTGCGCAGCTTCTTCCTCGGCTGAGCCGCCGATTTCGCCAATCATGATGATGGATTGGGTTTCATCATCGGCGAGGAACCATTCGAGCACGTCGATATGTTCTGTGCCTTTAATCGGATCGCCGCCGATCCCGACACAAGTGGATTGGCCCAATCCCACATCCGTGGTTTGCTTCACGGCTTCATAGGTCAAAGTGCCTGAGCGCGAGACCACGCCAACAGAGCCGCGGCGATGGATGTGACCCGGCATAATGCCAATTTTGCAGGCATCGGGCGTGATGACCCCTGGGCAGTTCGGCCCGATCAACCGGCTTGAGGAACCTTCAAGCGCCCGCTTGACGCGCATCATGTCCAAAACAGGTATGCCTTCGGTGATGCATACGATGACTTCCATCTGTGCGTCAATGGCTTCGAGAATGGAGTCGGCTGCAAAGGGTGGTGGCACGTAGATGACAGAGGCAGCGGCATCAGTGATATGTTTTGCTTCATGCACAGAGTTGAAAACTGGCAAATTAAGATGGGTTTGCCCGCCCTTGCCGGGGGTCACCCCACCAACCATTTTTGTACCATAGGCAATGGCTTGTTCTGAGTGAAATGTGCCTTGGCTGCCGGTAAACCCCTGGCAGATGACTTTGGTGTTTTCGTCGATAAGTACGGCCATTCGGCGCTCCTCGTTCGTATGTTGGCATCGGCAGCTTGGGCCGGTTGCAAAATTCCAATTAAGCGGTCGCGGGGCCGCGTTTCGCCGCCTTTACAGCAGCAACGATTTTTTCGGCGCCATCGCGGAGGTTGTCAGCCGCGATCACATTCAGCCCGCTTTCGGTGATGATCCGTTTGCCTTCATCGACATTTGTGCCCTCCAAGCGGACGACCAAAGGCACCGTAAGCCCGACTTCCTTAACCGCAGAGACCACACCATCAGCAATCACGTCACAACGCATGATCCCACCGAAGATATTGACCAAAATACCTTTGACTTGCGGATCGGAGGTGATGATTTTGAAGGCTTCTGTTACTTTTTCCTTCGTCGCCCCGCCGCCAACATCGAGGAAGTTCGCCGGTTCAGCGCCATAGAGTTTGATAATGTCCATAGTGGCCATCGCCAGACCTGCACCGTTGACCATGCAACCGATCTCACCATCCAAGGCGATATAGTTTAGATCATATTTCGACGCTTCCAATTCACGGGCGTCCTCTTCGGTGGTGTCGCGCAATTCGGCGATATCGGCATGGCAATACACTGCATTGCCATCGAAGCCAATTTTAGCATCCAAGACCTTCAAATCACCCCCATCGGTGATAATCAAAGGGTTGATTTCCAACATCTCCATGTCTTTTTCGACAAAAGCTTTGTAGAGCTGGCCCATCAATTTAACGCATTGCTTTATTTGCGCGCCTTCAAGTCCAAGGGAAAAGGCGATGCGGCGGCCGTGAAAGCCTTGATATCCAGTGGCGGGATCCACTGAGAAGGAGAGAATTTTCTCGGGTGTGGCCTCTGCCACTTCTTCGATATCCATGCCGCCTTCGGTGGAGGCTACAAATGAGATGCGGCTTGTTTGGCGATCGACCAGGATCGCGAGATAGAATTCTTTTTCAATACCGGACCCATCTTCGATATAGATCCGGTTGACCAATTTCCCAGCAGGACCTGTTTGCTTGGTCACAAGCGTCCGGCCCAACATGGCCTTGGCCTCTTTTTCGGCTTCATCGACCGAACGGGCCAGGCGCACACCACCCGCCGTGCCAGCATCGGCTTCAATAAAGCTGCCTTTTCCACGCCCACCGGCATGGATTTGAGCCTTCACAACCCACAAGGGCCCATCCATTTCGGATGCTGCGGCTTTGGCGGCATCGGCGCTCAGTACAATGCGCCCGTCGCTGACGGGGGCGCCGTAGCTGCGCAATAGGGCTTTGGCTTGATATTCATGAATATTCATAGAGCTGATCCTGCAATTTATTCCTTTTCGCATCTAAAGCATATAAGATGTGGCGATATAGTAAATTTTTGAAGAAAAGCCGTTTTTCGCACATTTGTGATCACAGAAAAAAATTCTGTGATCACAAAATGCAAATCATGTCTGAAATGTGACCCGTCACCGGACAGCACAGCGCTGTTTGGTCTAGAAGAACGCCTGCAAGCCCGTTTGCGCCCGCCCAAGGATCAAAGCATGTACGTCATGCGTCCCCTCATATGTATTGACCGTCTCAAGATTGGCCGCATGGCGCATAATCTGGAACCCCTCTGCAATTCCATTGCCCCCATGCATGTCACGGCTCACGCGGGCAATATCTAAAGCTTTGCCGCAATTGTTGCGTTTCATCAGGCTAATGAGCTCTGGGCTGGCCGTGCCATCATCCATCATTTGACCCAATCGAAACGCCGATTGCAGGCCCAACGAGATTTCAGTTTGCATATCGGCCAGCTTTTTCTGGAACAGCTGAGTTTGCGCGAGGGGTTTGTTGAACTGTTTGCGGTCCAGACCGTATTGCAAGGCTGCGTGCCAACAAAACTCGGCTGCACCCATAACGCCCCAGGCAATACCATATCGGGCTCGGTTGAGACAGCCAAAGGGTCCTTTGAGACCTTCGACATTTGGCAAAAGCGAGTCATCCCCCACTTCAACACCATCCATGACGATCTCCCCAGTCACCGAAGCGCGCAGCGAGAGTTTACCATCAATTTTTGGCGCCGATAAACCGCTCATGCCTTTTTCAAGGATGAACCCGCGAATTTTTCCACCGTGTTCTTCAGATTTGGCCCAAACGACAAAGACATCTGCAATCGGCGCATTCGAGATCCACATTTTGGAACCGGTCAGCTTATAACCCGTCGCGGTTTTCTCAGCGCGGGTTTTCATCCCGGCGGGATCTGATCCAGCATCTGGCTCAGTGAGACCAAAGCAGCCGATTAAGGCGCCAGAGCAAAGTCCGGGTAAGAATTTTTGCCGTTGGGTCTCACTTCCGTATGCATGGATTGGGTAAATGACCAGCGAGGATTGCACGGACATCATCGACCGGTAGCCGCTGTCAACCCGCTCAACTTCCCGCGCAATCAAACCATAGGCTGTGTATGAGGCGCCAAGGCCGCCGTATTCCTCAGGAATGGTGGACCCCAGCAGCCCTGCCTCGCCCATTTTTGGGATTAGGCCTGGATTGACTGTGGCCTCGCGGTAGGCGTCAATAATTAAGGGTTGCAATTCATTTTGGGCAAATTGGGCCGCCGCATCGCGCAGCATCCGATCATCTTCGCTCAACTGACTGTCCAGTAA
>Ga0206127_1001782_pt1 | contig 22573 bp, 12 predicted proteins | sample Helgoland_Spring_6_FD_148646 | JGI IMG/M metagenome (GOLD analysis project Ga0206127, IMG submission 148646) | Pelagic subsurface seawater microbial communities from Kabeltonne, Helgoland, North Sea - Helgoland_Spring_Bloom_20160419_1 | ecosystem: Environmental > Aquatic > Marine > Epipelagic ...
AATCTCTGAGGGCCCAAGGCGCGTGCTCACGGCTCGATCCACACCCGAAATTCTCTCCTGCTACCAATATACTGCCACCCAAGAAGCGGGGAAGGTTTAAAACAAACTCTGGGTTTATTCTTCGTGTAGAGCGACTGACACAATTAGACATAAAACATCGTCTTGAAAAACAAAACATACTTCATCCTGAAAGTACCTCAATTCTTTTCGACTCCCTATTACAGGCATATGTGCAGGAACTTAGAAAGCAAGACAGAATCGACTTTGACGATATGATAATCAAAGCGACAGAATTGATTTACTCAAGTTCGTTTTCACCAAAATGGAAATATATTCTTGTAGACGAATTCCAAGATATATCTGCTGTTCGTATGGACTTTATATCTGCTTTGGTTAGTGAAGGTCCAGATTCTTGCCTTACAGTTGTTGGCGATGACTGGCAATCAATTTATCGTTTCGCTGGAGGCAAGCTCGAACTAACAACACGTTTTGAGTCTCTAGTAGGAACATATTCTGAAACAAAGCTACAAAAAACATTTCGATACAATAATAGTATTGCCTCCACCGCCGGGCAATTCATTATGGAAAATCCAGAGCAATATACAAAATACATTGATACACACAAAATTGTAGACACTTCTCAGGTTTATCTTTTAGACGACAAAGTAGGAAGTAACGATGGTTTATACAAACGAGTGCGCGAGGTAATAGAAAAAATATCTGAGAATGATTCACAGGGTACTATTGCGATTATTGCCAGATACAATTACCTGCTAGAAGATTCTAAACAATATTTAAAACCCACAATAATCACCAACAAAGTAAAATTTTGGAGCTACCATCGCTCTAAGGGCTTGGAGGCTGACTACTGTATCCTGATAGGATTCTTTCAAGGGAAAAGTGGATTCCCAAACGAAAATAGAAACCAAGCAGTAATTGAAGCATTGCTTCCTACATTAGACTCTTTTCCGCATTCGGAAGAACGAAGACTGCTTTACGTAGGCATCACAAGAGCTAAAAACAAGTGTTACATTATTGCTGACCCGACCGCCCCTTCTGATTTCATAACCGAACTTTTATCACCAAAGTATGAGCTCAATATAGTCTCCCAGGCTTTCAAAGAACGATATAGGGAAATTTTTAAATGCCCTAATTGTGAGGATGGTTACTTGAGATTAGTGAATGGAAAATATGGTGAATTTTATTCTTGCAGCACGGAAAAAGGGTGCTTGGTAGGTAGGGCTAGGGTCTGTAGTAAGTGCAAAGCCCCCTCAATTGATGCTCGAAATGAGAGCAAATGCAATAATGAGGCTTGCCAAAACTCAATAAAATTATGTAATAAATGTGGTCGTCCTATGAAAATTCGTGATGGAAAATTTTGGGGTTGCACCGGTTATGGTATCAAAGACGACCAATGTAAAAACACTCTGCGCATTTAAACTTAAGATTCCTACCCGGGAAAAACACCCCTATGGGGTCAAATGGTTTGAGACTTTAAAAAAACCGTTAAGCCCTTTCCTATTTTTAATTAGTTTAGTTCTCATAACTAGAGCAACCAGTTTGTCTTGACTATACTAATACTTCAGGGGGTCTATAAAAGTAGCAAGTTATTCTCCAATGTATTTATGTTGAATTAATGGATAGATATTTTTATGCTTAGCCAAGGAAAGAGAATAAGAGAAGCCATAAATGCAACCTGGTGACCGCGTTAGAATCAAATCAGCGCCCGATAGGATTGGAGTTCTTACAAATGATATGCAAACAATCGGCGGCAAAAGCCGTTGGATAGTGCAGTTCACGGATGCAAAACAGCGTTTTCCAGAAAAAAACCTAGAGTTAATCGATGAACTCGAATCAATCGAAAGTCTTCTACTCGCGGGAAATTTTGGCTCAGCGCGTAATTTAAGAGGTGCTGTTACTCATGCCCGACTAACAGGAAAGTTAGCGGATGTTATTTACAGCATGGAATCAACCAACACTGAATTTTATGCCTATCAATTTAAACCTGTTCTTAATTTTCTGTCCTCACCATCCAACGGAATTCTTATTGCCGATGAAGTTGGCCTAGGTAAGACCATTGAGGCAGGCCTTATCTGGACCGAGTTACGTGCTCGAGAAAATGCAAAACGCTTGCTCATTCTCTGTCCAGCAGTTCTAAGACACAAATGGAAATCAGAATTAAGTCATCGATTTGGTATCAGAGCGGAAATTTGTGATGCAGCTAATGTTCTAGAGCGGCTAAAAGATACCTCTCGAGCCAATGAATCGTTTGCATTAATCGCATCAATTCAAGGTCTAAGACCAAGCAAAAATTGGGAAGATCACTCTGTTGATACAAATTCAGCAAAACTAGCTAGGTATATTGAGGAAGAAGCATCAAACAAAGAACTTTTTGACTGCGTAATCGTCGATGAGGCTCACTACATGCGCAACTCAGAAAGCCAGACCCATAAACTAGGACAGCTAATAAGGCCTGCTACTAAAAATATCGTTCTGTTATCAGCCACTCCCATACAGCTCAAAAGTGACGATTTATTTTATCTTTTAAACATTATTGATAACGAGAATTTCGAATATAAAAGCGCCTTTGATAATGTTTTAAGTGCCAACCAACCAATAATGGAATTGGCGGGCTGGTTAAGATCAGGGAACTGCTCAATTGATGCATTTAAATTGGGTATAGCCAATTGCCTAGGTCATCAATTACTGGAGGATAACCGGCAACTCAAAGATCTTGATAGCTCACCACCAATTCAAAGTGAACTTAATGATGTCAACTATAGAATTCGCCTAGCAAACCGAATCGAACGAATTAATTTTTTAGGTAGTGTAGTCAACAGAACGCGAAAACGAGATGTAAAAGAACACCGCGTGGTTAGAGATCCGCAAGCACCTCAAATTACTATGAACGACATAGAAAGGAATTTTTATGAGGCCGTCACTGAGAGAGTAAGACAATACTGTGAAAGATATGACCAGTTTGAGGGTTTTCTTTTAACGATCCCCCAGCGTCAAATGTGTAGCTCTATGCCAGCTGCTCTCAGGGCATGGCAAAAGAAAATTGGACTTATTGACGATGAAATCATAAGCGATACGCTCGGAATAGATAGCGATGCGGAAAAATATGAGCAAAAAATAAGAAAAGAGGCAACTGCAGGCCCACTTATTTCGGAACTTGCCTCTCTAGCTCATGAAATAGGTAACTATGAATTAATTAAACAAAATGACAGTAAATATAATATCCTAAAAAACACTCTTCAGGAGTATTGGCGATCAAACCCAGGCTTCAAAGTTGTACTGTTCTCATTTTATCGAGAAACACTTAAATACCTTACGGAGCGACTTACAGAAGATGGAGTTAATGCCCAAATTCTTATGGGAGGAATGGGTGATACTAAGGATCGAATTGTTCAGGACTTTAAAGAAAAAGAACAAATTCAAATACTTCTTACCTCCGAGGTTTTGAGCGAGGGTGTTGACCTGCAATTTTCATCAGCACTTATAAATTACGATCTACCCTGGAACCCAATGAGGGTCGAACAACGCATTGGGCGAATTGACCGAATTGGCCAAAAGGCAGATAGAATCCTAATTTTAAACCTTTTCTACGAGGATACGATTGATGATCGCATCTACAACAGGCTGTTTAAGCGCCTAGATATCTTTACTCACGCACTTGGCGATCTAGAGGCTGTACTAGGGCAAAAAATCAGAAACTTAACTTATGATCTTCTACGTCATGACCTAAGTAAAGAGCAAGAACAGCAACGAATTGAACAAACTGCATCTGCGATTGCCAATGAAAAACAGAATCAAGAAGAGCTGGAAACAGAGGCTGCTGGATTAGCCGCTCATGGAGATTATGTTTTAAACAAAGTTTCCGCAGCAAAAGAGATGAGACGATTTATTGATGGTGAAAATTTATGGATATACGTAAGAGATTTTTTAAAAAACAATTACAAAGGTTCTAGCTTAGTTGAAAAAGATGGCCTGTCTATTGACATAGATTTATCGTCAGATGCGAAGAATGATCTAAAACAATTTTTGGACGTAACCCGCGACGCAAAATCGACAAATTTAGCCTTCAACGCCACGGGAAAACCTGTTACCTGCAAATTTTACAATAATGTCGATTTATCAAGAAGGGAGTATGAAGTAATAAATCAATATCATCCTTTGGTTCAATTTGCTGCAGAAAACACCGATCCAGAGAGCTTTCATCCAGTCGTAGCAACAAAACTTCAACATTCAAGTAAATTAGGCCTAGATAGTGGCAAATATCTTTTTTTAATAAAAAGGTGGAGTACCTCTGGAGCAAAAACTGAAGAAAAACTTATTTATAGGGCCATCAATCTGGCAACAGCACAGACTTTGTCCGAAGTGATATCTGAAAAACTTCTCATGACAGCAATAACCCATGGAAATGATTGGCTAGAGGTGAAATCTGAAATCAAAAGTGATAACTTAATAGCGCATTACCATAATTTAGAAGATTCTCTCGACGACGAATTTGAAGACTATCGGAAGCAAATGCGACTTGAAAATGAGGATCGTATTGACCTGGCAATATCAACCTTAAATGGACAAATTGATCGCCAAATTGCTACTAAGCAAAACTCAATCAACACGCTTACTGAAAAAGGTAATCATAGGATGGTCAAACTTTTCGAAGCACAAATTAAAAATCTTGAATCTACAAGAGAAAACAGAACCTTAGATTTTAATCAACGTCGAAAAATTAGCAATGAACCCAGAGATGTAATCATGGGTATAGTTTATGTCGAATAGAACAGAAGGTCCTAAAACTGATATGCAGAAAAAGCTTGAAGCGGCAGGCTTCCATGGTTCAAGCTCATCAATAAAAAAAAATAAAAGCAAAGATGACAAACAGACTAAAGTTGGGAAATTAAATAAGCAAAAAAAACAAGAACTAAAAAGAAAAATAGAATTTGATTTCGGTTGCCAAGTCCCAGATAGCCTAGATTTAAAAGAGCTAAAAAAATTTCGATCAAAACTTTTACAAAGCCAGCAGAAAAAAAAGAAAACCGGCATTTCCATTGACGTAATAAAATCAGCTTACGGCTCGACCCAAAAAATAATAAAAACCCCCGATAAAACTAATCTCAAAAAAATAGGAATTGATGATTTTGAGGAATACAAGTTTTTAGAAATAAACCATCACTCGGCAATCAACTCAGCCTTAATTCAAGAGTTAGTCCCAGAAAAAATAAATATTGAACAGTTTTCATCCAGGAAAACTCAAAAATATACCAACCCCAGTAATGCGGTTGACCTTGTTATGGGTATTGATTTCGGCACAACAAATACCAAGGTAGTAATTCAAGAAACGGGCTCAGAAAAATCATGGGCTATTCCATTTAGCAACCATAAAAATAACCCCTACTTGTTACCATCAAATGTTTTTTTAACAAAAGATATTTACACATTAAATGGCGACGCTTTATGTCGTATTAGCGAATTAAAACTACCCCTAATTAGAGGAAGTGCTTCAAACGATCATCTAGATCATGTTATTGCTTTCCTAGCGCTTGTAATCAGGCATGCTAGATCATGGTTTTTAAAGAATGCGGCTGAAGCATTTTATGGATTTGAATTTGAATGGTTTTATAAAATGGGGCTCCCCGCGGAAAATTATGATAATAAAAACCTCGTTTCGACCTATGAATCAACGATTACAAATGCAGTAAAACTTTCTTTAGCAGACCGAAAACAAATTAATCAAAAAGAAATAGACCATTTACTCCAGTTATTCATTGCGGAAGATATTAGCGCTTACTGTGACGTGCACCCAGAAATTCAAGCACAGCTAGAAGGTTACACTAAATCTGACAAATGGGATTCAAAGCGAGTGAAAGTAATGATGGTAGATATTGGTGGTGGCACCGTGGATGCCTCTATCATTAATGTTACGAGAGATGGCTATGAAGAAAAATACAACTGTTTAAAAACTAAAGTAGACTCTCTTGGCGTTTACATTCTTCACCTGAAAAGATTAGAGTGGTTTGAAATTAGCGCTCAAAAATCAAAGCATGATACAAATACACTTTTGTCAGAAATTAACTCAGCAAAAAACCTTTCCGGTATTCTTCCTATTGTTCCAGAAACTGTTGAAGACTGTATTTCAAATGTCGTATGGCCAGATAATTTTTCATTAGATGATGTTTTTTTCAATGCATTCCACGGCTTAATTTATACCGATATAATTTCAGATGTGAAAACTAGAATTGATATTAAAAACTTGGAACAGTGGAAAAATTTATGTTTTATATTATGTGGTGGTGGCTCATTGCACCCACTGTTTAATCAAATAGAATCTGATCCCAATCTCGATATTGTTCGACTTCAAAAGCCATCAGATTTAAAGGCTGATATACCAGATCAGGAATATCATAGAATTTCGGTCGCCTATGGACTTTCATTTATGGAGCAAGGGCGGTTTGTAAATCCGTCAGATATTCCTCCAATGGATAAGGCTGTTAATAACGAGCCCAATTGGCAAAGTAACTTCATTGATAAAGATATGATGTGACGACGGGATGTTATGACACTCAATTCTCATTACCAAAAACAAACTACGCCGACGGTATCAAGTATCGCCTTAAAGAGTTCTATTCAATTAAAGACCTCAAATCAGCTAACCGAAAGGTACTTGGCCATAAAAGATGTATAACGGGGGGGGGTGACTTATATATACACCCAAAAGTGACTTTTACAATGATGCTGAAGTATAAAATCGAGGGGTTCTTTGAAGCTGGACTACTCGTTGATGCAACAAACAAAGAGGATATCCAGCTGATTGTTGATGAAGAACACATGGCAGCTTTTGGAATGACCATACAACAGAGGCGCGCCGAAAAAAGGGCTAGCAAGAATCTGGACACTATAGACTGGTCTATCTATGATGAGCCTTTGATAGGACGAAAAAATAGCTCTAATGGTTAACAAAAAAACGTAAATTCAGAGTTTTAATATATCCACTTTGGTTTCTAAACACTTTCGCAGTGCTAGATCATTCACACCAACACTGTACCAACTATCGGGTCGCTGGAAAAAATCTAAGCCCCGACCAATTTTTATGGTCCAACCATTATCGATTCTGATCTCTCGGTCATGTAAATTTTCATTAACCTTGATGTCTAACTCCACATCCAGCTCTAAAAGACTTTGCTTAATATCCTGCAGCCTCTCGGCCATCTCCTGCACATTAGTTTGATCATCATAACTAGTGATAAGCTGAATCCGTTTGACGGTTGGCTGTTTTAAAACAGCTTCACAAAAACGTATGAAATTCTGAACCTGATGTGTTGCTCGAATATAAGGATCTTCTATAACAACAGACTTCGCGCCAACAAGATAGGGAACAATGATGGATTCATAACTGTAACCAGTAGAATCGTATGTAATTGTATAGTGCTGCTCTTTCAGATCGGGTATGGCAGGCTGAATAGGAGGCGATGTTGCTTCAGCAGATATTGGCTTTTCGGGAATAACTTCAACAGCAGGTTTTGTCTCTGGTTTGTGGCTTTTACCTTCTTCAGGAGTCTCTACCGCAACGCCTGGTTTGATTGGGTTTATCGTTGCCTCTATACCGATGCTCTCCGGGCAATCAACCACTATCTCTTTATCTTCAGCATTAAAGAACGATAGTCCGATGTTGATGAATTCATCATCAGGCTTGCGCTTGTTCATTTGTTCCTTAACACGGCGACGACCTTCAATAGCATAAACCACATACTCATCGAATTCTTCGTCAGTGCACTCGTTGTGGGGGTGTAACATTTTAAGAAATGCAGCGACGGTTTTTTTAATGCCCTTCTCGTCTCGGCCTTCAACACACTTCCCGAGCTTAAGCCGCTGACTCACATCTTCGTAACGGTTAGTATTCTTAAGCTGGTAATGAAAAGCTTCCGCTAAATAATCCGTTATAAAACCATAATTTTGTGTTAAAAACTCAGAGCTATTTTTTGGCATTTCCCAGCCTGGCATATACATACAGAAACGATCCATTATTGCTAGATCAAACTCTTTAGGTAAAGGCTGAAACAGGTCGTACTCGGTAGAATTAACTACCTGTTTAACGCCTAGATCCAAATTACCAATAAAAGTCATGCTGGCATCGGCGATAACCTCTGCGCCGCGAGAAAAGCGTCCATTGGCCATGAAGTCTTTCATGATCTGGATGGTATCCGGGTCTTTTACTCGCATGTTGCCGACTTCATCGAAGGCGATAGTATCCCAGTAACCCACTAAGCCAACTTTCTTTCGGGCATTGTTGTAAAACAAAGACGCGCTACTGGTTTGACCGCCGGAAATTAGTGTCGAGTATGGTGAAAACTCACTGTAGAAATAGGACTTACCGGTACCTCTTGGGCCAAGCTCGATAAAGTTGTAGTTAGCTTCTACCAATGAAGCCAAACGCGCCAGGAAGTGGAATTTAACACGCTTTGTCAATTTGGTAGGCTCCAGACCTACTGAGCGCATTACTATATCTAGCCAATCATCACGACTGTACTGCGCTCGTTTTTCACAGTAGGCATCGTAGTCAAAGCGACTTAGCTGAATGGGTCGAAGATCTTCAATGTAGAAGGCATAATCGTCTTCCTCGATCTCATTGTGACACAGCGTTACTTCCGCCCAAATACCACCTTCAAGTAAACGATCATTGTTCTTATAGAACTTTTCACCGATAGCAATACGTTGAGAGTTGAAGTTCTCCAGGCTTGCCCAGTGACGCTTTTCTTTTTCCACATAACGCACATGCACTTTGTCGATAAATTTATGCTTACCCTTGGTTGCAACTTTCGACTGCGCTGCATTAGCTTCATCGGGGCGCACATAATTATCGTTAAGGGTTTCAAGAACAGCACTTAAGCCCTCCTGAATCTCATCTTCATCATCACTGGCGCAGAAACGTGCCAATAGGAATTCCAATACAAAGGTCGGAACGTTGGTGCCCTTTTTGATACGGTGTAAGAGGTCCTTTCTTACTGCCTTACCCTCAAAGTGTTCGAGTAACTTCTCGTCTAGTGCGTCCATAAGTTACATATCCAAATAGTTGGTTTTAAGTTTGAGTTGAGTGAATTCCGCCAAGGTGTTTGGGTTGAGTGCCTTGATGATAAAGGCACCCTCAAAGTCGTCATCCATAATGATGGTCACTTTCTGGCTATCACCGGGTTGTAAGCTGACTGTTCGTGTTGCGGCATTTACCACACCACCAATCTTCGCCTCACCAATCACATCCCCTGCTTCGTTAAGTGCCTCTAGCAAGATTTCTGTTTGAGCAAACATATCGTCACTGGTGACGGAAAGCTCAACAATCGGGCGGCGAGAGGTAATGGCTTTAGCGCCTTTTTTGTAGTTGAGTGCTACGACTGTTTGCTGAGCGGCTTTGGCCTGCGCTTTGAGTTTTACTTCCATAACCGGCACCACACACTCTTGTAGAGATGCGCCACCATGAAAGTAGAGCTTTCCTCGACTGTAAGCTGCCATCGTACTAGGGCCAGCTAACTGACTGTAATCGCCTTTAATACCCGCCTGATTAGCAGGCATCACAAAATGGTGCTGGTCAGCATTGCCGCTACCCAAAGCAATACGCTCGTGGGTGAGATACCAATCACCGGCGGGTTTGGGGCACACATCACCCTCAGTGGCCTGGCGGTTCATAAAGAAGCCATGATCGGTCGCGATTACACCTTCATTAAAGCCTTGGCTTTGCAGCATGGAGATGGCTACACGAAGGTTTTTTAGTTCATCAAGAATTACTTTAGGTGCATTCTTGGGATTATTCTCAAACTGACTGTCAATTTCCCAGCTTCGCAACACCACAAGCTCAATGCTTTTCTCAAACTTGTGTCCGTTATCAACAAAATCATCAACGCGCATCTCCGCAAAACGGCTGCCAAATCGCTTTTCAAACACGCCCATACGCTGCGGTACTGTTCCCACAGGTGCATCACCTAACATGGGTACCATGCCAGAATCACTCTTTTTAATAGACAGCTCTTTCCCGGCACCAGGCAAAAGGCTGGCCATACCCACTAAGGTGATACTTGGTAGACAGGCATATGCAGGTCTGATCGTTATTTCGAATTCGTCCTTAAGTTGCTTTTCCAGCTCAAGGCCTAACTCAAAACGCAAAGCATCCACCATTAGGTATGCGACACGCTTACCGCTGGTTTGTAATTTAGGAGCTACTACTTCATCAAACACATCGGCATTATATAACCGACCCTGTGGTGGCCAGCCGGTGTCTACTAAATGTTTGGTAAAGAGAATCTGTACTTTTTCAGCTAACTTACGGTATTCCTGGCGAGCCTTTTCAATTACAGGCCTTAACAAACCCTGAGCATCCCAGTAATCCGTCACAGCCTGTTCAAACTCACGCTGTAAGCGATCAGCCTCACGTAAACTTGCGAGGTAGTAATCCAGTAAAGCTGCTTGGCTGCCGCTGTGATCAGGTAATTCCCGCAATAAATCGTTGCAGCATTCAATCAGGCTCTTAGCAGCTGCGACTAAATCCCACTGAGTACCGTTCTCACCGCGATTGCTCCAAATAGAGGCCTTACGCTGCAAAAGTATATCGTTAAGCCCCTGAAGGTCGTTGCCTTCAATCGCTTTGATCGCCACTTGTAGGAATGTGCGCTCTTCAAAGGGGAAGGTATCTCTCGCACCCAAGTCATCAACCGACTGACAAACTTGCTCTAGATTTAAATCTCGTTCGACTTGCTCAGCGTACTGAATGTAATCTTCCTGCTTACGTAGATCTTGGCGCAACCCATCACACAAGTTTTCAATAATCGGTTTCGCAGCAGAATTCGCTTTAGGTACATTTTCTAAACTTCCCGGTAACTCACCGGGAAGGTCGAATACAAACTCACTGAATAAAACAAAGCGCCAAAGCTCTTCGCTAATACTCTTCCACTTCTTACCACGAGTGGTGAGCGTTAAACCCAATAACTGATAAAAGAGCTGCTTGGCTTCAGCTACCCAGGCTTCACTGCCGTTCAATTCCGCCTTTTGCTTGTCATCTGGCACCATTAGAGCACTAACGATTTCAGGAGAAGATTCAACTTGAAGCAGAGCCCGTAAGGCAGGCCACTGCAAACCACCACCAATACCGTTAATTACGGCAAAGCTTGGATTGGAATCTTGCTCAAAAGCCTTACGAACTTCTGTCTGATGATCCGGCTTAGCTTTTAAACACAAGCTTAAATAACTATCACCATCACCATTGGGGAAAACCTCTCCACAAGCACTATAAATACTAAATGGATCTTTTTGCTTATCTTCATCTGTGACCGGAGCAGCTGAAGGCATATAAATTAAAAGCTTATCTCCACCTTGACCGAACGCCGCCAACTTCTCAGAAGCAGACTCTCGGCTTTCGATACTAGATTGTGATGCATCTACAACAGAAATGGTTTCTGACGCCAGAGATAAACAAATATCGCGATAGCGAATTGCATCGTCATAAACCACTAATACGCGTTGATCTAGACGCTTCTCGAACACTTGGGTAGATAGGTATTCATTAATATTCATTAAAACCACTTATCCCTGTGCTATTTTTCGTTCGATATAAGTGTTCAGTTCAGATTCAGACATTTCTTTGGGCTGCCAAGCTAGCTTTGTCTTCGTTTTAGACTTGCCTACAGGCACTTCAACTTCTTCCCAAAAGTCAGACTCCACATCATGTGCAATAGCTATACTGCGATCTTTATGGCATTTTCGTAAAACTCGCTCAGGCCAGAAATTATAGGCCATATAAGCCCAGTCATACTTTCCATTATCAAGCTCAACCCAAGTCTTATTAAGTTTACTTTGAAAACCTTTACTTTGAAAAAGCTTCCATAATGGAGCTGCGTTTATTTGCACTCCATCATCCAAATTCGGCTTCCAAAACTTAGCTATGCTTAATAGCTCATCATATAAATCTTTAAGCTCTAGGTGGAAACTCTGTAGGCATGCCAACTCTTTTTCTTCCTGAGTTGTTCGTACAGGCTTATTACCTAGAAGAACCAAGTTTTCGGCCACCTCAATTATCTTGGGCTCAATAAAATTATTTACGCAGGAGAAGAGAGTCTGCTCATTTATTGAATGAAAATAAATCCATACTGTATAAAGACCTGAAGGAGTTTGAAGCGGCCAATATATAGGGGATTGTCTCCTACTCTTAGTATGTGTTTTTAGATGGAATTCAAATAACTTATTTACATTATTAATAAACTCATTAACACCACCAGCATCGATTACTTCTTGAATAGAAAGGCTAGAAAACCCTCTCTTTTCATAAATTTCTTCATCGAAATCAAGATTCTCTCCTTTAGAAGCACTCTCTCCAACAGTAAACACATCAACATTAGAAGAGTATGCAGAACTATTCGCTGTATGACTCACTTGTTCAAAGGGGTTTTTTATCGGTTCAAAATCTTTCCATCTCCCAATTGAAAGCCCTAAAGCTAATGAAACCACGCGAGCATAAATATCTCTATCTGCATCATCTAATAGGGCAACATTTTTCTTCCTGCAATAATTATTATCTTTTTCAAAAGAACCATCCGACTCAATTATCGCTAAACTCTTAGAATCAATTTCATTTAGATGCTCATTGTAAAATAGTTCAAATGACATCAAAGAATCTTTAAGATGACTTAAATGATTATCACGTAATATAGCTAGGTTGAAGTGAGGAGAATTCTCATTAAAATAACCAGACTCGACTGCTTTATTAAAAACCGACTCTGCGATTTCTCCTATTTTTTTGATTTCTTCCTCAAATGGAGGGAACGGTATGTTACCTACATACCCAGCCAACTTATGTTGCCCCGTAATCAAATTAACCAGGGTTTGACCAAGAGCGGAGTTTAATAAGCCAATCACGCCCCAAGCATCACGCATACTCGCTGGAAAATAGCAATGTCCTTCATTTGAAAACATACTATTTGAGGGCATAGGGTATGCGTACATATTATCCGTTCTCTTTCCCCAGCCAATGCTAGCTTCCCCCATCATCCAATCAGCTGATTCGAGCCTAAACCCCGATAAAGGTTTGTATCGTCTCCACTCATTCTCAAAGAAGGCGGTCATCAATCCATCACCAACTATTGGTTTGTAAGCCCCTCCATTATTCAACAGATGCCAGTTTACATTCATTGTTTCAATCGGTGTTTCCCAGATGCACCGAAAGAACCTAAATGTATCGCCAGGAGTGTATCCCCTTCTAGCGTAACCTTTATCTCCATTTAATTTGTCCCAACTTGAAAAAGCTCCAACATAGTTTTCTGGAGCATCGTAAGAAAAAACACTTTTTTCAAAATTATTAAAATAACTGATTTTCCTGACAAATAATTCTCGCCCTGAGATCGCGTTATTAATATTACTTATGTTTTCCAGGAGAACATTGGCTTTTATTTCAATTGTGGTCTCTTTCAATCCAATAAATTCTACTTTTGAATTATCACCCTGATTAGGCGCACAGATATATGCACATGTAGCCACATTAGCATCATCTAAAACCCCCCATCCAAAATCTGCTATCCCCGTAATCCCACCTTGATCCATAAGGTAGGATCGAAAATCTTTATAATCAGTCTTCTTTATCCAGGTTGCATCAGTAATTGCTCCAACACGCCCCTCTTTTACAAAGTCACAACCTCGTTCAACAAAACATGTGAACAAATTTGAGCTAAGTTTGGGGTAATTTGTCTTGATATATGATGAAGAGTTTTTTGCCACATCACCAAAAGGAGGATTCATCAAAACAACATCGAATTTCGTTCGGCACAAATCAATGAATGCGAAACCTTTTGCCGCATCGGCTGCAAACATCCTTTTCTGACCGGAGCCTGCACCCGAAGCTAATTCTGCATAATTTTCAAGCTGTGAAAGAATTAGATTCTCTGCTTGTCCCCAGAAATCATCTTCTACATCACCAAAATTGTAATAACGCTTTCCAGCTGTAGCTTCCCATTTATTCTCACCAAACAGGCCACCTTGCACTTCAAGTATGTTTTCATCCTTTTGAGATTTAGCATCTACAATTGCAGATTGAATTTCTTCTTCAATTTTGAGTAATGTTCCTGCCTCCCCAGCCAATTCCATTTTCTCAAAGATTTCTTCAACTAACTGACCAAGAACACGAGGCTGTATTTGGTTAGTAAATTCATTAAGCAGCTTTTTTTCCCCCGGCATGGGCTCCGCACAAACAATATTTGAGCGCTGAACTTGAGGGCGATCATTGGGTTTTATTGCATTATCTGCCCAGGACTTTTGAGCTCTTAACCAGAGCGACAAACCTGCAATTTGTGCGGCTCGCGGATCAATATCCACACCGTAAATATTATGTTCAATAATCAGTTTGGGTACATCAGCTAAACAAGCTTCTTTTGAGTCATAACTTTGATTTAGGGATTGCACCTCTACGCGTGTCGATTCATCTTCATTAACATTCGGCGTATTAAATTTCTCATAGCCAAATTCAGCTTCGATATCCCAAGCTTCTGAGTAAATCTTTTCGAACAGATCAAATGCATAGAGACCAAAATGCATAGAGCCACAAGCGGGATCTAACATTTTTATATCGCGGGGGTCTTTTAATGGCTTGTGTTGAATATGAACTGTTTGTTTTAGCAGTTCTTCTTGGCTGAGATCAGCGAATGTTTCATCTTCTTGCTCTGGTGCAGCTTGGCCTTCATCTAAGAAAACTTCGTTAGGTCTGCGCACTAAATATTGGCAGCTATCGACTAAGGTCGTTTTGCCCTTAGTCATCTCATACCAAATACGACCCAAGGTATTGTCTGTCAAAAACTCTACAACATAACGCGGAGTAAAGAATTGGTTGCGAACCGCCAGCTCACGACTGTTCCGTGGCGCTTGCGATTCGCCACGCATTTTTTTACGTTCTTCTTTGGAATTAAAGTACTGATAAATCCAGCCAACGGTTTCATCCTCCCCCCATAGCATTTCCAACTCGGCATGATTGATCAAATCCAACAATTCAAGCAATATTGTTGCACTTGGGAATAATCGCCCTTGACTAGAATAGCGATCAAACAACACTGCCAAATCTAAACTTAATTCATCAAAAACACTGAATAAGTAATGCCGATAAGCCCGACCAGTTTCACCCAAACCACTGCCGGCAATACGCTGGTATAACTTAAAGCCTTTTGACTGGTAACCTTGGCTAATGGAGTCCATTACAAACTGACGAGCCTCGGCCATACGCAATGCAGTTAGCCGATTAAGTATAGTAAATGCCTGCTCTCGGACAATACGCTCCAAGGCGGCACTAACCAAGGCTCTATCTTTATGTGGATCAGCCTTATGACTAGCGGCTAGGTAATGCTCCAAAGTATCTCGCAATAGCTGCGCGGTTTGTTGCTCACTCGGACTCAGCACGGGTAAATCACTCGGTGCTGCAATCCCACCTGTAACAGGATCTAGGCCATAGGTATTCTGTAACTGCTGGGTGAACTCGTCACTGAGTAGCTTGCGGGCATCACCAACAAAATCTTGAAGGCGCTTACGAGTTGCTTGATCAAATGCCATTATTAATTACTCTAATCGCCTTATTTACCGTCCGATAGTTCAAAGCTGATATCCAGCTCATCGTAGTCTTGCAGCTCTTGCTTCAGTTCTGTGAGCTGGTCAATTACGCCATCAATAGCTTGAGTAGTCTTTAATGCTTTGGGTACAGCTACTTTGCGCTGTAAAATCTTAGGCTGATAGGTACCCTCTTCTTCCTCTTTCTTTTTCTTTTCGAGTTTTTCTTGCTCACGTTGCAGGCGGCGATTCTCGGCAGTTTCTTTCACTGACTTTTGTAGGTCACGTAGAGACGTCGTGATTTCATAGTCGCGATTCAATAAAGTTTGAATACCGCTGAGATTTCTCTCTGCCTCACCACCAAACTGCTCTAACCGACCCAATAGACTATTTCGTTCATCTGCCGTTAATTCATCCCAGCCAGGGCTTCTAGGTAGCTCCTCTTGTGCATTCTTTAAACTTTGCTCTACGTCTTGATTCATCTTGCTGGCAGCATCCGCCACTCGGGTTTTGATATTACCCAGCATGGTTGAGAGATCAGCTTGATGCTTGTGGAAGTCTTCTTGCTTGAGGCGCTGTTGTAACTGCTCTATGTCGGCTGCCAATTCAGTTTTTAACTCACCGGGTACACCGGAATTTGGTAGGCCATTAATGCCTTTTGATTTGGCATCCAGCGCTAACAAGGTAGCTTCAAGGCCGTGATCAAGGCTGACTTTAACTTCGGAAGCCCACTTTAGATTGCTATATAAGGGGGAATCTGACGCGCCCATACGCTGAGTAGCATCGGAACAATCGTTAAAGAGCACATCACGAAGCGCCTGTTGTAACTCATCAACTCTTCCCTCACCCGGCACATTAACGCGATTGAGTTTTTCACCCAGCGAGCCAAACTGTTGCTGAAAAACGGGAAAATTCTTTTGTGCGGCTTTACTGATCTCTTCTTCTAAGGGAATGATCATATTACCATCGGCAATCACCTCGACTAATCGCTCTGCTGCCAAGGCACACATTTCATTAGACGGTCTATCGTCACGTAGGGAGATACCCACATTGGCAAAGGATTTGTTCGATTTGAAAGCTTCGATGGCCTGTTGTCCTACGCTGGTTAGCTCACGGCCTGCGACTTTAAGTTTAATTTCGCCTGCGCTGAGCATAGCTGCCAACATATAGCGGGTGGTATCAATCGCCCAGCCAAATTTAGGGCGACTGAAATCTTCACAGATTTTTTTACCGTCTACTGTTCCATTACGTTCGATATAGTCACGGATACTGACCAGGCCTTTATTATTTTCATCGATTGTAAAACTGCCACTGCTATCTTTTATTACTAGGCCCAGAGGATCCGTTTCACTGGTTGCTCCACTAAGCCCTGCCTTTAAAAACTTTTCAGCCAATACGGTTTGTGCACGGAGCGGGGCTTCGTTGTAGCGCTCGTAAACACGATCAGCTACGTCTTTGAGATGTTTTTTGTTGGACTCAAGCAGGTCTTGGGAAAATGTATCTACTGCGGTGTTAGTGCCCCGGAAGATAAATGAACCCGCCTGCAATGCACGCTTGAGTATGCGTTGTAGCTCTGGCACCAGCTTAGTTTGGGCACGATCTACTTCGGCATTACAGTATTCTTTGACTTCTTTATCGGCATCGTTACGGTGGCGGCGGGCTATTTCTTCACAGCGATAAATATTCGCTAACAGATCATCTACATCGGGTGACTTACGACCAAGGAGGTAGATAGCGCTCTGGTTTGCCTTTTCTCGTGAGTCCGACACTAGCTCTGAAAGATTATTGTCGTACTCTGCTGGGTCAACAAAGTCGATTAGCGTTTGAACCGAATTTCTCTCGCCAGCTAAACCACTCGGCAAGCCATTGGGGTTTTGCAACTTAAGCCCGGTTTCAACACTCAAAGAAGCTTCGACTTGTACTTTGGGTAACGGTGATAAACACCCTCGCAAAGTTTCACTGAGGATTTTTCGCAGCTCAATGGTTTTTAGGCCAATCTCATTTCGTGCTCTTTGTATCTCTGTCAGTTTTTCGCTGATAAAACCCAAGTAACCATCTTGCTCGCTAAAAGGGATAGCGGCCTCATTGATTAACTCATCTACCGCGGCGTTAAAGGCGGTTTCATCTTGGGTTTGAGTAATGCTACCTTGCATCAGTGCTAAAGTGTTTTGACGCGTGACGGGTAAGTTGGTGAGTATCTCTAATACTGCGACGGTTTTGGCGATATTGTTGTGCAACTCGCTATCGTAAAAGTTTGAACTCTTTACCTTACCGACTGCCTGGTGCTTAGTAGGGAATGCTCGCTTAATATCCTTTTCAAGAGCATCATAGAGCGTGACTGTATTAGCCAGCATGCCAACATTCTCATTGGCAATGGGTTGGCCGCTTGCACCCTCTACCAGGATATCCTGAATAACTTTAATTGCTGAACGTAAACCGATACCCCCCGTTGACTTTGCAAGTTGCCCTAACAGCGTTAATAGAACTTCGAAGTGTGCAGGTAGAAATGGATAGAGATTTACAAAGCTTTCTTTATCGAAGTCTGCTTCGTAGACACGAGCATCTTCTAGTTTTGTGGCATGACGTAAGGCCTGGCCATTTTGATCAAAGAGCTTACCTAGTTGATCGACACCATCGGGTGACTTACCTAAGAGCCTGCGGTAACAAATTTCTTTGATATCGCTAGATTCGAGATTTATCTGAATAGGAAAGCGATCTTTTAATTTGTAAAGTTGCGCAGAATTAAGCGCTGCCTTTTCATTGTCTTCGGTGAGCGTTTGCTGTGCAGTGCCAATCATCCAGACTTTGCCGTCACCTATATTTTTTAGGTTTTTAGCCAAGCCATCTAGATTAAGAATTAAGTTATCGCGGGAGCCAACATATTGACCGACTTCATCGATGATAAAGATAATATTTTCTTTTCCGGAATGCTGTCTAGCAATGTCGATCATTTCGGCAACGCGGTCATTTTCAAAGCGAATAACTTCACTGGTTTCTGTTGTAAATGAGTTTTCAGTTTTAAACAGTTGTGGATACATTTCGTGAGCAATAGTTGGAATCAGACCATCAACGACTAATTCGTTGTTTTGGAGGCTCTTCCATTCTTCACCCTCAGCATGATTTTTAAAGAGCTCCAAAAACTCCTCATAGCGATCGTCTTTTTGTAGCTTACGCTCTAAAGCGGCAACCTTGAGGTTGCGGGAATAGCCCGCCCATTGCAGTACTTTGTAGTAAAGAACAGTCGCCACATCTTCCATGGTGGCCCCGGCGACTTGTTCAGAAGCCAGATCAAGCATTATTACAGCAGCGGGGAACTGCTTTGATACACTAGTCAGTAAAGACTTTGTTTTTACTTTTGTTAGTCGATCTTTTAAATGATCTATGAATGGGCGACCTTCTACTGCTACTGAATCATCAAATGCCAGTCCTAGATACTTAGTAAAGGAGCTTTTACCTGAGCCGTAAAACCCAGACACCCAGACACCCACTTCATTTTCACCACCCTGCTCCATCGCCAACTGCATCTTGGACAGCAGGTCTTCGAAGTGCTCCTCGATGCTGTCGGTAGCAACATATTCTGATATTTCTGATTTAAGTCGCTTTTCGGCATCAGCGCCATAGCTGATAACCTTCTCGATGGCACGTTCAATGCCTTTAGCTGGATCGAAGAGTTGTTTAATTTGCATAGTTATTCCTTGTTATGTCCTTCCACTGGTTCAGCCACCTACATGCATCGAGCGGTAGTTACCGTCTTCTGGGTAAAAGCCCAAGAACTTTAATCGGGTTTGTCCAGTTCTTACGCCGGGGTATAGAAATACTGTAGGTACGCTAAAGCGACCTTGCAGCTGGCTTTCTACTGAACCAATCCGCATATAAGGGTGCAATGCTTCTAAATCGGTTACTAGCAGTAACGCTTTCTCATCACCTTTTAGCTCGTTGAGCTTTTGCTCTAATCTTACTTGCAGACCTTTATCTTTATCATTGAGGGTATTGGCAAGAGAATTATTCGTTTTTGTCCACTCCTGAGGAGCTTTGGCATCTTGCTGAAGTTCAATTTTGCGCTGAAAAGCCGGAACAGATTTAAATATGCTATTCACTTGCTCTGCAATAGAAAAAGTGTGCACATTAAAACCCTGCTTTTGCAGCATTTGAATCCATGCTTTGGTTTGCCGCTTAACTTCGATTATCTGCTTTGGCGAAAACACTAAGTAATAAATCGGCTCAAAGCTCGCATGTTGAAACTCCCGCCCTTGCTGGATACGGGTAACAAGCTCATCAAAGTCCCGTTTCAATGACGACATCGACGACTTCCTCCATAGTTTTGTGAGTCCAACTGATGGCAACCGCATCGGCGGCGGTTTGAATTATCCAAAATTTATGAACACTCAAACGTTTTAGCTCGTCTCGCACATCTTCTGGCTGCAGACCGAAGAGTTGCCAGTCTGGGTGAGCAAATAAGTTGTTATCGGCTATGCCTTGTAAATGTAGGTCATAGGCTAAAACAACTATGGCACAGGAATCTATTCGAATCGGTGTTATCTGACGTGCCGAGCGCGTAAGTGGGTGCAATAATTGGTAATCTACACAAGCGCCTAATAAGTAGGAGGACAAACGCTTAATAGTTGTTTCTGACCACAGTTTTGCTGTTCGACCATCAAAGGTAGCGCGATGAACAAACTCCTTAGAGTCTTCATTGCTGATTTCTTCATAGCCCGACGCGTAACGTTCCCAGTAAACCTGGGTAACGAAATCTCGTAGGATGAGATTTGCACGTGCCGTATAGATAAAAAATAATTGGTTTAATGCTCTAGGTGAGACACGGTGGCTCAGCATTTGAAGCCATTTAGCTGGCTGGTGCTGCGGGTGAATGTAGCGCGGGGCGAAGCATTCTGCCACGATATTACGGAGACGACGTGCTGTAACATTCGGGAATTCGCCCGACTCTAGAGCAGCATTGAATAACTCCTGAGCACCCATAGTTGGTTGCCATTGGTCAAGCAAGGCTTGGGTTTCTTCGATCAACCCTAGTCCCGCTTGGAGTTGTGTTGTATAAAAGGGCTGCTTTATCATCCGTTGGCCCGGAAGTAAGGGTAGACTTGATCACCTGCGGTAAAACCCTGTTTATAAGCCGCAGCCATGCGACTTATCATAAGTTCAGATAATTCATCCCCCTCAATGAGAAGTGGACCAATTCCACGAGTACTGTCTCCAGAAGACAGCTCTTGCAGACCAGTCTGGGCTGTGTCCTCGGACGCAAAGAGCTCTAATATAGAGGGGTCTTCAATCAAAAATTGAGATACATCGTTCTCTATATTTTCAGGAAGTCTAAATAAGTGATGCACATCACCCACACCAATGTGTTCGTCGTGAGCAAGCTGCGCCGCGCCACTTGCTCCATTTACTTGAGCTAAGGCAGTTGTTTTTGGGAATATAGGCGCTAAAAAAGCCTCCCCAGAACGAGACAGAAAACTGCTTGGCCACCAACAAGCCTGCTCTTTCTCCCCGAGAAAACCAACGCATACTCTCAATTTCACTATATTTGATACCAGCACCTTCAACACCTGTTATTTCACTAATACCTGTTTATATTGCATTAAGACCACCCCATACCCATTTACAATAGTAAGATTAGTTTTGGCAAAGCACAATTAAAGTGTAACAATTCGATGATGAGTAATCATCAAAATTACAAGTGCAGGCTAGATATTTTAAGCAAGAGTATTTTATCAATTGATTGCGATATTATTGTTATCTCAGCCAACCCGTCTTTGTTTGCGGGGAGTGGCATCTCTGGCATCATCCACAAAGCCTCTGGGCCGCAACTAGAAGCGACAGCAAAGCCCTTCGCCCCACTCACCCCCGGCCAAGCAATCATCACCCCCGCCTTTAATTTATCCGCTAAATATGTAATCCACACCGTCTGCCCAAGGTATATGGATGGTCAGCGAGATGAAGTTGAGCAGCTATATAATGCCTACACATCTGCACTGGCACTGCACAGTCAAGTACCTGACGCTAAAAGTATTGCCTTTGTGTCTATGGGGACCGGTGTTTATAAGTGGCCAATGGCGTTAGCCGCTGATATTGCAGTAAAAGCACTGTTGACGAGTACGTTTGATCAGACATGGATGTGCGTTATTGATGAAAAGACCAGGCTGATGTATCAGGCGGCTCTAGATAGCTATTCGCAGGTTACAGCTTTTTAACAAGTTTCCAAATAATATGTGCTACCCAACACTCCTGTCCTAGTAGCAACCAAGAATAGCTATCTATAAATACCAAAAACGATGAAACCACTTTTTATGTAATTTCCAACTAGGTAGATATTTTAATTGCTATCTTGTTGAATTCTATAAATTGTAATCTTAGACGGAATAATAACTTCTCTATCCTCCTCTCCTTCAATCACGTAAGCCGATCATAGCTGTATGCAAAGGACACTGAGATTGACCCGAATGCTATTGAGACTATTAGGGTGTTGAAGAAGGTTTTTATTTAGGAGCATAGAGAGTTCTCAAAATCTATCTTGTTAATTAAAATATGCTTATCTTTGTTGTTCTCTCTTACGCTTTTTTAAGGCAGCCAATTGCCACTCAGGTAGCTTTACTCTTGTATCATAATCCTGGTCGGGGTCGTAGTCGCTCAAATCCTCGGCCACAAAAGTATTTAATTTACTCAAGGCGGTTTTAAACCAGCCGGTAGAGATTTTTTTATCTGTCACAGCCCACTCCCATTTTTGTGATTATATTGTCGTATAAAAAGCCATGTTTAGTGTGCATAGCAAGAGCTTAATCAACTTCCTAGTGTGCCCAAAAGCTCGGCCGTAAAGATACATTTTACAATAAGTCTGAGGAGAAGGTTTTACGGCAAAAGTCTTTAGAGATTCGAAACCAGCATCTAATAATACTTTATCTAAACCCTCTGCTTCCGCTTGCTGCTTAACTAACCCAGATCCGGGCACCACTAGCGCTTGTTTTATGGTTTTAGCCACGCTTTTTCCTTTCACGAT
>Ga0206127_1001789_pt1 | contig 22536 bp, 25 predicted proteins | sample Helgoland_Spring_6_FD_148646 | JGI IMG/M metagenome (GOLD analysis project Ga0206127, IMG submission 148646) | Pelagic subsurface seawater microbial communities from Kabeltonne, Helgoland, North Sea - Helgoland_Spring_Bloom_20160419_1 | ecosystem: Environmental > Aquatic > Marine > Epipelagic ...
GATGAAGTAGATGAAGAAACAGAATTTTTTTGTCCTAAAGTATATAAACTATTGGCCAATCTATTTGAATTTAAATAATCATATACTGGGTCATATGTATTATAAAATACTGGTCTATTAACTACTTGAGTTCTTGGTCTATTTACTTGTCTATTTACTTGTCTAGTTACTGTTCTTTTTTTACTACTCTTTTTTTTACCGCTTCTTTTCTTAGAACCTTTTTTCTTAGAACCTTTTTTCTTAGAACCTTTTTTCTTTTTACCACCAGTCATATTTTTATTAAAAGTTGTTTTTTTGGATAAACTTCTTTTTGGATTCATATAATTAAATATAAGATAAAATATATATATAAAAAAATTTTAATAAATTAAATAAAATGGTAAATGATAAAGAACTTTATGATTTATTACAAATAAACTCAAACGCATCTCAATCTGAAATAAAAAAAGGTTATTACAAACAAGCAATGAAATATCATCCTGATAAAAATCTAGGAAATGAAGAACAATTTAAAAAAATTTCGAATGCTTATAGAATATTAAGTGATATTCAAAAAAGAAAAAAATACGATGATTATGGTTTATATTCTCATGATGATGCTGCAACAACTTTATTCTCTTCTTTTTTTAACAATTTTAATTTTGAAGATGATGAAAAAAGTTCTAATGTGTATATAGATTTGGAAGTTAGTTATTTAGATTTTTATCAACAACAAACAATTAATTATACTTTTAATCGTAAAATAATTTGTGTTGATTGTAATGGTAAAAAATATAAAAATCAAGATTTAAATTACAGCTGTGATGAATGTTGGGGTAGAGGAAAAATATCTAAATTAAATACTTTTACTTTTGGTGGTTTTGGAGCAACAGAGGTTGATTGTGAAAAATGTAATGGAATTGGAAAAATTATTGCCAAAGATAATATTTGTGAAACTTGTAATGAATCTGGATTTATAATTAAAACTGAAAATTATAAAATTAAATTAGATCCTTTAATGGATATGGAAGTTGTATATACAGGTAATGCACATGAAGAAAAAGATTTAATTACTGGTAATTTAATTTTTAAAATAAAAATCAAAAATAATTTAAGATATGATAAAAATAAATTAGATTTATTAATTAAAGATAAAATTCCATTAGTTAATGCATTATCCGGTGATAGTATTGAGATAAAACATTTAAATGGAAAAAATTTAAAATTAAATGCAAATCAAATAATTAAACCTAATAGTGTATGGAAAGTTCCTAATATGGGTTTTAAGTCTGATGATAAAATAGGTGATTTATATTTAGAATTAGAATTAGATTTAAAAGATTTTAATTTATTAGAGAGTAAATATTCTGAATTAAAAAAAATATTAAATAGAAATTTACCTTCAGATTATGAAATGATTTCAATTAATCCAAATAAATAAATTAATTTTTATTAGATTAAAAAAAATATAATTTACCTTTTTTTTTTATGAAATGATAATAATAAATATAAATTGCCAAAATAAGCAAAATAGGAAAATGTTTGGTATGACGAATACTAATTATTCCGTCTAATAGTCTATATAAATATCCTTGTTCTTTTTTTACTCCTCGTATTTTACATTCTAAGTAACTAATTGTACATTTTTTGTAATAAAATATAATTTTGAGAGTAAAAAACATTAATAAAGCAATATAATCTTCATTTAATTTATAATCATGATAAATAAAATAATAACCTATTGCTAAATATATATATGGTATAAGTTTAAACATTTATATTTAATAAGAAAATAATTTAAAAGTAAATTTATAGTGATATATAAAAATATGGATGTTAAATCGATTAAAGAATATAAACAGTTACTTTTAGGAAATAGTAATACATTTGTTTTATACTATAAAAATGATTCTGAAGAAATAATTAATAAATATAATAAATTAAGTGAAAACTATAAAAATTATAGATTTTTAAAGGTAAATTTAAATGAAATAGAAGTACCAGATCTAAAAGTATCTCCTACAATTAAATATTTTGTGAATAGTGAAGAAATTGATAATTATTCTGGAAAATCATTAGATAAATTATATTTATTTGTAAGCAAATTTTTTATTCAAACTGTTGATGATCATGAAAAATTCCTTTATTATTTAGAAAATTATAATGGTTTAATTGTAGTTGATTTTACAGCAACTTGGTGTGGTCCATGTAAAAATATTACACCATATTTTCATGAACTTAATGAAAAATATAAAAATGTTTTATTTTTAAAAGTGGATGTAGATGAGAATGAAGAAACTACACAAGAATGTGATATTAATTCGATGCCTACATTTCAATTTTATAAGAGTCAAAATAAAGTAGGACAATTTTCGGGTGCAGATAAAAATAAATTATTAAACTTGATCCAAACCAATAACTAAATTGACCCATTCGTAATTTGGATACAGTATCAAATAAAAAGGTGTTTGATTATTTTTTAAAAAATTATATTTCTTTTCAAATGATGTAAATGATAATTTTGAATTATCACTTACTTTATTTTTTATTTTTAAATATAGATATAAAACGTTATAATTTTCATATGATTGATTTAAGGTAATAATATTATTAATAATATAATTAACAATATTATTCACATTATTAAGATTTTGATTGTTAAGATAATAATTACTATTTTCAAGTTTATCTAAAATTGTATCTATAGTAGATTCAAAATCATAAAAATTCATTTTAGAACCTGTTACTTTTAATTTTGTTTGTCTTAGATCAATTTTATTTTTTATTTTATAAAAGGATAATTTATAATTTTTATAAAAGTTATAAGTTATTTCAGTTTTGACTTTTTCCCTAAATGATTCAAACATATTATAAATATTTAAAAAAATAAATCTTAAATATTAAAAAATAAAATCAATTTTTTTATACTTTAGAATTAATAATTTTAATTTCTGATTCTAATATATTATTATTATCAATTACTAAATAGTTAATATTTTTTTTAATATAATATTCAAAATGGGAATCTATATATCCAGAATATTTAGTTATAAAATTATTATTTACTTTACGAGACCTATTTTGATTTCTTTCGAGAGCTTTTTCTAAAGAACTTTTTACATATATTAAAAATGTATGATATTTTTTTTTTTCACAATTTTTTAAAATAAAGTTATAAGTTGATTTATTAGATCCAGTTCCATCATATATAAATGATTTTGTATCACTAGATTTAAAAATATCTGATAATTTTTTATTAATAATTTTACATTTTATGGACAATTCTTGAAAACAATTATATTTTTTATTAATAATTATATTATCTGGATTTAGATTAATATATTGATATTCATTATCAAGTATTATATTAATATGATTAATAATTTTAGGTGAGAGATAACTTTTTCCAGATCCCGGAAGTCCCATTAAAATGATTGCACATGATTTATATTTATGTTTTTTATTAATAATTAGTTCAGAATTAGAATGTAATCTTTTTCTATTCATTATTAAAAAATAAATTAAAAATAGATTATTATAGAAATCAATTTTTAATCTATTTCCATAGGAGCCACGTCTGGATATAATCGACTTGCAACTACTTTTTCATGATGAGTACAATATTCTTGTTCTAAATTACACATTTTTTTACAAGTTTTTACGCTTTTATTTAAAGGAACAAAGTTACATCTATGTTTTCTTAATTTCTGTTCTTTATTTTGTAAAATTTTATCTTGAAATATAATTTTAATTTCTAAAAATTGGTTATATAAACCAAAATGTATGAGTCTAGATGTAATAGTATCTTGTCTAAAAAGATTTATTTGATAATCAATCAAATAATTATTACCCATATTTAAATTACAATCTTTACAAATTGGAATTAAATTTGCGATATGAATTGGGGCACCCCATGAATCAGGAATAATATGACCACAATGAAAATTAGGAAATGATATATTATTTATATTACAAACTGGACATATCATATCATATTTTCTTTCTGAATGAAGTTCCCACACTTTATATCTTATAGAATTTGGTATTTTACCCATTTTTAAATCTAAAAAAAAAATATTTGAAATATTAAATAAATAAATCAAATTTTTTTTTTAATTTGTGATTTTAGACTTAAATTTTTTTATTATTTTAATATTTTTAATATATTTTTTATAAAAAAAAATTGATTAACTTAATATTATTGTAAATAAATAGTTAAAAAATATAAAATAAAATGGTTAGTCGAAACGATTCATATACATTAGTAACCCAACCACCGGAATTTGATTTTTTTCCAGGCGTTTGGACATACAATTTACAAAATGATACTATAGAAATTAAACCAAATTTAGAAGATAATAAAAGTAAATGGTATTTTACGGATAAAATAGTTATAGGTACAACTATAATAAATAACGATGATTTATTTATATTAAGTTATCTTCGTGATCCTATTAAAACTAATTATAAAATTTGGAATTATGATACTTTTTATAATAATCAAAGATTAAACGGTATTGTAGGAAAAATTTATGATTGTACGCCAGAAAATCCAATTGTAAAAAACATACAAGGTATTGAATATAATTTTATTTTAAAAGATGATAAAATATATGTTGAATATTAAAAAAATTTGATTTATTTTTATTTTATTTTCTTGATTTTAAATTAAAAAAAAAATGAAAACTTTCAGTTTAGTATTTAGATTATCTTTAATCTCAGTTGTTTCCGCCGGATGGTTTGAACAAGAAAAAACATCGTGTAATAATGAAGGTAAAGAATTATTTTCATTAATTATTAGTAAAGAGAGTGAAATGCCTTATACTATTCATAATGTATTTGAATGTAATCTTCAAAAAGTACTTGATAATATTTTTAATCAAAGAAAATATAAAAAAGGAAAATTTTCTCTTAAAACTAATAATGGTACCCCTGAATATATTAAAATTGCAAATTTACTAAGTATTGATTATTACTATTCTTATAAAATTAAAACTGAATCAACCGGAATTGGATTTTTCTCTGAAAGTTATATGAATAAACTTGGAACAGTTGTTCATATTATGAAGCCAAATACGGCGGGTATGTTAAATCAAAAAGAATATAAGAAAGGGTCAAAAGTACCTGGATTTAAATCGTTTTTGTATAAAAATTAATTTTATATAAAATAAAAATTTAAAAAAAGAATTGATTTTTTTATTTATTTTAATTTAGAGTTTAAACGTAATATATTACTAATGCATAAAGATAAAGAAGAACAAAAATTTAAACCTTATAATGGTAATAATGTATTAATTACTCCAAATGATATATTAAATATATTAGAAAAATGTGAAGTTATTGATTTGAAAATTGATAGTTTAAAAAATTTTCAAATGGCTTTTGTTCATAAATCATATTGTAAAAAAAAATTTGAAGGTAATGAACATTTATTAGAAGATAAACCTTATAATTATGTTGATTTACAAGAAGAACATAATGAAAGAATCGAATTTTTAGGGGATTCTATTGTAAATGCAGTAACTAATACTTATTTATACCGTAGATATAAAAAACAAGATGAAGGTTTTATGACTAAATTAAAAACAAAATTAATTAGTGGAGAATTTTTAGCTTTATTTGCTAAATTTTTAGGATTAAAAAAATTTATATTATTATCAAGACATGTTGAAAATACTAATGGTAGAAATAATGATAGAATATTGGAAGATGTATTTGAATCATTTATTGGTGCTTTATATTTAGACCATGGTTTCAATGCATGCAGACAATTTATATATTATATATTAAATACACAAGTTGATTGGGCTGATATTATTCAATATGAAAATAATTTTAAAGATATTTTAATGAAGTATTTTCAAAAACAAAAATGGCCATATCCGGTATATAAAGAAATTAATATTACAGGACCACCAAATAATAGAATATTTACAATAGGAATATACGATCAAGATAATAATTTAATAGGAACCGGAACCGGACATACTAAGAAAAAATGTGAGCAGATTGCCGCTCATCAAGCCTTAATTAAATTAAATATTGTAAATTATTAAATTTATAATAAATTGATTTATAGATATAATTCATTTAATTAATTAATTATAATGGAACAAGAAGTAATGACAGAAAATTCAGATATAAAAAATAATACCGATTTAGATGAAGATTTAGATCAACTAGTTAATAGTTTTGATGATATGGATTTAAGTGAAAATCTTTTAAGAGGTATATATTCTATAGGTTTTGAAGAACCATCAGCAATTCAGCAAAGGGCTATTGTCCCAATACATAAATCTCATAGAGATGTAATTGTACAAGCTCAATCAGGAACTGGAAAAACAGCAACTTTTTCAATAGGTATTTTACAAAAATTAGATTTAGATTTAAGAAAACCACAAAGTATCGTTTTATCACCTACAAGAGAACTTGCTGAACAGACATCTAACGTATGTAAAGATATTTCTATTTATTTAAAAAAACTTAAAATATCTTTATCAATTGGTGGAACTCCAGTGTCTGAGAATATATCTCAAATTAAAAATGGTAGTCAATTAGTAATAGGAACACCTGGTAGAGTATATGATATGTTAAAAAGGAATGTAATTGAACCAAAATTTATTAAAAGTTTAATAATTGATGAAGCAGATGAAATGTTATCTTCAGGATTTTTAGAACAAATACATGATATTTTAGTATCTATTCCGAAAGAAGCCCAAATTATTTTAGTTTCGGCCACAATGCCTGTTGAAGTATTGAATATTACGAGTAAATTTATGAATGAACCACGTAAAATTTTAGTAAAACAAGAAGAATTAACCCTTGACGGTATTCGTCAATATTACATTGATGTACAACAAGAACAATGGAAAATTGATGTAATTATGGATATTTACAAAGCAGTTGCTATTTCACAATGTGTAATTTTTTGTAATTCAAAAAAAAAAGTTGAATGGGTTACTGATCAAATGACAGAGAAAAAATTTCCGGTTGAATCTATTCATGGTGATATGTCTTCAAAAGAAAGGAGTGATATTATGGGTAGGTTTAGAAGTGGTTCCGCACGTCTTTTAATAACTACAGATTTACTGGCTAGAGGTATTGATGTGCAACAAGTATCTCTAGTTATTAATTATGATATTCCAAACAATCGAGAAAATTATATTCATCGTATTGGAAGAAGTGGTAGATATGGACGAAAAGGTGTAGCCATTAACTTTAGAATTGATAGTGATGCACATTTACTTGATGAAATTAAAAAATTTTATAGTACCGATATTAATGAAATGCCTAGTGATATTGGGGCTGTTATTTCAATGAGTAATTAAACTTCAGTATTTTGAGATCTATCATTTTGAATATTATCAATATCAATATTAATATTATTATCTTCATTTCTAATTGGACTTGTTATTATATCTGGTGTTTTATTTTCATCATCAGTTTTTAATTCTTTTAATTCTTTATCTAATTGAGACATTTTAAGTTCTTCAATTTTTTGACAGAAATCATAATAAGATAATTCATGTGTTTTATTTTTATATTTTCCACATAAATTAATATATCTCCAACCTTCAGTAATAAGTCTTTCTTTCATATGACAATAAAGAATATAATTACTATTAACACTAAATAATTGTAAGAATCCGTTTGAAATTGTAATTACAATTGATAACATCCAAGCAAACCAATAAATATTATTTTCATCATAACTATCGTTATTTTGTATTGATAATAAAGCTGGTAAAATTATACTTCCTACTGTAATTATTAAATTTAAAGTATAATATAAAAAACCAGTCTGTTTTACTTTACAACTATAAAGATTTACCTCAGAAACATATCTTCTAATTAAATTTTTTTTTTTATTTCTATCTCTTAATTTTAAATTATTAATACTTTTTATAATTTCTTTTTCATTTTTACTTTTACAACAACAACAACACATAATATAAAATATTTAAAATTATTTATTTAAATATTTTATTTTTAAAATCTTAATATATTATAAATGGGTTATAATATTATTACACTAGAAGAAGCTTTAAATTATCCTGAACAAATACCAGAAGCAGCTAATTTTAAGATTGAACTTAATTTTATTGAATCTTTAAATGGAAGTATGGTTTATTATAAAGCTTCTGATACCGGGTTTCATAATGATCATAATCGGGCTTATACTTTAAATAAAGGTAAAGTAAAAATTATAAATGGAAAAGCTTTACTAACTTTATATCCAATTGGTATTTACAAACAACCTTGGAATAATTATAATTATTCTAGAAAACATATACATTATAGAATAATTTATCCAAACAAAACTTTATCTGAAGTTTTTACTATTTATGTAAATTAAAATTAAAAATTAAAATCTAAATAAGAAAAGTTCATTTTTTCTAAATTTTCACGAATAATACATTTTTCTTCTTTAACTCTACATAAATCTTTAGTATTATATTTAATTGTTTTATCTTGATATTTAGATGATAAAATTGTATTAGTACATCTATTACTATCTAATTTTTGACATTCTTGAATAATTTGTTGATTAGTATATCCCAATATTCTATTTTCAAATTTAGTTTCTGCTTTTGATAGTTTAAATATATGAAAATTATTTTGAAATTTAACAATAGAGTATATACCACTAGTAAATTGTAATCTAATATCTTGATCACTAATTTGAAAATCAAAAAGTTTAAAATTATATCCTTTTAATAAATATTCTATTTTATTATTATTATTAAAAATAAAATTTAATGAATTATCAGAAATTATAATATCTTTAACATTATAATTAGAAATAATTTCACTTATTTGTTTTAAATCTGGATATTTTTCAAGATCTTCATGTTTTTTAGTTACTCTAACCGGATTATAACTGTAATTTATATCAAAAATATAGTCGTTAATAAATACTTGAATTGTATTACTAAAATTAGGATGAATAATTACTTTTTTAATATTATTTAAATCAGGATGACTAACTTTTACATCATTATCATCAGACATTTTAATTAAAATTGTATCACTATCAATTTTATTAAAACTTGAAAATGTTTTATCTTTATTTTCTATAATTGCAGAAAGGAACTTAACTGGAAGCATAATAATTTATAATGATATATTTTTTTGTAATTTATTAGAAAAATATATCATTATAAATAAATAATATATTTTATTTTATCAACAAAATGCATAAATTATTAATGTAGAATTAATTAAAAAATAACAATCTAGAATTATAAGTAATATTGAAAAAAAAATAAAATAAAAAATTTTAAATCCTATAGACTATAATTGTTTATCACAAAAATTAAATCATATTGAATCTTTATATTAGAATAAGTTAGCCAAGGGAAAGGTAATTCGAATATAAGAAAAAAATAAGTAATGAACCAGTAATCATGTGTAATTTAATAATTAAATCTCCAAATTTAAAATGTTTCTTAAAATAGTTACCATATTATAATTCATAAATATTAATTTTTTATAATTTTAAATAAAAAAAATTAATATTAATATTTTTATTTATATTTAATAATTAATATTTAATTTTATCCATGTATTGTTCAAGTAATTCTAAATCTTCCATCCACAAATCTTGAGATTTCTTTTTTTTGAGAGTATTTAATTCTTTTTTTACTCTTTCTTGTTGTTTTAATAGTTCATCCACTTTCTCTTTTGTAAGATTGTAAATTAATAATTTCAGAAGGTAATCATAACTTTTACCATTAGTTTCAGTTTGAACTTTAGGTAATTTCATTTTTTCTAAATCTTTTTCAATATCAGATTTCTTTCTGTTACTAATAGTCAATTTCTTATTGATAATTGCCATAATAAATTTTGCTTTGGCATCCAAAATCATTAAGTCATGTGTTAGTTTGTCAATCATATATTTACGTCTTTTATCATATCCAATAAGACGTGCTTCAAAATATACATCTAACACAGCTTCAGGATTTTTAAATTTCTTAATATTATTTTCAGCATCAAAGAGATACATATTTGAAATTGAAATGGTATCATTTAGTTTAAGAACTTTTTCTAAATCTGTTATACCATCACTATCCACAGCTCCTAACCATTTTTCAATATAACTTTTATCTATTTTAATCTTAAAGTCTACTGTAGTATCAGTAAAATGTTTTTCAAATGATTGTACAAATTTTGATTTAGTTGTTTTTCCTTTCTCAACTGAACTATTTTCTAAAAATTCTTGATATTTATATGTCCATTTACCAATAGGTAATTCAGTAATAGTAATAATATTCTTATTTACTGAAAATAATCCTCTACACCAAAATGAAGTAGAATCTTTTTTGTCAATTACACCTTTAAAATTACGATACCATGGTATCATCTTTTTATAACTTTCTCCATTAATTTTCTTTTTAATATTAAGAATTATATCTTTAGGATTATAATTAGGTACTCTGGTAGAGTAACCTGTACCAATTCCTAAACTACCATTTACTAATGACATACAGATAATTGGTAAATAATTAACAGGTTCAATTTTTCTAGTATCATCCATTTCATAATCAAGAATATAATTATCTACTGCTTTAAAAATTAGTAGTGTTATATCTTCTTGCATAGTAAAAATATACCTTGGACTTGCTGAATCTGAACCACCTGATAATCTAGTTCCAAACTGACCATTAGGTTGTAATAAGTTTATATTATTACTTCCTACAAAATCTTGAGCCATATTAACTACTGTATCTTGCATACTTTTTTCACCATGATGATAAGCTGATACATCAGCAATATAAGCGGCAACCTGTGCCACTTTAATTTCTTTAGAAAGATTTCTTTTTAAAATTCCATATAAAGCTTTTCTTTGTGAAGGTTTTAAACCATCGAGAGCTTTAGGAAGTGACCTTAAATTATCATAATTTGAAAAATGAATTAATTCTTGATCTACAAAAGTTGGTAGATCAATTGCTTTTTTTGTTCTATCAATATATAAATTTTTATCATAGTCTCCTAACCAACTTTTTCTTTTATCAGCTTCTTTTTTATTAAAAGCTAAATTAATTGATTTACTTCCAGCCTCATCATTTTTATAAATAATTTGTTGAAGATTTTTTTCAAAGTCTTTAAAATATTCTTTGGCTTCTTTAGCAGAAGATGTACCTAAACCTTTATAATATTTAATATACCATCCTTTAGTAGAATTTGATTTATACCATTCTTTAAATTCAGATTCATTATAAAATATTTTTATATCATCTTTTTTTGAAGCTTTAATCAAAGGTGTATTAAAAACTGTAATAAATCCTGGTATTTTTAAGAGTGAAGGCCAATAATAATGAAATAAGTTTAATAACAATCCTTTTATATGAGACCCATCTACATCTTGATCAGTAAGGATTACTATACCCCCGTATCTTAAATCACTTAAATTTTCTGTTGTATATTCTTTACCATGTTGTAATCCCATAATTTGTTTAATATTATTTAATTCTTCATTATTAGTAACTTGTTTTTTATCAGCATCTCTAACGTTTAAAGGTTTCCCTTTTAATGGAAATACACCATAAAAATCTCTACCAATTACACTTAAACCCGAAACAGCAAATGTTTTAGCTGAATCACCCTCAGTTAAAAGTAATCTACATCGTGCGGAATCTTTTTTTCCAGCTTTATTGGCATCATCTAATTTTTTTATTCCTTTAAGAACACCTTTTTTTTTACCTTCAGTTTTTTTTAATTCTTTATTGGCTTTACTTTCAACTATTGCTAAAATATCATCTACAATGTCAGTTTCTGATAATTTTTTAATAAAACCTTTAGAAACTTCACAAGTACTTCCAAAATCTTTAACAGGGGTTGTTAAAGTTTCTTTAGTTTGACTATTAAAATCAGGATTTTCAATAGTTGATTTTACAAATAACCATAAATTTTCCTTAACAAAAGATTCCTTTATAGAAATATTTTTGTTTTTTTTTTTTATTAATTCAATTAATCCTTTAGTAATTTGTCCTAAAATATAATCAACATGTTTTCCTCCATTTGAAGTATAAATACCATTTACAAATGAAATTTGTTGAAATTGATCATTTAATGAAGGCGAAGCCATAATTTCCCAACGATCATTACACTTTTCATAAACTCTTGGATTTTCTTCTTTAGAACCTAAGAACATTTCACCGTATTTATCAAAAGTTTTAAATTCTAATTTTTCTCCATTAAAGAATATATTAACATCTTTAGGAGTTGTAGCAGAAATATCATAAGCTCTTCTTTTCATTAAACGATAAATATCTTCATTTAGTGATTTTGTTTGAAATTTCTCTAAATCTGGTATAAATGTAATTTTTGTATATGGTTTTCCTTTATTTTTTGTAATTTTTGGTTTTAATTTGGTACTTAAATTATCTTTAAAAGTTTGAATATATTTTAAACCTCTTTCATCGTCAATTGTTTCTATAGTAAATTCTTTAGAATGTATAGCGGTTAACTTTGCACCTAATCCGTGTTTTCCACCAATAACTTTTTTATCATTTTCATCATATGAAGTACCTGTTTTGAGAACACCAAAAATTAATTCAGGTACATAAAGTTTTTCTTCTTTATGAATTTCCACCGGAATACCTTTTCCATTATTACATATAGAAATTTCATTATTTTCAATATCAATATCAATAGTAATTTTATTTAAATTAGGATCTCTCATTTTATGATCAGCTGCATTAACTAAAATTTCATCAAAAATTTTATATAAACCAGGTGAATAATTTATAGTTTTTCTTTCAATTTTACCATTTTTTTCATTAATAATCCAATCTTCAATTTTTAATTTACTAATTTGACCAATATACATGCCAGGATTTTTAAGAACATGTTCTATATCCCCTAATTTCTTATATATTTCTTCAATTGTTTTTTTTTTGGGTGGCATTTTATATATATATATATGAAATAAAATCTTTAAACTTAAAATAAAATAAAATCAATTTTTCTTATAAAATAAAATTAATTAATTTTTCTTATAAAATAAATTAATTTTTAATTATTATAGATTTTTTTTCTTTTATTAATATATAAAAAGATGTCAAACGTCACTAATACCTTTAATCAGGCTGTTAATCAACAATTATCTTTCCTCAATAATCCTTATGCAGCAACAGCAGTTAGTATTTTCCTTGTTTTATATGGAGGTATGGCCGCACCGAATCTTCCTAAACAAATTGCAAAATTATTTGACCACGCATGGTTCAGATTATTTATTCTTTTCTTAATCGGTTACACCGGAAATAGAAACCCAATGATTGCTTTACTTGTAGCCGTTGGTCTTGTTGTATCAATGAATACTTTATCAAAATACCAAGTTGAAGAAAAATTTAACAACGTAAGAAGACTCAGATACTAAATTATTCAATATAATGTAAATAATATCTTACATTATATTAATAATGAATAAAGAAAAAAAAATTAATTTAATAAATGAAAGAATAATAGAATTAAAAAAAATATATTTTTATTCGAAAAAGATGTCTGGTGGAAAAAGAAGTAGAGAAATAGAAAAAGAAGGTTATTCATATTTTAAACCAAAATTAGATAATATTAAAAAAGATTTTGAATATGATATAAAAAGTGAAATAGGAAATTTAATAACTAAAAAAGAAATATTAAATCATTTTAATAATAAAAAAGATTTTAAAGAATATTATGAAGGTTATACTTTAAAAAGTGTATTAGAACCAGCACTTATTAGCCAGAATAAAGAACCAACATCTATGGTTGTAGACGATGATTTTAATTTATTAAATCAAGAAAATAAATGTAATGAATGTATTGATTTATTTGGAAAAAATATGAAAGAATTAATTATTAATTTTAATAAAAATTCTGTATCAATTCATGAAAAAATTACTGAATATTACAATATATTATTAAAAGCTTATACATTTGATTATATGACTGATCCAACTGTAACAAATCAACATAAAATTCAAAAAATAACAGAGTGTTATAATAAAATTATTAATAATAAATGTAATGTAAAAAAAATATCTTATTTTAATACTTTTACAATTGATATAAAAAATAATTTAGAATTAATTAATAATATATTTAATTAAAATGAAATTTATTAACCAAAAAAAAAATTTTATTAATATTTTAAATAATCAAGAAAAAATTATAAAGATAAAAACACCAAAATTAAAATGTCCTTTTGGAATAGAATTTGAATATAATAAATATTTAGTAAAATTAGAATTAACAAATTTAAATAATAATTTAGAAGTAAAAGAATTTTATGAAAATATTCTTGAATATATTAAAGAAATTCAAGAATATATGAAAAATACCGAATTAATATTTTCTGATTTTATTAGATATTCTAATAAATATGATCCTCTAATAAAATTTTATTTACCACTTAGATATGATAAATTTGAAGTTGATTTTTATAAAAATGGAAGTCTCACAACTTTTAAAGATATTAAGAAAAATGACTTTTTACAATTAGAATTAGAATTAATATCTATATGGAAATTAAAAAATAAATATGGTTTAAATTTTAAAGTAAAAAAAATTTTTATTTATTAAATGCGGTTTATTTATTAATAAAAATTATTAAATAAAATTAAAATGATTAAAAGTTATTACACTTTTGACACTCACGAAATAGAACAGTGCTCAACTAAAAAAAATTTAAATGGGACCTCCTTTATTCCTTATAAAAATTCTAATTATAATGGAGTATTTTTTCAAACTCCATTATCAAAAATAATTAATATTGAAACGAATGATAAAAAAAGATTTTTTACAATATTACCAGTAAATGACTTGGAAAAATTTTTTAATTTTAATGTAGAAATTGATAATTATACAAAAAATAGTATTAAGGATTTATCAATAACTTTAAAAAATGAAAATTATATTTCACCTAGGAAATTATCAGATGATATTCAAAATCCTTTAATATTTAAATATAAAGCAAATTTAAATTCTGAAGAAAAAATAGATTGTTGTATTTATGATCAAGATAAAAATATATTAGAAGATAATTTAAAAATAGGTGATAAAGTTTATTTTATATTAAAACTTTCAGGAACTTTATATAATAATCATAAAATTGTTCCTTGCTGGACAATAGAACAAGTTAAATTAATTAATGAAGATTTAAATAATAAAGAAATTATTTTTAACGAATGTATGATAATGGATGATAATGAAACAAATATAGAAGTTAATGATTTTTAAAAACATTTAATTTATTTATTAATTGTTTTTTTTATGATAAATTTTTATCTTAACTAAAAATATATAAAATAATGGATGACTCTTTATTAAAAATAGGCATAATTGTAATTTTAATTTATATTATTTGTTATTTAAATGACAACAATCAAACATCTCAAAGTGTCGAACAACAAATAGTTCAAAAACAAGAACAAAGTCAACAACAAAGACAACAACAACAAAGACAGCAACAACAAAGACAGCAACAACAAAGACAGCAACAAGTTGTTGAAAATTTTGCTGGTAACTTAACACCACCACCACAAAGACAACCACAAAAACAACCACAAGTTCAACAACCACAAGTTCAACAACCACAAGTTCAACAACCACAAGTTCAACAACCAGTTATTAGAGCTCATGTTCAATCCGGAAATAGTAATGCTACAGTACAACAGCAACAACAACAACAACAAAAAGAAAATGGCTTAATTGGTAAAAGTAGAGAAACTTCAGGTAATGCAGGACCACAAGGTATTGAAAGTGGTCCTCAACAACAACAAGCTTCATTTCAATCATCTGAAAAACAAAAAGTAGATGCTTCTGGTAATGTGATTAATACTTGTGGTAACGATATTTTAACTTCAGCTGAATTACTTCCAAGTGATGTAAAAACAACTTGGTCTGAAGTTACACCGGTTAATCCAGGTGGTTTAGAAAGTAAAAATTTCTTAGATTCTGGATTTCATATTGGTATTAACACTGTTGGACAAAGTATGAGAAATGCCAACAGACAATTAAGATCTGACCCGGCTATTCCTAAAGTAGAAGTAAGTATTTGGAATAGAAGTACTATAGACGCTGATGATAATAGAAGACCATTAGAAATCGGCGGTGCTTGTGAAAATTAAAACAAAAAAATAAATAATATTTTATATACTTAAAAATTATTTACTTTTTAAAATTATAAAAATGAATTTTGCTAATATGGTAAAAAAAGAAAATAAAGTAAAAATAATTGAAAATAAATATGAGCAATCTAAAGAAATTATAGAAATAGAAGAACATAAAGAACCAATAGAATCTAAATGGACTAGTTATTATTCTTTTAATATTATAGATTTATTTTCAGATATTAGATACGATTTTAATATATTATTTAGAAAATGTAATATTAATAATTTTTTTGATTTAGTTATTAATAACTCAACAATTTATGATCCACATGAAAAACATGATGAAAGTGATAGTGAAGAAGAAGATATTGATTATTATAGTGATTAATATAACACTAGAAAAATATCTAATATTATATTATATGGAATATAAAATAGATAAATTAGATAATGGTTTGAATGTTATATATATACCGCTTAAAGAATCAAATATTGTTTGTTCATTATTACTTGTTAATACAGGTTCAATCAATGAAAATAATAAAAATCATGGAATATCACATTTTTTAGAACATATGTGTTTTAAAGGAACTAAAAAATTTAGACAATCTGATAATTTAAATAAAGAATTAGATATATTAGGTAGTTCTTATAATGCGTTTACAAGTCATGAATATACAGGATATCATATCACTTGTGCAAATAGTTGTCTATCTAAAATAACAGAAATAATGTCAGAAATGTATTATAATCCTTTATTTAAAAAAAGTGATATTAATAAAGAACGTGGAGTAATTATTGAAGAAATAAATATGTATCAAGATAATCCTACTAGAAAAATTTTAGATTATATGATGGTTTTATTATATAAAGATTATAAATTACCAGGATTAATTGATATTGCTGGTCCGAAAAAAAATATAAAAAATATGCAACAAGAACAATTTATTAAATATCATAAAAAATATTATTATCCTGCCAATACGGTATTAGTTATTGCAGGAAATTTTGAAAAAAAAGAACTTAATAAAATGTTAAATAATAATTTTAATGTAAAATCTACACAAAAAGATGGTATAATTAATAATCTAAGGATTAAAAATATTAATCCTGATAAAAAACCAAATGCTTTAATTGTAAATATGAAAACAGAACAATCTTATTTATTAATTGGAGCTCGTGCATTTGGCGTAAATGAATACAAGAAAATGTTTACTTTAGAAATAATATGTGCATTACTGGCAAAAGGTTTTAGTTCTCGTTTATATAAAAAAATAAGAGAAGAGAATGGATTAACATATTTTATTAAAAGCAATGTTGATTTATATTCTACTTTTGGTCATATACAGTTTTTAATGAATGTTAATTATAAAAAAGTTGAACTGGCTATAAAATTAACATGTCAGGAATTTAAAAAATTAACAAAAAAAAAAGTTTCTAAATCAGAATTACAAATTGCAAAAAATCAATATTTAGGAAATTTATCTATTAATTTACAAACAGCACATGATTATGCACTTTATTATGGAATGAGTTATATCTTAACTAAAAAAATTGAAACTATTGTAAATATTAGAAAAATTATTAATGCTATTACAGTTGATGATATTTTTAAAGTTTCCAAAGAAATATTTACTAATGAAAAATTAAATATGGTTTTATTTGGTCCTTTTGATGATAATCAACAAAAAAAAATAGTAAAATCTTTAAAAATTTAATTTATTTAATTATCTTAAAATAAATTATTTAATTATCTTAAAATAATATATAGATGTAAAAAAAAAATCTAATTGTTATAATTAGTATTTCTATAATGATATATTATTTATTAAAGGATGATAAAAATAATATATTACCAACTCCAAATACAACTATGAAACCAATTAATTTAGGTTCAGACCCAACCATGAAACCAACACCACATACAACACAGAGACTAACACCACATACAACACCGAACACAACACCACATACACCACATACAACACATGAGCAACAAAATAAAGCTGAATCGTGTAAAGATAATGATGATAATTGGAGACATAATTGTACCAGACAAATACCTTATCCAACCACAAGCAATAATAAAAAAGCTAAAAATAAAATATCTCCAGGACCATTCATTGCTCACTTTGATCAATCAAGTGATGTCAGTAAAAATATAGAAGATTTATCACTATTAAAATCAATATTAATAAATAATGCCTACAAAAATGGCAAAAAACATTTAGTAATTTTTATAGGAATTGATGGTAATAAATACAAAATGATTAAAGCTGTAGTAACTACTTCAGGAGGTAATACTGATAGTTATACATATACAATTGATGATGATTGTGATTATGTAGCATTTAAATATGTAGATAAAAGAAATGTAAATTTAACGGATGTAAATTCTGTTTATGAAATTTGGAAAAATACTAAAGAAGAATGTGTTTATAAATATAAAGTAAAAGATATTTCGTATTCTCTTAATGATAATTCATATTTAGTAAATAATTTTTGTAATATATCGAATAATAAACCATCATACTGTATATCTACTCCAACAACAACTCCAATTCCTATGGCTCAAGTTACTGTAGGTGAATATATAGGTGAATTTGTTAGTGGTTATTCTCATGAAGGTAAAAATGATCCATTAAAATCAATAATAGTTAACGAGCATAATAAAGATCCATATATAATTTTTGTAGGATATGGAACTGATCCCACCTCTTCTAAACTTAATATTAAAATGATTCAAGCAATTGTAACCGCAGCTGAGAATAATAAATTTATAATTAATGATTTGAAGTATCAAAAACGCAAGTTATTAACAGTTGAAAAATATTTAACTGATGCAGATTCAGTTTATAAAGCTTGGGAAGACTCTACAAATTCTAGTGCGAACTGGAAAATAGATAATATAAAAAAAAGAAACATTTAGTTCTAGCTATTCTAAAAATGAGTTTGATCACATAAAATCTAAACGAGCAGAAGAAAATAAATATGCTCCAACTCCAACTCCAATAAAAGATAATATCGGATTTACAATTGGTCACTTTGGTGATCTTCTTGGTTATTTAGATCAAAGTAAAAAATACGAGCATGATAAAATTGGTGGTGCTGGAATAGTAAATTTATTATCAATAAAAAATGATAGTGATAACAATGATTATATTTTTGTTGGTTTTGATGACACTTATATAAAAATGATTAGAGCAACTGTAAATAATGATAAAGTTGAAGAATATAAAGAAAATAAAGCTTTCCCTAAAACCGTTTTTTTTAATTATTGTACTGATACTTATGATAAAAATAAAAAATGTCCTATGTTAATTTGTGAATACGTATCGAGAAAATGGAAAGATCGAAGATGGAATGATGAGAAATGCGTGAATACAATAACACCAGATTTATTACTACATTTTTGGAATAATATAGAAGCTAGATCAAAAGATAATAATTATACAATAAGAAATATATCTAAACATGATATTCGGGTAGAAAATACAAATTATAACATTGTAAAAGTAAGTGAATCGTCCAGATATTACCAATGGGAATATTTAAACACTATAGAATTATAAATATAATTTTTTAAATATAGATTATAATCTATATTTAAAAAAATAATGTAAGATTTTATTCTTTTTGTTTATAAAATAGAATATACACACTTTCATCAACTAATTCTTCGATATCAGTTACAATTGAAACATTTGAATCATTAAAATTATACCATATACCATTATTTTTACAATGTGCTGTATAATGACCTCCACCTGTACAACCATAATGATTTACTACTGAATATAATGAATATTTAGTTTTTTTCTCTCTAGAATCTAATACATAATCAGATATATCTAAATCATCAATTGGAAAATCAATCTGTTTATTAATTTTCATTTCATCATTATCAAATCTTTTTAAAATTAAAATTAAAACTTTAGGGACTCGAAAGATGAATAATTTTTTAAGAGCATTTGATTTTCCTTTAAAATCAGAGCCATTTTTTTCAAAAGAATACTCCGCTGCTTCAATTGAGTCTACCTCTGAATATAAATCAAAACAGTCATATATATCATTGGTTTTTTCTGTAATAGGTAATGATATATGATTAAATTCTTCAAATTTATGAGAAATATGTTCATGATTAGGAAAAATTAACATTGATGCAGCTTGTCCATAAAAAATTTCAGCAATTTTTGAATATTTATCTTTATAATCTTGTTTAAATTGTTTATAACTATCAAATACAAGTTGATCAGATTTAGATTTAACCTCCCCAATTATTTCAAAATCATGAGAATAACAAATCTCCTCGTGAAGACATTCTAATAATTCAATTAAAAATTCACCAGCATCATGTTGTACACATCCTTTAAATTGGGGAAGTATTCTATTAACCGATGATTTAAATGATGAAATATCTAAAGTCTTTCTTTCACTATCTTTCCATATATTTACTAAAATATTGTAAAAATTAATAACAATTTCTTTTTTTGAAGAACTTTCATCAATTTTATTTAAAAAATCTTTAGATATAAAATATCTAGTATTTACAACAGTATGAGATAAACACTGTAAAATAGAATTCATGTAACATGTGTTACCTAAATTTTTTAATCCTTTAACACCTCTTGACATATTTATTATAAATATATTAAAATATAAAAAAAAATAATTAAAATCAATTTATTTTTTTCTTTAATATTATTATAGATGAATTATAAATTAATTTTCTTATTTTTATTAATAATATACTTATTTTACAAATATATTTATCAAAAAGGACATATAATTTATACCATACATTGGTATTTAAATAAATATGAAAAATTAATTAATAAATTGAGAAAAGCCGTAAATTTAATAGAATTTCAAGAAATTTCAGAAAAAATTTTTATATTAAAAAAAAAAATGAAAAAATATTCTAAAAAAGAATTAACAGATGCTGTTTTAATTAGAAAAAACTTATCTGAAAAATTACAAACAAGCTTTTATAATAATAAAATAAGCTTGATGAAATATTAATATTAATAATATATATATAGAATATTTAAAAAATGGTATTTGTAATTTTAAATTTATTGATAAAACAAAATATTATTTAATTATGTGTATTTAATATACAATCGAGTTATAAAAATTTTGATTTATATATTAATTGTACTAAGTAATTGAAATCAATCTTTAATAAATATATTCATTTTTATATAAAAAAATAAAAAAAAATTGTTATATAAAAATGAATATACTTAATACTACTAAATATTAAATACAATTAGTTATTGTTTTAATATTTTATATTGGTGTAAAGAATTCTTTAATACTTCTTAAACCAGCTTGTTTATTTCTTTCTTCTTTAATAATATCACTAATTAAATCTTTTGGATTATCCATTGCAAGTTCAAAAATTTGTAATACTGGAATCATAATTTGATTTGTTAAATAATGTAGATAATCAATCTTTAATTTATTTTTAACTATAAATTCTGGTGTTTCAATGCGTTCTCCTTGTAGTTTGGCTTTTGTATTTACAATATAAGCATATCGAATTCTTTCATTACTTTGTGGTTTATTACCAGGATCTCTTTCAGAAATTCGATCTGCCAATACTTTATGTGCAATCTGGTCAGGATTTTTATAATATCCTTTTAATGTTTTACTAACAATGAAATATTCTAATTCAAATTTTTGTTCTAACATTAAATTTACAGATTTTACAAAAAATCGTGCCGCTTTATCAATATCTTGTTCATTTAAAATCAAATCTATTATTCCTCCATAAATATATTTTACAATTGGTGCATTATCTCTTCTTTTCAATACAATACCCATACATTTCATATGAAATTTATCTGGATCATCTTCATATAAGTTTCCTACATACCTTTTTTTAGTAATTAATACTAAAGGCCATAGAACTTTTTCATATTCCAAATTCTGTGGTGCTCCTAAACATTTAGAAATTCTTTTTCCGGCTTCATCCCCTAATTTAATAGAACCAGGTAAGGCATCTTTTCCCTTTAAAAGATTTCCTTTATCATCTCTAACAATAAATTTTATAAATATACTATCTGTATCTCCATATACAACTTCTGCTTCATAATGTTTTAAGACGTAATCTCTTGCAAATAATAATCTATCTCTTCCGGTAGCTGTAGTAGAAGCAGCTATTTTCTTATAACATATAGAACTGGTACTTGCACCACATTGACCATATAATGAATTGGCAGTAACTTTATAAGCCAGCTGCTGACCATCATAAATTTCTTTTTTAAATGGATCTGATTCTTTTTTCATTAATTTTTTAGTATCTTTTCTGGTTTTAAGTAGGAATTGTAAAATACGAGGTAAAATACCTTTTTTTCCATTGGGAAACTGTGCAAATCTACAAACTTCTACTCCAGATTTTTCTTTCTTTTTTTTTTTTTTTTTTTTTTTTTTTACCTTTTTAATTATTTTTTTA
>Ga0206127_1001793_pt1 | contig 22515 bp, 22 predicted proteins | sample Helgoland_Spring_6_FD_148646 | JGI IMG/M metagenome (GOLD analysis project Ga0206127, IMG submission 148646) | Pelagic subsurface seawater microbial communities from Kabeltonne, Helgoland, North Sea - Helgoland_Spring_Bloom_20160419_1 | ecosystem: Environmental > Aquatic > Marine > Epipelagic ...
ATATTACTGGGGTCGGTTGCACCACCCAAACCCATCCAAAGCCGCATTGCGACGCTATAGGTGCCCAACGCATAGCCCAGCGTCCAGACGACGATGATCGCCAAAATCACGACCGGAACAAAGGGAATGCCGACGATGGTCATGGCCGTGATCGGCACCATGCCGAACAGCACCGACAAGCCGACCACCCCCAGAAGAAAGATTTTGCCGGGGGACTCGGTCACGCTGCGGCGCATTTTCGACAGCCGTTTGGGCATAAAGCCCAATGCCAAGGCACCAAGCACCAGAAAGAACAGGATCGAGACCACGAAGGCAAAAATGACGGACATGAAGGTGGGGAAAGCGGGCATGTCTTTGCCCATGTCCTGCCATTCCTCCCAGACACGTCCGTTCAAGATCTTTTCATATGTCACGCGCTCAGCAGCGGCGACCCGATCGGGAATGGTGATCTTTTCCTTGGTGCTATAGGTCAGCGTGCCAGAGATCACTGCATCAGGTCCGAACGACAGCGTTTGCGCCAGAATTCGGGCATCGCCATTGATCGCAGCGTTCAAGATGACGTCGCTCCCTATCACGGATAACGCACCCTCCACCGGTCCCTCGATCGTAACCGTATTGCCCAAAAGCCGGGCATTCCCCTTGGTCAAAGAGCTGCTTTCGGTGCGCAAGGAAAACCCGGCCGCTGTCAGATCTTCGGCGATGGTACTGCGGATCACCACGGCACCGCCCAAGGCATAAAGATCCTCAAACACTTCTGTGCCTACCGAAACATCAAACCCCGCGATATGCAGGTCACCCTGCGAGGCCCCGTTCACATTGACCGCACGTGCCGCCATGAAGGTGTCGCCCACCGTATCCACCGCTTGGCTTAGCTGGGACCCGGCAAAGAATGTATCGTCACCGTTTCTGGTAGAAACCGTTTCCGCCAAACAGGCAGAAGAAAGGCCAAGTGCGGTAATCGCGGCCAATGCATTTGTGAAAGTGAACATGAAAAAGTTCCTTCAAAGGGTTCTAATTACCCCTTTGGATAATCGGAAACCCGAACAGCCGATTGACTGGGATCAATTCAACCTGTCGAAGCCCCGCTAAACTTTATTCAAGGATAGATTTTTCAGATAAAAAGGAGCGAACGCATGGGACTGAAGACAATATTGGTCTGTCTGACCACCCTGGAAAACACCGAAACACTGTTGAAGGTCGCTGTCCCTTTGGCGCGCAAACACAACGCCCATCTGATCGGATTGCACACGGTCGAAGCGTTGTTGGTGTACCCAGGCATCGCCATGCATATCCCCGAACCTGCATTTGCCGCCTTCAACGCAAGTCAGAAAAAAGAATCCGAAGCGATAAAAAAGGTCTTTACCAAATACACCGCGCCAGAGGATTTCGTGAGCGAGTTCCGGTTGGTCCGCGCTGAATCCGTGTCTGCCGGCGAACGGATGGTTGAATGTGCCCGTGCGGCTGATCTGGTGATCATGGCGCATGAAGACAAGGACCATGATCGATATGACCAGCGACATGTCCAGACCCAGGTGATCCGCGAAAGCGGCCGCCCCGTTGTGATTGTTCCGTTGAATTACGATGGCCCCGAGATCGGGAAAAACCTGCTGTTGGGCTGGAGCGACACCAGAGAAGCGGCCCGCGCCGCCCATGATTTGCTGGGGCTAGCGGAACCCGGTGCGCAGCTGACCGTGCTGCGCGTGGGCAAAGCCCCCAAAGACCCTTTGAAGGATGCAGACGCCATCGACATCGTCGAAATGTTCGCCCGTCATGGCCTGAAACCCACGCTGGAGCATCGCGAACCATCGGGCAGCAGCGTTGCCGATGTCCTGAGCAAGGCCGCTTTTGAAAGCGGTGCAGACCTTATTGTGACCGGTGCGTTTGGCCACTCCCGAACCTATGATTTTGTGATTGGGGCAACCACCTATGCGCTGCTGCGTGATCAAAAAGTGCCGATCATGTTCAGCAAGTAGCCGCGAGAGAACCTTTTGTCGGGCCACGTTGATACTTGGCCCGATGCCACCACTCCAAGCGAGGACTTTTCGATGGTTATGACACCCCATTACGGCAAAACGTCGGAAGCACCGCCCAAGGGCTGGTTCCCGACCGCTTACACGATCCTGTTTGTCCTTATTATCGCAATGGCAGCCCTGACGTGGATCGTACCAGCAGGGGAATATGAACGCGTGGCCAATAGCGCAATTGGCAAGGACGTTCCTGTTCCGGGCACCTATGCAACGGTCGATCCTGCCCCACAGGGCTTGTTCGACATCCTGATGGCCCCGATCGCGGGCTTTTACGATCCGTCGTCCTATACGGCCAATGCCATTGATGTGTCGCTGTTCGTTCTTGTGGTCGGTGGTTTTCTGGGCGTTGTCACCGCCACAGGTGCGATCAATACTGGCGTGGCCCAGGCGATGCGGCGGCTGAAGGGGCGGGAAAAATGGATGATCCCGATCATGATGGCGCTTTTTGCCGCCGGGGGAACAACCTATGGCATGGCCGAGGAAACGCTGGCGTTCTACGTTTTACTGATCCCGATCATGATCGCGGCGGGGTATGATGCGCTGACCGGGGTCGCGATTATCATGCTGGGCGCTGGCGTTGGTGTTATCGGATCAACCATCAATCCGTTTTCCACCGCGATAGCCTCGAATGCGGCGGGAATCGCCTTTACCCAAGGGATGACGCTGCGGTTTGTGATCCTTGGCCTGTCATGGTTTGCAGCCGTTGCCTTTGTGATGCGCTATGCTGAACGGGTGCGCCGCGACCCGAGCCAATCGCTCGTTGCGCATCTCAAAGAGTCAAACGAAGCGCATTTCCTGCAAAAACATGCACCAGAGGAAAGCGCCCGACTGACCGGCCTGCAAGTCGTGATCCTGATCCTGTTTGCCACAACTTTCGTCGTCATGGTCTGGGGCGTATCCAGTCAGGGATGGTGGATGGCCGAGATGTCGGCGCTGTTTTTGGGCGCTGCCATCGTCATCGGCACATTGGGCTGGCTGGGGGAAAAGGTATTCACCACCGCCTTTGTCGAAGGAGCCCGCGATCTGCTGGGCGTCGCCCTTGTGATCGGTCTGGCGCGTGGCATCGTCATCATCATGGATCAAGGCCGGATCACCGACACCTTCCTGCATACGTTTGAGGGTTGGATTGCCGGCATGTCCCAAGTCGCCTTTGTGAACGCGCTTTTTGGCATCGAGGCATTGATGAGCTTTCTTGTGCCCTCCACCTCGGGCCTTGCGGTTTTGTCGATGCCTATCATGGCACCGCTGTCAGACTTTGCAGGTGTAAGCCGTGATCTGGCGGTTACCGCGTTTCAAACCGCCATCGGTATCACCAACCTTGTTGCACCTACCTATGCGGTGGTCGTCGGCGGCTTGGCCATCGGGCGGGTTCCCTACAACACATGGCTGCGCTTTGTCTGGCCTTTGCTGCTGGTCCTTTCGGTGATCGCGATGGCCCTGCTCAGTGCGGCGGTGATGCTATGACCGCCCCGCTTGGTGTCCATTCAGAGGTTGGGAAACTGCGCACCGTCATGGTGTCGCGCCCCGGTCTTGCCCACGAACGACTGACCCCTGGCAACTGCGATGCGTTGTTGTTTGATGATGTGTTCTGGGTCGACGAGGCCCGCAAAGACCATTTTGCATTCTGCGACAAGATGCGGGATCGGGGGATCGAAGTGCTGGAACAGCATGACCTTCTGACCGATATCCTTGACCAGCCCCAGGCCCGTCAATGGCTGTTGGACCGTAAGATCACCGAAGACCATGTCGGTGTCGGCATGATGGACGAACTGCTTGATTGGCTGAACACCATGCCCTCTGCCGCACTGACGCGGTTTTTGACCGGCGGGATCACCGTCAGGGACCTGCCCTTTAAGCCGCACAGCATGTTTGGCCGTTTTCTGGGGCCGGACGGTTTTGTTTTGCCGCCGCTGCCCAATCTGCTCTTTACCCGCGACACAAGTTGCTGGATTTACGGCGGTGTCACGCTGAACCCCATGCATTGGCCCGCACGTCAACAAGAGACCCTGATCACTGCCGCCATCTACCGTTTTCACCCGCGCTTTGCCGGCAAGGTGAATATCTGGTGGGGCAACCCAGACCAGGATTTCGGCCCCGCAACGCTGGAGGGCGGCGATGTGATGCCCATTGGCAACGGCTGCGTTCTGGTGGGGATGGGAGAACGGACCACACCACAAGCTGTCGGGCAATTGGCCGTCGCCCTGTTTGAACAGGGTGCTGCCGAACAGGTGATCGCGTGCCAGATGCCCGCCTCTCGTGCTGCGATGCATCTGGATACGGTGTTTTCGTTTTGCGACCGTGATGTCGTGACCAGCTTTACCCAGGTTGCGGATAAAATCAGGTGCTATTCCCTGTACCCCGACGACAAACATGCCTTGCGGGTCGTCGAAGACCCCGGCCACATCTTTGACGTTGTCCAGCAGGCACTGAACATCCCGCGCTTGCGGATCATCGGCACGGGGGGCGACCATTTTGAACAGGAACGCGAACAATGGGACGATGGCAATAATGTCATCGCCTTAGAGCCGGGCGTGGTGCTGGCCTATGACCGCAACGTCCACACCAACACGCAACTGCGCAAGGCAGGGATCGAGGTGATCACCATCCGCGGGGCCGAATTGGGTCGCGGGCGCGGTGGTGGCCACTGCATGACCTGCCCCATTTCGCGCGATCCGGTGGAGTAATTTATGGCGTTCAATCTCAAAAACCGCTCGTTCCTGAGCCTGCGCGACTTTGCCGCCGCAGAAATCAGGTTCTTGCTGAAACTCGCTGCCGACCTGAAGTCTGCGAAATATGCAGGCACGGAACAGCAAACCCTGAAGGGCCGCGAAATCGCGTTGATCTTTGAAAAGGATTCAACCCGCACCCGGGTCGGATTCGAAGTGGCCGCCCATGATCAGGGTGCACATGTCACCTATCTGGGCCCCTCAGGCAGTCACATCGGCAAAAAGGAAAGCATCAAGGACACCGCGCGCGTGCTGGGGCGGGTTTACGACGCCATCGAATATCGCGGCTTTGGTCAGGACGTGGTCAAGACGCTGGCAAAATGGTCAGGCGTGCCTGTCTATAACGGGTTGACCGATGAATTTCACCCGACGCAAATTCTGGCGGACATGCTGACCATGACGGAGCATGTGAACAAACCGCTGGGCCAGATCGCGTTCTGCTTTCTGGGCGATGTCGGCAACAACATGGGCGACAGCCTGCTGATAGGTGCCGCCAAACTGGGCATGGATGTGCGGCTGTGCGGGCCCCAATCGCTTTGGCCGGACAAGACGATCGTGAACGCCGCCCAGGCAGAAGCCAAAACCACAGGCGCGCGTATCTTGCTGACCGAAGACGTACAGCAAGCGGTGTCAGGCTGTGATGTCGTCTATACCGATGTCTGGGTTTCCATGGGCGAACCCGACAGCGTGTGGGCCGAACGGATCAAGCTGTTGATGCCCTATCAAGTCAACAGCGAGGTCATGGCGATGACGGGCAATCCGAATGTCAAATTCATGCATTGCCTGCCCGCATTTCATAACACCGAAACCGAAGTCGGCAGACATATCCACAACAGTTTTGGACTGGACGCGATGGAGGTGACCGAAGAGGTGTTCGAGGGGCCCAATTCCATCGTCTTTGATCAGGCGGAAAACCGGATGCACACCATCAAGGCCATATTGGTCGCGACCTTGGGGTCCTGAATGCGCATCGTTATCGCCTTGGGCGGAAACGCAATTTCAAAACGGGGTGAAACCTTTAGCGCAGCGGGTCAACGTGCCAGCATCCGTGTTGCTGCCCAATCGCTGGCTGCCGTGCTGGCGGCCGGTCACGAGGTGGTCATCACCCACGGCAACGGGCCGCAGGTCGGATACCTTGCCTTGCAGGGCGGTGCCTTTCCATTGGATGTATTGGGTGCTGAAACAGACGGCATGATCGGCTATGTGCTGCAACAAGAGCTGGACAATGCCTATGCCCCGCAGGTGAATTTTGCGACGTTGCTGACCCAGATCGAAGTTGACCCCAAAGACCCCGCATTTAAAAACCCGACCAAGTTTATCGGCCCTGTCTATACCCAGGCAGAGGCCGCAAAGCTGAGCGCCGACAGAGGGTGGAGCATCGGGCAAGACGGTGCCCATTTGCGAAGGACAGTGCCCAGCCCGCGCCCAAAACGCATTCTTGAGCTTGAGGTGATAAAACTGCTGCTGGATCAAAAGGTGATTGTCATCTGTGCTGGGGGCGGTGGTATTCCTGTCGTCCAGAAACCGGATGGCACCATGATCGGGGTCGAGGCCGTGATCGACAAGGACCACGCCAGCGGCCTTCTGGCCCAAGAGATCAAGGCAGATGCCTTTTTGATGTTAACGGATGTCGAAGGTGTCTTTGCACATTGGGGAACATCCGACGAAACACTGATCGGGCAAACCACCCCCGACATCATCGAACTGATGTCGTTTCCAGCCGGGTCCATGGGACCAAAGGTCGAGGCCGCCTGTGATTTTGTGCGTGCGACCGGCGGCTATGCCGCGATCGGACGGCTTGCCGATTGCATGGGGCTGATCGCCGGAACAACCGGCACGCGGATTCAATAGCGGCTATCAAAAACCCGAGCATTGGCAGAGGGCTCTCAAACCCGCTTCAGTGTATCTCGTTCTGAGCCAGACGGCGCAACAGGGCATCACGTTCTTCCAACAGGTCCAGAACAAGCGCGACGCCGGCGGTGTTGATGCCCAGATCACGGTTCAGCCTGCGGGCTTTCTTGGCCCGCACGATGCTGGTGCCGACAAATTTCCAATTCCCGCTCTTGCTGCCAATGGGTTCCAGCACACCATGCTCTACCAGCTCGATCACCCAAGTCTCATCCGCCTGACAGAACCGGCACAAATCCGGCAATGACAGCGCCTCGACGATATCGCTTTGCAATGTGGCAACTTTCATCTTTTAGTTCCTCCAAGATTGGCGCGCGGATCGAATGGCATTTCCTTTGCCATCTTTTCAAACAACGCACGTGCTTCGTCTGTTTCGACCTTCGGGTTTACGATCTTTAGGGTCGCTATGATATCGCCGGCAGGGGTGCCGGGCAGACCTTTGCCTTTCAGGCGCATTTTCTGACCGGTGCGGGCATTTTTGGGGATGCGCAGATCCACTTTGCCATCCGGCGTTGGCATAATGATATGCCCCCCCAAGGCGGCTTCCCAAGGGGTGATTGGCAGATCCATGTGCAAATTCTTTCCCTCGGGCCGGTAAACCGGATGGGCGGCAAAAGCGACCTCAAGAAACAGGTCCCCCGCCTTGCCACCGCCAAGACCGGGGCTGCCTTTGCCTGCCAGCCGGATATGCTGACCCTCGGCGATGCCTTTGGGTACCCGAACCGCAATCGTGCGGTCCTGCATGGTGACACCACCGTTGGGGCTGACCACCGGCGACCGGATGCTCAGCTTGCGCTCTGCACCGCGATACGCGTCTTCAATTGTAATCTCTATGCGCCCGTGAACATCCGACCCCTGCCCCGTACCCGCGCCCATGCCTCTTGTAGGCCCGGCACCGCGACGGAAAAGGGTTTCGAAGAAATCACTAAAGGCTTCGTCGTGTTCTGCGCCGCCCGACGAAAATTCATATCCGCTGTCCCAGCCGGGCGGTGGCTGATAGCGCCCCTGGGCCTGCGGTGGCTCTTGGCCCAACTGATCATAGGCAGCGCGGCGTTCGGGGTCCTTGAGAACCTCATATGCTTCGTTCACGTCCTTGAATTTTGCTTCGGCGTCTGCGCCTGTGTTGATGTCGGGATGGTATTTTCGCGCCGCTTTCCGGAACGCTTTCTTTATCTCGTCGGCACTTGCATCACTGCTGACGCCCAACGTCTTGTAGTAGTCTTTGAAATCCATCTGGTGATCATCCGTACATCTATTTGATTTTAAATTTACCACGGGATTCTCAGCGAAACTTGATCTTTGTCATTTGGGTACTCACGGTGCCGTGTCAGGTTGTTGCCAGCCGCCCCTGCACAACAAGCGGGCGCATCCTCAGAATGGAGAATACGATGAACCGCCAGACGATACTTTTTGTGATGAATGCGGCCACCACCGACGCAGAGATCAACGAAGTTGCCGAAGCCGCAGCTGTGGCCGACAATCACCTCATTTGTCTTGTGCTGGGGCCCGCGCCGGCCTTGCCGATCTACGCTTACGGCGTTTCCCCCTATGGCGGCATGAACATCCCCGACAATTGGGCCGAACTGGTTGCCGAGGCACAGCAGCAGCAACAAGAACGTGTGCAAGAAGTCGAGGCCTTGTTGGTCAAGCACAATACATCCGGCGATGTTCAATCTGCGCTCTGCGTCACTGCCGATATCAAACATAATGTCGCCCAGGTCGCGCGCGTCAGCGACGAGGCGTATTTTTCTGCAAGCTTGCGGGACAGCCCTGAAATGCTGCGCGAGGCAGCATCGGGTATCTTGTTCCATTCACCGATCGGTTTCCGGATAAACGGTGCCATGTCAAAAGGTGCAAAAAAGGTCTTTTTGGCGTGGGACAGCAGCGAGGCGGCATCAAGTGCTGCACATACTGCCCTGCCCTATTTGAAGGAAGCCGACGAAGTCGTGATCGGGTGCATTGATCCGGTCATGACCCCCGAACGGGACGGCCAGGACCCCGGCACCGATGTCGCGGCATGGCTCAGCCATCACGGCTGCAAGGTAACCCTATCGCAATTCCCAAGCGGCGGGCGCGAAGTCGGCCAGTGCATTCAGGACCGTGCCCGCGAAGTTGGTGCCGATCTTGTCGTCATGGGGGCTTACGGCCATGCGCGGATGGTTCAAACCGTGCTGGGTGGCACAACGCGTTCGATGATGAAACAGTCTGACCTGCCGCTGTTTTTGGCACATTAACCTATAAAGACTGCGGGAAGGGCAGCGTTCCTTCCCGCAAATTTCTGGACTGTTGGTGTCTTAGTATCTCTCCAGAAAAACACGCCTTAAACTGAGGACCGCGCAAAGCGATCCCCAGTTATGTTCACATTTGACTGTAGTTTGTGCAGGTACCCTGCGATCAGATCACGTTGATCGGCACCTTGAGCATTGGCTTGCCATCGTTTGTCTTGGGCACCTCACCCGCGCGCATGTTCACTTGTAGCGACGGCAAAATCAACTTGGGAACATCAAGCGTTGCATCGCGGGCCTCGCGGAATTTGATGAACTCTTCGCGGGTTTTGCCCTGGCCGACATGGATGTTGCTTTCCTTTTCCTCGGCGACTGTGGTTTCCCACATGAATTCGCGCCCGTCAGGGCCGTAATCATGGCACATGAACAGCCGCATATCGTCAGGCAGGGACAGCACTTTTTGAATGGAATCGTACAGTTGCCCCGCATCCCCACCGGGGAAATCTGCCCGGGCCGATCCGCCATCCGGCATGAAAAGAGTATCCCCCACAAAGGCAGCATCGCCAATCACATGCACCATGCACGCGGGTGTGTGTCCCGGCGTGTGAATTGCAAATGCGGCCATGCCGCCGATCTCGTAGGTGTCGCCATCCTTGAACAGGTGATCAAACTGCGACCCGTCACGCTGGAATTCGGTGCCTTCGTTAAACACCTTGCCAAATGTATCCTGAACCACGGTGATCTTTTCCCCGATCCCGATCTTTCCGCCCAGTTTGGATTGAATATAGGGTGCCGCCGACAAGTGATCCGCATGTACATGCGTTTCAATCAACCATTCCAGCTTTAGCTTGTGCTTTTCGATATAGGCGATGATTTCATCGGCATGTTCATAGGTGATCCGGCCCGCAGGATAGTCGATGTCCATCACGGAATCGATCACGGCACAGGACGTCGACCCGGGATCCATCACGATATAGCTGATCGTGTTCGTCTGGGGGTCGAAGAACGATTCGACCTCTGGATGAACATGCATGTTTGTTGGAAACCGTGACATCTTTTTCTCCATTCTGTGCTTTGGTCAAAAGCGGGGGGATATCTGGATTATGATAGGCTGAAACTGCCCGCGCATGTTGCGATTTATCATCCCGCTAGACCGGGAAGTTCCCGTCATCAAACGGGTCATACGGCGGGTCTTCGGGGGTATTGGCAGGCTCTGGGACTTCCGGCGAAACAGGGGGCGTTTCCGGGTCCTCAGGCTGCGGGTTTTCCGGCATGTCGGGGTCCCGTTTTGGATCGACTGGCATCGGGGCTTCTTTTGGCGGATCGTCTGGTGCTGAATGAGCCATGGCTTGTCCTTTGCTTGGGGTCACGCCTGTGTACCCTAACTGGCAGGAAACCGAATTGATCGGCGTCAATGGCAGCGGCCTTTGACACCGAAACATGCAGGCACCAAAGATCGGCCTAAAGATGTTGGCGCACAAATCCTTCGATATCTGCGGCCGGACGTGCGCCGGACAGCCGCGCGATTTCCTTGCCCTTGGCATACAGGATCAAAAGCGGAATACCTCTGATCTGCAACCGTTGCGAAATTGCCGGAAATTGCTCGGTGTCGATTTTGGCAAAGCGGGTCTTGAACCGTAGCGCCTTTGCCGCTTTGGCAAATTCGGGGGCCATAGTCCGGCAAGGGCCGCACCACGGTGCCCAATAATCGACAATTAGGGGCAGATCATCGGTCTGCGTCGCCTTGTCATGCTGCTTGATACCGATCTCGGCCACGTCGCCACCAGCCAGCACCGCGCCACATTTCGCGCATTTTGGGCCGGCCTCAAGCTTTGCTTTGGGAAAGCGGTTGGCCTGCCCACAGGACAGGCAGTTGAGTTTCAGTGCGTCTTCCATCTTTGCGCTTCCTTTTTCAGCTTCTCGCAAGGTGACCAAGCCGTGCGGGCATTGCTATCACAATTAGCACCGGAGCCCAGACTCGCGCCTCGTGGCTCCGCGTACTCCGGCGCATTTTTCCATCTGAATTCACAACCTAATTGATACGCATCAATCAACGACGGTTCCAAAGCTGCAAAAATAAAGGAAGAAGAGCGACAGGAGTACCGCCATGATACATATTTTTCCCATGATCCTGCTCTTACTGCTGCCTTTGGCCTTGGGCAGCGCGGTTTCACAAAGCGCCTGCTGCGCTCGCCTTCCCCGTCATGCAGCGACCTAAGGGCATTTAACGTGACAGCAAAAACACCTAAGAACTCAGCCATTCCACGCGGCCTGTCCTACGACCGCTTGCGCGTGGAGTGCGACCCCAAAACGCTTGGGTTTACCACCACTGCATCTTTGAAACCGGCGCGCGGGCTTGTTGGCCAGAACCGCGCAATCGACGCGATCAAGCTGTCAGCGGGCATCGACCATAGGGATTTCAATCTGTACGTTCTGGGTCTTGAAGGGACAGGGCGACACACGGCAGTTGCACAATTGCTGTCCAAAGCGGCGGCGGCGCGGCCGCTCCCTTGCGACTGGGTGTACGTCAACAACTTTGGCGCGCCCCACAAACCCCATGCGATGAAGCTGGCCGCCGGAACGGCGGCAACCTTGAAACTGGCGATGCAACGTCTTGTCGATGATCTGGCCAATGACATACCCGCGTTGTTTGAATCCGAAGAATACCAAACCCAACGCCGCGCAATCGAAGAAGAGCTTGGCCAGAAACACGAAGAACCGATCGCTGAATTTTCAGAACGTGCGCATGCGCAAAATGTTGCCCTGCTCAGAACCCCGATGGGCTTCATGCTGTCGGCCCTGGTGGATGGCAAACCAATCAAGCCAGAGGTCTATGAGGCCTTGCCGCCAGACCAACGCCAAGAGGTCGACGCCAAAATTGATGACTTGCAAGAGCAGTTGGCAGAAATTCTCAAGCAGGGTCCGCAGCTGGAAAAGGAACATCGGGAGAAAGTCGAAGACCTGCATGCCTCGATGGCGGAACAGGCCGTGTCGATGCGGATCAAGGAAGTCGAAACGCAGTTTTCCGAGGCTGAAAACGTGCTTGCCTATCTTGAGACTGTGCGCGTCGACATGATTTCGAACGCAGAGCTTTTCTTGATGTCTGCGACTGAAGACAATGATGGTCCGTTCCCCGATGTCATACGCAAGTATCATCAGGACCCGCAATTTGACAGATACGCGGTCAATATCATGGTTTCACACGATGCAGGCCCCCCCGCCGCGCCGATTGTGACAGAAGATATGCCGTCGCTTGGGCATCTGACCGGACGCATCGAACATATTTCGGAAATGGGCACACTTTCGACCAACTTTACGCTGATTAAACCCGGTGCCCTGCACCGCGCAAACGGCGGATATCTGGTTATGGATGCCACCCGGATTCTGTCCGAACCCTATGCGTGGGATACGCTCAAGCGGTGTTTGCAAAGCCAGTCCATATCCATAACATCGCTTGCAGAACGCATGAGCCTGTCCTCGACAGTCACGCTCGAGCCCGACCCCATTCCACTGGACATCCGGATCATTCTGGTGGGTGACAGGCGGCTTCATATGTTGCTGCTGAAACTGGACCCTGAATTTGGCAAACTGTTCAAATTGCAGGCCGATTTCGAAGACGAACTGCCCCGCACCGTCAAAAACACCCGTGCGCTGGCGCGGATTGTGGCGGGCTATGCCACCAAGGAAAACCTGAAACCGCTGACCGCCGCTGCTGTGGCCGCCTTGCTTGACCAAGCTGTGCGTCTTGCCGGCGACAACACGAAACTTACCCTCGAGCTGGCCAAGCTGACTGACGTCATGCGCGAGGCGGATTATTACGCCGCTGGCCATAAACGCGACCAGATTTCCGAGGATGACATCGAACAGGCTATCCAGGAGTCCATCCGCCGCGGGTCGCGCATCAAGGAACTTATGCAAGAGGCTGTTGCGCGCAAAACCATCCTGATTGACACAAAAGGCGAGACGATAGGCCAGATAAACGGGCTGGCTGTTGCCGAGGTCGGCAATGATTATTTCGGACGTCCATCGCGGATTACAGCCCGCGTGCGCATGGGGTCTGGCGAACTGGTCGATATCGAACGCGAAGTCGAACTCGGGGGGCCGCTCCATTCAAAGGGTGTGCTTATTCTGGGCAGCTATCTTGCCTCGCATTACGCGCTGGATGTCCCCATGTCATTGCATGCAAATCTGGTGTTCGAACAAAGCTATGGTGGCATCGAAGGGGACAGCGCGTCGTCAGCCGAGCTTTACGCCCTGCTGTCGGCGATATCCGGCGTACCAATTCGGCAGAGCATTGCGGTGACCGGATCGGTGAACCAAAACGGCGAAGTCCAGGCGATCGGCGGTGTGAACGAAAAAATCGAAGGGTTCTTTGACACCTGCATGGCGCAAGGGCTGACGGGCGATCAGGGCGTTCTTATTCCAGCGTCAAATGTTGAACATCTGATGTTGCGGCGGGACGTTGTCGAGGCCGCCAAATCGGGGGCCTTCCGCGTCATTCCGGTTAAAACAATAAACCAGGGCATTGAGGTGCTGACGGGGGTATCTGCGGGGCGTCGTGGCCGGAGCGGGCGGTTTCCGGCAAACAGCATCAACGGGAAGGTCGAAGCCCAGCTGCGCGCCTATGCCGAAACCCTCCGCAAGTTCGGGGCACCAATCAGCGAAGGCCCAGACAAAGGCACAAAACAATGAACAGCCGCTCTCCCCCCGGCCTGCGCATTCTTATCGGTGCCGGTTCTTTTGCCGATGCCGCGGCGGGTTTCGGTATCATCAAGCAATTGCCAATCGGTTTTTGTGCAGGGCTTGGGGGGATTTTGGTCGAAGAGCTGGATTTGCTTGCAACCACTGGAATCCCTGACCGCCGCGTTATTCTATCCAGCGGCAAGACAACAACAGCACCCACCCAGTCGCAGCTTCGTATGCTCTGGAAGGCCGATGCGCGGGCCTTTCGGGAGCTTCTGGCGCATGTGTCCGGCCCCTACGGCACCCAGTCGGTTTTCATGCAGGACAAAGGTGACCTTGTCAGAACCGCACTGCGCGCCGCTGTGGGCTGGGATGTTCTGGTTCTGGGGTACCGGCAAATCCACCGGATTCCGGGCAAGGTTATTCACCTTAAAATGTCCGGCACCGTAGGCGATCAACAAGGCGCATCCGACCGCTTTTCCCATCTGCTGTCCCCCGAACCCGTCGTATTTTCGATCAACGAAAGCCCCGATGAACCTCTTGGGGCGGACCCCTCAACACCCTTCAAGTTCAGATCGCTTGATGACGCGCTTGCCGCCCTTGCGCGCATGAATGCAAAAGCCGTGCTGGTGGATTTCGGGCGCGGACCCATTCGGGGGCAGGATGATCTGTTGCGCCTTCTTGAAGCCGCCCGATGCCCTGTCATTGTGTTTGATGCGTCACGGCCACCCGCGTTGCTAGAACATAGCACGCAGTTTCCGCCCGCCCCTGCAAATGGAGGCCCGCAGAATGCAGGCTGAAGGCACGCCTTTGCAAAACACTGCGCAACCGGTCCTGCGGCGCGCGATTACGCTGCCGCTTTTGATATTCTACGGATTGGGCGTCACGATCGGTGCCGGTATCTATGTGCTGGTTGGCGCGACGGCAGCGCAGGCAGGCATCTATGCGCCCGCATCATTTCTGGTGGCCGCAGTGGTCATGCTCTTTAGCGCAGGCAGTTTCAGCGAACTTTCAGGGCGCTTTCCCCTCAGCGCCGGAGAAGCCGCCTATGTCGAAGCTGCGTTCAAAAGACCATCGCTGACCATTATGACTGGGGCCTTGTTACTTCTTGCGGGAACGGTTTCGGCGGCGGCCATTGCGATTGGCTGCGCCGGATATATTGCGACGCTCCTGCCGCTGCCACTGTGGATGATCATCGCGCTGTCCGTCGCCATTTCAGGGATGCTGGCCGCATGGGGGATTCTTGAATCAGTGAGATTTGCCGCCGTTCTGACCTTGGTCGAAATCCTGGGGCTGGTCATTGTCGTAGCCGCGGGCATCTGGCACCAACCAACGATCATCTTTGCCCTGCCTTCTGTGTTTCCCGAACCGTCAGATACTGCGGCACTGGGTGCAATCGCCCTGACCAGCCTCATTGCATTTTTTGCCTTCATCGGGTTCGACGGGATGGTAAACATCGTCGAAGAAACCGAGAATCCTGCCCGCAATATGCCACTGGGCATCTTCATCACCTTGATGATTTCGACCTTGCTCTACTTTTCCGTTGCGGCAGTCGCTGTCTTGCTTCTCCCTCTGGAAGACCTTGGCACGTCAACAGCGCCGATCAGCCTCCTGTTCGAAAGGCTCACAGGCATTTCGCCTTTGGGCATCACCTTTATCGCTATTGCCGCCACGTTTAACGGCATCGTCATCCAGACCATTCTTTCCGCCCGTATCATATACGGCATGGCAAGGGTCGGCCGCTTGCCCAAAGGTCTGGCACAGCTGCATGTCCGGACACGCACGCCTTTGATTGCAACGGCGCTGGTGACCGCTTCCATCCTGATTTTCGCCTTGTTTTTCCCGATCGGCATTCTGGCAGAACGCACTTCTCAGCTGGTGCTTGTGGTGTTCATCCTGATCAACCTGTCGCTGCTGCGGATCAAATGGCGCGGCGATCCTGCACCCGACGGAATATTCATCGTACCTGTTGTTGTTCCTATTGTCGGTTTGATCACCTGTATCGCCATGTTTGCAGGCCCCTTCATCGCCATCTTTTGAAATTTTCGGTTGACCTGTTTTGACAAGGATCAAATCGGGGGTGCCCTGACGCACCTATGGTGTCGGTAACATGTTGACATGCCATGCAGATAAGGACGCCCCCATGACAGAGCTGAAAAACCCCGAGGTCCGGTTGTACGAGAACCTGTTTATCGCGGAAAAGCTGAGCGAGGTTGCAGATTTTCTTGAACGGCAAGGTGCAACACAATTTCGCGTTTCGGCCTATCGCGATGCCGCCACTTATGTTGCAGGCCTGTCCGAACCGATCCGCTTTATCTACCGCAACAGCGGCAAGCGCGGGCTGGAAGCCCTGCCGACGATCGGTGTGTCCATAGCTGCAGCTATCGCCGAACTGCTGGACACTGATGCCTTGGCCATTCTGGACCGCCTGCGCGGGTCGTCCGACCCTGAAAAAATTTTTCAGACCGTACCGATGATTGGCCCGTCTTTGGCACATGAAATCCATGAAGCCCTGCATATCGAAACCCTTGAGGCGCTTGAGCAAGCAGCAATTGACGGCCGGCTTGCTCAGGTCAAAGGGATCGGCAAACGTCGCATCGAAAGCATCAGCCATTCGTTGAACGATATGCTCGCGCGGCGCAGGCCATCGCCTGTGCGCAGTCCGGTGCCCGAACCGCCCGTCTCCGATATTCTGGCGGTCGATAAGTTATATCGCGACAGTGCTGACAGCCTGCCCACCGTCAAACCACGCCGTTTTAACGAGACCGGAGAGCGCCGCATTCCCATTTTGCATACAGAACGTGGACCCTGGCAGTTTACCGCGCTTTATTCAAACTCGGCTGCGGCAAATAAATACGGCAGAACCCACGACTGGGTGGTGATATATTATGAAAAGGAAGGGCAGCCTGACGGGCAGTCCACGGTCGTGACACAACATGGCGGGCCGCTTGACGGCTATCGCATTATTCGCGGGCAGGAAAGCGCCTGTGCCCAGCATTATGGGCTTTAGGAAAGGACCAAAATCAATGCTGACACCCCTTTTCCCCAAGAGTCTGAGGTTCTTGTTTATTGTTTTGGTCCTGCTGTCCGGTCACGCAGCAAGCGCCTGGCCCTGGGATTTTCAGGCGCGTCTGGATCGGGCCGGAATTGCCTATCAGGTGCCAAAGTCAGGCAAGGCGATACTGGTAAACATTCCCGCTTTCGAACTGATCGCGTTTCAAGACGGAACCCCGGTCTTGCGCAGCCGCATTATCGTTGGTGCCCCGTGGCACCGGACCCCGCGCAAACAAACATATGTAACAACGGTTCGGTTTCGCCCGACATGGCGGCCTACGCCCTCGATGATTGCCAGCGGCGAATACAGCGACAGGGTCAGACCGCCGGGAATTAACAACCCCCTAGGGCTGGCCGCTGTCCGGTTGGCCCCGGGCATGTTGGTCTATTTACACGATACCAACCGGCGCGAGCTGTTCGCAAACGAGAACCGCGCACTGTCGCATGGCTGTGTGCGCGTGCAACGCTGGGACGAACTGGTGGCTTTTGTGCTGGATATGGACATCGCCCGCGTTCACGAACTCGCAAATGGCCGCCGCACATTTGATGCCCCTGCCCCACCTATTCCCGTCACATTGGGGTATTTCACACGGTTCCCCGACGCGAAGGGGCAAATCATGACCCATCCCGACATCTATAATCTCGTTGCTTCCTCCGCTTTGTCAGGCAAAGCCGGCAATTGACCGGTGTCAAACTCGGAAAACCACAAGACGGTAGCATCAGCAGTGAAGCGTCACTTTCGATTGAGGAACCAACCCTATGAAACTTTCATTCCACGGTGCTGCCCAAGGTGTCACCGGCTCGTGCCATCTGCTCGAGGCGGGTGGCTTGCGGATACTCATTGATTGCGGGATGTTCCAAGGGGCACGGCATGCCGACGAAGAGAACGCGGGCGATTTCGGATTTGAGCCCTCGGAAATCGATTTCCTGCTTTTGACCCATGCGCATCTTGATCATTGCGGGCGCATCCCCTTGTTGGTCAAGCGCGGATTCGCCGGAACGATCATCACAACAGCCGCGACGCGCGAACTGTCAAAGCTGATTATGATGGATTCAGCCCATATTCAGGAAGAAGACGCCGCGCGCGCCTCGCGTCATAAACGGCGCGGCGGCAAGGACGATATCCGCCCACTTTATGACCAGATCGACGTGCTGTTCGCCCTGGATTTCTTTGGCCGCAATGTCAGCTATGACAAAGACGTTGCATTGAACGAAGCTGTCAAAATCCGCTTTATCAACGCGGGTCATATCCTAGGTTCTGCTTCCGTGATTATCGAAGCAACCGAAAACGAAACCACCCGGCGGATTGTCTTTTCGGGTGATCTGGGCAGCCCCGGTCATGCGATCTTGTCGAATTCGACCCCGCCGCCGGAATGCGATTATGTTGTCATGGAAACGACCTATGGCGGCAGGATGCACAAGGATCGTGAAACCTCGAACGCCGAACTGAACGAGGTGATTGCAAATACCCTGGCCCGGGGTGGCAATGTCGTGATCCCGACCTTTGCGATGGAACGCACACAAGAGATCCTGTTTCACCTCAAGAACGCGATCAACAGCAAAGACCTTCCGGGATCACTGACGATTTTTCTGGACAGCCCAATGGCGATTTCTGCGACAGAGATTTTCAAACGTCACGCGAACGGTTTCAGCCCAGAGGTCCGCGACGCCATGTTGTCGGGCAAAGATCCTTTTCATCCGCGGGGCTTGCGTTTTACCCGTCAGGTCGAAGAATCCAAGGCGATCAACCGCATAAGGGGCGGCGCTGTGATCATGGCCGGATCAGGCATGTGTACAGGCGGGCGCGTGCGCCAACATTTAAAGCATAATATCTGGCGGCCGGATTGCAGTATCGTTTTCGTGGGCTTTGCTGCCGAAGGAACGCTGGCGCGTCAGATCGTTGACGGGGCAAAGCACATCAAGATTGCTGGTGAAGACATTCAGGTCAAAGCCAGTATTCACACGATCAACGGGTTTTCCGCCCACGCAGACCAAAGAGAGCTGCTGTATTGGGTGTCTCACACAGGGCGGCCCAAAACCGTCTTCCTTGTTCATGGTGACTTTGACAGGGGGATGTCTGACATGAAAGCCGAGTTGGAGAAAAAGGGCTTAAACGTCGAATGCCCGACGCTGCATTCTGCCGTCGAACTTGACTGATTGAGGCCCCTATCGCGCCAGTTCTTCAGCGCCAAAATTGCGTTGCGAAGGATGACTTTGGCGGGGCTTTGTGGGGATGTAGTTAATGCCGTCATTCGCGGTGTCCGGGTGCCGCTTTCCGATAATCGTATCGTGATCGCAAAAATTGATCTGCCTCAGTCGCGTCTCGCATCGGCATTTTAAGCTGATCTTGGGAATCATAGACATAAGGAGATGAAAATGGCTTACCAAGATTGGCTTCCAACGGCATGGAAACGGCCTGCGGACGAGGCAACACCCTTTGGAGCACTGCGTAAACAGATCGACAGCATGTTCGAAGAATTTGACGGCAATTTGTTTGACCGCGAAAACGCCTTTAAACTGCGTTCGAACCTGAGCGAAACGGATAGCGAGATACGGGTGACTGCTGAGCTCCCCGGATTGACAGACAAGGATGTCGATGTGTCCGTCAGCGGCGACCAAATCACGATCAAAGGTGAAAAGAAGTCGGAGAAAGAAGAGAAGAAGGAAGAAAAAGGCCGCGAGTTCCACCGTGTGGAACGCATGTCCGGTTCTTTCCATCGTTCGATGCGGCTGCCGTTTGAGATCGACGCAGACAAGGTCAACGCGGAGGTGAAGAATGGTGTGCTGACCGTAACCATTCCAAAGCCGGCAGAAAATGTCACAAAGACCAAAAAGATCGAAGTGAAACATTCCAGTTAAGAACAAGCCATGGCGCGGGCCCGCTTGTCTGCGCCACGGCCCTCATGGCAGGCGATCACGCAAACATGCCGCCGCGATAGCCTGTCACCAGTCTGAAATATCCGGCATCGCGGTGGAAATCAGTAAGACCGCCAGACCCGTTGAGACAAGATCAATTCCCAGGAAAATTCCCAGCAGGACACGTGACGCTTGCGGCAAGGCCACAAGGATGAAGACGCCAAGCACAGTGCTGATCAGCGCAGATACCAGCGCCCATTCCCACTTTCGGCTTTTGCGCATCTCAAGGGCGAACAGCGCCTGTGACACGCCCATGACCAGCAGTACGATCGCGACAAATGCTGTCAACGCAACCAGTCCGGCGGCAGGAAAGAACAGCAGATAAAGCCCGATACAAAGCGGGAAAAGACCGCTGATCATCGCCCAGATAAACAGCCCTGTGCTACGCAGTGATAGGGCAAAAAAGAAGCCCACCAACCCCGCAAGGGTCAGAATGCCGCCGATCATAAAATTCACCGCCAATGAACTGGCCACCGGCAGAATGATCGCGAGCACCCCTAACAGAATCATCAGCATCGCGGCTTTTGAGAGCCCGTCGCGATACTGCCGCAGCGCGCTGGTTACTGGGATTTCGGGCATGGGGGGATGGTGATTGCTCATCTGTTTTCCAATACAAACTTGGCGCTATTCGCTTTGGCCATGGAACGGGGTTTCATGCCCAGAATGGCTTTTCATGATCTTTACGGCGCGATCTTCATCTGCCTTATTACGGGTGCGGACCGACATCAGAATGCCGCCTGCTGTGCCTGAAGCGGGTCGTTAACGCCCAAGGGTTCTGGGAAATCAGGAAACGTTACTCTGCTCGTTTTCGTAGTCGGAACTGGCTCAGGCATTCCACGCTCCCAAAAATGTGAATCGATGCCTTAAATATGCACAGGTTTAACGTTCTCCGATTGAGGTACATCAGTCGGACAGGATTACCTTGATTTTGAGGCAAAGGCATAGGGCCAGATTGCCAAACGGCATTTAATGCTATATATAAGCCATACGCCAAAAGGATTCCAACATGCTTGCAGAAGTCAAAATCACCCCGTCCTCACCAAACGGCCCAGACCTGACGGTTGACGAAGCTTTGGCATCCGCCAGAGCGATCGTGAATTTGTTCAACAAATGGGATATCTCGGACGAGCAAGCGCGCCAGATCCTTGGCGGGATGACGCAACGGACTTGGGCGCGCTGGAAACAGGGTGATATTGGCCGTATCGACCGGGATTTGGCGACCAGACTTTCGCTGCTTTTGGGTATTCATAAAGGCAGCCGCTATCTTTTTGGCCGGGACATTCAAAGGGCTTACAAATGGATCAAGGCCCCGAATGAGGTTTTTGGGGGCCGTTCTGCTTTGGATGTGTTGCTGGGCGGTCAGATTATCGACCTTTACGGTGTTCGCCGTTATCTGGATGCGGAGCGGTCTGGATGGTAGGCAATCCAAGCGGCGCAATCGCGAAGCTTGAGAGGGTTCAGTGGCCAAAAAGTTACCGCATAATCCGGTCGATCTATCCGGCTGTCGATCTTTTCGAAGACATCTCTGACCCTGCCGACTGGGAAGCGCTTGCGTCAGCAGAATCGAAAACGAACCCCAGAGTATGGGACCAGATCGGAAACATGGCGCTGGTTCCACCGGAACGCCGTGTTGGCGGTGAAGGGGCGTCCCTGCTCATGGCACCGTTCTTCCATTGCTCCATCCACCGACCAGGACGGTTTTCGGATGGGAGTTTTGGTGTTTACTATGCGGCGAATGATGAAGAGGCCGCGATCCGTGAAGTTGCGTATCATCATGGAACCGCGATGGCTGCGACGTCTGAGCCCGAGGGATGGACATCGCAATTCAGGGTGCTTGTAGGATCGGTTGATGCAGAGCTTCATAATGTATCACATGTGCCGGATGTCCTTGACCCAGCGGATTACGCCGCTGCGCAAAAGATCGGGCACGCGCTACGCGCGCAAGGATCGAACGGCGTTCTATACCCAAGTGTCAGGGCATCCTCGGGGCTGTGCGTCGGGGTGTTCTGGCCGGATGTCCTGCCTATTCCGGTCCAAGGCGATCACTATGATTTCCATTGGGACGGCACGGCAGTTGACCGGGTCCGCAACATAACTTCAAAGAAGATTTTCGCGCTCTAGGTTTGTGCGGGCACCTTTACCCTCCCGATTGATACCTAAGGCCCTCACGGCGGCACGGGTTTTCTAGGGACGCCCACGCTTTTCAAACCATTTACGGCTGAAGCCGACAAAGGCCTTGTCCGGAATCTTTGGCGCATCCAGGCCACCGTCTTCCATCCACGTCCGCCATTCCTGCTCCAGATGATAGACATCCCATCCGGGGGCCGCCTCGCGCGCGGCTTCATATGCTTGGGACGACAGCTTGATGCTGCTAATCTCGTCGTTGACGGGAGCTTCCTTGACCATTGTCCCGCGGTTTTGGAAAACCATGAAGTTCCCGTCCAGACGCACCGAATAGTCCGGCATGTGGTCGTGGCTTTCGTCTTGGGCGACAATGCTGCCGACCAGACGCTTGAATTCGCGACTGGTGGAGGTAGACCCACATTTGCGCTGGAGCACTTCCAAGGACACACGCCAAGATTTCTGACGCCCGCAATGCTTTCGCGCAATTTCATATATGCGCCGCTCGAGCGGTTTTCTCAGGCGGAAGTAGTTCCGGTGGAGCGTCAGGACTTCTTGGGCCTGGATCGCGTTGAAAACCCAATCGGACAGTTGGACTTCGATCTCTTGCATGCGACCATCGCGTGTCTGGCGCACGATACGTGCGCGGTCGATGATACTGAAAAGGTCCATCTGTTCGGTACCGCCGGTGACGATATTCGTCTCAATCTGGGTACCCTGCAACCTTGTGAGCGCGCTTTTCAACGCATCATACCCACGGCCATCGGTGACACGGTTGGTGGCTTTCAGAAGGTCAAAGGCCCGCAGACGCACGGTGCGTGACACCTGCCTGCCCTCGTTAAGCGCTGCCATGAT
>Ga0206127_1001811_pt1 | contig 22402 bp, 16 predicted proteins | sample Helgoland_Spring_6_FD_148646 | JGI IMG/M metagenome (GOLD analysis project Ga0206127, IMG submission 148646) | Pelagic subsurface seawater microbial communities from Kabeltonne, Helgoland, North Sea - Helgoland_Spring_Bloom_20160419_1 | ecosystem: Environmental > Aquatic > Marine > Epipelagic ...
TCGGTATAATGGCGATCCCTCAATCTGCACTGGCAGAAAATTATCTCGGGGCGTAGCGCAGTCTGGTAGCGCACTACACTGGGGGTGTAGTGGTCGCAGGTTCAAATCCTGCCGTTCCGACCATATAGATCAACAACTTAGGCCACTTTTATAGTGGCCTTTTTTGTGTACGTGGAATATTTCCTGCACATTTCCTGCACAAAACTTTATTTCGGCTATCTCTGCTCTGGTGCACCGCATGCCATTTTTTGACTATTCGAGCATCTTAATGGATGAATTACCATTACACCGCGCTACTCTCACGCGCACATCTCATTAAGCTTCAAAAGCATCGGGCGAATCAGTTACTACCCGGTCAGCAAAGAATGCAGACTTATCACCGCCTCCCCTTCAACCAATCATAGGGATTTATAGGACGAGCCTCAGACCACAAGCCCCAGCCTCTAGCTTTAGCCTCATCCTCAGCAGACTCATACCTTCCTCGGTCTTCTGGTGACTGCTGTTTTGCGTAGTACCGATACCACCATGCCATTCCTGCCAGCAGCTGAGTATGATTAACATCAAGTGTTTTGCCACATTTAGGACAGTCAGAAGGCTGAACCCACACTTTGCCCAATACACGGCCATAGCGGTCATTCTTGTTAGATTCAACAAAGACTTCCTTTCCCGAAACCAGGGCAGTGAGATACTTCTTAGATGCTTGCCCAAAAGGCTGGCCCCTCTCGGGTGCGTCAATGCCCGTCGGCCGAACTTTATGCTGATTGCTGTTCCCATCCAGAACTTTAATCGTATCGCCGTCAGTAACGCTCACAACGACACCAGTTATGTCGGCCTGAGCTATCGAGATGAAGAACAGTATCAAACCAAAGGTCGTGGCTACTGTATTGAATATTGAACCCATAAAAGCACATTCCCGATGTAGTTATTGCTTGGGATTATCTTCCATAAGTTCAGATGGGCTGACGGGGACGGCAGCTAACGGGCTGGAATCAGGATACTTTTCTGAGAGTGAGAAAAGCGTGGTTATTCTTTCTAACCAGGTATTGTTTAGCAGACCAGCAATTAAGACTGCGGTGCCTTTAACCTTCAGGAAGTTGAGCGACAACTCGATTTCGACCAGCTTTTTTAGCCTTATAAAGCGCCAAATCTGCATGTTTGATCAACACATCTTCCCTCTGAGTGCCCTTATCAGAACTACTGAATGAGCCGATACTAACTGTGACGACTGCGGACTTCCCATCTTCGTAAGGAATATTTTGAGCCTGAACTTCTGCTCGCAGCGTCTCTGCTACTTTTGCGGCGCCCAAGGGGTCAGTTTCTATTAATACGACAATAAATTCTTCTCCACCGTATCGGCCTAGTAAATCAGCTGGACGCGCAACCGCATTTTTAAGCACATTGGCAACACGTTTCAAACACTCATCACCTTCGGCATGACCGTTTATATCGTTGAATCGCTTAAAATGATCGACGTCTATCATGAGCGTTGAGATCCAACTACCATTTCGACGCGCGCGAGCCGTTTCTTTGGCAAACTCGAGAGAAACCGAGCGGCGATTAGCGATGCCTGTTAAGTAATCCGTATGCGCCGATAAACCCACCTTACTTAACAACTTCCTGTGCGAATTAACAAAAGCACTGGCCACCAATCCGGTGATCAGCACCGTCAAGGTAACAGCCACATAACGAACAACCATTAAGTTAGTCTCAGCACTAAGGTTGTCCGGGATTTTAGCGCTCAAATGAAGCGTCAACAGAACTAGCAGAATTAGGGAGACAACCATCAAGGAGAGAAACCCTGCACGCAAACTAAGCAGCAAGAATGCTGCAATGGGAATAAGAGGCGAGATTATCGGTATAGGTCCAGCGAACCCGCCAGTATTATACCCAGAGACAAACAACGCGACGGTTAAAGTACTAATCAGAACGCCAGCCGCAATATCACTTGAACCCAATCTACTCAAATAGACAGCGTTGCCCAAAAAAATTAATAAAAAGACAATTCCTGGCCAGGGTAGACTCGTCCGGCCAAGCGCGTACCAACGAACTACAACGCCAGCTAGTACCAACAGCATGAATAGTAAATTGATGTTGGAGACCAAAGCGTGTCTATCTTCTGGATCTAGAGTTGGCTTATCCATGATCGAATTGTTCTCAAAACCTCAAAGCCGGAAAGCCGGAAAGCCGGAAAGCCAGCAGTCTAAACCTTATTTAACACGGATATCAAACATATGTTCACAGTATAGACAAAACAAACGCCCTATCCGCCCGAAGTAAAGCAATGCCGCATAGCTGCTGAGGCGGCGGGCAACTACTATAAATAGGCTAATTGCTCGCAGATCGATCATTAATTGCCCGTGTTTAGAATGCTTATTGTGAGCGTGATTTTCCCTGATCGCATTATGCCCTTCCAGCTCTATCCTTGAGCAGCACCATTCATCACAATCCTTGTGTTTTTTAATCGAATAGTTCAGTTTGCGGCGGGGCTCTTTGTTCTGGCAATGGACTAGCTGAGGTTAGTGCCATGGATTTGGCATCCAAGTGTTCCAGATTTTTCTTGATGACCAATAGGTCTTGATCGGTGTCTTCCTTCGCCCTCAGGCTGCTGGCGTCAACCGAAATATGGTGAGAGTCTGCGGTCAGAGCTTATTAGGGTCTTAATCATTTAGAACGGCAGATTAGTGCCATATACCTCAACAAAACATCGACACATCCTTAGCAGATCGGTTGCGAATTTCTTTCATGAGCATATGGCCAACCTTGTCATAGAGTACCAGTGTTGCGCGCGCCAAGGCAGTATCAAATAGCATAGCCACATCAACCGAGATTAATGAATCATCTCGTTCCCACACGATAAGCGCCGGAACATTAAATTTAGTGCTATCCACAGCATCTTCAGTTGAATTGTAGGTGCTAAAGCGACTTAAGGTGGTATCTCGGCTCCCGCTGCGCAGCGCTAATTCATAGTATCGCTGGATGAGCTCTTCAGTAACCACAGGCGAGTGGTTATAGCCGAAACTTACACCTTGTTTAGTCAATCAGCAGGGATCCGTATATCTGGCAATGGCGCGAAACCAAGGTTTACGCATTAAGCTGAAAAATACTGGCGCCTCTTTCGTGTCTTGATCTAATTGATTAGCCTTTGCCTCTAGCTGTTGCCTAAATTGAGGTCAACCGGAGGAATCAATAGTATCAGTGACCCAGCTATACTTTTCATCGGTCTAATTGTCCTTTTAACCTTACTCTTGGCACTACTTTTGGCATTATTTTAAGGCCTATTTTCAGAGCTACTTTCAAAATAGGCGTGCCGAGCCCACATTTTTTAAAATGCTATGGATTGTGACCCGCCAGTTTATCTATTTTCGCAGCGACCTCTTCACCGGCGGCGGCTACCACATGCTTTCTCAGTTCTGCATAAGTGTAGGGCTGAAAAAAGACTTTACGCACATGCGTGATATTAACAAATATACCCCACGCATTGAGTGCCACGCAGATGAGCAATATTTCAGTGCGCACCAAGTGACTGAAAAATATAAACATAACCAGTTGCAGCCAAAATTCGGGCTTCAGCAGAATCACCATGAAGCCCAGTTTGCCTGGCATCATAGTCGACCAAATAACGGGCATAAGGACGGCGAAGCTGATGAAAATCAGTTCCAATTCAAACCTCGTGACGTGCCCTTCCAGTGCACCGTTTAGCGCGACAAAGCCCAAGATGATGCAAATGGCTGCGTGCATTTTACGTGCAACAACATCTTGGATCCTAATCCAAGCGTTAATGCCGCCATCTTGCTCTGCCCATTTGGGCACCTTGGCAATAAAATCATCGAATATTTCGTAAATACCGATCCCGAGGTAGAGGATGGCCTCTATCCATAACACCCACGTGAGAAGTGGCGTGACTTGATAAAATTCTGTTGAACTGAGCATTATTATTTCCTAGCTGCGCACTCGCATCTCAAGCGCGCTTGGTTGCGCCATGTTGCTAAATCTATTGTTTAGGAGTTCAGGCAAAAAAACGCCCTATTCGCAACCACTCTACCCTATCCGCCCGGAGTACAGCAATGCCGCATAGCTGCTGAGGCAGCGGCCAGAGCTATGTTGGACATTTTTGGTACAGCAGAGCCTCTAGGTTTCCTTTTACTAACAGGGTTCGTTACAGGCTTTGTTGATACCATAAAAATCGTCAACCGCAGATAACTCGCGGAAAAAGGCGACTTTCAGACATTCCCACTGGATCAAGTTTTCGTAAAGACAATGATTTAAGCAGGCAAGAAGTTCTATGCAGCGCGCTGATAAACTTGAGCAGTAGATAGGCTATTAAGCGCTTTGATCTTTGATGTATAGTATTGGCTTTAGCGGGTTATCTAACAGGAATAGAGTGTCGCTCGCGGATATTGCTAGATAATCGACAGCGCGCATGTCGACTACTAAAGCCAACAGTTGACGCCGACGATGTATTGCAACAATCAGTATGAATAATCAACACCGACAAATAATCCAAAAATTCTAATCTTTGAGGCTGTCATGACCTATTTACCCTGCGAAACAATCGAGACAAGCAACAACCCTGACGCCGCGGTTATCTGGCTACACGGGTTGGGCGCCAACGGTCACGACTTTGTCCCTATTGTGCCCCAGCTGCGCCTGCCATCTGAATTCAAAGTCCGCTTTATATTTCCTCACGCACCGTCCATACCGGTCACTATCAATGGCGGCATGGTGATGCCTGCCTGGTATGACATTTTGTCGCTCGAGGCAGGTCGCAAAACAAATCCTGATCAGATTGAGGCCTCTGCGGCGGCGGTTATTGCGTTGCTTGAACGGGAGCGCTCTCGGGGCATAGCCAGTGAGCGCATTGTATTAGCCGGATTTTCGCAGGGCGGGGCAGTCGTCTACCAGGCAGCTCTGGCCTATGAAAACCGTCTTGCTGGGCTGATGGCTATGTCGACCTATTTTCCTACACACGAGACGGTACATGCTAGCGCAGCCAATGCCGACATACCCATCCATATTTTCCATGGTGACCGGGATGAAATGGTAACGCTTTCTATGGGCCAGCACGCTGTGGACACACTAAAGGGTATGGGGCGTGAGCCGATCTTTAAAACTTACCCGATGGGCCACGAAGTTCATCCACAAGAAATAGATGATATTTCTGCCTGCTTAAAGGATCTGCTGCGGTAACACGTTATTCTAAACGAAGGGCTGTTAATTACTGTGTCTCGCGGTAAATAGGACCAGCAATATCTATTTGGGTTAAATACAGGCGCATGTCAAACTCTAGTTGATAGTAGTCAGGCAGCATATGCTGACACAGCTGGTAAAACGCTTTGTTGTGATCTTTCTCTTTTAAATGCGCCAGTTCGTGAACCACAATCATCGATAGAAACTCCAGCGGTGCTTTTCTAAACAGGCTGCTAATGCGAATTTCATTTTTGCTTTTTAACTTACCACCTTGTACTCGTGACACCGTGCTGTGCAGACCTAATGCATTGTTGATAACGTGGATTTTATTGTCGTAAACGATCTTGCTGAGTGGTCCGGCCTTTTTCAAATAGCGGTTTTTAAAGCTCATAACAAAGTCACGTAATTCTTTGTCGCTCGACAAGGAATGTGCCTTGGGATACTTGCCTAGCAGAAAGGCTGCTAGCATGTCTTCGTCGATCATTTTACCCACCTGCTGCTGCAGGTCGAGGGGGTAATTCGCAATATATGGTAACGCAGTCGGCATAGGCATGGGCGGGATAGTAACGTGTTGTCAACAATTTAGTTAGCAATAGTCGTCAAGGCAGCTTTTTCATCAGCATCGAAGTCGAATTTGAAACAACAACTTCCGTGGACAAAGAAGGCCGTAGCACTTTACGCCAAATCACCCAGATGTCAGCCATGCAGATTCGACTCTCAGAGGCTGAGAAATTATCTGCAATGATGCCCAGTAAGGCGGATGTAGATCTCGAGCGCATTTTATCTGCAGCTGATATTGCCAACTCAGTCGCTATTACAGAAATTAGTCGCGCTCGGGCTTTGAGCTTTTCTGTGAGTGAGGGGGATAGTAAGGTAACCTCTGACTTTCGTCTCTCAATTGGCGATGATGGGATTCGCTTGCTGAGTTGCTCGCAAACAATAATAAAGACGACAACGGGATAGGCGCCTTAAACAATCTATGACCATAAATACCGTTCACCTCTGGAGGGTCTTCAGCAGAACGAGTATGCCGCACACAGCGACGTCCAAAATACCCATGCCATCGTTCTTGCCGACATGCTCACCTCTGTCAGCCTCTATCTACTTTCATGATCAAGGTCTATTTAGAAAATTTCAGCTATACGTTATTTGATTCGAAATCTTCTGATCAAAAGCAATACCTGTTAGTCATATGCTTTTTAATTAATGGGTTAGTGCCAACTTAATCGTACCACCTTCCAAATTGTCAGATGCCACGGTTATGTCTGCAATACCCGTCGATGCTTTACCCTGCACTATTAATAAAGCGCGTCCTTTGTGGCTGGTAATCACATTGCTTTGATGCGCCTGTATATTTCTTTCAGACCCATTATCCACTCCAAGCGTTCTTAGCTTTTCGTCGACGCTAAACGTAAACGTTCGATCCTGATCTTTAACCGCAACGCCGTTACTATCCACCAACTGCGCGGTAATATGGGCGACGTCGTAATTGTCAGCAGACAGTGTCTGTTTATCCACCGTTAAAGAAACTGCAACGGGGTGCAAAGCTGTACGCACCGAATAAGAAAGTGGCGATTCTGCAACGGCCGACTTGGCAACCAATTCGCCTACTTGATAAGGAACTGCCCATTTCAACACACGATCTTCATTTTCCGATAAGGACTGAATACCGAGTGATTCACCGTTTTGAAACAACTCAACGGCCTCTAGATTTGTGTACACTTCAACCATGACTAATTCGTCAACTGGGTAATTCCAATGTTCGTTCACTTGTCGCCAGCCCCAGCGTGCTTTTTCCCATTGCCCCTTCTTTTTCTCCACAACCCTGTCACCCTCTAATCGGTAAACAGATTTAGCCATCTCTTTGCTGGTGATGTATATGTGAGGCTGATCGCTCCAAAGGGTTTTCATCATGTGATAAGCAGGTTTTGTGTAGCCAGAAAAGTCCAGCATGCCAGTAGGAGCCCCCTTCCTTGGCCACTGCTTTTCAGCTTCACCTAAATAATCGATGCCCGTCCAAATGAAGATACCTGGAATGTAAGGCTTATCTAAAACCGCTTTCCACTCGCGCCACTGAGCAAAATTCTCTGTACCCATTATCATTTTATCGGGGTAGTGGTGATGAGAATACTCATAAAGACCGCTGCGATAGCTGTATCCCACCACGTCGAGCACATCTGTAAAGCCGGTGTAATGACTGACCGACGGCGTGACCAAATTGGCAATAACTGGCCGAGTCAGATCAATGTCACGAACCCAGCCCGCGAGCTTGGCAGCGGTATCCGCAAGTTTTGGGCCTGTGGTCACGATGCTATCAAAAAGCGCTTTGCTCTGTTGCGGCGTGATAATCGGCGGCTCTGACATTGGACTTACTAATTTATTGTTTTTTAAATACCCTGTAGAAAGAAAGTAGTTGGGATACGACCATTCTATTTCGTTACCAATATTCCATTGAAAAATAGAGGGATGATTTTTGTCACGCATTAGCATGGCTTTTAAGTCACGCTCCGCCCACTCGGCAAAGTCGTTACTGTAACCCTCTGTTATGTAATCTACCGGGCCTTTTTGGCTGAAGTTTCTGCGTTTATCTTTCGGATTATCCCATTCATCAAAAGACTCTTCTTGCACTAAAAAACCCATTTCATCACACAGGTCCAAAAACTCGTTGGATGCTGCGTGGTGCCCAGTGCGAATGGCGTTGACACCGGCTTGTTTTAATTGGGTTAAGCGACGTTTCCAAACACCCTTGGGAACCGCCGAACCAACAAGCCCGGCGTCATGATGAAGATTAACGCCTTTTATCTTCAGATTTTTACCATTGAGAAAAAAGCCTAAGTTGGGGTCGTTCTTTAACGTTCTTACGCCGAATCGTGTTTCTGTGCTATCGAGTAATTGTTTACCATTAAATATTTCAATTTTAGCGGAGTAAAGCGACGGTGAATCTATGTCCCATAGTTGCGGCTTAGGTAAACTGATATCTTGCTGAAACGCCTTTTTTGTATTTGCTTCAACACGCAGCTGGGTGTGACTCGAACTTACCATCTGCCCCGAGCTATCTTGTATAGAAGTCAGTATGTTTAGGCTATATGCCTGTGCGACGTCGTTCTTAACCGTGCTTTCAACAATGAGTTTTGCTTGGTCGCTTTCAACATCCACTGTTTTTATTGTTGTACTCCAAATGGGAGTATGAACTTGGCCGGTTACAATTAATTTTACATTGCGATAGATACCAGACCCGGCATACCAACGAGTATCGATATAACGAGTGCGATCGACGTATACGGCAATGACGTTGTCAACGCCATCTGTTGTTAGGTATGGTGTTAAATTATGATGGAATGGCGCGTAGCCAGATGGACGTTTTCCTAGTGAGTGACCGTTGATCCAAACTTCAGAATGATTGTAAACCCCATCAAACAATACCTGAGTATTTGCAGACTGACCATCGGCCAATGTGGGGGTTGAAAAATGCTTTCTATACCAACCTTCACCACCGGGTAAATAACCTGTGGCTCCTGAGGTATTTTCTTGCGTGTAGCCTGACTCGATACTCCAATCGTGTGGCAAACGCACGTCTTGCCAGTGGCCGTCATCAAACTCGATAGATTCGCCTCCGGAAACGGGGGCTTTAGTAAATTTCCAACCAAAGTTAAAATCAACTTCTTGGCGTGCTCCTTCCCCTGCTTGGTTTGCTGAAGGCGTCACTACATCATCATCCGCGTTTCCCAGTTGCGCCATAACAACCAAACACACCAAATTAATCATCACACTACGCTTAAAGCTCATCATTTTCTCTTACCCAATGATCGTTAGGAGGATAAGGTTCGACGAAATGCAGAATCAAATATGCTTTGAAGATAGCAGGAAGGCAAACCAAATCTTTATTATAGTAACTATAAACTAAGGAGCGCCTTATTGACAACTAGTATAATAGCAGCTGGCCTACTGGCGTGCCTGGCTTGATGTTAGGGCTGTTATCACCTAGCCGCGCCTTGCTAACGAAAGGTAACGAGGTATGAAGACTTCCTATAACTTTTTACCTATACCAAGATTTGTAAACACAGAAACTATCGCTGAATAAGAGTCATGCTGTTTCAGTCCATCTTTTTCTTCACCGTTGAGTAAGCAGATTTTCACACCGCACGCCTCCAAAAGTTCGCTTTCGAGCGGCAGGTTATTTTCTTCAACCCACTCGGTAAACGCCGGCAACGTTACTTTGCTTGCTGATAACGTGATGCTAAGTTGATGACTTTCTCTGCTGATCCCTCATCTTAATGCTCTGTTAACGTGAACGTTGAAAAAGGGCTCTGACCTCTTTAATCTTGCCCCTTTAATCAGTGTTATAATCGGCACCTAATAGCACTCGGCTCTAATCAGACAAGATAGCCAGCCATAGCATGCGTGGTAGACTAACTTGTCATCACTATATTGGTCTCTATGAATCCCTCTGTAACAGATCTTTGGTTTCTGCCATTAGGCGGCTGCGGCGAAATAGGCATGAACCTCAGCCTCTATGGCCATAACGGCCAGTGGCTAATGGTTGACTGCGGAATCGGTTTTGACCGGGCGGCAGTTGGCACACGCATCATCGCACCATCGGTGGAGTTCATCGCCGCGCGGCGGCAACAGTTAGTTGGGTTATTAGTCACCCATGCGCACGAAGACCATGTGGGCGCAGTCGCCCATCTGTGGCCTGAACTGAAATGCCCGGTGTACTGCACTCGTTTCACCCATGAAATCCTTCGGCGCAAACTGGTCGAGGCCGGCTTAGAAAAAAAGGTCGACGTGCATATTGTGGGGCCTCAATTGCGCCATCAATTAGGTCACTTCGATATTCAATGGTTTGACATGACTCACTCGGCGCCAGAATCGCAGGCACTAATGATCCGTACGCCGCTCGGGAATATATTCCATACCGGCGACTGGAAAATAGATCCCAATCCAGTGGTCGGTGCCAAAATCAACGAAGCATCGCTAAGGGCCCTAGGTAAGGAAGGAGTGCTGGCGATGGTCTGCGATTCGACCAACGCTATGCTGGCAGGACATTCACCTAGCGAGGGAATACTTTATGACAACCTTTTACGGCATGCTCAACAGGTAAAAGGACGTATTATAGTCGCTTGCTTCGGCAGCAATGTTGCACGCTTGCATACCTTAGCAACAGTCGCCTTAGCAACCGGACGCTTTCCTGCATTGCTAGGGCGCTCACTTCACAATTACTATCGGGCGGCTAAGGCCAGCGGACTATGGCCGCTGGGCAGAGATTTCGTCGATGCTCAGCATTTGGGCTATCTGCCACCAAAAGAAGTATTTGCAGTAGCCACGGGTAGTCAGGGGGAGGCAGGCGCAGCACTTAGCCGACTTGCGGCAGGCAGTCATCCAGCGCTGGAGCTTGCGCCTGGGGATTGCGTTATTTTTAGCTCTAGAGTCATTCCAGGTAACGAAGAATCTTTGGAGAACTTATGTGCGTCGCTCAAAGCTAAAGGTGTCGACCTCATTTTAGATACTGACACAACACCAATACATGCCTCCGGGCATCCGGCGCAGGATGAATTGCGCGTTATGTATGACTGGATCAAGCCCCATGTATCGATACCCGTTCATGGTGAAAACCAACATCTTCGCGCTCATGCTGGCTTCGCCAAGTCACTGGGTATTCCGGCGCAGATTGCAGGTAGTAACGGCGACTTGATCACACTAGCGCCCAATTTGGGCACTCGACGCAAGGCTGCTGAGTTTGGCCGCGTCGAAATTAAGCGCTAGAGAGTTAACTCAGTGTAGCCAGAAGACTCCATGCCTCTGGCGCTAACGGCTAATATTTTTAGCCACATCCACACGGTTAATCACACCATAAATAGGTGGATTGCCAATTAGAATCAACGGATACGCCCATTGAACGTATTGGGAAGGGGCTAAAGGAATCATATGCGTCAATTGTAAGCAGTCGTTTTGGCCGCATATGATTCCCTAAAGTTGGCTGCTTGAGAGTACTGTGCTCCCGTCCAATAATCTGAGAGAAGCAACATGACTGCAATCACTAGCGCCTCACGAATGCCCGAGGGTATGACCCTAGAGGTTCGTAATATCGAGTTTGACCTCAACAAACAGCTGTCCAAAGACTGGCTGGACAACGACCCATTCAAAACCGCCTTCTTTAACGCACTTAGCATGAGCTTTCCGGCCGGGGAACGCTTCTTTATCGACAGCGTTCGTCATTTTCGAGATAAAGTGAAAGACCCGAAGCTCAAACAAGAAATCAGCCGCTTTATTGGTCAGGAGGCGATGCACTCCCGCGAGCATAAAAAGTATAATCAGATGTTGTGTGAGGCACGTGGTTATAGCCAGAGGACAATGGAAGGCAGAACAGAGGCGGCGGTTCGACTGGGAGAAAAGAAGTTGTCGCGTGAAGGTCAGCTCGCTATGACCTGCGGTGTCGAACATCTGACTGCAATTCTGGCCGATAAAATCCTCAAGGGATGGATGCTCAGCAATGTGGAACCCAAGATTCGAAGCCTATGGGAATGGCACGCTGCCGAAGAACTGGAACACAAGTCCGTCGCGTTTGATGTGTACATGGATATTGGCGGCAACTACAAGGCGCGGAAGCGGACATTACGGATATTTACAGTCAATTTTTTGTTAGATCTGTTGGCGAATACCACCTATATGCTCCGTACGGACAAAAAGCTCTGGAAGTGGTCCACGCTGAAAAGCGGATTAAATTTTCTCTTCGCAAAAGGGGGCGTATTGCGTGAAATGCGCAGCGATTACCTCATGTATTTCGATTCCGGCTTCCACCCCTGGGACGATGACAACCGGGACCTCCTCGAGCGTTGGCAACCTCCTGAGACCGCGTGAATACAGTGGCCTATCTGGGGACGACAGTGCAAAGCAAGCAGGCAATAGTTTAAAGCCTATGATTCCATAAGAGCTGTTGGACTTGAGTATTGTGGCTCCTATTAGCACTAACAACGGAGACAATAGTAAAAAGTTATCGGTATTTTTCACTGTCAACAGCGGTATCGCGACCCTCGATTAGAGCCAGCGATCTCGGATGACATCATTCGTACCCGTGAGCGTTTGTAGTCAGGCATAAACAATGCTGGGCCCTGCGGTCCAAATCATTATTGTACCACTTTGTAAATTGATGGTTTACCTATGAAAAAACTGATTGGTGGCCTCGTTGGCGTGCTAGTGCTAGCAGGAACGTTTGTTCTGGCATTACCCACCCTGCTGCACAAGGCAGGGATGCATCCGGTCTATCACGTCTGTCGAACGCCTGTAGCCGTTTTTTTGTAGCAGGTTGAGAAGGGTAAGGTGGTGTTGGTACTTTCTATACGCCAAACTTGGGTCTGCTCAAGGCCTCTCTATTTCCGCTAGTTGCTGAAGAGATTAATCCTGTCGCAAACATGGTGCTGTTATCGCTACAACTACTCGGCTCTTGACAGCTGATGATAGGTGTCGCACTCATATCTTGGCGCCGCAAGTAGACTGAGACAATTAAAAGCAGCCTCTCGACCGCCCCCTGATTGCCCTCTTGTAGCACAAAGATAATAAAACATTTAGATAAACGTAAACTTAGCCAGAAAGATTGCCGCCAAAAACCAAGCGCCCATGGTGATCTCCGCGCGCTTGCCTGTGCAAAGCTTAATGGCCACATAGGTTATAAACCCTAAGGCAATGCCATTGGCAATCGAGAACGATAAGGGGATCAAAATAATGGTGACCAGCGCCGGCAGTACCTCAGTGGTATCTGTCCAATCAAGTGCCTCCATGCCCCCCAACATCAGGATAGCCACATAGATAAGCGCCCCCGCTATGGCATAGGCAGGCACCATTGCAGCCAGTGGCGAGAAGAATATCGCCAACAGAAACAATGTCCCCACAACTACGGCAGTAAGTCCGGTACGACCACCGGCTTCCACACCGGCTGAGCTTTCAACATAGCTAGTGACCGGCGCACAGCCAAAGAATGCGCCCATGACACTAGAGCTACTGTCAGCTTTAAGTGCACGATCCATATTCTCTGCATCGCCCTTTTCATCAATCAAGCCCGCACGGCTAGCCACCCCCAAGAGAGTGCCTGCAGTATCGAATAAGTTAACAAACAAAAACGCAATAATCACACTGGCCATCGCCACATCGAGGGCACCCAGAATATCTAACTGCATAAAAGTTGGCGCAAGACTAGGAGGCGCTGACACCAGACCATTGAACTGAACGAGGCCTAGCACCAACCCAATAATGGTGGTGCCTAAAATACCGATAATAATCGCACCAGGAACTTTACGCATCGACAGAATGGCGATGGTTAGAAAGCTTAGGGCCGCTAAAAAAGTCTCTGGCTTGGTGAGATCACCCAGAGATAAGTAGGTGGCGTTATTGGCGACAATAATACCGCCGGTCTTAAGGCCAATAAAACCCACAAACAAACCAACACCCACGCCCATCGCAATGCGCATATTGAATGGGATGCTATCTAGCATCCAACGTCGCATGCGGGTAATACTCATAATCACAAACAGGATGCCCGCTAAAAATACTGCACCTAAGGCAATCTCCCAGCTGTAGCCCATCTCACCAACCACGGTGTAGGTGAAGAACGCGTTGAGCCCCATACCCGGTGCCATACCAACCGGCCAGTTCGCATAGAGCCCCATAACGTAGCAAGCCAGTGCCGCTGCTAAGCAAGTACCCACAAAACTAGCGCCCTGATCCATGCCACTAGCTGCCATCATCTGCGGGTTCACAAAAATAATATAAACCATGGTGATAAACGTGGTCATGCCCGCAACCACCTCAGTGCTCACTGTTGTGCCATGAGCCTTTAATTTGAATAGACGATCGAGCAATGCGTTCATTGGTGTGTTTCCGTTATAAGTAAAAAATATGCCGCTAATTTAACCATACTGTCACGCATAGCCGTACGACTAATCGAAAAATTAAATCCTTAGATAGTAGATTTAAAGTTTGTGGCAAGCTAATTGCTGTTTAATATTTATTGTTTAATAACAACATAAAAAGCTAAAATAGCCGGCTTTATCGCCTTATAGCGGTGCGATTTATGCTTGCAGGGCAGCTTATGCCCCATTACGGAACAAAATAACCTCTAATGACACCCAACTACTTATAAGGCACTTACATGATTTATTCGCATATTTCGGTTACAGCTCTCTCTGTAGCAATTGCTGCAGCTCTTTCTGGTGGTGCTCTAGCGCAAAGCTCTACACCTGTTTTCGAAGAGGTGCTAGTGACCGCAGAGAAGCGTAGTGAAAGTCTCCAAGATTTATCCCAAGCAATTACTGTACTCAGCGGCGATGATTTAGATAATCGACAAATAGCCTCCTTCGTTGACCTTAGCGCTATAGCCCCCGGGGTAAACATCGCTAAGAATGAGGGCTTTAAAACGGTTATTACCATTCGTGGTGTCGGCAACGAAGCTAACCAGAACGCGATTGCGAATCCTTCTGTATCTTATCATTTAGATGGTATTTATGTAGCCTCACCCTTTGCCTTACAAACCGACTTTTTGGATTTGGAGCGCATTGAAGTGCTAAGAGGCCCACAGGGCACCCTATTCGGCCAGAATTCTACGGGTGGTGCTATTAATGTTATTACACAGGCGCCTTCGTTAGATGGCACGTTCGGCAAAGCCGACCTGACCCTTGGCGACTATGGTTTGGTTAAAGCACGTGTAGCATACAACCTGCCCTTGTCGGATACTCTGGCAGTGCGTGCGTCGGTTATCTCTAACAAGCGTGATGGTTTCATTGACAATCTGACTCTTGGTCAGGATCTAGATGATGCTAACAGCATATCTGCTCGGGTTCGTATGCTCTATGAGCCCAGCGATGACTTCCGCGCTAACTTTACTGCGCAATACTTTGATGAAGATCGCAATGGCTCTGCTCAAAAAGGCCTGCTCGACACAACACCAGATGCACGTGAGCTGCGTCAAAACTCCCCTGCTGAGTATGAACTCACATCCGAGCTTTACAGTGCTGTTCTAGAGTGGGACTTTGAGTCGTTTGCTATAAAGTCATTGACCAGCTATCAGAACGATTCAATCCTGGTTAGACGTGACAATGATCGCCACGATAGTAGTGTAGACATACTGCCCAGCCAATATGATCCAGAGACCAATAAACAAACCACTGTCACCCAAGAAGTTAATCTGGTTTCAGTAGACCCATTGTTCGGGAAATTAGACTGGGTAGCCGGCTTCTTTTATCTGAACACAGAAGTTGAGATCAGTATTCTCGAGCGCCTCGACTTTGGGCGAGATGGCTTTGACCCGTTTACTCGCCAAGATGTTCTTGATGATGCGAACTGCTGTGATAAAGGATTTATATCTGACTCGAAGCCCGAACGCGATTCCGCTTCGGTTTACGGCCAGGGAACTTGGAACTTTAATGATGACCTGCGTGCTGTCTTCGGTCTGCGCTATACGAAAGACGAAGTATACAGCGAAGTAACAAACTTTTATGGCGCTTATGGCACCGATATCATTGAAACGAGCAGCGAGAAAGTCACTGGTCGCTTGGTTATTGAGCATGATTTCAACGAAAGCACTATGGCTTACGGTTCTTATACTCGCGGCTTTAAGCCTGGCGGCTCAAACCTGACCTATGGCAAAGAAGACACCATTGCACCAATTGTGGTACTGCCAACATTTGAGGAAGAGATAGTCGACGCTTACGAAATAGGCCTGAAAACTGACCTAGCCGACGGCCGCGTGCGCTTGAACACCGCAGCCTTCTACTACAACTATGAAGGACTGCAGTATCAGGCAACTGACCCAGAAGTATTCCAGGGCGGTGTGGGCAATATCCCCAAATCTGAGATTTTTGGTGCCGAACTTGAGCTGTCAGCTTTCTTATCCGACTCACTAATTCTTGATGTGCGTATAGCATGGCTGGATACCGAAATCACCGGCGACCATCAAGCGCTAGACAATGTAAAATCAGAAAGTGCGACCAATACGTTGCTCGCCTCCTGCGGCTTTGTATTATTTTGCGATGACATTCAGCAGGCCCGCGCCCTTCAAATCCAAAATGTTAACGGCAATGACCTCGCCAAAACGCCAAAATTCACAGGCAATGTGGCTCTCAACTGGAACACTGAAATCGCCTCTTGGGGTGAAGTGAACAGCAGCCTGCAATACACCTACAGAGGCGAGTTCAAACACCGCATCTTCAACAACGATACAACAGATGTGGTGCCTAGCTACGACGTAATCGATCTGGTTGTAGGCTTCCGTCCAAACGGCAAAGACTGGCGCGTTGAGCTGGTCGGTAAGAACCTTACCGATGAAGCGGGTATCAATGCACGCTTTACCGATGTGTTTGGTGTTGGCGCAACGGGCGACGAGCTTATTGGTCCACGTCAGTTTATGGCACGGTTTGCCATGGACTTCTAGATCTAAAAAATTGGATGTAGGCTATTGCATAAAAACTATAGCCTGTAAGTAACGATAAAAAAACCGGATGTTAATGAGTCCGGGAATTTTATCGTTATTTACCCTCAGTCTTCATCAGGCTGATTATTAGCAAACATTTGATTATGCTAATGACGCAGTCTATTTTATCAACTATTTTTGGATCCTTCTCTGATGTCAAAGCGCTATATTCAAGCCCAACAACTGCTCGAGGATTCCTTCAAATTAGCTTGGCAAGTTTTCGAAAGCGGCTATAGCCCTAACTATATTGTTGGTGTTTGGCGTGGCGGCGCCCCCATCGGAATTGCAGTACAGGAGTTTCTTGACGTACTTGGCGTTGAGTCAGACCATATTGCTATTCGCACATCGTCCTATACCGGCATTGGTGAGCGCAGCAAAAAAGTGAAGGTTCACGGTCTTAGTTATATCATTCGCCAGCTAGAATCAGAGGATTCGCTGTTGATTGTGGATGATGTTCATGACACTGGGCTATCTATTCAGCAAGCGATTGATGACCTAACCCGCGCCTGCAAAAAGAACACCCCGCAGATTCGCGTGGCCACACCCTATTACAAACCTATGAACAACAAAACAGACAGTCCACCCGACTACTATATTCATGAAACCGATGAGTGGCTGGTATTTCCCCATGAGCTGCATGGCCTAAGTGCTGATGAAATTCGCCAATATAAACCGGAGCTAGCAGGCTTGATTGATAAGATGGCACCATTAATCGAACCGATCGTCAAGGTTTAAGTCAATATCAGGGTGTGCTCACTGCGTTCCGAATTATCGCTCCATCGCCAGCGCCGCCGTTGAGAGTCTATGCTGGGGGGGAGTAACAATAACTACCTGATGAGTGATAACAAATTGACTAAAGGTAAGGCGGTATTAGAACCTCCTATGTCTCCTATACCTCGAGAGTATATTTGTGGCGGGGACCTCAAATTACGCTAAAGCTTTCCACCGACAAAAGCAGCAAAATAACCATGGTACATAGTAGTTTCGCTCACCCTTCCGAGCGTCCCCGTACTCTTTTTCCGAAATAACAAACCTAAAGAGTCGAGGAGATGTCTCTTCAGAAAGCTTGTGCGTAATCTTGCGGACAAAAGGGCATGGCACAATCTTTCAGCCATGACTAAAAAAACTCAATATAGAAGATATTGTCAAATTTTAGTCGGGCCTCCCGTGCCGTGAAGCTGTTGAAACATATTGCTGACCGATGGACTGCTGATACTGCAAACTGCAAGTTGTAATCGCCAGATACCAGCGAAGTTGTATGCATACTTTCTTACAAGGCGACTCATTCTGGTGTTGCCCGGTAATAATAGAGATACTGCAGAAACGCTGCGCAATGCCGGCATAGAAAGCATAGCGTCATTAGATAATACCGACCAATTTTCAGAACATGTACTCCATTTTTTAAATCAGATAAACGAAAGAACTGGGAAGAATATCGCATCCGATTCTGCAGTCATCGAATTTTCGCGATCTGTGTCAGTAAAATTGTTAGTACAACTGCTCACGGAAATGGCTTAACTTTCATGAAAATCTTGGTACTGAAGCAGCCTCTTACTTCTGAAATTTTCTGTCAAAAAAATTGTCACATTGTTTTCGCGACTTCTTGAAACAAAATATTAAGCTAAGTTAGATGGAAACATCAAAATTCACGCAGAACTCTTAACAGCAACTGCGTTTGCCGTTCTTTGGAATATCTTTCTAGGACCGAAGCTCGTGCCTTAACCCCAATACTCGCCCTCAAACACGGGTTACGCAGCTTATTGAGAAGATGAATCCAATCTTGCTCTGTTTCGGCCAAATAACCGGTTACACCCTGCTCAATAACTGGATCATAACTGGGGATACGTGAAGCAATAACCGGCAATCCAACACTCATTTTCATAGTGAGTCGATTTTCTGACTTGAGTTTCCAAGCAGGGGGAACACTTCCTGGCTGATGTTGGGGCTCTCTTTCTATAGGAACTATGCCTATATCTGCTTGTCGCATAATTTCATAAACTTGATTCTTCTCCCAAGGTACTCGACGTATATTCCAACGAGATAAAAACATAAGATAATTGATTCGCTTCTGCCAGCTCTGCAGCTTTGAAAAAGACCACCACGTTTGACGTAAGCGTTGCAGGATATTCCAGCGAGGCGCATAGCGGCCAACTATTGTGACTGACAGCCAGGCTGGTGGCTTTTCGAAAAGGGGCAAAGAATTGAGACGGTGCGATGTAACTAATACTGCGTGAATCGGTTTAACTCGAGACCCTCTGTGATTGCCCCATGTTGACTTGTAAACTTTCGAATGTTCAATGCCATCGTGGACAACCCTTACTTTCGACTGAAATTGGTCTGGATAAAAACTTTTAAGGTAATCAGAGACCACAATTGTTCTGTCGGTTACTTCGGTCATCTCCAAGTCCATTCTGTCACAAACACCATAGACCGTTTTTACGCCAGCTCTTGAAAGTCGCCCCGCCAGCTTGACCACACTTGGGCCATGTACTTTTTGGAAATATATAATCTGGAATTTTTCAGCAAGATAGTTACAGCACAAATTGCTCAAATCGGGAGTTTCATTCGAGCCATCTGGCTAATAGGCTATTTCCGGATCAAAGCCGTGTTCCTTGAGCATAGGGAGCATATTCAAAACAGTGATTCTCGTGCTAGGAATGGGACTACGGAAGTTAGAAAGCGTTATAAAGCCAATCTTTTTATTCTGTATCTCAATCTGTCCAAACATGGTCAAAAAACGCCCTTTCCTCTTGCCAAAGGACACACCCCGTCACCAAGTACAACGAAACTTAGTAATGCCGGACGAATGTGTCGATCAGTCCAATGACTTTATTTATGCGTGCAGGATGCCTATCAAACCGCTGACAGTATAATTCATGCATAGGTAACTTGTCGTGGCACAATAGATTTTTACCCAAGCCACAGCGGAAACTCTCTTTTTAACCCATAATTATCTTTGGCCACCCTCAATTACTATGGCTGATTTTTTTAATGTCAGCTATGTTATAGTGCCTATAATCATCAAGGGTAGGTACCCTAGATTAGAAAGCTTTAGTATTTTTTTCTGACTAAAGAGGTGATGTCTTTGGAAAATCTGCGACTAATAATGCTCTGCCTAAAATGATATTTTCTCCAGCATAAGGCTTCCCGTTTGTTTCGGGGCGTTCAATCATTTAATTTCGAGGTTGACTTCATGGCTAAAGATACAACTAAACCAACAGGTTTCTTCAGACGGTTATATTGGGACCTTAGCAGTCCTACCCAGAGATTCCAATATGGACTCTGGCTGATACGCAACTTCCCCGGTGAATCAGGTGTGCTTTTACGTTCCCGTTACATTGCCAAATATCTCAAAAAAACTGGCGAAGGATTTAGGGCCAGGTCAGGGGTAAAAATTACGGGGGCCGATAATCTTGTAATCGGGAATAATTCAAACCTTGGAGAAGACTGTGACCTGCAAGCCAGTGGAGGCATCATTATAGGGAATAATGTAATGATGGGCCCAAAAGTTATGATTTGGTCCATAAACCATAAATATAACGACAAGGATACCCATATATACGAGCAAGGGTGGAACGAAAAGCCTGTGGTGATTTCCGATGGCTGCTGGCTCGGAGCTAGAGTTTTCGTTTTACCTGGCGCAGTATTGGGCGAGGGCTGCGTGGTCGGAGCCTGCACTGTTCTGGAAGGAAAAAACTATCCAGCCTGGTCAGTCATAGTCGGTCATCCTGCTAGAGTCATTGGCAGCAGGAAAGACTGATAGCCATCGAATGGCATACTGATTAATTTTTAGGGCTAAACTAGGACAATAGAATTGGCGATTATAAAGATGAGAAGACTGCTAGTAACTCTGCGCGGGATTATATTTACAGATATTATAATTCGGTTGAAACACGCCGGCACAATTTAGGATTATCTCCGAATAAAAAAGAAAAACTTTACTGAAAAACCTTTATTTCATTGGTCAAAAAAAATTGACCGCTATAAATCGGCAGCCGCTAAATCCGGCATTTTTGAGCGCACTGATTGTCGGATCGAACAACAAGATCACCGCCGTCTTAAACACCATGTTCGCTTGGGAGGACGCCAGAACCAAACATCCAAAATAGATCGCTGAGAGATAGATCTGTAATTTTAGCGAATACAAAAATCGACATGTTTTTAGCCACTATTAATGGGACCCCAACTATGAGTTTTGGGCTCAAGGAATAGCGTTCGCTTGAAGGCTTGATTTTGGTTTGGTTTGGTTTGGAGGTAATTGCAATTTTTTAACAACAAAAATGACCCGATACGTTACAACAATTTATTGATCATTCCAAATAACCGTTTAAATCGCTGCCGTGTAGGCTTTGATTTCTGTCAGCAGGCTCTCCGCATCGTCTGGGTTGGGAATCTTCAAATTCATTGATCCATATCAAGGCGTGATAACGGGATGCGCGGGCAGACATTTCTTTACCCATGCTGACATTTGTCAACGGTGAAACTATCGCTGAATACCCATCATGTTGTTTCAGTGCATCTTGTTCTTCACCGTCGAGCAGGCAGATGTCCAAACCGCACGCCTCTATATGTTCGCTCTCAAGCGACAGGTTATGTTCTTCAATCCACTCGGTAAAAGCCAGCAACGCTAATTTTCTTGAAGGGAATCGTTGCCTAATACTTATGGGCTATATCCAGTAAGTAACCCGGTGTTTTACAATTTTGCCACGTATCAGTTGGTTACCCATGGGATAGGACAGAATCTTCAGTGACAAAACATGTAAACTATCAGCAAGGTATATTAACGATCGATGCCCATCCGGTAGTTGATGGGTCAGTGACCAATGTCAGAGAAGTCATCCGTGCTTTCAAGGAACAATCTGAGGAGGTTCTCAGCGCTTCTATTGGCACGATTGAGACCTTGGACCAGTTGGTATACCTCGAGGAAAACTCAGCATCATAATCTGTATGTAGCCTTGTAAGGCATCTGAATGCCCTCCTCTACGGCAACCGACGCCCTAAAAAGAAGTTCAGTTACGGTTAAGAATTAAACACTTAGGAAGCTCGCGCAGTAATGGAAGCCGCGGGCTTTATGCTGCTTTTATGTTCTTTGTATAATCTATAACCTATAGGTCTGCGGGCTACCGTCGTACTCTAGCTCTTCCATTGACTAAATTTCTTATGAACGCTAAAGCGTAAGTCAAGAATACGACTGCCGGTTTTGTGACATTGCTCAAAATAACTACGCCTTGTTATTCGAGATGACTATTTAGCGGATGAATCCATGACTTGTTGACAGCGGGAGTCATGGCGATCCGTCAAACTGGCAGTTGAAGTTCAACAAATCGCCGATAAGCGCCGTCAGGGATGTGCATCAGCTCTTCATGGGTCCCCGACTCGACAATCCGGCCATCACCGACAACACAGATTCGATCAGCCGTGCGGATGGTGCTGAGGCGATGGGCGATCACGATCAGCACGCGGTTTTCGCGTTCGGACTGTAATGCCCGCACTAGGGCATTTTCGGTCTCTGGGTCCAACGCTGCGGTAGGCTCGTCGAGAACCAGCACCGGCGCTCGACTGACCAACCCCCGGGCGATGGCCAGACGCTGTTTCTGTCCGACCGACAAAGTGTCGCCACTGCGCCCCAAACGGGTGTTGAACCCCTCCGGGAGATTGCGGATAAACGACAACGCGCCAGCCGTTGCTGCGGCGGACTCCAGTTCTGCATCGCTGGCTTCCGGGTTACCAAGGCGGATGTTATTTGCTACCGTGTCG
>Ga0206127_1001813_pt1 | contig 22370 bp, 26 predicted proteins | sample Helgoland_Spring_6_FD_148646 | JGI IMG/M metagenome (GOLD analysis project Ga0206127, IMG submission 148646) | Pelagic subsurface seawater microbial communities from Kabeltonne, Helgoland, North Sea - Helgoland_Spring_Bloom_20160419_1 | ecosystem: Environmental > Aquatic > Marine > Epipelagic ...
ATAATGAGTTCATTGCTGGATCCAACATTTTATTTAGTTTTGCTCTCCAACGTTCCTCATAGAGGTTTCTTGCATCACTCCAATATTTACTATATTGTTGCTCACTTTTATCACCGTAGTTGTTGTGACAATACTTTATCCATTCTTTAAATAGAATAGGATCGTTTGCCTCATATCTTAGTTCCAAACATTTATCGACTCTTCCATCGGTTTCTGCTTTGGTTAGTTTAGTACCTGCCATAATCTTATATGTTACTTATATAGTAATACATATTACCCATATTGTACTACTCCTCGAGCAACCGTTTAATTTGTTCTAATCGATGTTCAGCAAAATAGAGTTGTTGCTTTAGTTCGGTATTTTCATTAATTAACTCCCATAATCTGTTTTTGAATTCCTCATTAGGAATACCTACTTCAATACCTTCACTTGTAGTAACTATTTTCTCATTTTTCATTTTACTACCTGGTTGTGGATAACCCGTATCAACTAATGATTGTGGATTTTGTGCTTTCCAATGCTCAATATTATCTGCTACTGGTATTTCCAATGGTTTTATATTTATTTTTTCATCTACTAGTTTTCCGTCTACTTTAAATCTAATTCCCATTATTTTTTATAGTTAAATTGTTTAAAATCGTTATCATATAGTCTCTGGACTACTTCTATCATCTCCATATCCCATTTTAATCCATCCTCCTTCTTATCATTCTTATTTATGTGGATTAATTCTAAAGGTAATTTATGTTTTAAGGCAAAATTGTGGTATTCTTCTGCTATGTTTTCAAAACGTAATACGTGGTTTACTTTCAATTCCCCATCTAATGAGAGATAGTCATAACAAGACCAGAACGTATTATATTGATGTCCTATGTTTTTACCTGCATAATAGAAATCTAAATTTAATACAAAATCTCTAAATGTGTCTTCCTTAACTACATTTCTTTTATATTTGTAGAAATTATATAGTGATTTTACTCTATCATAAGGATCCCTAACCACAGCAAATGTTGTTCTGTTTAAATCTGCTTTTAGAAATGGTTTATGGTCTGCCATCAAACATCTTGGATTTTTAGTTCCAATAGTTCTTTGGACAGACATTCCACCAGTTTTTGTTATGTGGATAAACCTTAACATTATTGTGCTGGTTTAACTGATTTAGTTGTATCTAATAGATGTGCTAATCCTCTCTCCTCAGCATACTCTACTGTCATCGCAATACCTAATGCGTTAAACAATACTCCCATTTCTTCTAATGTTGCTTTAGTTGCATCAACTGGATATACTGTTGGTTCTGGTTTTTGTAATACGTACTCGCTCATTGTTATTTTTTTGTTTTATTATTATTTAGATTTGGATTTAATTTATGGATATATTGTGTTTCAATTTCGAACATATCTTTTCTATCACATAGTTTTAGTATCTCTACATCGAATGCTTCCCAACCATATTCCTTGATTAGTTTATATAGATTTTTTTGTTTGCCCTTACCATATGCTTTTCTATGCTTATACATTCTGTCTCGAATATTGGTAGAACAACCAATGTAAAAATCGTCGGTTAAAACGCATGAAATTTTGTATACACCGCTTTCCTTGGGCATATTTTTTGATATATGATTTCCCGGGTATTTCTCCGGATTTTCACGATAATACCGGTTCATATAATGTTTATAAGCAACTGGGTCTTGTTCAATATGTTGTTGAACCCTATTGTAGCTACAATCCTTACAATATGATTTTAGTATTCCTTTTTTCTTGTTGCTGTAATGGAACATACTTACGTCTAGTTCCTTACCACAGTCTTTACACTCCTTTGTCTCCATTTTTATTTTTGCTATATTTCTCGTTCATGATATCAATAATATCGTCAATAGGCAAGTTATTGTTTAATCTATGTTCGATTTCTTCCTGATCGTATATATTATGTTTAGTAATATTCTCCCATTCTTTAGGACTATATCTAATTAAACGTTGTTTATTTTTAGTACCTTTGGGTCTACCACCCATTCCATTTTGTCCTTTTTTAAACGGCATTGGCTACTTTTTCTATTTCTGATTTATATTGATCAAATAATGACATTGCTGTTTGTCCATGTAATTTAAATTCACAACTACAACCTGGTCTTGTTACGTTTGTACCCCTGATTAAATTAATTGCTCGGGTATAACTATCGACGTTTTTTCCAAAAATGCTTCCTCCTACTAATTTACTGAAATCATTTAGGAGCCATTTAGCATCTGCTTTACTTAGATTCTGATTCGGCAACATATTTCAACATATATTTAATGAATACTGCTATCATTGATGCTAAGATAGCTTGAATAATACTCTGTGTATAAATTAATCCACCCCAAAACGCTAAACATTTAGCGCATGTTAAAGGTTTTACTGCATTTACTAACCAAAATTGGTTGTATTTAACACATACTCTAACCCATTTATCTGTAATCCATTCTCTAATTGTATCTAACGGAGAAAAATACCACGTTACAAAGTTAGCAAGTAGTGCTACTGAAATTATAGTCTCGTTAATCATATTATTCTATTATTTGTACATCGTCTAAATCGATGTCATTTTGTTCTACATAAAATTCTTGTTCCCATAGAATATACTTCATTGCTATATCTGTATTTTCTTCTATGAACATTTCCATTTTTTCACAATCCGTAAGCATTATATTTTGGTTTTAATTTGTTAATATAGTATTTTTCTCTTTCTAAGTGATTATCTGTTTCTTCTAATATTTTAAAAGATAGATTTAAATGTTGTTGTAGTTTTTTATAAAAATCAAACTTTTGAGGACACCATTGTGGGTTTTTAATAGCTGATTTGTGGAATGAAATGCGTGCTTTTACTTGGCTACTTTCTCCAACATACAAACATTCATTTCCTTCATATATTCCATATACCCCTTGGATTTTATTTCTCCATTTATTAGTATTTTCGTAAGTACATTGTCTACACCAACTATGCCAATAACCTCGTTTTTTATGAAACGCAAAAAACTCTGTAGTTTTAGGATAGTTATTTTTACACTTAGTACAGGCTTTCATTATTTCTGTAATTCTTTTAAGTAATCTCTAACATCTCTACGAATGTTATTTTTTCTATTTCTATCTCTCCTGTAAGCATTATCTGCTACATTGTTCATTTGTTCCTCTAATTCCTCAATACGTTCTGTTAGTTTAGCTATAATAATAACGTCAACCATATCTGTTGTGTTTGATTTGCGTGTAAATACACGGGAAATAAGCGTTTTTAACTCATACCACCATTTAGGTAATATAGGTAGTGCTGTAGTTATTATTGCGCTTATAAATGCGGTACCTATAATAAGGCAAACTACTAGGGGCATTGCAATCATTTCATTTTCCATTTTATCTATTTTTAATTAATCACATTCTTTACAGGCTTCACGAATAGTCAAAATTGTACTATTCAAGTCCTTCGTTAAGTGGGCTTTACTTATTTTATATTTCTGGTGTAAATCTTCTAAGTGTAATCCTTGTATCCAATATTCCTGGAGTAGTGTTTTGTTATACCAATGAAGGCGTTCTATCTCACGTTGCATACAGATATAATAACATTCAGTACTTAACTCCTCTGTATCATCTATTCTCTCAAATATATTAGCATCACTACCTGCTAACCCATTCTCCCTAGCTGACATTTTATGTTTACGGATACGTTGGTAGAATGGAGAAGTAGAGGAACGAAGTTGCATTCCTGCACCTGTAAGCACATACCATTTTAACTTACCATTGTTTAGTAACTGCTCTATTTTCTCCTCCTTCATATTATATAGCTGGATAAACATCTCCTGGAGTAAATCATCAGCATACTCAGCCATTCGACCTTTAGCGATGTTGTTTCTTATCTCCCTATCTATCCACTTATACTCTCTCTCTACGAACTTATCTAGTTTCTGTTTTGTGGTCATATCTTATATTTTCTCCCCCTCCCATATCCAAGGAAAATGTAGTATTAAATTGTAAAACTTGGCGTAATAAAATATTTTATCTGAACCAACAGACTTCCAACTTTATTAGGTTCCTGAAGTTTAGTACCTTGTGTACGGTTATAATTATTGCAGGATCTCTCAAAAACGCACTTTTTAAAAAGGAGCTTCAACTTCTTCTTTATCCTGAGGTGAGTATGTAGGTATTGGTTGTTCCATTATCCATTCATACATTTTTTGTAAACCATAGTATTTTTTACCTCCATATGGTCTTTGAACTACAATACAAACATCTCCATTAACAAATTTATTAGGGTATGTTCTATACATTCTATAATTGCCTTTATATTTAAACCATGCTCCTTCTTTATTATCAGGTTCCATGTATACATTTAGGTTTTTATGTTTTATTTTTAAATCTATTTTATTACTATTCACAGCAACTGAGATGTTATTTTGGCTTTCTAATATCTTAATTTTCTTTGCCATTTTAGAGATAACTTCATTTAAATTATCTATTTCATCTTCCATTGTTGCTTTCACTATTTCTATTTCTGTAGCGATAGCATCTTTCTTCTCACACTCCAGACATAATTTTCTGGGTAATGTATTTTCAAAATTCTTATAATAGAACTCTTTGCGTTGCTTACTCTCCTTACAACCTCTACATTTGTAAATCATAACTAATTGTTTTATGTTCTTGTATGGTGGATAATAAATAAAAAAATGTGGGGAGCCAAACTTAAATTTAAAATAATTAAAAAAAAGGTGGAGCGCCCAGTGCCCCACCTCTTCTCACAAGAAAAAAATAAATATAGTTTATGATAAAACCTAAATCAGTGAACAGTTAATACAACCGATTAATAATATTTTAACATGACATGAATGTAAGAAGGAGCCTTTATGGCTCCAACTTTACTTTCCCTAAGGTAGCAGGGAATGTTATTATGCTTGTCTACTTAATGATGTGTTAAATGTTTCTATTGCATCATACAAATCAGATGATTCAGTACTATCTAACCCACTACCAAAGGTGATTGTAGATAATCTCCTACCTGTATTAAAGTTGCCAAAGATTGGAGCCCCTCCAGCTGCACCTCTATTGTCAGAAAATATAGCTAAAATATTATCTCTATCTGCAACAGTAGTAGTTGCTGTAGCAGCTGAAGCACCATCTATATATAAAGTTGTAGTTGGAGAATCATATGTTCCTAAAAAGTGTCCTATTCCAGGAGAACCACCTTTTATAGCCCAACCTCCAAAACCAGCTCTGGATTCATTAGTATTAAACTCTACAAGAATAGCATTACTATTACCTATACCTGGTTGATTACAACCTGTATCATAACCCCCAGAGCTTCTACCATTACAATACACACTTATGTGTCTTGGGTTTCCAGCAAATCCAGTAGAGGCATTAAAATGTGTATTACCTGCAAAGTTACTTGTTCCTGTTATACCATCAGCAGTAAAGTTAGCTGTTCCTGTCCAACTAACTCTATATGCAGCATCTAAATCTCTTGGGTCTTTTAAGTTCCATTTAGTTGATGTTGATGTTGCACCTACAAAGGGATAAATAGCATACATTCCAGTCCATATACCATCTGATTTTAAGTCTAATACAAGTTGATTAGTAGCATCCTTTTCTGTAGTAGTTAGAGTATCACCTCCACCTTCTACTGCTGTAAAAAATGCTTGGGCATCTGTATCATAAGCATCACCTCCAGCTGAACCTGAAGCATTTGTTGCTCCCCATATAAATGGAGCAAACATTTCTCTTGGTGGTTCCTCATTAAATTTAGATATAATATCTGCTGTTGCTTTTCCTCTTGATTTACCTGCCTCTAATTCTGCGGGTAATGATCTTTCGAGGTAATCCGATAACCTCTCGTATGGTTTTTTTTCTGGTATTGCCATTACTTTTTCTTTTTAAATACGTTGTATAATCTCGTGATATTAAGCGCTAAAGATGTTATCAACACGAGGATGGTGATTTCGGCTTGGAAATGCATTATATACGCGAATAAACCCGTTATAGTGGCTGTATTTGCTAATGTGTCTTGTGTAGTTGAATCCATTAATACGATGTTACATAGTTGTGTAATGATGTTACTTCTGATGCTGATAATGCCCTATCATAATACATAAAGTTATAACAATCCCATTCACCACCACTAGCTTGGGCGGCATTAAATAATACTCCTGATGTAGAAATACTTAGAGTAAAATCACTACTAGTAGTAGTTATACTTGAACCATCCTTATATGATTTATAGTTATTAGCTACACCATTAGCATCTTTTGTAAATGCTACACTTGCCAATGTTGTTCCAATAGATACTGCTGGCATACCTCTATAATTTGAATTCCAAGGACGAACAGCACCACTATCAAAGTTTCCTACTAATGATAACTGGTCAAATCCAGGACTTGTTGATTTTTCTACTAAATAAACAGCATTACTGGTATTATCAAGTCTTAAATAAGTAAATATTGTCCATTCTGTTGTAAAACCAAGTTGACTAAAAGTACCTGTAAAATCAATACTATTAGTTCCTCCTGCTGTAGTAAAAGACATATACCTATTACTATTATAAGTGCCATTATTAAAAGTTCCTGTAATACCAAAAGAAGATAAATCTGTTATTGTAGTTCCTGTGCCTGAATAACTTTGTCCTGAACCAAAACTTGTTTCAAATACAAGTCCTGATGTTACAGGATTTATTGGTGTCCCTCCAGCTTGGGTATTCATAAATCCAAATGGTATAAACATAATATGTTTTTTTTTAGTTATTAACTAAAGTTCTTACTACCAACACACTGAACATTACTTCCATCAAATGTAGTGAATGTAAGAATATCTACTGCATTAGTTGCTGCTGTAGCTGTAAATGCTGTTCCACCTTCAAATTCAAATTGTGAATCAAAGCTAATAGTTCCTGCAGCCGTTGCATTGTTTGTAATCTTAAGACTAAATGTTTGTCCTGCTACTTGATTAGATAACTCTAAGTGTGTATCAACTCCATTCTGTAGTCCTAAAGTAAACATTTGTCCTGTTGAAGCATCTAATGAAGCTGTATTTGATGTAATAGTTAATGCTTGAACACTTTGAACTACAGTACCATTTATATCTAAACTTGGAACTACTACTTCACTATTTTTTGATGTTGATAAGCTATCTCCACCAATAATAACACTTTTTAGGTGTCCATTGATAGTATTATTTTCTCCACCAACAATAACACTTCTACCAAATGAACCACCTTGGATAGTATTATCTACACCAGCAACAATAGCACTATAATCACCACCACTACCTGCGATACTATTGCCGCTCCCCCCAGTAATAACAGCCCTACCAGAACTTACTTCATTACCATTTCCAGCAAATATACCATTAAGGTAGTTCCCACTAATAGTATTACTTTGTCCTCCAATCAATGTATTTCTACCACCAGCAGCAGCTGTTATTTGATTATCAAATCCACCAATAACACTACTCCATCCATCTCCTCCAGCAATAGCTGAACCACTTGAATATACTATACTATGTGGGGCACCTACAACTATATCACCTGCTACGTTATTTAATATAGATACAGAACTTGAAGGTGCTGTTCCTGCTTGCCATTCTGCAGCACCACCACCAACACCTGTTAATCCTGAACCATCACCTATAAATGCTGAAGCACTTACATATCCTGAAGCACTTACATTAGCATTTATAGTAACTAATGTTCCATCATCTGTGATTGATGAATCTAATAATGTATGGTGTCCACCACCTTTTTGTAATGTGTTTACTGTAGGTAATACTTCACTACCTTTTGAACCTGTAGCACCTGTTAAGACAACAGCACTATTACCACTTTCTTCTACAATAACCCAGTTATCACTTAAACCATCCCATTCAAATGAAGCAGTAGCTGGAGTACCTGAACCTGAATCATATACTATTAAACCAGCATATCTTGCTGTTGGTGTATCAGCATTTAAAATAATAAACTCATCTCCAATGATTACTGCTGAACCTGTTACTGTTCTTAGGCTTCCAATACTTGCTGAAGTAAATGAAGCAAATGATGCTGTAATATTATTTACATTTACACTTGATGCTAAACCTGTTAAATCACCAGCTATTGTAATATCATCTTGAATGCCTAAACTTCCACTAATCTGGACTCCATTTGTATTAAGTAAAATAGAGTTTGTAGCTGTATTATCATTACCTTGTAGTTGTAATCCTGCAGTTACAGTACCACCTCTTACAATATAGTTACCTCCTGCTGTAGGACTTGAAATACCAGCCACTCCATATATTCTACCATTAATACTAATATCATTAGTTGTTGCAGCACCATTATCTGTTACTTGTTGTAATGTTAAATCATCAGCACTACTACTTTCTGCAAATGAAGCAGTTGTAGCATATGAAGCACTTGTTGCTGTTAAGGCATTATCTGCACTTACTGCAAATGAAGATGTAGTTTGTAAAATACCTGTAGATGGAGTAAATAATAAACCATCATTAGTTAATACTTCATCATATCCAGCTGCTGTATCTCTAAACATTACTCTTCTTGGTAATGCTGCATCATCTATTGAAGCACTAACTTGATTTGCTGCAGATGCTGTTACATCTAATAATGGTATTAAGCTACCACTACCATCTGTTAGTTGGTCTGACCCACTAATCTGGACTAATCCTTCATAGCTGTCTTTAATATTTAATGGTCCTAAATTCCTTCCCATCTTATTTTATATTTGAACCCCAAGGGTATTGTGAATATTTCGAATCCGTTATACGTAAACCTGCTTCTTTTGCTTGTTCGTAATGAGCTCCAACACGAGCATTTCTACCAAATACAATTGGTGAACGATATTGTGACGAGTAATCAGGCCACATCTCGTATAATTTATTATTTGTGTTTAGTTCAGGAAATAATGCTTGTTCTTCTGCTAAGTAAGCTGATAATCTATCAGCATAGAACATCATTTTATTTTCTGTATTTTGTCTTTTTACGTTAAATAATGATCTGTCTACTTCAATACTATTTTCACCACCAGTTGGTGTGAGAAGACCGTTATTTCGTGGGCGTATATAAATTGCCTCTAATGCTTCATAATAGGCTGCGTATAAAAGGAAGTCCTGTATATAATCGTTTACTAATGTTTGATAAACACCTGTTAAAGTACTTGCATCAATATCACTTAAGATTTTTTGATACAATTTAGTTCCTATTACACGTTGAATAGTAATGTCTTGAGCAGTTCTAACTGCGTTTTTTAGCAATTCCGTATCCACAGAATCATTTAGATCTGTGAATTGACGTAATTTAGCTTCTGATATGATTAAGGTATTTGTCATGCTAAAGGTAATTCGGTTATTGGTTCATTTTCATTAACACCTGCTTCTCTATCTGCTGTTTCAATTTCAGCTTCTAATTCACTATCATCACCTACTTCAGCATCAATAGAAGTTACTACATCTACATCTTCTGAACCATCAGTAAATAATTTTAATTGTTGAACACCTACAGTAATGTCTAATTCTGGGTACATATATTCAAGTAAATCTTCTATTACCTGTAAAATATCTTGTTGGAATGGTCTTATTACTGTGTTTACTAATAATAAGTAAGCATCTGTTACTTCATCTCTACCTCCTAATTGACCCGCAGTTTTAATACCTAAAATCATAGGTGAGGTAATACGGTGTGCAGTTAATATTTTCTGCGTTACCATATCGTTTATAGTTGTATAATAACCATCTGCTCCGTTTTGTGGTATCGGTTCTACTTTAGGAGCATTTTCTGGAGAATCTACGTCAATATACATTAAGTTACCTGCATTGTTAGTACCTGCATATTGTAGTTGAAGCATTCTTTCTATTGCTTCTCTTTCCTCCTCGTTAGCATTGGTAAACGTTGTTACCATTAATGACGGTGCTAAACCGTTTTGAATATTGTTAATATGGAAGTTATCTACCTCTGTATCCAAATCAATTACTCTCAAAGCACCTACATAATCAGGTAATGGGTAATATTTTTGTCCTGGACGGTAAGGATTGAAAACATAAATCTGTTTTGGCTCCTCCATATTTTTTTCAGGGTTAAATACTGGTAAATACGGCATTTCATCGATTGGAGCTTGTCCGTAACGGTACTGCTCATTCCACTCATCACTTACGTAATATCCCGGTATTTGTCCTCTGTAATTTTTTTCTTTTGCTCTTAACCACGAAAAATCAATGTGGTATACTTCAGCAATTTTTGTTCTGGATTTATTCCAAATAACCTCCATTGCGAAACCACCATACAATTTGTAATCTTGAGCTACCTTTTTAAATACATCATTCCATGATTCGCTTGATGAATTAGCTTTATCTAAAACAAATTCAGGATCTGCTGTTAAACCTTCACCTACAATACCATCTACAATTGCGTTTACACACGTATTGTGAATAGATGAGTTATTATAAAGATCAATTAAATCATTTGGAAATGAGTTATACTGACCGAATTTAACGTATTGGTCTGTATTTTTTTCTAAAATATTAATTCGAGAATTAAACTCTTTTTTAATATTTGCAAATTTTAGTTTATCCATTGTATGTTGTATATGTTCCGTTCTCGTTTGGCGATACATATTGAGTTATATCTACATTGTTGCTACCTGATACCCAAGCTCTATCTGAGTAAATTAAATCAATAGGTTGTTCTTCACCTGCATCATCCCATATTTCATTATAAGAATCCCAAGCAACAGCTACTTGATTCCAAACTGCTGCTATCTCTACATTTGTGTAAATATCTACATCGTATTGTCCTGTATAACTAGGAACTAAACTACCTGTATTTGAAAACACCAACCAATTTTTATATTGGGTAGGAGATGATGTAGTTGTTACTTTAAATGTCCCATTACTATTGTCATAAGACTGAGAGTAAACGACTACTAAATCATCATAGTATCCTGATGCTGTATTTACCGTATTAATATACGCAGCATTTGTGTTGGTGGCAAGGGACTTGTTAAATTGTAGCATATCTTCTATAAAAAAAATAGGGTTACAGCATAAGCCATAACCCCATTTCTAATTGATTTTATTATCCAAGCGTGATTCCACTAAGGGAGCCACTTAAGCTACCTGAAATCTCAGAAGCTGGATTTGGTTCTTGACCTGTGAAGGTTAAAGAATAACCATTGAGTGCGCCAAATTCAACACCAGTAGCAGCTGTACCCGAAAGTAACTGCATACCTCTGTCTTCACCTAATAACCAGTAACGACCTACGCCATCAACTGTTCCATTATTAGTTTCAACAATTATTTTTAAATTTGGATTCTGTGCTAATACTTTAACTTGATTACGAGTAGAAGACTGTAACTTAAAGAACACTGCATTTAGTGTTTGCTCATAGAATACAGTTCCGTTTTCAGGAGTTGACGTTATTGCTTCTGAGAAATCAGAAGTTTGACGGAACAACTCGAATTTATAAAATTCACCTGAACCGGTAATACCTGAAATTAACCCTTCACTTGCGTCTGCAACGCTGGTAATAGAACCAGATAGGATATATAAGTTAGCAATACCGCCTGTATTATCTCTACAGCCGAGCGTAAATCCTGATGTAATATCACATGTTGACATATTATTCTGGTTTAATTAATATTAGAGGGGAGTATTTCATCCCCTCCTTTATTAAGGGTTATTATTAGGCTACGTCGTTAGATACCCAGAACTCTGGATAAGCTACGTTTACACCAAGTTTAGTTGAGATTCTGTGTTTCAATTGGTCTGAATTGATATCATACCATAATTGGAACTCAGAGAAATCGCTCATCAAATCAGTACCAGCAACAATTTGCTTAGCAGGTCCTAATACGATTCTTGCTGAACCGTTCAAACCAGTTGTACCTACAATTTTAGCATTTTGGAATGGCATGCCAATTTCCAAGATACCACCTCTGTTTTGAACACTTACTGGATCAAAGTAGAAGTTATTTTGTGTACGGATGTGAGCAATCAATGCACGGAATTTAGAAACTGACATGAAGTAAGTAAGATCATCACGATCTGCTACGTCATCAGATAATGCTTCAAGCATTGTTTCTAAGTTAGCTAATGTTGCTGCACCTGTACCAGCTACTACTACACCAGTAGTTGAACCTGAGATGATTTGCTTCAAACCATCAGAAGCACATGAAAGTGAACCTGAAGTTTGCGTCCATAAGAACGAGTCATTTGCTTTTTGGAATTGGTTAACTAACAATTCAGAGTAGTTAGTTGCTAGAGCGAATGTTTCGTTGTACGAACCTCTTTCTAGAGCTGAAATTCCTAAATAAGTACGATCCATGTCTTTAAGACAGATACCATCAAATGAGGTACGTGGACATACTGTAATGTTTCTTTGTGAAAAGTCTAATGAACCAGAAGGGTTAGATACACAAGTTCCTGATTGGATCTGTAAATCTACCTCCATAAGGTTGATAGGCTCTTGGAATTTAACACCTTCTTTAATTGTGATGTATTCCATGGTACTTCCACCGTATACCATTTTTGCTACTAATTCACCTGCTACTTCGTTATTGAAGTCACTAAGTGCGGTTACGTCTAATCCCATGATTATTTGTTTTTAGTTTTAAGTTGTGCCATTGCGGCTTTAATTCTGTCTGCATTTGCTGCAGCCTCTACATTAAATGTTGAAAATTTAGCTTTAGGAGCTGGTTTAGAAGACATCATTGTTGCTTCAGCTGCTGGAACATCCATCACTTTAGCTACTGCTTCTTCTAATTCAGCCATTTTTTCTTTCATTTTCCCCATTTCTTCTTTAACCTCAGAAACAATTGCTTCTACGATACCTTCTACATCCATCATTTCAGTTTTCTCTACTTCAGAGATAGCTTCTTTAATGTCTTCAACTGCATCTTTGATACCGTCCTTATAGCCTTCTTCCTCGGCATCAGTTCTTGCATCAAATTCTTCGCTTGTTTCTTCAGATGGAGTCTCACCAGGTACCAATTCTTCAGCTAATGCTTTTTCGCCATCGGCACCCATAATTTCCTCAACAACACTGTCTTTGGTTACAATTTTGGTTCCGTCCTCAAGTTCATGCTCGCCATCAGGAGCATCCATTTCTTGGTCTTCAGCAGTAACAACAGTTACTTTATCTCCAACCTGTAATGAATCACCTGGGAATTTAATAGTGAAAGCACCATTTACGTCCTTTAATGAACCAAATGTTTCTTCTACTACTTCTTCCATACTTTCGGGTGTGGTTACTTCAGCTTCAACTAAATTGAAATGTGACTTGACTAAGTCTCTTAATTCATTTGAAGTCATAAGTTTTTTATTATATTATTAATAAATGAAACAACACCCTATGGCGTTGCTGATTATAAATATCAAGGGACTCTTCCTCGGTAGTTATTTTTCTTTATAGTGAGTAGTGCAAATAGCAGCCGCTTGAGCCCTATCTTTCCCAGCCTCAATCTCAACTGGAATACATCTGTTGAGATATTGATCTAATCTCTCGAATGGTTTTTTTTCTGGTAGTGGCATTAGATAAAATTGTATGGTGGATAATAAATAAAAAAATGTGGGGAGCCAAGCTACTTTAAATGACTTCCATCACATAGTCCATTTGGATTTTCAGTTCTACCACAGGCACAACCTCCGTTTTTACGGCATTTAGTTTTAGACATAGCATATTGTTCAAAGAAACCCTCGACACTAAATCCTTTTACTAATCCTGTTTTGACATAGTCTTCCCAGATTCTGGTATTATCTATTTTATACATTCCCATCCAGGTTCCATTAGGTAAATTAAAACCATATTTTCTGGATTTATCAGTTTTATCATCTTCAATCAACCATGTTTCTACTAGGAATGCATCATCTACTTTATCACTATTATCGTGTTCAATGTTTACAGAATCAATCAGTTTATCCTTCATCATCTTGTAGGATAGTTTCTTGATAGTATCCTCAGTAAAGTAAACATAGTATTCATTACCATCTTCATCTATACGAGGAATAAGTTTATTTGGTACCATTAATGGACCTACTAACATTTGTTTTTCATCAAGCGCAGCAAATGATGTTTTAGCTAATCCAGGTACTGAATCTGATTTACCTGATTTTTGTATTACAGCAGTATTAGTAGTTGTGCCATCTAAAATTCTGTTAGAGTTTGCAAGTGCTCTTTTAGCTGTTGAAATAGAGCTGTCTCGTTTATAGAATTTCTCCGCCCAGTAATGCCTGCAGTTGTATGAACCTTTATATCTAAAGATGTCGTAGATTCCAAATTCAACATTTTCTCCTGTGATTGATAGGTTGTTGATGTCTTCACGTCTAAATATTTTATTTAAGCTCATTAAACGAGCACAAAATTTTCTATTTCTATTATCTTTAGGTCCTGTATACTTGTATCTTACAGCTAGATTACCAAAGTCTGCTTGAGATGGTTTATTGGGTGTGGTGATAATTTGCGCAAATGCCTGTCTATAAAACGCGTCCTTATCGACTTCAATATAGCCGGCGCCTAACATTTCTTCATCGCTAATTCCCACGTTATCTAAAGCGTTGATAATTGCATCTTGTTCTTCACTTCCCATATCATCAAAGGTTTCTGATAATACTTTATCAGTAGCTTCTGTATGTTCAGAACAAGGCATAAAAACAATCTCACCTGATGCTAAAGTGTGTTCGTGATATCCTTCACATCCTAATTCTTTAGCTTTAGCTATTGCTTCCTCCTTCATAGAGTAAACAGGTACACCTTCTATTCTATCTACAATATTAAATGCTTCTGTTTTTAGGAATTCTTCAAATAATGCTTCATTAAAGTTATCAATAGGAACACAGTTAGGAACTTTACGTCCGTTTTTAGTTTTTAATCCTATTGCTTTATAGCCTGGTTGGCATGCATCATCTAAATCAAATTCTTCACCTGCTTGTCTTAGTTTTTTCTCTGCCCACGGTAAAGCAGCCTCGCCACCCCATAAGAGATAAGAGATATAACCACAAGCATCATAGTTCTTTCTATCACGTTGTAATTCGTAGTTATCTTTTTGTCTAATAAGGAATGAACGCATTCTACGAATTGTATCTAATGATAGATTTTCTCCGTTTGCTAATTGTTGTGCTCTTACTTTACCTACTTGGGTAGCACATTTATTATTATTTTCCTTATTACGTTTAATTCCTTGTTTAGCTGCATCAACTGCTGCTTTAGGATAGTCATTGAATGTATCTGCAAATTCTTGCTTACTAAAATACATGAAATCCTCTTCTATTGCTGGTTGTTCTACTAATGCGACTGCATCAATACCTGCTAATATGCTATTCTCGTCAATGTCTAATTTTACTATCTTCATATCAATAAATATTATGGGAATTGTCTTCTAGCTTGAAGTAATGTTTCTGCTTCTAACCCATTAGAGACATCACCTGCTATAACATATGCTCTTAATGGTGTAGATGATCTACCTACTCCTTGTGGTGTTGAAGTTGCTGTAGCACCTCCACCTAAATTTGTTTGACCAAATCCAATAGCTGGAGCACTTACAGGTCCTGCACCACCTGCAGGAGCACCACCTCCATCAAATGTACCACTTCTAATATCTGCAATAGCACGTGAAGATGCTGTTGCAATAGCTGCTACCTGAGCTGCACCCAAAATAGGTCCTAAAATAGGCCCAAATTGTTGTGCTGCTGCGAATGCCTGGAAAGATGCTTGTGTTGCGGAAGTAATTACCTCTGCAATTTTATATTTTTTAGATGCTTCAAATCCTTCTTTTGTACCATCATCTACTACCTCTACTAATGCTGCTGTAAATTCTGATGCTGCCTGTAATTGTGAACCTATTGCTTGTGCAGCTGGTCCAGATACTGCTTCACCTATTTTACCACCTAATACTTCAGCACGTTCTAATAATGTAGTTTCTCCTAAATCTGCTTCTGTATAATCTGGTTTAATAACAGGACGTAATACAGGAGGGTCTGTTTTAGTTTGTTCTGCAAAATATTCTGCTATTGTATTTACTTCTTTTTCACCATCAGGAGTAATAATTTTAGGCTGGATAAATAATGCTACAGGTTTTTCTTTACTACCACCAGGAGCATTTGCAGCTGCTTCTTGAATATTTTCATAAGCTACCTCTGTTGCAACTAATAAATCTAATGCTTCTTGAGCATTTTCTTTTCTTGCTATTTCAAATTCAATAAGTTTTTCAATATACCCTTCTTCAAACCTATCTTTATTTAAACTTTCTAATCTAAGTCTTTCAGCATTTGCTGCATCTCTTGTTTCTGTAGCTCTTTGTCTCTCTAACTCAATCGCTCTTTCTAAAGTAATATTTCTTTGTTTAGCTGATTCTTGTAATTGAGCTAATTTAAAATCGGCTCCAAGAGCTGCTGCATTAACACCATTATAAGCTTCTATTTGTCTATCTAATGACTCATTTAGTTTTTCTGTTTCAGTAAGTTCATCTTTAGTTTCCCTGGTAAATGCTATTACTGCTGCTGTTACTGCTGCTAATGCAATTGCTAATGCTGTATATGGGTTTGCTAGTGCTGCTACTTTTAATCTATTAAATGCTTTAGTAACTACACCTGTTATACCACCTAATCCTGATAAACCTTCATTTAATTCTTTAACACCTTCAAATACTCGTTTTGAACCATCAGCAAATAAAAGTGCCTCAGCAGCTACTTTTGTAAAGTTTTCTGCTTGTTCTTCTGTTAAAGCACCTGATACTGATAAACCAGCAGCTAATAACTCTACAGAACCACCTAAAATATTAATGGCACCACCAAGTGTTTTAATTCTTGCTTCTTGTTTTTCGAGAGAATTATTTAAATCCTCTGCTGCTCTGTCCGCTCCTTCTAATGCGTTATCTAACTGATTTACATCATTAGTAGCATCACCTGTATTTGCTTGTACGTTTACTGTTACTGTAGCCATATTATTTTGATTTTCTTTGTAGTGTCCACCAACTACTATCTGTTCCAAATATTGTTACCCCATCTAATGGACGTTTTAAATCCTCTGTAAATGTAGTTCCATCAATAACTTCTGAACCATCAGGGTCTAACCTAAAGATAGTAGAGTTATTTATTAAAGTATTATCTGTAAAGAACCTAAATTCACGTTTATAACCATTACCATCTCTTGCTAATGGGTCTTTAGCATAACTTGGTAGATTTAAAGTATGTGTTCCATTAGCACCAGACCAAGTTAAATGAATATAATAAGCATCTCCATAAGGTGAAGCTGATAAATCAGTAGAACCACCTGCTGAACCTGTAATAACTACATAATCGTGATAAACAGCACCTACAGTATTTTGTGTTCCTATATTTGCTATACCACTATAATGATCACCACCAGCATTCTCTATTGATTCAATATCTTTATTTAGATTAATAACTGTTGTGTTAGTTAAATCTTTTACAGTTTTTGCTGTGTTATCTAAGTTACCTATTACAATATTACTACTACCTCCTTCAACCGTTAAATCTTGGCCTATAAGCACTGTCTTATTTGATCCACTAACGTGGCTGCTGTCACCACCTATAATGGTTGATAACGTGGTATTCTCGCTGATAGATGACGTAGTCGACTGTAGTATAGCACTGTTTTCTACACCTGATTCAATAGTGTTATCTGTACCTTTAATTGTAACGAATTTAGAATATCCTTCTATTAAATTACTACTACCTTCTACACGTGCAGTTGTTACATTATTTAAAATAGTATTATTATCACCTCTTGTATCAATAGTTTCTGCTGATTCATCTACATTATTTAAACCTAAGTTTGTTTGTGAAGTAAATCTTGCTGTAGTTGGTTTTAAAGTATTCCATACTACCTTATCTCCGTAAGTAGAGAAACCATCTCTTTGTGCTGCTGGTGTTAATGCTGAACCTGTGTATAAAGCACCTGTTTCAAAATCATCATAAGTTATAAATCCATCAGCATCAAATGTAGAATCATTTGCTACAAGATCTATAGGAGTATCTCCACCAACATCTACTCTTCTTCTTGGGAAACGTAGTTTACGAGGTAGTGTTTTAATAAGTTCTACTTCAATACTATCCTCTCTTGTAATATTTGCACCTTTGATTTTATTGATTCTGTAGTAATGACCATCAATATGAATCTTATCATTTAACTGAATATCAGGTATCTCTGTAGGATCTAAGAAAATATTTAGTGTAACTAATCTACTATCTACATCATATAATTCGTTAATGTAGAAAGACCAGTAATCATTAAATGCAGTACTTTTAACTTGACCATTAAATTGTGCTTGATGGTAGTTATAGTGTCCTGGAGAGTAGGTATTACCGAAGTGTAAATCTCTTGTAGTATCAAATACTGCTGGAGTAGCTTGTAAGTGAGAAGCTAAACCATAATCTGATAATTGATTAATAGTACCACCTTCATCCTCAAACCAATATCTACCTGATGAAATTAATCCTGTAGAGTTAGTTGATACAAGATTACCTACATTTTGTCTACCATTATGGTATACTAAACGAGGTGCGAATTTAGTTCTTCTATATGATTGTGATGAATCGTCTTTTTCACATAATGCAGGTAAAATCATTTGAGGTGCTGCATCAATACCCTTAATAGGGGTAGGAGCAAAATAACTACCTATTACTTTCTCACCATTAGCTAAATCTGATTCTGATGTGTAATCAAATTCACCATATAATTTACCTGTAGTACGTTTATGATATTGTGTTAAAGCAATGTTATCTTCAACATCTGTAAACTTAATATTTTTAGGTTGACCTTGTAGTGGGTGTGTTATATTCCATTTCTGGTTATAATCTACTTTATTACTCCAATCTACTGTGCCACCTGCATCTACCCAATCATTAAACGTTTCAATACTTAAAACATTTCTTTGATTCTTAACTGGCTCAATTACTAAGTTAAATTTCTCAATTAAACCTTGTAGGAAATCAGAAATAGAAACATCACGATAAATCGGTGCTAAATTTATATTTGCACCTAAATTAGTAGTTGGCCCTTGTAATAATTGGAATCTGGTTTGACTAGTTTGTTCTGCTCTAAATGTTTGTACACCTGAAGCTGTTTCAGTATAAACTACATATATTGCTATTGTATCAGTATCGACTAAAGGAATTAATGGTGTAGTAAATGATAATGCTCCATCTACTGCTCCTGTTAAATCAAATGTATAGTTTTGTGTAATACCATTTACATCAAATTCAGCCCCATTTTTATATACTTTAAATGTAACTGATCTTGCATCAGCTGGGAGATTGTAATTAATAATATCGTACTGAACACTAACACCAAATTGATAAGGTCCATCCTCACCAGCTGTAAATGTATTTGTACCATCGTAGTTACCTGCATTATTATATAATACAGAACCGAAATTTAGTATTGATACTGCTTGTGTAGATGTAAAATCTTGATCTGCACCAGAATCCGCTATAAACGATTGTGAGATAGGATTATTACTTGAAGCACCTTTTTTATCATCCTCTGTAGCTAATAAGTAAATATCATCTGTATAACTACCTGAAGAAAATAATGATGAAGTATATTCATAACCTACACTATTGAAAATAGCATCTAAACAATCCCTTACTCTAATAGCAGGTTTAAAATCATCTACTTGTAATGGAGAGTTATAGTTAGTGAATGAACGAGGATCACCACCACCTTTTATTTGTGTATCTCTTGGATCATCAGCATCAAACCCATAGTTAACTAATGGGTAAAATACAGCACCATCTAGTAATGTTTGATCCCAACTATCTACAATGTTATCGTATGTGTAATCGTGATTTAAAAATGAAAAATCTAAATCACTGAATGTTTTGTCTTTAATTAAGAAACCTAAATCAACAGTCTCATTTACAACTACAACATTATATAAGTCATTACCTCTATTATCAGTAACAACACTTTCTAAGTATAATTTACCTGTAAATATTTCAATACCATTCTGTAATACTTGACAAGCTACAGTTTTGATAAATGAAGTAGAAGGTGTAGCACCTACATCATACAGATTACCAAAAAACTCGTTATTAGTAGTTGAAGGAGGTAAAGTAAGTTTTTGTGATGATACACCAAATGCTTGTCCTATATTACCTGATTCAATAGCTGAGATATCAAGTCTAAAAGGAACATCCTCGAGTAAATCTAAATCGTACTTTACTCCATCATCATTTATACATCTTAGTATTGTCATTATAATCTACTTCTATCTTCGTTAGCGTATTGATACTCGACTGTGTATCTAAATAATTTTTGACTACGTGGATTTGTTTTCTCTGTTACATTTACATTGTTTACAACTACCGGGAAATACTCGCCTGACTCTTGTTGAACATAGACATCGGTGCTATAGAATAGTTCGCGTAAATTATCGGCGTCTGTCTGCGTTAAATAGTCACTGTTTGCTGTACGTCGTTTATTAACTTCATTGTAATAGTTGTTTCTACCTCTTCTCTCACGATCATAAGCAACATTGTTGTCTGTATTAGAGAAGTTTACAAATGATTGTTTGTATTCTTGTCTATCAATTGTACCAACAGTTGTTTCTGCTAAACTGAAATTATAATAGTCCCAAACACCATATTTATTTTTATAAGCAAATCTTACTCCATCATATCCACAGTTAGCAGTTGTAATATCAAATCTATAAGAACCCCATACTCCATCAGCATTTGCAAAACCATCAGTTGCTTGTGCTGTAAAATCTATAGTGTAATAAGCTAAATCACTATCTAAACTAATACCAGCATCAACTAAGTTTTGTGGTCCAGCAGGAAAATGAATTAGACGGGTCGAACCACTTTGATCCGTATATACACTAGACCAAAATGTAGTTGTTGGAGAACTTGTTCTTGGACCTGCTGTATTGTAAATAACATCTGTTGAACCAATTACCCCATCTACATCGTATTGTTTAAATGTAGCAGCAAAAACATCCATTGCTGAACTAACATTATCACCATTACCTACTGCATTACCATTAAAGAATGAAATACTATGGTAATCACCTAATCTAATAGAGCTGGTATCAAATGATGTTAAACCAAATTGATGACTAAACGTTACATCATCGGTTGGATCTTCCTCAGCATACTTACTACCACTATTGAAATTCCAATTCACCAATTCATTTGGATCAGAAACACCATCTAATAAGAAAAATATTTGTGTTGGTTGGCTAACTGCTGGATCACCAGGAGAACCTGCACCATTGTATAATGTAACAGATGATGAAACACTTGTACCGTATTCTTCACCAAAATATATTTCAAATTCTTTAGCACTTGATGTAACACGAGTTGCTGCATCTATATCCCATACTCTATCTGTTGGTCCTAATTGTGTAGGAATTAAGTTTCCTAAATCAAATATACCTTTAGATGATGGGTTTGGTTGTTGTTTTACGCGCTGTATAAGCACGTCATTTTCGTCTTTGATGTCTACCACGAATTGAAATTGTGGTTGCGTTACCTGCGTTGAAGTACACAAATAAACCAAATTATCGTTGGCCGTATTTGGGCTGGTAGGGAATTGTTGTAATGATACTGCCATGTTATCCTATTTCTGCGTAGTTATCTTCTATATGATCATCTATATCTAATGCTACAGCCTCACCTATATTTGTTAGGTTTCTTTGTACAACATCATCTAATGATACTTGAATGAATGGTTTTGGTTTTTTAAACCGTTGTCCTTTTTTTTCTATGTTTTTAGCTACAGCCCAAGCAAATTGTGTTGGTGTCATAGCCATTGGTACACTTATTCTTTTTTGTTTAATCCAATCAATGATTGCTCTAACAGGTGGCATACCACCTTTCTTACGTTCACTACCTTCATCTACATAGATACCATATAATGGTAAAGTAATAGGTTGTGTAATAATGTTATCCTGTACTTGTGTAGGACCTGGTTTTATTGAACGTGCTAAATTACCTGTAACAACTGAATTATTATCAAATAACCTATCCACCATCTCCTCTACTACTAGAGTACCGATGTCGCTCATTTCGAGTTGTAAATTAGGATATGTGATTTCTTCACTCATTATAATTGTGGGTAAAAGCAGTAATTAAATAATCCTGATTCTGTTATTGTTACTTGAGAAACCCAACCATATACTCTATCGTTAAATGCCTCATTTACAGGAGTTAGATTTGCCATTGTACCTGTCATCCAATTTGTATCGTTTACAGGACCATAATTCATATAAGACATTACATCATACTGAATTAATTCCATTCTTGATTTTACATCTAATGGTGATTCATCTGATAATTTAGGTACATCAAGTGAATACAATTCAAATGTTAATGCTCTTGTATTTGCTGTAATACCTGGTGATACTAATGGTC
>Ga0206127_1001814_pt1 | contig 22363 bp, 17 predicted proteins | sample Helgoland_Spring_6_FD_148646 | JGI IMG/M metagenome (GOLD analysis project Ga0206127, IMG submission 148646) | Pelagic subsurface seawater microbial communities from Kabeltonne, Helgoland, North Sea - Helgoland_Spring_Bloom_20160419_1 | ecosystem: Environmental > Aquatic > Marine > Epipelagic ...
CAGCTGCCAGAAGGCACTGAAATGGTTATGCCAGGCGACAACCTGCAGTTCGACGTTGAACTGATCGCACCCATCGCGATGGAAGACGGTCTGCGCTTTGCGATCCGCGAAGGCGGCCGCACTGTTGGCGCGGGCGTTGTGTCCAAGATCAACGAGTAAGCTGCTGTCTGGGGGCACGCCCCCACACACGTCACATCAAACAAGGCCGTCCCATACCGGGGCGGCCTTTTCTTTTGCGGGGGCAGGGGGATAGAATACGCGCAGCGTGAAAGGCCACAGCATGGACATTACCCACGATTTCTTTCCGGGCGCGATCGGGCAGATCATTCAGCTGCACGGAACCCACTATGCAAAGCATTGGGGCTTCACCAGCTACTTCGAGGCCAAGGTGGCGCACCAGCTTGCCGAGTTCGCCCATGGCAGGAAGGACCCAGATCTGGTGCTGCTTGCCCGTGATGATCAGGGGGTCGCGGCTTCGTTGATCCTGAACCTTCATGATCCGGAATCGCAGGCGCGTGGCGCGCATCTGAGGTGGTTCATCTGTGCGGACCGCTGTCGGGGCTCGGGGATCGGGCGCAAGCTGTTAAGCATGGCCGTGGCCCATGCCGAGCAGCACAGCCAAGGCAGAATGTGGCTGCACACCTTTGCCGGGCTGGAACCAGCCTTGCATCTTTACCGCAGTTTCGGCTTTGTGTTGCACGCAGAGCAAGAAGGCGATGTCTGGGGAACGGTCGTGAAAGAGCAGGAGTATCGACGCTCGGGCGACAGCTAGAAGGATTTTCCCGCCCTTTGGTGCATATGCTCTTGATCCCCTCGCGATTCCAGACTACCTCACCACTCGGCATAGGGGTTTAGCTCAGTTGGTAGAGCATCGGTCTCCAAAACCGAGGGTCGTGGGTTCGAGTCCCTCAGCCCCTGCCAATTTTCCTGACATTGATCTTTTGCGATATGCCTTTGAGTGGTCATAATATGGCCGCTGAATTGCCGCAGCATGGCGCGACACTTTCCATCTCGTTTTTTAAAAGGTGGATGCCTTTATATGTTGCGCAAAAACAAGCCTGCCGATTTGGACCATTTCACAGATATGCCCCGTTATGATGATTCAGGTCATCAGAACGCGCCGCATCCAGCCGCGCAGCCGGGCCTTGTGCGCCCCTCCGTCCCCGAGACCCCCGAGGCAGGGGGCATCAAACGCATTGTCGGCAGGATCACGGGCGCGGTGCAAACCAAGCTTGCGCGCGGCGGACAGCCCGCCGAAATGCCGGCCGAGGAAATCGCTGCGCAACAGGCACCTGTATCGCTGCGTGCAACGGCCGCCGGATTTGTCTGCGGGTTTGCGGTGGTCTCAGCCGCGATATTTCATCCGGTCCTGTTCGTGGTTCTGACCCTGTTTCTGGCGGCGGTCGTTTCGGCGCTCTATGTGGCCTATGGCTATGACGGGTTCTGGCAGATGATGCTCAAACCCTTGCGCTGGTATGTTGCACGACACCCTGAAAAAGCAGCTGCAATCCATGCAGAGATAGACCGGGTCGCGATGCGTTGGGATGCGATCCTGGACCGTTTCCCCGAAGGCTGGGTCGCGGCGCTTTATTTGCCTGATGTCAGCGATATTGCCGCTTTTGCGCAGCAGGATTCGGAAAAGTTTGAATTGCGGATGGATGACCTGGCCCATGCGCGGAATGCCTAGGCCGACGGGCTGATACGATTGACGTCTTGAATTCGGTCGCATTGGCGGCTACATCGCAGAAACCTTTGAAAAACAGGAAACGCGTCATGGCCACAGTCAATCCACTCCAGTTCATTCAGCAAGTGCGCTCGGAAGTGTCCAAGGTCGTATGGCCGACCCGCCGCGAGGTGATGCTGACAACCGTGATGGTTTTCATCCTTGCGGCACTGACAGCGGTGTTTTTCGCAATCGTTGATATCTTGATCCGTGGCGGCTTGCAGTACGTGCTTTCCTACTTCGGATGATCGCGACGGGGATGTGCAAAACCTTGCTCACCCCCTTGAAACATTTGGATATGCGGGCTATCCCGCAATCCTAACCTGACAAAGGGCGTGCGGCGATTCGAGTTGCGCGCCGATTTTTTGTTCAGGAAAGGCAGGCAAGTGCCTGTCGCTTTATTGAGAATTTGATGCTGCAAACATGCGCATCGCAAGACAGGGACCAGAGTTCAGATGGCGAAAAGATGGTATTCGGTCAGTGTTTTGTCGAATTTCGAGAAAAAGATCGCCGAACAGATCCGCACAACGGTCGCCGAGCAAGAGCTTGAGGACCAGATCGACGAAGTGCTGGTTCCCACCGAAGAGGTGATCGAAGTTCGGCGCGGCAAAAAAGTCACGACAGAGCGGCGCTTTATGCCCGGCTATGTGCTGGTGCACATGGAAATGTCCGACCGTGGCTATCACCTGATCAACTCGATCAACCGCGTTACAGGTTTCTTGGGTCCACAAGGGCGCCCGATGCCGATGCGCGATGCAGAAGTGACCGCGATCCTGGGCCGTGTCCAGGAAGGCGAGGAAGCACCACGCACATTGATCCACTTTGAAGTGGGCGAGCGCGTCAAGGTTGCTGATGGTCCGTTCGAAGACTTTGACGGTATGATCGAGGAAGTCGACGAAGAGAACCAGCGCCTCAAGGTGTCTGTGTCGATCTTTGGCCGTGAAACACCGGTCGAATTGGAATTCACTCAGGTCAACAAACAGATCTGAGCGGGTCGGCGGGGCAACCCGCCATGCGGTGGCGACACCGTTCGTTTGTGGGAGGCAAAGCTGCGCGCAGCCACGCCGGACCACGCTAGCAAGCGATCACAACGCGTTGTGGTTGTGTAGGGTGGGTGCAAACCCACCGACATAAAAAGGAGAAGGCCAATGGCCAAGAAGCTCGTCGGTAAGATGAAGTTGCAAGTTAAAGCGGGTCAAGCGAACCCATCCCCACCTGTTGGTCCTGCATTGGGTCAGCGCGGGATTAACATCATGGAATTCTGTAAGGCGTTCAACGCCAAGACAGCGGACCTGGAGCCAGGTGCCCCTTGCCCGACCGTGATCAGCTATTACCAGGACAAGTCCTTTACCATGGACATCAAGACGCCTCCTGCGTCCTATTACCTGAAAAAAGCTGCCAAGATTAACTCTGGTGCGAAAACACCGAGCCGTGAAACTGTTGGTACAGTGACCACCAAGCAACTGCGCGAAATCGCAGAAGCAAAGATGGCCGATCTGAGCGCCGTGGATGTTGAAGCCGCGATGAAGATCATTCTGGGCTCCGCCCGTTCCATGGGCATTGAGGTGAAGTAAGATGGCAAAATTCGGAAAACGCACCCGCGCCGCACGCGAAGCATTCGCCGGCAAAGACAACCTGTCTGTTGAAGAAGCGGTAACGCTGATCAAGGCAAACGCAAACGCGAAGTTTGATGAGACCATCGAAATCGCCATGAACCTTGGTGTTGACCCACGTCACGCTGACCAAATGGTTCGCGGTGTTGTTGGCCTGCCAAACGGCACAGGCAAAACCGTACGTGTTGCGGTATTTGCACGTGGCGCAAAAGCAGACGAAGCAACAGCAGCTGGTGCCGATATCGTTGGCGCAGAAGACCTGATGGAAGCGGTACAAGGCGGCAAGATCGACTTTGACCGTTGCATCGCGACACCTGACATGATGCCAATCGTTGGTCGTCTTGGTAAGGTTCTTGGTCCACGCAACCTGATGCCAAACCCAAAAGTTGGCACAGTTACAATGGACATCAAAGAAGCTGTTGAAGCTGCCAAAGGCGGTCAGGTTCAGTTCAAAGCTGAAAAAGGCGGCGTTGTGCATGCTGGCATCGGCAAACTGTCCTTCGACGAAGCCAAGCTGGTTGAAAACATCCGCTCTTTCGTTGGTGCCGTCTCCAAGGCGAAGCCTACGGGTTCCAAGGGTACCTACATGAAGAAGATCGTCCTCAGCTCCACAATGGGCCCAGGCGTATCTGTTGAAGTGGACAACGCTGTTACCGAGTAACGCGTTTCTTAAATTGACGTTATCTTGATTTGGCCCTCCGTACCCCGTGCGGAGGGCTTTTTCATGTGTCGCTTTTGCCCGTGGCCGTTTCGGGATCTCGAAGGGGTTGTCGAAGGCGCAGACAAAGCGCAAACTGGCCCGAACGCAGACCAGGTAGCAGCCCGCATAGAGAGAAGTTTTTTCTTGAGCCTCAATCTCACAAAAGATCAATTGCGGTGGCTCGCCAAGAAAGGCGTACGTATCAACGCGCCAGCTGGTCCCGATCCCCTGCGAATTCCCGAGCCGGCTCATGGTCTTGAGGCGCATTCCACGCATTCGGCAGATGGCGTCATGCCGCTTGGAGCCTACAGCTATTCGCATTCCTTTGCGCGGCATGTCGAATACGTTGGTCGCTACTGTTCGATTGGGGCTGGTCTTCAGACCTTTACCAATACGCATCCTATTGACCGATCCTCGACCAGCCCGGTTTTTTACCAGCGGCGCAAATTTCGTGAATGGGGGGGGGATATGGAACAGAGCGATTTAATGGTCCCGTTCGACGCGCCTTCGGCCAAGGTCCGGATTGGCAATGACGTCTGGATCGGAGAGACTGTGCGCATCAGGGAAGGGGTCAGCATCGGTGACGGTGCAATCATTGCTGTCGATGCTTTGGTCACACAGGACGTGGCTCCTTTTTCAGTTGTTGGCGGCGTGCCGGCACGTGTCATCCGACATCGCTTTGATCCTCATCTATCGTCTGCATTCCTGCAGCTGGAATGGTGGCGGTATGCAGTGTCTGACCTCATTCCCCTTCAGCCGGATCAGCCGGCGCGGTTTGCCGTTGCGCTTGAGCGGGCGGTGGCAAGCGGACAGTTGCAGCCCATGGCCGAAGATCGTTTTCTTCTCCGCGACTTGTTACGAACACAGGTATCAGGTTGAGACGGGCACTATCCTGACGCCGTCATCGCTGATGGTTGGTCCATGCTTTCCCAGTATGCGCCCGTTTCATCGCTCCGGTCGTCAGGAAATATGCAGTCGAATATGAACACCTTTGCAACGGCGGCACTGCTGTGGCTGAAATAGCTTTATTGCCCCTTGGCATCCCTGAAAACTCTTTATATAGAGGCCCTCGATTCACCTGAAGTTTCTTCGGGTGAGTCTTCTGTCCGAGACGAAGGGTGGCGATGAGCCTTAATTTCCTTTCCGAGATGGGAGACGTTAGAATTACCAAGCGCGCAAGCGTGAGGGCATTTTGGCTTATTCCCGTAAAATGGACCAAGACTGTTTGCGAAAGCAAACTTAATTGAGCCGGGGGGTAACCCCCAGATTTGGAGTGAAACTGTGGATAGAGCCCAGAAAGAACAGTTGGTCGACGAGCTCGGCCAAATCTTTGAAAGCTCTGGCGTCGTTGTGGTAAGCCACTACGTCGGCCTGACAGTTGCTGAAATGCAGGACCTTCGTGCACGCGCTCGCGCTGCAGGTGGGGCCGTGCGTGTTGCCAAAAACAGGCTCGCCAAAATTGCCCTTGATGGAAAGCCATGCGAAAGCATTGCGGAACTCCTGACGGGTATGACCGTTCTGACCTATTCCGAAGATCCCGTAGCCGCCGCTAAGGTTGCTCAGGACTTCGCCAAAGAGAATCAAAAGTTTGTGATTCTCGGTGGTGCAATGGGCGAGAACGCACTGGACGCCGCCGGTGTTGAAGCCGTGTCCAAGATGCCTTCGCGGGAGGAGCTTATCTCCACCATCGCGGGCATGCTGGGCGCACCTGCTTCCAACATCGCTGGGGCCATTGGCGCACCTGCAAGCAATATCGCATCCATCTTGTCCACGATCGAGGACAAGGCGGCTGCGTAAAGCAATATCGTCAAGCTGGCGCAGGGTTGAACACTCGCGTTGGAACACACATATCGTTAACGGAAAGAGCTGAACATGGCTGATCTGAAAAAACTGGCAGAAGACATCGTTGGTCTGACACTGCTTGAAGCACAAGAACTGAAAACCATCCTCAAAGACGAGTATGGCATCGAGCCCGCCGCTGGTGGCGCTGTGATGATGGCTGGCCCTGCCGATGCAGGTGCTGCTGCTGAAGAGAAAACTGAATTCGACGTCGTTCTGAAGAACGCCGGCGCATCCAAAATCAACGTGATCAAAGAAGTTCGCGGCATCACCGGTCTGGGCCTGAAAGAAGCCAAAGACTTGGTCGAAGCTGGCGGCAAGATCAAAGAAGGCGTCGACAAGGCCGAAGCCGAAGAAGTAATGGCCAAGCTGGTTGCAGCTGGCGCAGAGGTCGAACTGGCGTAAGCCATTTGATCTGGGTGCCGTTTTCTTTCAAAGAAAACGGACCGGAATTTTTGACAAATTCCGGGGCAGCCCGCAAATGACAAGGCTGGATGGGGATATTTCCCTGTCCAGCCTAACCTGTTTTGACAAGTATTTCGCGCGAAATACTTCTCTGGATAGGTCCTAAGGGTCGGAAGAGGTACGGTGGGACGTGCTTCAAGAATTGACCAGGATTTACCGCTCTTATGGGCGCGCATCACGGCCCCGGTGATGGCGTGCTCGGCAAGAGACACGAAAGGTGACATGACACATGGCGCAATCCTTCCTTGGCCAGAAACGTCTACGTAAATACTATGGCAAAATCCGTGAAGTTCTGGAGATGCCGAACCTGATCGAGGTTCAAAAATCCTCTTATGATCTGTTCCTGCGCTCCGGCGATGCGGACACACCGACAGATGGCGACGGCATTCAGGGCGTCTTCCAGTCGGTATTCCCGATCAAAGATTTCAACGAGACTTCGGTGCTTGAGTACGTCAAGTACGAGCTTGAGAAACCCAAATACGATGTTGAGGAATGTCAGCAGCGTGACATGACCTACAGCGCGCCTTTGAAGGTGACGTTGCGTCTGATCGTATTTGATGTGGACGAAGACACCGGCGCGAAGTCGGTAAAAGACATTAAAGAACAAGACGTGTTCATGGGCGATATGCCTTTGATGACCCCGAACGGGACCTTCGTTGTGAACGGCACCGAGCGTGTTATCGTTTCGCAGATGCACCGTTCGCCTGGCGTTTTCTTTGACCACGACAAGGGTAAAACCCACTCTTCGGGCAAGCTGTTGTTTGCCTGCCGGATCATTCCTTACCGCGGGTCCTGGCTGGATTTTGAATTCGACGCAAAAGACATCGTGTTCGCGCGGATCGACCGTCGTCGCAAATTGCCTGTGACAACGTTGCTCTATGCGCTTGGTCTTGACCAAGAAGCGATCATGGACGCTTATTACAACACAGTGAACTTCACGCTGAAAGCCGGTGAAGGCTGGGTTGCGCCGTTCTATCCGGACCGTGTGCGGGGCACACGTCCGACCTATGATCTGGTTGATGCCGCGACAGGTGAAGTCCTGTTTGAAAAAGGCAAGAAGATCACGCCTCGTGCCGTTAAGCAGTTGGTTGACGAAGGTAAAGTAAGCGAGTTGCTTTTGCCGTTCGGTCACATCGAAGGCAAATTTGTTGCACGTGACATCATCAACGAAGAAACCGGCGCGATTTATGTCGAAGCCGGCGACGAGATGACGCTTGAGTACGACAAAGACGGTACGCTTATCGGCGGCACCGCCAAAGAACTTGTTGATGCTGGCATTACCGAGATCCCACTCTTGGACATCGACAACATCAATGTCGGCCCCTACATGCGCAACACCATGGCGAACGACAAGAACATGAACCGCGACACCGCGCTCATGGATATCTATCGCGTCATGCGCCCGGGTGAGCCGCCCACAGTCGAGGCCGCGTCGAACCTGTTCGACACGTTGTTCTTTGACAGCGAACGCTATGACCTGTCTGCTGTTGGTCGCGTAAAGATGAACATGCGTCTGGCGCTCGACAAGGAAGACACTCAGCGCACGCTGGATCGCGATGATATCGTATCGTGCATCAAGGCGCTGGTTGACCTGCGCGATGGCCGTGGCGATATCGACGATATTGACCACCTTGGTAACCGTCGTGTTCGTTCCGTTGGCGAATTGATGGAAAATCAGTATCGCGTTGGTTTGCTGCGTATGGAACGCGCAATCAAAGAGCGTATGTCCTCGGTCGAAATCGACACAGTGATGCCGCAAGACCTGATCAACGCCAAGCCAGCAGCCGCTGCGGTGCGTGAATTCTTCGGCTCTTCGCAGCTGTCGCAGTTTATGGACCAAACCAACCCGCTGTCCGAGGTTACGCACAAGCGTCGCCTTTCAGCGCTTGGACCAGGTGGTCTGACACGCGAACGCGCCGGCTTTGAAGTACGTGACGTTCACCCGACCCACTATGGCCGGATGTGTCCGATTGAAACGCCCGAAGGCCCGAACATTGGTCTGATCAACTCGCTGGCGACATTCGCCCGTGTGAACAAGTACGGCTTTATCGAAACACCTTACCGCAAGGTATCGAACGGTGTTGTTTCCGACGAAGTTCAATATATGTCCGCGACCGAAGAAATGCGTCACACTGTGGCGCAGGCCAACGCGAACCTTGATGAGAACATGAAGTTCGTCAACGATCTGGTTTCGACACGCAAATCGGGTGACTACACGCTGTCGCCTTCCGAAAGCGTTGACCTGATCGACGTTTCGCCAAAGCAGTTGGTGTCCGTTGCGGCATCGCTGATCCCGTTCCTGGAAAACGACGATGCGAACAGGGCCTTGATGGGCTCGAACATGCAACGTCAGGCTGTTCCATTGCTTCAGGCCGAAGCCCCGCTTGTCGGGACCGGTATCGAAGAAGTCGTGGCACGGGACTCCGGTGCGGCCTATATGGCCAAACGTGGCGGTATCATCGACCAGGTCGATGCATCGCGTATCGTTTTGCGTGCGACCGAAGACCTTGAGCTGGGCGATGCAGGGGTAGACATCTACCGCATGCGCAAGTTCCAGCGTTCCAACCAGAACACCTGTATTAACCAGCGTCCGCTGGTGAAAGTGGGCGACACGGTTGTTAAAGGTCAGGTTATCGCTGACGGTCCATCGACCGACATGGGTGAACTGGCCCTTGGTAAAAACGTGATCGTCGCGTTTATGCCTTGGAACGGCTACAACTACGAAGACTCCATCCTGATCTCCGAGCGGGTTTCGCGCGATGACGTGTTCACGTCGATCCACATCGAAGAATTCGAAGTGGCTGCACGCGATACAAAGCTCGGGCCAGAGGAAATCACACGCGATATTCCAAACGTTGGTGAAGAAGCGCTGCGCAACCTCGACGAGGCGGGCATCGTGTACATCGGCGCGGATGTTGAACCGGGTGACATTCTGGTCGGCAAGATCACACCAAAGGGCGAAAGCCCGATGACGCCAGAAGAAAAACTGCTGCGCGCCATCTTTGGTGAAAAAGCGTCTGACGTGCGTGACACATCGTTGCGCGTGAAGCCGGGCGATTTCGGTACAGTTGTCGAAGTCCGCGTCTTTAACCGTCACGGTGTTGAAAAAGACGAACGTGCCTTGCAGATCGAGCGCGAAGAGGTTGAACGCCTTGCCCGCGACCGTGACGATGAACTTGGTATCCTCGATCGCAACATCTATGCGCGTCTGCGTCAGATGATCCTTGGCAAAGTTGCTGTCAAAGGTCCGAAAGGCGTCAAGTCGAACAGCCAGATCACCGAAGAGCTGCTGGATGATCAATTGTCCCGCGGTCAGTGGTGGCAGTTGGCTTTGGCGGACGAAGACGATGCGAAAATCGTCGAAGCGCTGAACGAACAGTACGAAATCCAGAAGCGTACGTTGAACAACCGCTTTGAGGACAAAGTCGAAAAAGTACGCCGTGGCGATGATTTGCCCCCAGGCGTGATGAAAATGGTCAAAGTATTCGTGGCGGTGAAGCGCAAGCTGCAACCGGGCGATAAAATGGCCGGTCGTCACGGCAACAAGGGTGTTATTTCCAAGGTTGTACCGATGGAAGACATGCCATTCCTTGCGGATGGTACGCCAGTCGACTTCTGTTTGAACCCGTTGGGCGTTCCTTCGCGTATGAACGTCGGTCAGATCCTTGAAACCCACATGGGTTGGGCTGCACGCGGCCTGGGCATCAACATCGACGAAGCATTGCAGGAATATAAGCGCTCCGGCGATTTGACACCTGTACGCGATGCGATGAGCCACGCTTACGGCGCGGACGTTTACGAAGAAGGCATCGCCGGCATGGACGAAGCAACGCTCTTGGAGGCGGCGGGCAATGTGACCCGCGGTGTGCCAATCGCGACGCCCGTCTTTGACGGTGCCAAGGAAGCAGACGTGAACGACAGTTTGACACGGGCCGGGTTCGACACCTCGGGTCAGTCGGTGCTGTTTGACGGCCGCACAGGCGAGCAGTTTGCCCGCCCTGTGACCGTTGGCGTCAAATACCTGCTGAAACTGCACCACCTTGTGGATGACAAGATCCACGCGCGTTCCACCGGTCCATACTCGCTGGTCACCCAGCAGCCATTGGGCGGTAAAGCGCAGTTCGGTGGTCAGCGCTTTGGTGAGATGGAGGTCTGGGCTCTGGAAGCTTACGGCGCTGCATACACCCTGCAGGAAATGCTGACTGTGAAATCGGATGACGTTGCAGGCCGCACAAAGGTCTATGAAAGCATCGTCAAAGGCGAGGACAACTTCGAAGCCGGTATTCCGGAATCGTTCAACGTTCTTGTCAAAGAAGTCCGTGGCCTTGGCCTGAATATGGAACTCCTGGATGCGGAGGAAGACGAGTAAGGGCAGCGCCGGAATTTTCGAAAATTCCGGCCCGATTTCTTCGAAGAAATCGGGCCCCCTCCTTTCGCTTTCGAGATTAATCTAAGGATTTAAGATGAACCAGGAACTGACAAACAACCCGTTCAACCCCGTCGCACCGATGAAGACGTTCGACGAGATCAAGGTATCTTTGGCATCGCCAGAGCGTATCCTGTCGTGGTCGTTCGGTGAGATCAAGAAACCCGAAACCATTAACTACCGTACGTTCAAGCCAGAGCGTGACGGCCTGTTCTGCGCGCGTATCTTTGGACCGATCAAAGACTACGAATGTCTGTGTGGCAAATACAAGCGCATGAAATATCGCGGCGTTGTCTGCGAAAAATGTGGCGTTGAAGTCACGTTGCAAAAGGTCCGCCGCGAGCGGATGGGCCACATCGAACTGGCGTCTCCTGTTGCGCACATCTGGTTCCTCAAGTCGCTTCCATCGCGGATCGGCCTGATGCTGGACATGACATTGCGCGATCTGGAACGTGTTTTGTATTTCGAAAACTACGTCGTGATCGAACCCGGTCTGACTGAACTCACCTATGGTCAGATGATGACCGAAGAAGAGTTCATGGAAGCGCAAGACATCTATGGCATGGACGCGTTTACCGCCAACATCGGTGCCGAAGCGATCCGCGAAATGCTGGCCGCGATCGATCTGGAAGCTGAAGCAGACACGCTGCGTGCGGATCTGAAAGAAGCGACTGGCGAATTGAAGCCAAAGAAGATCATCAAGCGTTTGAAGGTTGTTGAATCCTTCCTCGAGTCTGGCAACCGGCCCGAGTGGATGGTCATGACCGTCATTCCGGTTATCCCGCCAGAACTGCGCCCGCTGGTGCCGCTGGATGGTGGCCGTTTTGCGACGTCTGACCTGAACGACCTGTATCGCCGCGTGATCAACCGGAACAACCGTCTCAAGCGTCTGATCGAACTGCGCGCGCCCGACATCATCGTGCGCAACGAAAAGCGTATGTTGCAGGAATCTGTCGATGCGCTGTTCGATAACGGCCGTCGTGGCCGCGTGATCACGGGTGCCAACAAGCGTCCGTTGAAATCGCTGTCCGACATGCTGAAGGGTAAGCAGGGTCGCTTCCGTCAGAACCTTTTGGGTAAGCGCGTCGACTTCTCGGGTCGTTCGGTTATTGTGACTGGTCCTGAGCTTAAACTGCACCAGTGTGGTTTGCCGAAAAAGATGGCGCTCGAACTGTTCAAGCCGTTCATCTATTCGCGTCTTGAGGCCAAAGGTCTGTCTTCCACTGTGAAGCAAGCCAAGAAGCTGGTCGAAAAAGAGCGTCCCGAGGTTTGGGATATCCTGGATGAAGTCATCCGCGAACACCCCGTCATGCTGAACCGTGCACCTACCTTGCACCGTCTTGGCATTCAGGCGTTCGAACCGGTTCTGATCGAAGGTAAGGCCATCCAGCTGCACCCGCTGGTCTGTTCCGCGTTTAACGCTGACTTTGACGGCGACCAAATGGCTGTTCACGTGCCGCTTTCCCTGGAAGCCCAGCTGGAAGCACGCGTCTTGATGATGTCCACGAACAACGTTCTGTCGCCTGCAAACGGCGCACCGATCATTGTTCCGTCGCAGGACATGATCTTGGGTCTGTACTATACGACTCTCGAGCGTGAAGGCATGGTCGGTCAGGACATGGTGTTCGGTTCGGTCGAAGAGGTCGAGCACGCTTTGGACGCGGGTGCGATCCACTTGCACTCCAAGGTCAAGGCACGGATCAAACAGATCGATGCCGAAGGCAACGAGATCATGAAGCGTTTTGATACGACCCCTGGCCGTGTCCGTCTGGGGGCGTTGCTGCCGCTGAACGCAAAAGCGCCGTTTGATCTGGTGAACCGTTTGCTGCGCAAGAAAGAAGTGCAGCAGGTCATCGATACGGTCTACCGTTATTGTGGCCAAAAGGAATCCGTCATCTTCTGTGACCAGATCATGACAATGGGCTTCCGCGAAGCTTTCAAGGCAGGCATTTCGTTCGGTAAGGACGACATGTTGATCCCTGACAGCAAATGGCCACTGGTTGAAGAAACCCGCGATCAGGTGAAAGACTTTGAACAGCAGTACATGGACGGCCTGATCACTCAGGGTGAAAAGTACAACAAAGTCGTCGATGCATGGTCAAAGTGTAACGACAAAGTCACCGACGCGATGATGGGTGCGATTTCCGCCACGACCTACGGCGAAAACGGCTCTGAAAACGAACCGAACTCGGTTTACATGATGGCGCACTCCGGTGCGCGTGGTTCGGTTACTCAGATGAAACAGCTGGGCGGGATGCGCGGTCTGATGGCGAAGCCGAACGGCGACATCATCGAGACCCCGATTATCTCGAACTTTAAAGAAGGTCTGACCGTTCTGGAGTACTTCAACTCCACCCACGGTGCCCGTAAGGGTCTGTCGGATACCGCTTTGAAAACAGCGAACTCGGGTTACCTGACCCGTCGTCTGGTGGACGTGGCACAAGATTGTATCGTTCGTTTGCATGACTGTGGCACCGAAACAGCAATCACTGCCGAAGCCGCGGTTAACGATGGTGAAGTTGTGTCGTCGTTGGCAGAGCGTCTGCTGGGTCGCGTTACGGCTGATGATATCCTGCGTCCGGGCACTGACGAAGTGTTGGTCCCTGCGCAGACAATCATTGACGAACGTCTGGCGGATATCGTGGATGAGGCGGCTGTATTGTCCGCACGCATCCGCAGCCCGCTGACCTGTGAGGCCGAAGAGGGCGTCTGCGCCATGTGTTATGGTCGTGACCTTGCACGTGGTACTTTGGTGAACCAAGGTGAAGCTGTCGGCATTATCGCCGCACAGTCGATCGGTGAACCCGGCACCCAGCTGACCATGCGTACATTCCACATTGGTGGTGTTGCACAAGGTGGCCAGCAGTCCTTCCTCGAGGCATCCCAGCCCGGTAAGATCGTGTTCGAAAGCGCCATGACCCTTGAGAACGCCGCTGGCGAGATCATGGTGATGGGCCGGAACATGAAACTCTCGATCGTGGATGAAAACGGCGATGAGCGTGCCAACCACAAGGTCGGTTACGGTACCAAGCTGTTCGTCAAGGAAGGCCAGTCGGTCTTGCGCGGCGACAAGCTGTTTGAATGGGATCCGTACACGCTGCCAATCATCGCCGAGAAATCCGGTATGACCAAGTTCGTCGACCTTGTGTCGGGGATCGCGGTCAAGGATGAAACGGATGATGCGACAGGCATGACCCAGAAAATCGTGATCGACTGGCGCGCTGCCCCCAAAGGCAACGAGTTGAAGCCTGAAGTCATGATCCTGGATGCCGATGGCGAGCCGGTCCGTAACGATGCGGGCAACCCGGTGACCTACCCAATGTCCGTTGATGCCGTTCTGTCCGTTGAGGACCAGACCGAAATCAAGGCCGGTGACATCGTTGCGCGTATCCCGCGCGAAGGTGCCAAGACCAAGGACATTACCGGTGGTCTGCCACGTGTGGCCGAACTCTTTGAGGCACGTCGCCCCAAGGACCACGCCATCATCGCGGAAATCGACGGCTATGTGCGCTACGGCAAAGACTACAAGAACAAGCGTCGTATCTCGATTGAATCGTCCGAGGATCCGGATCACAAAGTTGAATACATGGTGCCTAAGGGTAAGCACATTCCGGTTGCGGAAGGTGACTTTGTCCAAAAGGGCGATTACATCATGGATGGCAACCCGGCACCGCACGACATTCTTGCGATCATGGGTGTAGAGGCCTTGGCCGACTACATGATCGACGAGGTGCAGGATGTTTACCGTCTGCAAGGCGTTAAGATCAACGATAAGCACATCGAAGTTATCGTACGTCAGATGCTTCAGAAGTGGGAAGTTCAGGACAGCGGCGACACCACGCTGCTGAAAGGCGAACACGTCGACAAGCAAGAGTTTGACCAAGCTTGTGAAAAGGCGATTTCCAAGGGTGGCCGTCCGGCAACGGGCGAACCGATCCTTCTGGGTATCACCAAGGCAAGCCTGCAAACCCGCAGCTTTATCTCGGCGGCATCGTTCCAGGAAACCACACGCGTGCTGACCGAAGCATCGGTTCAGGGCAAGCGCGACAAGCTGGTCGGTCTGAAGGAAAACGTCATCGTTGGCCGTCTGATCCCAGCCGGTACCGGTGGTGCGACCCAGCAGATGCGCAAAGTTGCAGTGGATCGTGACAATGTGGTGATCGAAGCCCGTCGCGAAGAAGCTGAAACAGCGGCACGTCTGGCTGCGCCAGCGGCTGCTGCCAATGATGTGGTCGGTGGGGATGTGTTCAACACTGTCCCAAGCGATGACGAAAGCCGCAACTGATCTTTGATCTGAGCTAGAAAATGAAAGGCCCCCGCGGAGACATCAGCGGGGGCCTTTTTCTTTTGAAACATGATTTCCAATAGACTTGCATTGCCAGCCCCTGCCACCTGCCGGGAACGGGCTGGTACTTTCGCGATCTATCGGGCAATGATCGCGACATAGATAGTCAACCGAAAGCCCGCCCATGTCGCCAAATCTGATCGGAGCCCTTTTCATGATGGGCTCAATGGCGGCGTTTACGCTGAACGACACGATGACGAAAACAACCGGCGGCGAAGTCCCGTTGTTTCAACTGTTGTTCTTGCGCGGGCTGATCTCGATCTCGCTTTTGCTGGTCTTGTGGGGGCGTCTTGGCCCGATGCATCTGCGGCTTAGCCGTCGCGACTGGAAGCTAGTGGGCATAAGGTCCGCGTCCGAAGTCGGGGCCAGTTATTTCTTTGTGACCGCGTTGTTCAATATGCCGCTGGCAAACCTGAGCGCGATTTTGCAATCCCTGCCGTTGACGGTGACCCTGGGGGCCGCGCTGTTTTACCGCGAGGCTGTTGGCTGGAAACGGATGTCGGCCATTCTGGTCGGCTTCATGGGGGTGATGCTGATCGTCAAACCCGGTACCGACGGGTTCAACATCTGGTCGGTCTATGCGCTGGTCGCGGTGGTGTTTGTCACGGTGCGCGATCTGAGTACCCGGCGGCTGTCACGGGATGTGCCGTCGATGACCGTCACGCTGGCCGCGGTTCTTTCGGTCACGATATTTTCGGGCTTTGCGCAACTGGCGACACCTTGGGCTGATGTGTCGAATGCCCATTGGACCGCGATCGGGGCCGCTGCTGTTTTCGTCTTGATCGGGTACTATTTCAGCGTTCAGACCATGAGAACGGGCGACGTGTCGTTTATCGCGCCCTTCCGGTACACGGGGCTGATCTGGGCGTTGATCCTGGGGTGGTTTGTCTTTGGTGACTGGCCGCTGCCATCGACCCTTGTTGGGGCCGCGATCGTGGCGGCCACGGGCCTGTTCACCCTGTACCGCGAACGCAAGCTGTCATCGCGCTAGGAAAACGCTGCGCACATGGTCGTCATCAATGCCAAAGGTCTGGCGGATGTGGCGGGCCTGTTCGGGTGACATCACCTGATAATCAAAGACGTTCTTTTTGCCCTTCAGGCGGCTGTCGTTGAAATCATTATGCCCGCGCATCATCATGTCTTCGCCGGTAAAGGTCATGGTCGGCATCGTCTTCCACAGGTTCTGGTGGCCGTGGCTCATGATGGTGTCGTCTGATCCGGCTTGCACCACCATGCCAAGCGCCACGGCGGAATAGGGATAGTGATAGGCCCAAAGCTTTAGCCCCTTGGCCCCGGCCGTATAGATGTACCCCTGATTGAAATCCACCGCGACCGAAGAATGTCGGGCACAGATTGGCGCGATGTCATCCGCCGTCTGCTTGAACTTTTCGACAAAGCTGAGCGCCATGGCGTCGTCGTCATCAAGCCGGAATTGCAGGCAGGGTTCATCCGTCCCGCCGCGCCAGTCCTTGATCGCCTTGCTCATGATGCGGCGATGGGGGCGGGGCAGGTATTGTTTGACCACGCATTGCGGGATGTCTTTGGTCAGGTCCAGCAGCCGTTCAAGATAGGGCGTTGGAAAGCCGGTACCCGTGACGATCAGGAACGTAAAATCGGGGTCTGTCTGGCCTGCGACACTGGGCAGGGTGATCGTCTCGAACAGACGAAAGCGTTCTTCCATCCGGTCCTTGCCGTACAGAAAGGTCTCGAGCGCGGCAAAATCGGGATGCCCCACTTTGAACCCGCCTTCACCGGCATAGGAGAAACGGCAAAGGCCAACGGTTCTCATGCCGGCTGACCTTTGCTGAAAATGGCACGGACGGCGTTCGCATCAATGGCAAAGCGTTTGCGGAACATCTTTTCGCCCTCGGCTGTCAGGGGCACGACATCGGCGGGCGCTTCGCCCTTTTGGCGGCTGTCGTTTGATGCGTTGTGCCCCCGCACGAACATATGTTGGGTGTCGAATGAGACTGACGGCATAAAGCGGTTAATCTTGTTATGCGCGTAGTTCATGATGGTCAGCGGGCACCGTGGCCGGACGTACATGGCCAGTGCGGCTACATCAAAGGGGCGAAACACCTCGGTCGCGGCGATGCCATCGGCGCCGTACTCCGCGATCAGCCCGCGATTCCAGTCAAAGGCGACGGTCCTATGCGCCTGCGTCAGGCCGAAACAATCGTCCGACGCGGTGCGCAGCCGATCAATAAAGTCCACAGCGACGGCGTCATCGTCGTCAAAGCGGAACTGCAAACAGGGCAGATCGGGGTTGCGCGCGTTGTTGAGGATCTCTTTCATCACCTCGCGGTGCTTGCGGGGCGGTTCAGCGTGGAGACGGGCCTGCGGCAGATCGGCGGTGATGTCGCGCAGACGGTCCACATGATGCCCGGGCATCATATCACCGATCACGATGATCAGTTCGAAATCGGGGTCGGTCTGCGCTTTCAGGCAGGGCAGGGCGACGGTTTCGAACAGTTGAAACCGCTCTTCAAGCCGCCCCTCGTGGTAAAGATAGGCGATGCGGTCCTCGACCGTGTCGTGCCCGACCTGAAATCCGCCAAGGGCAGGATAGGAAAACCGGCAAAGACCAATGATCTGCATCGAATAGGGGCCCTTGACCAACCACGAGAACGGTTCAAATATGGCGGGGTCAGGCGTGTTATTGCAAGCAGCAATTCGACTTTTACGCGTAACGCGGCCCATCGGCACCGCTGGTGTTGACAGTGGGGGCGACTCTGCATATACGCGCCATATCTCGGATGTGGGGGTCGCCCTGCAGTGCCGAAATCATACCACCTGTGGTCACGATCCGGTCTAATGCTGACCCGATCCTCTGTTACCCCACCGCCTCGTTTTCCTCGGTACGGAAACGCTGCGGTGATTTTGCTTTGCGCCACTTGCGCCTGGTAAAGACAGCTTCGCGGACGCGCGAGGGGACCGAAACTTAAACCGCACTGGGGTCCGCCCCGCTGCACCACATATGTGAGCTAAACGGGGATAAAACCGGAATGCCAACGATCCAGCAGCTGATCCGCAAACCGCGCCAGCCTAAAATCAAACGTTCGAAATCCATGCACCTGCAGGAATGCCCGCAAAAGCGCGGCGTTTGTACACGTGTTTATACAACAACACCCAAAAAGCCGAACTCGGCCATGCGTAAGGTTGCCAAAGTGCGCCTGACAAACGGTTTTGAAGTCATCAGCTATATTCCAGGTGAATCGCACAACCTCCAGGAACACTCTGTTGTTCTGATCCGCGGCGGTCGTGTAAAAGACCTTCCCGGTGTGCGTTACCACATCCTGCGCGGTGTTCTGGATACTCAGGGCGTTAAAGACCGTAAGCAGCGTCGCTCCAAGTATGGTGCAAAGAAGCCAAAATAATTTGGGTGGGTCTTGGGCGTTATCTAATCGCCCAGGACCGTCCAGCATACTTTCCCTTTAGGGGTGAGCTGGGGTTGAGACGCACGCCGAAATCCATGCCGCAGGGCAACGGATACACCGGCCAGATCCAACCTTGGCGCAAGAACATTAGGAGCCTTAAATGTCACGTCGTCACGCCGCTGAAAAACGCGAAGTTCTGCCAGATGCCAAATACGGTGATCTGGTCCTAACAAAATTCATGAACAACCTCATGATCGATGGTAAAAAATCGGTCGCTGAGCGTATTGTTTACAACGCAATGAGCCGCGTTGAAGACAAGATCAAACGCGCCCCCATTGAGGTTTTCCACGAAGCTTTGGACAACATCAAACCATCCGTCGAAGTGCGTTCGCGCCGCGTTGGTGGTGCAACCTATCAGGTGCCTGTCGAGGTACGCCCCGAGCGTCGCGAAGCATTGGCGATCCGTTGGTTGATCAAAGCATCGCGTTCGCGCAACGAGAACACCATGGAAGAGCGCCTTGCGGGCGAGCTGATGGATGCTGTTCAGTCGCGCGGCACTGCTGTTAAGAAACGCGAAGATACGCATAAAATGGCCGATGCGAACAAAGCATTCAGCCACTACCGCTGGTAATTCGGGCGGCATAACCCGCCTTCGTCGCGCCCCACGCTGGGGCGCGATTTATCCGTTTCAGATATATTCGAGGAAGCAGCCCCATGGCACGCGACTATCCGCTCACACGCTACCGTAACTTCGGCATTATGGCCCACATCGATGCAGGTAAAACGACCTGTTCCGAACGTATCCTGTTTTACACCGGCAAATCCCACAACATTGGCGAGGTGCACGATGGTGCAGCGACAATGGACTGGATGGAGCAGGAGCAGGAGCGTGGTATTACTATTACCTCCGCTGCGACCACCACATTCTGGCAGCGCCAGGAAGAGCCGACAGCCGATGCGACATCCGACACAAAGTACCGGATGAACATCATCGACACCCCTGGCCACGTTGACTTCACCATCGAAGTTGAGCGTTCCTTGGCTGTTTTGGATGGCGCGGTTGCCGTTCTTGACGCCAACGCCGGTGTTGAGCCGCAGACCGAAACAGTTTGGCGTCAGGCCGACCGTTACAAGGTCCCGCGCATCGTTTTCGTTAACAAAATGGATAAAATCGGCGCTGACTTCTTCAACTGTGTGAAGATGATCAAAGACCGTACCGGTGCGACACCTGCGCCGATCCAAATTCCAATCGGTGCCGAAACCGAATTGGAAGGCATGATCGATCTGGTCACCATGAAAGAATGGGTCTGGGCCGGCGAAGATCTGGGTGCAAGCTGGGAACAGCGCGAAATCCGCGCCGAGCTTAAAGACCTGGCAGACGAATGGCGTGCACATCTGATCGAGACTGCGGTCGAGATGGATGACGAAGCCATGGAAAACTATCTGATGGACGGCGCAGAGCCTGACGTTGATACGCTGCGCAAGCTGATCCGCAAGGGTACGCTGGCCATCAAGTTTATCCCTGTTCTGTGTGGTTCCGCCTTTAAGAACAAGGGTGTTCAGCCGCTGTTGAACGCTGTTATCGACTATCTTCCATCCCCGATGGACGTTGTTGACTACATGGGCTTTAAGCCAGGCGATGACACAGAAACACGTAACATCCCGCGCCGTGCGGACGATGATATGGCGTTCTCTGGCCTTGCGTTCAAAATCATGAACGACCCTTTTGTTGGTACGCTGACATTTACACGCATCTACTCCGGTAAGTTGAACAAGGGCGACACGCTCTTGAACTCGACCAAAGGCAAGAAAGAGCGCGTTGGTCGTATGATGATGATGCACTCGAACGATCGTGAAGAAATTCAAGAAGCGTTCGCGGGCGACATTATTGCTTTGGCGGGTCTCAAGGACACCACAACAGGTGACACATTGTGTTCTGTTGCCGATCCTGTGGTCCTCGAAACAATGACCTTCCCTGATCCGGTTATCGAAATCGCGGTCGAGCCAAAGACAAAAGCGGACCAGGAAAAAATGTCCGCCGGTCTGGCCCGTCTTGCTGCCGAAGATCCATCCTTCCGTGTTGAAACTGACATCGAATCCGGTCAGACGATCATGAAGGGCATGGGCGAACTTCACCTCGACATCCTGGTTGACCGCCTGAAGCGCGAATTCAAGGTTGAGGCGAACATCGGTGCACCGCAGGTTGCTTACCGTGAAACGATCTCTCGTGAAGCCGAAGTGGTTTATACCCACAAGAAGCAGTCGGGTGGTTCGGGTCAGTTCGCTGAAGTTAAAATGATCTTGATGCCAACAGAGCCAGGCGAGGGTTACTCGTTCGAAAGCCGCGTTGTTGGTGGTTCGGTGCCTAAGGAATACATCCCGGGCGTTGAAAAGGGTATTAAATCGGTCATGGACTCCGGTCCTTTGGCTGGCTTCCCGGTCATCGACTTCAAGGTTGCGCTGATCGAAGGTAAATACCACGACGTTGACTCCAGCGTTCTGGCATTCGAAATCGCTGCCCGTATGGGTATGCGCGAAGGTATGAAGAAAGCTGGCGCGAAACTGCTCGAGCCGATCATGAAAGTCGAAGTTGTCACACCTGAAGATTACACAGGCGGCATCATCGGCGATCTTACATCGCGTCGCGGTCAGGTTCAGGGTCAAGACACACGTGGCAACGCCATCGCGATCGAAGCGCAGGTGCCATTGGCCAACATGTTCGGCTACATCAACACTCTGCGGTCGATGTCTTCGGGTCGTGCGAACTTCAGCATGCAGTTCTCGCACTACGAACCTGTGCCACAGAACATCTCGGACGAGATCCAGGCCAAATTCGCGTAAGCGAGCAATAGCAATAACTGGGATGGCGGGGAAAACCCCGCCCTACCCAAACCGTAGGGTGGGTTTTACCCCCACCATCCAAATTGAAAATCAAGGAGGCCACCATGGCTAAGGCAAAGTTTGAACGTAATAAACCACACGTTAACATCGGCACGATCGGTCACGTTGACCACGGCAAAACGACGTTGACAGCTGCGATCACCAAGTATTTTGGCGATTTCAAAGCGTATGACCAGATTGACGGCGCGCCCGAAGAAAAAGCACGCGGCATCACCATTTCGACCGCTCACGTTGAGTACGAAACCGAAGCACGTCACTATGCACACGTCGACTGCCCAGGCCACGCTGACTATGTAAAGAACATGATCACCGGTGCGGCACAGATGGACGGCGCGATCCTGGTTGTGAACGCGGCTGACGGCCCAATGCCACAAACCCGCGAGCACATCCTGCTGGGCCGCCAAGTTGGTATCCCGACCATGGTTGTTTACATGAACAAAGTTGACCAGGTTGACGACGACGAGCTGCTTGAGCTGGTCGAGATGGAAATCCGCGAATTGCTGTCTTCCTACGACTACCCCGGCGACGACATGCCCGTCATTCCTGGGTCGGCATTGCACGCAATGAACGGCACGCGTCCAGAAATCGGCGAGGAATCCATCCGCGCTTTGATGAAAGCCGTCGACGAGTACATCCCGACACCTGCACGCGCTGTTGACCAGCCGTTCCTGATGCCTGTGGAAGACGTGTTCTCGATCTCCGGTCGTGGTACCGTTGTGACAGGCCGTATCGAGCGTGGCGTGATCAACGTTGGCGACAGCATTGAAATCGTTGGCATTCGTGACACCAAGACCACCACATGTACCGGTGTTGAGATGTTCCGCAAGTTGCTGGATCGTGGGGAGGCTGGCGATAACGTTGGCGTTCTGCTGCGCGGTATCGAGCGTGAGGGCGTTGAGCGTGGTCAGGTTCTGTGTAAGCCAAAGTCGGTGAATCCACACACCAAGTTCACAGCCGAAGCGTATATCCTGACC
>Ga0206127_1001824_pt1 | contig 22302 bp, 19 predicted proteins | sample Helgoland_Spring_6_FD_148646 | JGI IMG/M metagenome (GOLD analysis project Ga0206127, IMG submission 148646) | Pelagic subsurface seawater microbial communities from Kabeltonne, Helgoland, North Sea - Helgoland_Spring_Bloom_20160419_1 | ecosystem: Environmental > Aquatic > Marine > Epipelagic ...
GGAGTTGTCTTACTTTCAGGCGCCCATCAACCTGTTTGAAATCCTGTTTGAACTCCAGCTGAAAGGTTACATACCTGTTCTGGCCCACCCAGAGCGCTACACCTACTATTTTTCAGATTTCAAGATGTTTGAGAAGCTCAAAAATGCCGGTTGTTTGTTTCAGCTGAATTTGATGAGTGTGGTGGGGCATTACGGGCCAGAATGCCTGAAAATGAGCGAAAGCCTTTTGAATGCGAAGCTCATCGACTACGTGGGTTCCGACATTCACCACCAGGGACATTTGGAATGCTTTGATAGAAAAGTTCAGGTAAAAAACCTCAAAGCTTTGGAAAAGGCAACGGCAGCCAATGCGTTCTTTTCCCAAGAAGCACCGCTGCCGTCGCCGTAGTTTTTTTGTGTTTACGAATCGCTGCCGTATCCGTATCCGTATCCGTAGTTGTACCCGTATTTGTAGCCGTACCCATAGCCGTAACTGTTGCCAGCACCCAGGCCGTTCAGCACGAAACCGACGTTTTTAAGTTTTCCCTCTTGGATGAGTTGCTTCGGGTATTCCAACAATTCTTTTTCGGTGTGATTGGCCCGCGACAAGTACACCGTGGCATCCGCCAAGTGCGAGATCAACAGGGTATCCGTTACCAATAGGGTAGGTGCACAGTCCATCAAGATGTAGTCGTAGGTTTTCTTCGCCTCTTCCAGCAGTTGGTCCAAGCGACCGTTGGTTAAAAGTTGCACCGGATTCGGGGGCAAATTTCCACCGATGAGCACTGAGTGAGTAGGCTGTTCTTTGAAAGGGTGTAAAACTGCCGATTTCCAATCAAAAGATGTATCGTGAAGAAAGTTGGATAAACCTTTTACTCGCTTGTTCAGATCCACATAATTGTGGACCTGAGGGTTTCTTAAATCGGCACCAATCAGCAAGACTTTTTTGTTCAAACTGGCCAAAGCTAAAGATAGGTTGAGTGCCACAAAGGTTTTTCCCTCCCCCTTGATGGTGGAGGTACACAGGATTACCGACCCTTCTTCTTTTTTCTGAGCCCCCAACAAATAATTCGTGTTGGATGACAAAATCCGAGAGGCTTCCGCCAAGACCGACCGTTGGTTCGGATTGGAAAATATTTTTTCACCCTCTTCCTCAATTTCAGGAATTTCCCCCAGAATACTCACCTCCGGCATTGCCGCTTCCAAGTCTTTCTTCTGTTGTACCTTGGTATTCAGCAAAAACCGAATGTACAGAATTCCAAAGGGAATGAGTAAGCCCAAAAGCAGCGCGCCCAAAATGATGATGGGTTTTTTAGGTGCAATGGGTTCTTCGCTGGAAAGCGCATATTCCACCACCTTCAATGAAGGTTCGGTTACGGCGTAACTGACTTCCGCCTCTTCCCGTTTTTGCAACAGGAACAGGTACAAGCTTTCTTGTATTTCTTGACTTCGCTCAATGGAACGCAGGATTTTTTCCTTTTCCGGCAAGCTGGAAACCTCTTTTTGGTATTTCCGGCTTTGCACCTGAAGTTGCTCTTTGGTTTGCTCCAGTTGGGCGGTATAACCTGCCACCGATCGAAGGATGTTTTCGCGAACCTCAAGGATGGTGTTGGTTAAATTCTTTACGTTGGGGTTGTTTTCCCCACCGCTTTGCACCAGGTTCTTGCGTGTTAAAATTTGCTCGTTGTAATCGTCAATCAAAGCATTGATGCTCCCATTTTCCAGACCGATGTTGGATGGGTACAGAGAGAATGTCGCTTCATTGGATGCCGTCTGTATCAACAACTCAGACAAGGCAATTTGATTTTCAATTTGAAACAGTTCTTGGTCGGATTTGCTTCGCAATTCGAGGCTGATACCGGCATCCGCTGTAATATCCACCAGATTGTTTTCCAGTTTGAAGGACTGTTTGTCAAACTCAATGGAATCCAGTTCGTAGCCTAAAGAAACAAAACGCTCGTTGATGAAGTCAATGGTGCGCTTGTGCACGAGTCTTCGATCCTCTACGCCGTCTTGGTTGTAAACTTCAATGAGGGTGTTGATGATAGATTCTGCGTATTCGGTATTTTCAGATTGCAAGCTGATGGAAATGATTTCAGATTTTTTCCCAACAGCGTTGATGGTTAATGCGCCCTTTAAGCGATTGACGGATTTTGATGTCGGAACCAGTTCGAGCCGATAGGATTCGCTTACATCGCTAGAAACTGCAGACTCGTTCCACACAATGTCAAAGGGCAAGTCATTATTTGTTCCTTTGGTTTGGTAGGCATCAAAGTTTATGATGCTGTCGAGTTGTGGAGAGAATACTTCAAGACCGGACGACTTGAATTCGACTAAATACATGCCGGTTTGCTCAGAAGATTCAACACTTGGTTTTAACTCAAAGAGAAAAGGAAATTCCGTCAAACGAGAGCTTTTGACATGGCCTACGGCATAAAAGTTTGCATGTAAATTCAGGCGATTGGAAACTTCTTCCAATATGGGGTAAGATTTGACTCCCTCAATCTCGTTTTCCAAGTTGATTTTAGATTGAGAAAACAGCGTACTGGCCGAAGGAAGGTCCAGACCCTCTTTTTTATCCAGAATACGAACTTTAGCACTGGTTTGGTAGGTCAAAGGCGTGTATCTAAGGTACAAAAATGAGGCGGTAATGGATAGAATTATTCCAAGAACAAACCAAGGCCAAAAACTCGTATATTTTCTCAGCTCCTCTTTGAGGTTGAGGTCTTGTTCCGTATCGAAACGATCTTGTGGGTTATTTTTCAATGGGTCCATAAAAGACTTCTTAGTTGTTAATCAGCAACAGGGTGATGCTTAATAAAAGCGAGGAGATGGAGGCAATGGAAGAGGGGTTTCCGATGAAGCCTGCACTTTTCACTTTTCGGAAGTTTGGACGAACGATGATGACATCATTGGGTTGCATGTAAAAGGTTGTTGCATTCATCGTTTCCGTGTCCCTAAGGTCAATGGTATAAACGATTCTTTGACCGTCTATTTCTCGAATTAAGTTGATCTCCTTTCGGACCGCATCAATGGTCAAATCTCCAGCATAACCCAGAGCTTGTAAGATGGAAATACGATTTTCTACAAAAGAATAGGTACCCGGTTTTTGAACTTCACCCAAGACGGTGAATTTTCCATTCAGCAAACGGACATTGACAAGCGGATCAAGAAGATGCTGTCCTTGTACCAAGAGTTTTATTATTTCAGCTTCTAACTCTTCGACGGTCATATCTTTAACGGAGATAACTCCCAAAATAGGGAAATTGAAATGGTATTCATTTGAAATTAGATACCCTTCCAATTGTAAGGATTGCAGTGTGGCATTTGCCACTTTACTACTAAATGCTCCTAATTTGTTGTAGGGGATGGCGGCTTCCGTATTTGTAGAATAAACGTCAATCTTCAGTATGTCATTGGGCTGAAGGGTGTACTTGCTTGAAATGATTTTAGTTTTTGGATATTGATTCACGTCTTGCAGGTACTGCATTTGTTTGTTTGTGCTGCATGATGTCAAGATCAGAATGAATGCGATAAACGGTAGGAGTCTCTTCATGTTTTGGTTTGAAAATATCTTGTAAAGATAGGTCAATTTTCTTGATGTAATACCTCAATTCAAACTTGAGGTTCTAAACGTAAAAAAGAATTTAAAATCACTATTAGCAAATCAGAATTCAGTTCTTGTAAGTAACCAAATAAAAGTTAATAAAACTCTTTGTCTTCTGATTCTAGTAGGTTGTTTAAAGAGTCGATAAGCCATTCTAAATTATTGGTCAACTACCATTTTCGGGTTCTTTTTTATCTACTAAAGTCATCTCGTACTCTTATAATATCGTCTTCATCTGAAGGATGGGTAACATCGGTATGTTGCCAAATTTCTACTACTAGCGAAGTTTCGTTTAACCCAATTAAACGGGGACGCTCACCTTGTTGTAAAACAATTTGATCTCCTTCGTTATAGACTTTCATCTCATTTTCTTCATCTGAATCACTTCTAATAACTCCAGCAGTCCCTTTGTATACTTGCCAGATTTCTGCTCGCCTGTTGTGGTATTGCCAAGACAAGCGGGTGTTGGGTTTTTCAATGAGTATTTGGGCTCAATTTTCCCTCAATTTTTAAGGTATTCACGTCAAGGCCTTTTAAAAATTTGTTTGAAAACTCTTGAGCTTGTATTTAATCAATTACCAAAAAAACCTCCCCAGGATCTTTCAAAATCATGAGAAATTATTGCGAAAACAAAAAAAATTATATTTCATGAAAGATATGTTTGGTATTAATTTTTTGTTAAAAACCTCTTTCAGGCAAATCTTTAAACCATTTTTCATATAATTTAGAAGTAGGAGCAAAAATTACCAAAGCAGTTAAAAATATGAGTTTTACATCTAGCGTAAATGATTTATTATTTTGATACCAAATTTCTAACTCTCCTTTAAATGGATAAATTGTCTCTTTATAAAATCGCCAAAGGTCTCCTCCGTTATTTTTAACACCGGTTATTAATTTTTCTTCATCTCTAAATATAATAGAGCCAATACCTGTCAATCCAGGCTTGACATTGTATATCACTTTTTGAATTCTCTCAGGGTAGGCTTCAAAACTAACTTTCATCACCGGTCTAGGTCCAACGACACTCATATGACCCAAAAAAATATTAAATAACTGGGGTAACTCATTAATTTTAGACTTCCTTAAAAACCCCCCCATGGGTGTAATTCTAGGGTCTTTTTCTGTCGTCATTATACCTCCAGTCATGTTTGCACTATCTTTTAGCATCGTTGCAAATTTCCAAATGAAAAACCGCCTATTTTTATATCCAACTCGCTCCTGTTTGTAAAAAACATATCCTTCACCTGTCAATTTCAGTCCAATAATTACTGGAATAAGTAGGGGACTTAAAATGACAATAGCTATTCCAGAGCTTAAGATGTCAAAAAATCTTTTTAATACACAATACATTATTTACATTTTTTGATCTAAAGATTTACCTGTTTCAATGTGGTTGAAGTTAGGTATAATTTTACTCATTATTTTTATAATATCTTCCTTGTTATAGGATTGTCTATTAAAAAGAGTTTCAATATCTTTTATTGTTGCTTCCATTTCAGAAAAGGATGGTTTCAATGAATTCGTAATAACCCCTATCGAATTGTAAAGATTTAAGTTTACTTCATCATCAGCAGTATAAAATTCCTCATATAATTTTTCCCCACTAGTTTCTGTTTTGAAAAAATAAACTGGATATGACGAGCTATCAGATAAATCTGATGCAATTTCTTTTGCTTCCTTTTCACTTTTACAAATCGTAATATCTTTATTTAAATATTTAAAAAAATCCTCTGTTATTAATTTAAAATTAACCAATTGATTTTCATCTAATTTTGGGAAATAAATATCCCCACTATTGCCTAAGATACAAGTTAACAAACAAATCTCTCCGCTTTCATCTGGAGATACAAAAAATCGCTTTACATCTGATGGGCATGAAATCGGCTGTCTTTGAAGTAATCTCTCTATATAACCATAAAGTAATGAGCCGTTTGAAAAAGCAACATTAGCAAATCTAGCTGTCGTGATTTTTAAATCTTTAGAATATGCCATAATTACATTCTCCATCATTTTTTTCGATCCTCCCATCACGTTAACTGGATTAGATGCTTTATCAGTAGAGACACAGAAAAAATGAGATGGTTTGTTTTGCTTCAAATAGTCCAAAAACCTTTTGGCATCTAAAACATTATTTTTAATCATAGCCTCAATGGAAAATGAATCTTTTTCACTTCTAACGTGTTTATGTGCTGCAAAGTTTGCTATAATATCGAATGAACCATGTTTTTTTAACATTTTATAAAAAACGTCAGAATTAAAAGACATAGGATACGTCAAATAACTTTCTGGAACACTTATATTAGAATCACTTCGTAATGTTCTTGTTAACTCTGTTAATCCATTTTCATTAGTATCTACTACTATTAATTCAGAAGGATTATATTTCAGCGCTGCCTTAATATAAGATGACCCTATAGTTCCTGCTCCTCCAATAACTAAAATAGATTTCCCTTTAATTTCTTTGGTTAATTTCTCTGTATTATTTACTAGATCATTTTCGAAAAAGCTATTTTCTCTTTTCGTTACATAATTCTTAATAAACTCGGAAATATTTGGTAACACCATTACTTATAAAATTTTTTGATTTCTGATATAACTTTATATTGATCGTCTATTGTTAAATTAGAAGATGAAGGAATACTTATGCACTCCTTAAAAATTTTATTTGAAATATCACTCTCGTTGACATACATTAAATCTTTATACATAGGAAGATTATTCATTGGTGTCCAAAATGGCCTACTTTGAACGTTGCTATTATTTAAGTGATTTAGAAGCTCTCTCATATTTTTTGTCCGAAATGTGAATAACCAACAATTAGGATCTGAATCGGGATCATTGGTCTGAAATTTAATATCTCCTATTCCGTTTAATTCGGTTCTGTAAAGCGCATCAATTTCTTTTTTTCTTTTCAAAATGCTTTCAAAGTTTTCCATTTGTGCAACTCCTATTGCAGCGAGAACATTTACTAATCGATAATTATACCCAACTTCGTCATGAAAATAATCTAGAGGATCTGTTTTGGCTGTTGTTGTAATGTGTTTTGCCCTGTTGGCAACATCTTTATCGTTAGTCAGAATCATTCCACCACCACCAGTAGAAATAATTTTATTACCATTAAAACTTAAAACCCCAGTTAAACCATAGGTTCCTGCATGCTTCCCATTCTTAAAACTTCCTAGAGCTTCTGTACTGTCTTCTATTAAAGGAATTCCGTAAATAGAACAGATTTTTACTAGTTTATCAATATCAATAAATCCTCCTAAAGCATAAACTGGCATGATTGCACCAATTTTTTTTCCTGAGCTTATTTCTGTAGTTATGTGTATACCGTCAACTTCTTTGGTTATTGTGTTATTTTTTAGCCATTTTTTAAGTAAATTGACATCAATTTGCCAAGAATCTTCACAAATATCCATTAAAATAATTTCAGCTCCAGAATATGAAATTGCATTTAATGTAGCTACAAAGGTTAAATTTGGTGCTATTACGATGTCATTTGAAGAAACTCCTGCTAGGTTTAAAGAAACCTCAAGACCAGCTGTTCCATTCATACATGCGATTGCATATTTTGCACCCGTATAATTTTGGATAGCTTCTTCAAATTTGTTTACATACGCTCCAGCCGAAGATATCCAACCGCTGGAGAGGCAATCTAAAACATACTTAGATTCATTCCCATTAATATTTGGAATAGATAATGGTATCATAATACTAATTCTTTAAACGATTTAATTGTTTTTTTTGGCATGTACTCATTTTCTAAAGTGAAATCTTGCTTATGAATATTCTGTCCATTATCGAGCAAACATATTGAATCCCATTTTAAAAGATTTGGTGTTATAAAATCTTTTGAAGTGTTGTCTGCGACATACACAAACTTTTTAGTCGGGTAAAGTTGCTCAATTATTTTAAAGTTATATACATGAGGTTTTTCATAACCTGTTTCTTCTGAAATAATTATATTTTTAGCAACTTGACTAATACCCAGGGCCTGTATCTTATTTCTTTGAGATATTGATCGACCATCAGTAATAATAGAAAACGCCATATTAGATTCTATTATATTATTTATAAATTCAGACACACCTGTAGAAAAAGAGATAGAAGGATAATGAAACCTGTAAAGTTCTAGGTATTTATCCAAAGTAAAACCTTTCATTGAAGGATAATTAGTCTTTATACAATCATAAAAACTAATTCCATTTTTTAAACAAGATTCAATCTCCTTAGACAAATCAAGATTATACCTATTACGAATATAAGTATTAACGTATAAATACGCGGACTCTACAAAATAAATCTCTTTGTATAAAGTGTCGTCTAAATCAAAAACTATATGGGTATTATTATTAATCATTTACTACAACTTCATTTTCATATCTAAGATTTAGACAATTATCTTTCCAATCATTAAAAAAATCAATTTCTTCATTTAAAAGGTATTCTCTTAAAATATATTCAGGGAAATTAGCTCCAGCATTTAACGAGAAAGGATATCCTCCCCCAAATCTTGGGTTTATTTCAATACCAAAGATGTCGGAAGAGTTTGATTTTTTTGAGAATACTTGTAAAGTAAGGCAGCCAAAAGCTCCTTCAAGAAAATTAAATTTATTGATTACATATTCTAATACTTCATTTTTTCTGGTAATTCCTTGATTAGACTCCCCACCAACAACTTTTAATCTAATTCTCGGTACTGCACACTTTAAATTTGAATTTTTGTCATAGTATAAATCTATAGTATATTCATCATAAATTGTATTGTCAAGAAACTCTAGAAGCATCATGTTATCAGATTCCAAATCAGAGGGTTTAATTTCTTTAATATTATCTGCTTTATAAATTCCTTTACTATTACTGCCATTCAATGGCTTTAAAAATACCGGATATTTAATAGCATCTTTAGTAAAGATAATTGGTGTTTTAACATTTAAAGAATTAAAAAAAACATTAGTGGTAATTTTATCCCTTAAGGTTTCAATCAAATTTACATTAGAAATAATAATATTAATTCCTTTACTCAAAAACTTATTTTTTGCATTAGATAATAAAACCAGCTCAGTGTCTAAGGTTGGAATTACTATAGAAATGCTGTTTTTTAAACATATTTCTAAAAGGGTATCAATATAGCTTGGGTCATTGAAATACCCAATTTTAAAAGAATAATCTGCAAAATAACTTGCAGGCGATTTTTTTGGATCTAAATCTGTGATAAAAACTTTAGAATTTGTTCTTAAAATTTCTGAAGATTTCTTAAACGCTTTGACTAAAGAAACTCTTCGACCTGCAGATGTGATGATAATGTTATTCATGAAATGTTATTGATTTTTCTGTTTGCGCATGTTAATTTTTTTATTTCGATATAATTACTGTATTATTTTTAACCTATAAAAATGCTAGAAATCACAGTTTTGCTCTCTTAAACAAGAGGTCTTTTATTCTTAGAGCGTAAAAATAGGGAAGTTGACTTTTTTTAGTAATTGAATATTTAATCTTTAACGAATCAAAAGGTGGGAAAATAGCTTTTAAATTTTCTCCCAATGAATCATAAAGAGATAGATTAAATAAAATATAACCTACCTTAGAAAACTTTTTCTTTTCTTGATTATAAATTCCTGCTTTATTTATAAAATATTTAATAGCAGATTTTCGAATCCAAAATGGATTTAATCTACATAGCACTTTATCCGGGATTGGACTATTTAACAACTCTTTAGCGTAAAATAAAGAAAAATAGACTGCAGTCTTAAGTTTCAATCGATATACTTTACTCAGAAATTTGTCCCAATTAATTTCCTGAAACCTCACCACTCTATCTACATCTGAATGTAACCTAAACCCTGGTGCTCTGACGTACGAATGTTTAGCAGTATGCAAAGCTACTTGTAATAAGTTGTCCTCTGGTGACAAAATTCTAACATTAGACTCTTTAACGCTCTTTGAATTATCCATTAATTCATTTCCATTTGGTTCATTATGAGGCTGTATCCACCTTCCTGCTATCGGTCTCCATTGAAGCTCTAACCAAACTTTATAACCTTGTACCATTTTATAATATTCTGTTCCGCCACCTCTAAAAGCTTCTTCCAGATCCTCTTCCTCAAATTCTGACCTAAATTTAAAGGTGAATCCTAGGTCATCTAAAATTATTTTGTGAGCAGCATTAAAGTCCTTACTTCTGACAAGTAAATCTAAATCTCCCATCGGAGAACAAGCGTTATTTTTATAAAGAGCTTTGGTAATACCTGCATTTTTTAATGCAACTATGTCTATGGAACTCTCTTTAAGATTCGTAGCAACCTCTTCTAGTACATCCATCAAAACCGTGATACGGGTATCGATTTCGTCATACTCTTTATCCCATTTTGAATCGTATTTCAAATTACTTGATTTTAAGATATATGCTAGATGACTTGAAACTTCATCTGTTTTAGCATATTTGAAAAGCCTTTCTTCATCAATTTTACCCCAAATACTCTCTAAAAATTGAACTTTATCATCAAGTGGCACTCCAGAAAGTGCATGATTTAAAATGCTACTATAATTTTGATCCATAACTATAATTTAAAAAAATCACAACACATTAATCATTTTAAGTAAATGCTGTTCTTTTGTAAAGTTTTTATCAAACAGACTTATTGAATTTTTTGAATATCTTTTAATCTGCTCACTATTTAATTTTTTTAATTTATCAGCTATATCTCCTGGGTTCTTTGATTTTATATATTTACCATTATAATCATCTATTAACATTTCTGAAATCCCTCTATAATTCGTAGAAAAAATCGCACACCCAAAAGCAATGGCTTCTATAATTGTTAATGGTTGCGCTTCAACGTTATAATAAGACGGTAATAAAAACACGTCTGCATTTTTTAGTAATGTATTTTTTTGTTCTCCTTGAACAACACCGTGATAGGTTATATTTTTTGATAAATCGTTGTTTTCTATCAAATTAAAAAATAAACTTTTTGCTTTTCGTATGGTGGAATAAGATTTGTCTTGTGATGGATTCAACATAAAATCTCCTGCAAAATGAAAATGAAAATTAGATAATAAATTCATCTCTTTTAATAAAATAATTGACTCTATAACATCTAAAAAACCTTTAGATTCAATTAAATTAGATAAGTAGAGTACTGAAAATTTGTTCCCGGTCCTTTTTTCTAAATTGATTGGCCTATCTATTGGCAGTCCATTATTCACAAAAATAAACTTATTATTATTCTTTAAAAAATAAAAAGTGGTTCTTAATTTTTTACTTAACAAAATTATAGTTGATGCCTTGTTAATAGTCTCAAAAACATACTTTTGAATTCTTTTTGAAGAGTCGTCATAAAATTGATTGTAATTACCATTATGAGAGTGTAAAACTATTTTTTTTCGAAAAAAGTAAGATAAATTTATTATTACAAAATCTCTAATAAACCCTTTTTTGTGACTTGAAACAATGTGATAAACAACCTCTGTTTTCTTAAAAATTAATAAGTATAACAGTTTGAAAATTACATTTACATAGACCAAAGCTCTCGAAAAACTATCTCTTTTACCTGGTTTTTCTATTATGTTAATTACATAATAATCTTTAAACTGATTTCCATAACCGTCTACCAATGTTTTAAAGGCAATAGATTGCCCAGAAAAAGGTGGTGGATAATTTCCTACAAAAATGATTTTACCCATTAGTTAACAAAACATTTAACATTGTTTACTGTGAACTGTTTACTTAGACTTCTAGCATTTATCTTCTTTTTTTCTAAATCTAATTCTGAAGTATTTATTAAAAATTCTTTCATTAAATTAACTTTATTTGGTTCTATAGAAATGCCGCAATTATTTTTTGATATTAATTGTTCAATTTCTGAACCTTTTTCAGAAATTGCAATTATTGCTGCACCTGCAGCGAGAGAATAGAAAGTTTTACTTGGCACAGATAACCCTTCTGCACCAGTTCCGAGAGAAACAATAGAAAAGTCTGCTGCTGCAAATGAAAAAGGTAAAACCGAAGCATCTTGGTACGGGAGAAAAGTTACATTTTTAACATTATGCTCAATAGTATAATCCATTAAACGTTTTTTTTGAACACCATCTCCAATAAACAAAAAATGAAAATTTTTGTGCGTTTCACTTAATTCTTTAGCTACCTTTAAAGGTGTTAATAAATCATGAGTTTCACCCATATTACCAGAATAAAGTATCACTTTTTTTGTTGAAAGATTATTTTTTTCAATAAACCAATTTTTTTCTTTTTGTATTGGTCTTATAAATGAAGTGTCTACCCAAGGGTATATAATTTCTACTTTTTGCTCATCAATATTTCTACAAATTACTTCTTTCATTACAGAACTAATTGTAATTATTCGCTCAGCATTTTTATACGACGTTCTATTTTTTTGATCCCAATACTTAAAAATTAAAGAGGTTTTTTTGAGATAATTGAAGTTAGATAAAGCATCAGGATATATATCGTAGACTAAAACATTAAATTTTATTTTTCTTTTTGGAAAAAAATTACTTCCTAAAAATGGAAGAATAGGTGGGTTTGTAACTATTAATGCTTCTTCTCCTTCTACATGCTTTCTAAAGAAAAAATAACAATATGTTTCAACAAAAAAAAGTAACCAAGTTAAAATTCGAAAATAGCTTTTATTTCTTTTGTATGCAGTTTTGTATACTACTTTGACTTTATCATTAAGTTTTGCATAAGTAGGCTCTAGTATACCTGTTACTAATATAACTTCATTATATGTTTTAGCATATTCATTCGCTATATCTATAAACAAGGGTCCGGTAACTTGATTAAGCAAAGTAATTTTTTTACTCATGTAAATATTTTTGAATTGATTCACAAACTTGTTTGGTTTTAAAACCTGAAACATAAAAATTTTCTGAATAATCTTCATTGACACTGAAGCGTAATTCCTCAATTAGCAACAAATTTATTGTGTCCACATTCAATTCTATTTTTTTTGAAAAAGCTACTCTCTCTTTAAATTTTCCTATTGATTCTTTTAAAGAAAAGTCGGATCTTGAACCTCCCTCTAATACATATATATCATATAAATAATAACGTTTGTTAGCAGATTCCCAATCAATTACTTTAAACTTATTATTTCTAATTAGAACATTAGCCATTTGAAAATCTCCATGACTCCATGAGACAGAAATTTCATCGTTTATTAAGGAGTCTATTAATTTAGAAAGTAGACTCTTAATTGCTTTTTTTGTTATAGATATTTTTTTTAAGAATTCATTGTCTAAGATAAAATCGATTTCCTCATTTATAAATTTAGCATACCGTTTCTTAGTCCATACTTTTTTAGTCGGTATGAGTAATTCCTCTAGATGACTTTTAATTAAACCCTCTTTAAAAGTTTTTATCTTCTCTTGATTATTTAGCCTATTAAGAGGTTTCCCTGAAAAGTATTCTTCCTTTAACCAATCTTCTCCATATTCATAAATACTGGGTGTGTAACTCATGAAGTTATCAGTTCTTACAGCTATATCATTCTTTAAATAGTTTAATCTTTCATTTTTTTTTAGTAGTACTATGCTAAATTTTAACTCTTTAGAAAACAATCTTAATCTATGATTCCCCCCTAATATTAAATACTCTTCATAGTCAATTGATAATTCAATTATCTTATTTCCAAATAATTTTCTAAATGAATCTGAAACTGCAAGATAAACATAGATTTTTTGGAATATCTTTTTCCACCAAACAATTGAGTTAGAATACTCGTTTATTAGATTTTGAAATACAGTCTTATTAATTTTTTGAGTAGCAATAAAGTTTAAATATTTATTTATAACAAACTTAGTCTTAAGCTGACTCTCATTCTGGCCCTTAAAAAAAGAAGATTTATTTAACGTTTCTTTCAAGATTTCGTAAAAGTTTTCTCTTTTTTCCAATAATGAAATTCTCATCTAACTACGAATTTAATTCTTGTATGATTTCAGAATGTATTTCCTCAATTGTAGCTTTACCATCAATATGAATAACATTTCTATTAGCAGATACATAATTTATATATTTGTTTAGCCTACTTTCAAGTACTTCTTTAGAATCAGGAAAAGGCTCGTTTTTTAATTTAGATCTATATTCAGACTCTACAACAGGTATTGTTATTACAAAATGTTTTTCAGGTGGTACCGAAACAAATAAAAGTAATTTCCACAAAAACCATTTTTCGACTTTCTCTTTTGGGAAATTTAGCTCAAAATCAAGTAAAGTATCATAAATAAAACGATCACAAATTATTTTTGTTCCAAAGAACTCCTTGAATCTTATGTAAAGCCCATAGTAAAGGATTAAATCCAATATAGAAAGACCTAACCACACTTTTCTTATCAGGGGCTTTGAAAAAGATTTTTCTCTAGAATAATCTCTTTTACTACTTTCTTTTTTTGAGGATTGTTTAGATATTTTAAATATGTTTTTGAAATTTATCATATTTGGTGTATACCCTCCACGAGACCAAAAAATCAAAATTCTACTGTGATTACTTTTATAAAACTTTGCAAGTAAATTTATTTGAGTAGACTTACCAGCACCATCTAACCCTGAAAATGCAATCATAAATTAATTATTTGAATCCAGTTATTTGAAATTGCTTCAAAAGAGTATTTTTTAAAAATCTCTTTTGATTTATTTGAAAGATTTAAAATTTCATTAGGGTTACTAATAAAATAAGCCATTGAATTAGTTATTTCTTCAATATTTTTTGGATCAATAATAAAACCATTTATTTTATGAATTACTACCTCTGAAAAAGCACCGTCATACTTTGAATATATTAGAGGCAAGCCTTGAGATAATGCTTCGAAACCCACTAGTGCTCTATAATCCCCCAAGGTCAAATTCATAAAAACATCACTTAATGTAAAGTAATATGATAAATCTGAATAATCAACTCTTCCTGTAAATTTTACATACTCGTCAACTTTTAAATCAATAGAAAACTCTTTAGCTTTTTCAAAATCAGGACCGTCCCCAATAATAAAAACGTTGAATTTTAGCACACCTTTTTTACTTACTAATTGTTCAATAGATTTTAATAGTTGAAAAATACCTTTTCTTTTATGTATTTGACCAACAAACAAGAATGTTACGAGCTTATTCTCTCGTTTTATTATTATTTTTTCAGGTAAAATTTCAGATGTTAAATAGGGTAATGTATAAACTTTATTAGGCGGAACATTTAACTTAAACTTACAATACTCATCACCAAATTTATTATTCACTACTATTTTGTCTGTATAATAAGTAATTATTTTTCTATATAGGACTCTAACCGTACTGTGTTTCTTTTGAATAAATTTCGGATCATTTTCAATTAATTGAATGATTTTTACTTTAAAAAAAAACGAATATAGTATTACATAAAATGCTATAATAGAAAACTCACTAATTATTATTTTTTTTGGTCTTTCTTTGATTAAAGAAAACATGAAAGAGGGAGTAATAAGATTAATATTATAATGATAAAGAGAGTTCTTTAAATTAAATTTAAATCTAAATAACTTCACCTTTTTTTCTAATACTAACCCTGAACTTAATTTAACACTCTTGTTAGGGCAAAACACTTTAAATTCAATGTTTTTATTATACACATCGTTTAAAATATTTTCCCAGTATAATAAATTTCCATTATAACCTAAAGCCTGAGTAATAAAGATAGTCATTTTGTTATTGAATTTTTACTTTATTAAAGATGGCATATGAGATTCCTAAAAACAAAAACTCTATTCCAAAGAAGGAAGCACCGTTAGTACTAAATGACTTCACAAAAAAGATTATCAAAATCATATTAGCCAATCGTATTTTATTTTTTTTATATTTTTCTTTATGTTTTTTAAAATACCTCCAAAAGCCTAAAGGGAATACAAAAAAGGCCCAAAACGATAATAACCCTCCCCCTACTAGACCCCCAGCAATTAAATTTTGAAGAATAAAATTATCCACTGAGTAAATCTTTGTATCCAAAAATCTTTTTGTGTTAATGTTCCCAATACCCATAGTAATATGATTGCTTATAAGTTTTAAAGACTCTCCCCAGGATGAGGTTCCCCCACTATCCATCGATTTAAGCCTTCCCCCTCCATTCAACAATACATCAAAGTCATTGATTCTCATGATGGTTGCAAAATCAATCAAATATTGACTAAAAATAAAAGAGCTAACCATAAAAATAGAAGAGCATAATAAAACCCTAAATACAATTTTATTATTAGAGATAAATTGTTCATAAAGGAAAAATAAAACTACTACTATAAATCCTGTTCTAGATTTAGCCATTAAAATCAATAGCAACCCAAAAAAAGAAAGAAATAACCAAATAAAATTTTTACGCTTGCATTTTAATGAAGAATATATTGCTATGTATGCGGCAAAAATTGAAAGTTTTATTGGGTTTATTTTTGGCAACTCTATTTCTGGTCTAACCACAAATAATAATTCTGTATAAGAATATGTTTTTAGAAGAAAATAAACTTCATATGTACAAATACTAATAAAAAAAAGCAGTAATATAAATCCAATTTTTTCTACAATGTCATCAAATTTTACATAAAAGTATAAACTATGAAAAGAAACAAACCATAAAACTCCTGTCAGCATTTCAAAGTTTTTCCATAACATCCAATTAACGGAAATTCCATTAAAAACCCCCGAGATAGAATTAATAAAAATAAATAGTAAATAGAACTTAGTAAATGGTGTATTAATCGATTTTAGGACAAAATTTTGAGCTTCTCTAATATTACTTAAATAAAGTACAATATAATTTGATACTAAGAAAGATATAAAAACAGGTAATACACGTGTCGAAATTAACATGCTTTCTCGACTATCTGCAAAGTTTAAAGAAGATATCAACAATAATAAAAATGAGAATAGTAATAATCTAGTTAGATGTTTCAAAACTATATATGCGATTTAAAAATTGTTTTTTTATGTAAAACACTTAACAATAGTAAATCCATTAAACTATTTAAATGCATTAGTAAATAAATCAATACTGTTAACATTTTTGACAAAAAGATATAAGACCAAGCTGAATAATATTTGTCTACTTTTTTGTTTCTGAAAATCAAATCCTGAGTTTAAATTATTGTGCTTTTTTTATCAATAATTAAAGATTTAGTTTTAATTATTTTTTTGTAATAAATAGTACTAATTAAGAAAAAGACAACACTCATTATAGACATACTTGTACCTAAAACAAAGGCTCCATTTTCTTCTTTTTGTGAAAACATTATTATAAAAAATAATAATATAATTCCGATTTGGTGGGATAACTTTATCCAAAACATAGGCCAATTGCGACTTTTTGACATAAACGCTTGAGAATAAACATTACTTAAGCTTAGGAAAACAGCGCTTAAGACAGTAACCTGTAAAACCCTACTTAAACCTGTAAATGTATCTCCATAGAATCCTGTAATAAAATCTGCTAATAGCATTATAATAATAATTGGTACGATAGTTGTCACTAGGTTAATTCCTAACATTTTTTTTAAAATGTTTTGATGTTTAGCTATATCATTACCAGATTCAGTCATATGTAGCAAAACAACATTTCTAAGTATCCCAGGTATAAATAAAATAACCCCTAACCACTGATTGGCAGCAGAGTAGAGTCCTAGTTCCCCGAAATTTGACAATTTAATGATTAAATAATAATTTAACCATGATGTAATAGCGTATGTTGCTTCTTGGAGGGCTATTGGAAATGAAAATTTTAATATTTCTTTTAACAGCTTTTCCTCATTTATATTAATAACTGTTGCAGGAATACTTTTATTTACAGATCTATAGTTTAAGTAACAATTTAATATTTGAGATAAAACAAGAGCTATTAATGCTCCGTCTAATAAAAAATAATAAGTAAAAAACACACTTAAGACAAAAGTAGTTATTCCAACCACTGTATTAATTTTAGCCATTGTCTTAAACTTCCCAAATCCAGATAAAACACCAATTTGAGTAGAAGAAAGCCCATTAAAAAGCACCCAAAAAGCAACAATTTTTAGTGACGGGCCTAAATGTGAAGATTCTAAAACTGAATTAGCAATATGATTAGAAAATAAAAATAAAAGTATTGACATTACACCTCCAATAAATAGAGTAATTTTCAGCGAATAAATATAAAATAATCTCAATTTCTCTTTTTCACCATTCTTAAATTCAGCAACAAACTTTGTAGCTGTATAACGAAGTCCAAAAGTTGAGAATATAGCTACAGAAAGAAGAGTGCTTTTAATCATCCCAAATTCTCCATAAATATCTTTACCTAAAAGGCGAGCAACAATAACAGCAGCAAATAAACCGAGACCTCTAGAAGAAACACTACCTATTAATGACCAAAATGAATCTTGAAACAATTTGCTGCTCAATACTTTTCTTTTAATTAAGACCAACTGGGCTATTGTTTTTATTAACTATTTTAAAACAAAACATTCTTATTCTCCCCCAAATTAATTCTAATATTTTATGCTTTTGAAAAGAAAACATACTTAAATTTAATCCACTTCATTTGAATGAACAACTTAATATCCCTCAACATAGATAACACATAAGTTTTTGTGGCCATTTTTCGGAATTTAATCTTTAAAGATAGAATAAAAGGCTCTTTTTTTCCTGATAAAAACGCTTTTATAAGTTGAATATCATGTCTATCTTTAAGTTCATTCCTCTTAATCTTCATTCTTTTCACGACATCTAGAGTAACATACTTTACACCATCGTAATAGAAATAATAATCTGGATTTAAAATTAATTCTGCTTTATTGATTGGGTGATATTTAAGTTGGTAATTATGGTTACCTAACTCTTCATTCTCGCAATCAATTTGTTCTTCTCCTAGATGAATATAATCAAGATCTCTTAAGTCCCTAATTCCATATGCAGCCATTGTAATACTTCCATCCAAACAAAACATTTCCTCATCAAAACCAAATTTGTTAAGCCACTCTTGATAAATAGATATTAATTCTGAATACTTCGGAAAGTTTTTTTCTTTTGAATAATTAATAAAATGAATACTATTTTCATTAAATACTTGTTGAGCTATTCTTAACGCCTCCTCATGTGTGTCAGTTGAATGTATTGAATGCTTTCCTTCTCCATAAAGATTCCTGAAATTTAATTTAGCTTTAGTAAGCAAATCAAGATTACTATTTAAGAGTAAAATTTTTACTTTAGTTTTATTTTGAAAACACCACTTCGCTTTTCTTGTAGCTCCTGAATAATCATCTTTTTCTGTGCCAACCCAATTTTCACCTTTGTATAATTGCCGCATTAACCTAGTTTGACCTTCTCTGGTTATATTTATTTCTTTTTCATAAAAAACATCTCCAGTTTCTTTTATTACATCCAGAGATTCTTTAGTAATATTTTTAATAGACGGAAATAAAAAAACTAAATATGCATTTGGGTTTATTCTACAATATTCAATAGCTGCAGCATCTAAATATTTACTAGGTAGTAATCGTTTTTTAAAAAAGTTAAAATCATATACAGGTCCAACAGTATTTTTTTTTTCGAAAACCGGTTTTTTATTATAAAACAAACATGCAGCTAATCGATGAGCACCATTGATTATCGTCCCGTCATTGCCTATTGGAATCGCTTCTAATGCCTCATCAAACCCATTAGATTTGATAGACTCTAATACTTTATGATACGCTTCTAAAAATTGCTGCTTACCTAATTTTTCAGTTCCATCATCTTCTATAAAGCCGTTAAAGACCTTTATATGATTGATATAAATATTTTTTGCCCAAGTTGATTCAGTATTACAACTTAAATGTTTTGCGTAGATATGTTTAATTATAACATCTAAACGATTATGTAGTTTAGGTAATTCCATTTATTATGCTTTATAATCAGGTGAGTACGGTACTCAAACAGTCATTGAAAGTCTGTAAAGCACCAATAATTAATATGTTTTTGTTTAATTTATTGGCGAATTTGTCTAAATAAGTCTTCAGGTATTTCGTGTTTATCTTACGTTGTCACAAAAATAAAACTAATTAGTGTTAAAATATGGGTTCATTTTAAGTTGGTTTTGGATGCCTAATAAGAAGGATTTTTTGTCATTTGACTTACTCAGCCTCTTTCAAAATTTCGTGTCCTGCTTTTAGTAAAACGATATCCTTTTTCATCAGAGAAACATCTCCTTCCATCATATCTTTCACCAATGAAGCTAAATCATGTTCGGGAGTCCAACCTAATTTGCTTTTCGCTTTAGTTGGGTCTCCAATTAATAAATCGACTTCCGTTGGTCTAAAATAAGTAGGATCTATAGATAAAACCTCTTTACCAGTTTCCAATTGATATTCTTTTTTTGTGCATTTAAGAACGTAGGCCTTTTCATCAACACCTTCACCTTTAAATTCTAATTCTACCCCAATTTCTTTGAATGCTAATCTGACAAAATCTCTCACTGTTGTGGTTTGACCTGTTGCTATGACCCAATCTTCTGGTTGATCAGCTTGTAAAATCATCCACATCATACGTACATAATCCTTAGCATGTCCCCAATCTCTTTTCGCATCGAGATTACCCAAATAAAATTTTTCTTTTTGCCCTAATGCAATCCGAGCTACTGCTCTTGTAATCTTACGTGTTACAAAAGTTTCACCTCGTCTTGGAGATTCATGATTGAATAAAATACCATTACAAGCAAACATATCATAGGCCTCGCGGTAATTTTTAGTGATCCAAAAGCCATAGATTTTAGCAACGCCGTATGGTGATCTTGGATAGAATGCAGAATTTTCATCATAAAATCCTTTATCGTTTTTATTCTCTGGCATTCCTCCGTACAATTCAGAAGTAGAGGCTTGATAAATTCTCGTTTTCTTTTCTAAACCTAATAATCGAACCGCCTCTAGAACTCTAAGTGTGCCCAAAGCATCCACTTGTCCGACATACTCTGGAACATCAAAAGAAACTTTAACATGGGACATAGCACCTAAATTGTAAATCTCATCAGGCTGACATTCTTTGATGAGTTTAGTAATGTTCATTGAGTCAGTCAAATCGCCATAATGTAATTTAAATCTCGGGTTATCCTCATGTGGATCCTGATAAATATGGTCAATTCGTTGCGTATTTAAAGATGAAGCTCTTCTTTTAACACCATGCACTTCATAGCCCTTTTCAAGCAATAATTCAGCCAGATAAGAGCCATCTTGCCCAGTGACTCCAGTAATGAGTGCTACTTTCATAATTTAACTTCTTTAAGTTTATTTATATTTTCTAAAAACCACAGATAAGTTTTTTTAATTCCTTCATCTAATTCAGTTGAATAAGTCCATCCCATAGATTTCATTTTGGAAACATCCATGAGTTTTCTTGGCGTGCCATCTGGTTTACTCGTATCCCAAAGAATTTTTCCTTGATGCCCTGTTACCTTTTGAATGGTCTCAGCCAATTCTTTAATCGTTATATCTTTACCAGTACCGATATTGTATAAGTATTCAGGTAAATTATTTTCTAGAGCATATACCACCGCTTCTGCCATGTCATCAACAAATAAAAATTCTCTCATAGCAGTTCCACTGCCCCAAAGCATTACATCTGAATGCTTGTTAGTTTTGGCTTCGTGAAACTTACGCAGCATCGCTGGTAATACATGGGAGGATTGTAAATCGAAATTATCAAAAGATCCGTACAAGTTGGTTGGCATTAAGCTCACATAATCTTTATCAAACTGTTTTCGGATTGCCTGGCAGGCTTTTACTCCTGTGATTTTTGCTATCGCATACCACTCATTGGTTGGCTCTAAAGAATCAGTTAATAAATATTCTTCTTTTAAAGGTTGTGGTGCGAACTTAGGATATATACAAGAACTTCCTAAAAAAATAAACTTTTCTATTCCAGTTTTAAAAGCACCATCAATCAAATTGTTTTGAATCTGCATGTTCTCCATTAAAAACTGATATGGGAAATCGTTGTTCGCTAGTATTCCACCAACCTTGGCGGCTGCATCAATAACAACTTCTGGTTTTTCCAAACGATAAAACTCATCAACAGCTTGTTGATTCCTTAAATCTAACTCATGGCTTGTTTTGCCAATTAGATGGGTGTAACCTTTTGCTTCTAATGCTCTCCAAACTGCGGAACCAACCATACCCCTATGTCCAGCAATATATATTTTTGTTGACTTATTCATTTCTTATTTATCTTTGTTTCCCAATCTGATAATACTCAAAGCCTTTTTCTTCGAGCTTAAGCGTTTTGTATTGATTTCTTCCGTCAAAAATTACGGCTTGCTTGAGTTCTTTTTTGATTTCCTCAAAGTCGGGAGAACGGAATTCTTTCCATTCGGTAAGTAAAATAAGCGCATCGGCACTTTTTAGTGCCGTATATTTTTGATCCACAAAAGAGATGTTTGCTTGCTCTTTAAAATAATGTTTTTTCGCTTCCTCAACCGCTTTTGGGTCGTAAGCAACAATTTTCGCCCCTCTTTTTGTGAGTTCTTCCACAACGACCAGTGAAGGTGCATCGCGCATGTCATCCGTTTCAGGCTTGAAGGATAAACCCCAAAGGGCAAAGGTTTTGCCTTCGAGGTTTTCTCCAAATCTTTTGATGACTTTATTGGCTATGACTTCTTTCTGTGTTTTATTGACCTCTTCCACGGCAGAGATTAGGCTTGGTGTGTAATTGTGGTCTTGAGCAGTTTTGATGAGTGCATTGACATCTT
>Ga0206127_1001829_pt1 | contig 22286 bp, 21 predicted proteins | sample Helgoland_Spring_6_FD_148646 | JGI IMG/M metagenome (GOLD analysis project Ga0206127, IMG submission 148646) | Pelagic subsurface seawater microbial communities from Kabeltonne, Helgoland, North Sea - Helgoland_Spring_Bloom_20160419_1 | ecosystem: Environmental > Aquatic > Marine > Epipelagic ...
GATGGGGATCGACAAACCGGACATCCGCTGGGTCGCGCACGCAGACTTACCTAAATCGATTGAGGCCTATTATCAGGAAATTGGTCGTGCTGGACGTGACGGCGCATCAGCTGAAACCCTTACCCTTTTTGGGCCAGAAGACATTCGCCTGCGCCGCAATCAGATTGATGAAGGAATAGCCCCACCAGAACGCCGAGCAGCGGATCACGCACGTTTGAATGCGTTGCTTGGATTGGCAGAGGCATTGGAATGTCGTCGCAAGAACCTGCTGGCCTATTTTGACGAAACCGAAGTGACCTGTGGGAAATGCGACCTGTGCGATACCCCTGTGGATGTGTTCGACGGTACGGTTGCTGTGCGCAAAGCATTATCCGCTATTTTGCGCACTAAAGAATGGTTTGGTTCTGGTCATTTGATCGACATTCTACTGGGTGCCCAAACCGAAAAAATCCGCGAACGTGGTCACGACAGTTTGCCCACCTACGGCGTTGGTCGTGAATACAGCAAACCACAGTGGCAGGCCGTGTTCCGCCAGATGATGGGGCACGATTTGATCCGCCCTGATCCCAACCGTCATGGGGCATTGCGTATGACCGATGCCGCGCTGCCTATTCTGCGTGACGAGGCCAAGATTTCACTGCGCCGTGACACGATCAAATCTGCCACACGCCGCCCAGCGGTCAAAGCGATGGTATCCGACGAAGATGCCCCATTGCTGAGCGCCCTTAAGGCCAAGCGCCGTGGTTTAGCAGAAGCCGCAAAGCTACCTGCCTATATCATCTTCAACGACAAAACGCTGATTGAAATGGCAGAGAAACGCCCCGCCAATCTAGATGCAATGGCTGGGATCAGTGGGATTGGTGCAAAAAAGCTAGACAGCTACGGCGATGCGTTTCTTGAGGTCATCAACGGTGAAGCCGCCCAAATGCACCCAAAACGTCGCAAACTGGCAGGGCGCGATGCGGGGTCTATCTATGACCGATTGCTTGAGGTTCAGGCCGAATTGACTCGTGGCGAAGGTGGCATCGACAAGCCGCTGACCTGCTCTGCCTCGATGCTGGCCAAGGTCGCACAAATGCGGTCTGGCGACGCAGATGCGATGAACCGATTGCTGGGTGAACGGCGTGCAGAACGATTTACTGCGGCATTTCTGGACGTGCTGCTAGATGCGGGCTAAATTAAGTTCAAAGAGTGAAGGGATAACGAAATGTTAGTTGTGATTTCACCAGCGAAAAAGCTGGATTGGACAGAGCGGGATGTGGTAACCACAGCCCCTGATTTTCAAGGTGATGCAATCAAGCTGGCGAAAACCGCCCGCGGTTTGTCCCACGGCGATCTGAAAAAATTGATGCACCTCAGTGATGCACTAGCCACCCTAAACCGTGATCGATTTAAGGCATTTCAAGATGTACCTGAAGCAGATGTATCCCGTCCTGCGGCGCTCGCTTTTGCGGGGGATACCTATCAAGGGCTTGAGGCCGCAACGTTGGACGCCGATGAGATGGCATGGGCCCAGGATCACTTGCGCATTCTGTCCGGCCTTTATGGCGTATTGCGCCCGCTTGATTTGATCCAAGCATATCGTTTGGAAATGGGCAGCAGATTGAAAACAAAGAATGGCAAGAACCTGTATGATTACTGGCAGGACACCTTGTCAAAAGCACTGGACGCCCAAGCCGCGGCAGTGGGCAGTGACGTGTTGATCAACTGCGCTAGCCAAGAGTATTTTGGCGCAGTGGATATAAAAGCCCTAAAGTTGCGCGTCGTCACGCCAACCTTCATGGAAGACAAAGGCCAAGGCCCTAAGATTGTCAGTTTTTATGCCAAAAAGGCGCGCGGTGCGATGGCGCGGTATATGGTGCAGAACCGCTTAACCGATCCAAAATCAATCCTTGAATTTGACGCCGGCGGCTATGCCTATCAGCCTGACCTGTCCACAACGGATAAACCTGTGTTTGTGCGTCCTTACCCAGAAGCTAAATAGCTATTCCACAGTAGTAGTGATATTAAGGCCAAGGAAAACGATATCCCTCTCTTAGCCCCGCCTATTCATCAGTTTGATATATTGGTCATTCCAAAGGTGCAGGAAGATGGGTTCAGACGCAGGTTTTTGCCAACCGACGATCATCATCTCACGCTATTTTTTGGCGCAAAAATCACCCGTGTTCACAATATCCTCGTCTGTCAACGCCCGTAAAATCCTGACGTAATGGACGCAGGTTGTGATCTCCTTCAGCCCATCGAAAATTGTGAGGTATGATTTGTTGGCGGCGATCATATTGCCGTCAGTTTTAAAGAACGCGAACCCGTCTTGGATCGTTTCAACGGAATCCCGCAACCACCCTTCCGCGGTTATCATCTTTTTGTTCGCAACCGTTAGGTCCGATTTTACCCGCGCGTTTTCATCACGAATTATGACCACCTCTGCGGGTTTCAACGATTTCATCCGAAAGCTTGTGGGCGTGTTTGCCCAGTTTTTGATTAGCAGAAAACAGCTCCGCCTGCTTTTGTTCCAACATCAATTCCGCGGCCAAGCGACCCCACCGCTCCGTTGTTAACTTATCGGCCATACTCATTTTTAGCACAGGCCCCTTGCGCAGATATCTTCCTTTACATCCATCCCATCGGTGCACATCCGACTAACCACGATCACGTGTTTCGCACCGTCATTCATCCACCGTCTGTACAAATGATCGTGCTGGTGATCAGATGCCCAAAACCGACTTAAAGGGGCACAATCCAATGACTGAAAACAGCAACCGCAAACTGTCGATCCAAACACGCGTGGCCCAAGCCCTACACTTTGTCGAAGCCGAAACGGGGGCTGTTGTCCCATCAATCCAGCCTGCGGCCACATATGCCCGCGATGAGAACTATGAAGTGCGCAAGCCCTATTGGTATCGACGTGATGGAAGCCAAACCACAGCCCACGCCGAGGCCGTGATTGCAGAGATGGAAGAGGCCACTGAATCGCTTTTGTTCGCGTCGGGTATGTCCGCTTGCACCGCTGTGATCGAACACTTGCCCACGGGGTCACATATCGTTGCACCCAAGGTCATGTATCACGGGGTTTTAGCGCAAATTCAAAATTACGCCGCCAACGGTCGTGTCACAGTCAGTTACTATACCGCAGGGAATTTAGCGGAATTGGAAAGCGCAGTTGCTGCGAAACCAACCACCCTTGTTTGGGTCGAAACACCCAACAATCCAAACTGGGAAGTCACAGACATTCAGGCCGCAGCAGACATCACGCATGCGGCTGGTGCAAAGTTGGTCGCTGATTGTACTGGCACGCCACCCTCTATGACCAAAGCATTGGATTTTGGCGCTGACATTTCGTTTCATTCCGCCACCAAATACTTGAACGGCCACTCGGACATCACCGCTGGTGTTTTGTCGGTACGTAAGACGGGCAAGTATTGGGATGACATCTGCATGGTGCGCAAACTACATGGCACCGCCCTGCATTCCTTTGACGCGTGGCTGTTGATCCGCGGCATGCGTACCCTGTTCTTACGGGTTGAACGCTCTTGCCAAAACGCAATAGCGATTGCCACGCATTTTGAGGGGCACCCGTTGCTAGAGGCCGTGTTGTATCCCGGCCTTGCCTCCGATCCAGGGCATGCAGTGGCCAAACGCCAGACCAACGGTCAGTTCGGTGGTATGATGTCGATCATCGTCAAAGGGACTGAGCAAACAGCCATCGACACCACGCGATTCTGCGAACTGTTTTACCCAGCAACGTCGTTGGGTGGGGTTGAAAGTTTGGTTGAACATCGCAAGACAGTCTCAGGCGACGGCTTTCCCGTGCATCCACGTTTGCTACGTCTGTCTATCGGGATCGAAGATGCAGATGATCTGATTTATGATATTGAACAGGCTCTAACACGGGCTAATCAGCCCGCTTAGCGCTTTCCCTCGCGCAGCCAGTCAATATCAAGTCGACAACCCGCTCTTGCTCAATGAAGCGACGGTTGATGGATGCCTTGACCTGACCAAGTTTTTCGCCCAGCGCCTCTATTTGCGCAACCATATCTCATCTATTGGTCATGACATCTGTCTCCGGCAGGTTATACCTATAGGTGACAACCTATCGCCTAACGACGGAATGACAATTCATATGAGTGGACAAAACACCGTGATCCCCAGCGCAGAAGGCCTTGTTGCCTCTATAAACGCCACGAAAACGCGCGGTTTGCCGCCTGTGCACCTGTGGAACCCACCGTTCTGTGGTGATCTGGATATGCGGATCGCACGGGATGGGACGTGGTTTTACGAAGGCACGCCGATCGGGCGGCCTGCATTGGTTAAGATGTTTTCGTCGATCTTGAGGCGGGAAAACGGAAAATACTTCCTTGTGACGCCTGTTGAGAAGGTAGGGATTGTGGTCGATGACGCCCCATTTGTGGCAATTGATTTCAACGCGACAGGTACGGGTGTAGATCAGAATTTGACGTTCACGACGCAGGTCGATGGTATGGTTGCTGCGGGCGTCCATCACCCCATCCGGGTTAAACGGGATTCCAAGACGGGGGAGCCATCGCCGTATGTCTTGATCCGATCAGATTTAGAAGCATTGATTGATCGCAAAAGTTTCTATCGGTTGGTAGATCTGGGTGTGCATCACGAGGGTTGGTTTGGCGTTTGGTCTGGCGGGGCGTTCTTTGGGATTATTCCGTCGGGGGAATTGGAGTGAGGTTATTCACCCTCCAAACTTCGCCCTTAAATGATAAACCCATAAAGAGTTGTCACAATCGAACCGACTAAAGAGGTCATTACTGATGGAAACATCCAGAATTTGATAGAGGGATCGTTGAGGCCGCATTGGCGGCATATACATCCCTGCCTTCAGACTTGTGGGATCAAGCGCAAGCTACCGCAGCTGAACCAATCGCACGGGATGCACTGGCCGAAATGATCGAGGTTTTCTTGCGCTCTAATACACGCGATCCCGATACGCTTCAGGGCCAATTGATGGCCACTTATTCAAAAGCCAATCTTTTAGATGAACGGGCCGCTTAAGCACATGGTTTCCTCAAGAACAGAACCATTCATCCGGCTTTTCCATCGTAAACGCCGCCCGGGCGATCTCATCTTTGCTGTCGTTTTCTTCGCATTTTCTGCATTTCTGGTAGCGTCTCTGCGCACGCAAAAATTTGGGATGAGGAAAATCCTAAGTGGCTTTGCACCGTCATAGAGCTTTCTCAAATAAACATGCAAATTGCGGAATGAACGATCGGCACTTTACGTCCTATCAGAATTGCACGTTTCGTAAATCTTTTAATTAAAACGGTATTCTTTAGATTGTGGGCTTTGTGCTATTTTTGGCCGAAAGCAATCATATTTCCCAAAAAATAGGTAGCTACACTGCCATTTTCCAGCTTTGAGATTGAGGATTAACCTTATGCTCACCAGTTAATTTTCCTACCGGACCGCATAATACGCATCGCTTTGGGTCAATTTCCTCAAGAGATGTTTGCATAAACTAAAGCCCATAAAAATTTGAATAATCGTAAGGCGGGGCGAACCCCGCCCTACGTGATACTCAACGCTTGCTTCAAAAACCGTTCCGCATCTTTTCCCATCACGTCCTCAACCGTCGCCAACTTCAAATGACGACGGCCCTTACCTTTGCCATCAAGCCGCCCATCGGGATCGTCAAACGACGCGCCTTGTGAAAACTCTAACGACACGTGGTCTTTATAGATATAAATCCCACCGACGAATTTCTTATCACTGTCAGGATCGCAGGCCAAAACTTCGCCGCCATACTTAGGCACGAACCGAATGTCGGGCGCTATCTGTTCAACAATCTCTTTGAGTGCGTTGCTAATACAGTCTGAAATAACCTGATCCATTTAAATTCCTTTCACGCATAAAAAAGGCGGACCCGAAGGTCCACCTTTTTTCTTATTCTGCTGCTCGTTTTGGCAATGTCCAATCGGGTCGTACAAAGTGACAGGTATAACCATTTGGTATCCGCTCAAGGTAATCTTGATGCTCTGGCTCTGCTTCCCAGAAATCACCAACTGGGTCGACTTCGGTCACAACTTTGCCCGGCCAAATACCTGATGCCTCAACATCTGCAATGGTATCAAGCGCCGTTTGATACTGCGCTTTGTTGGCGTAGTAGATGGCAGAACGGTAAGCCAAACCACGGTCGTTGCCTTGGCGGTTAGGCGTGGTCGGGTCGTGGATTTGGAAGAAGAATTCCAACAGCTCACGGTAGGTGATTTTGTTAGGATTGAACATGATTTCGATCCCTTCCGCATGTGTCCCGTGGTCACGGTAGGTTGCGTTTGGAACGTCCCCACCGGTGTAACCAACGCGGGTGCCCCTGACGCCCGGCATTTTGCGGATCAGGTCCTGCATACCCCAGAAGCATCCGCCTGCTAAAACTGCGCGGTCAATCGTCATGTGATGTCCTCCACTTGGTCTATATATGCGCCGTAGCCTTCCCCATCCATATCATCACGGTGGACGAAACGTAGGGAGGCAGAGTTGATACAGTAGCGCAATCCGCCCCGATCGCGCGGTCCGTCTGGAAACACGTGGCCAAGGTGGCTGTCGCCGTGCATGGAACGCACTTCGGTGCGAACCATACCAAGGGTCGCGTCCTTCAGTTCGGCTACATTTGCCGGTTCAATCGCTTTGGTAAAGCTCGGCCATCCACATCCGCTTTCGTATTTGTCACTTGAGGCAAACAATGGTTCACCCGATACGATATCAACGTAAAGCCCCGGCTCTTTATTGGCGAGCAATTTGCCCGTACCTGGACGTTCTGTACCGCTTTCTTGCGTCACATAGAACTCCTCTGGTGAGAGGGTGGCGATGACATCAGGGTTCTTTGTGTAGGTGGTCATGGCGTGTCCTTTTATGTTGGTTGTGTATTAGATGGGGCTGCGTTGCATAAAAGAAAAGGATGAAATCGTTTCGATACAATTGTCGACATCAACATCCTGTGACAAACAATAGTAATTAACACAGGAAGGGATCAGGAAATGGCGCAACAACCTCGTGCATGGCAACGTATGCTGTCTGGTCGCAGGCTGGATTTGCTGGACCCCACCCCTGTGGATATCGAGATCGAAGACATTGCTCACGGTCTTGCCTTCGTCGCGCGCTGGAACGGTCAAACACAAGGCGATTTCGCCTATTCAGTGGCTGAACATTCACTGCTGGTTGAGACGCTATATGGGCGTATATCGCCCAATTCCCCGATTAAATGGCGGTTGGCGGCCCTGCTGCATGATGCACCTGAATACGTAATTGGTGATATGATTTCCCCCGTTAAATCCGCCGTCGGTCCGGAGTATGGAAAATTGGATGATCGCTTGACGGCTGCAATCCACATTCGTTTTGGTCTGCCTGCGGTGATCCCTGTTGCGGTCAAAAAGCAGATTAAGAAAGCGGACCGTATCAGTGCATGGATGGAAGCCGTGCAAATCGCAGGCTTTTCGCATGAAGAAGCGACAAAGCTGTTTGGCAAACCAGATTCAAGCGTGATCGACGGGCTTTCCATCGTTTTGCGCACCCCAGTTGAAACGCGCAACGACTTTACCGCCCGTCACCAAGCGCTGCTAAAAGAAATGCCATGACCTCTGTACGCCGCGCCAGCTCGATGGATGCCAAGTCAATGGCGACCTTGTTGAATGCTATCATTGAAAAGGGTGGCACGACGGCCAAAACCCAAACCGTAACAGGGGACGATATCAATGAATGGATGTCCTTTGCCCCAGACGAATCTGCATGGCATGTCGCATTGGATGACACTGAACAGGTCATCGGATTTCAATGGATTTCCCCGCACGAAAAGCTGCCAGCAGAAGCGTGCGATGTCGCGACCTTTGTTCAGGTTGGGCGTACGGGGTTGGGGATTGGGTCATCCCTGTTTTCGGCCACTTCAAAGGCAGTTAAAAAATTGGGATATGTATGGATCAACGCCACTATCCGCGCGGACAATGAGGGCGGACTGACCTATTATCAATCGCGCGGTTTTCGCACGTGGACCATCGACAAAGACGTCCAGTTGGACAGCGGTTTGATCGTCGACAAGATCAGCAAACGCTACGACATCTAAACGCTTAACGCGGTGAGCGTTTAGCCAAGATGCGCTGCAATGTCCTGCGGTGCATGTTCAACCGCCGCGCGGTTTCAGACACATTGCGATCACATAATTCGTAGACACGTTGAATGTGTTCCCAACGTACGCGATCCGCACTCATTGGGTTTTCTGGTGGTGGGGGCAGATCATCACCTGTGGTCAACAGCGCGTTCATAATATCGGTCGCGTCTGCTGGTTTGGATAAATAGTCTGTCGCGCCAATTTTCACCGCAGCAACAGCCGTCGCAATCGCACCGTAACCTGTCAGGACAACGATACGTGCATCTGGACGTTTTTCACGCAGCACTTCTACCACGTCCAAACCATTACCGTCCTCAAGGCGCAGATCAATCACGGCGTATGCCGGTGGACGGGCCGTTGCAATTGCACGACCTGCGGCAACGCTGCCGCCGGTCTCAACTTCAAAGCCACGTTTCTCCATCGCTTTTGCAAGCCGGCGCAAAAAGGGTTCGTCATCATCCAGCAACATCAATGTGCGGTCTTCACCAAGGTCGTATTCGATTGGGTCTGCCATGTGATCGTCTCCTTGTTCAGAGGTAATATGGGTCGCGGATACCCTTTGGTCAAATTAAGTCACAATATTAAGCGTTGTCGATGAAGCACCCGACCGTTTTTGCCATATCTTCGGCCTTAACTTCACGGCGGAAAAATTCTACAAACCCATGTTCTGGAAGAACCAAATAACTAAACGTTGAGTGATCAACGAGGTAATATTCGTCGTCAGCGGGGTGCGCTTTGTAATATGTACGGTACGCTTGGCTGGCGGCCTTAACTTGTTCAGGTGACCCCGTTAGACCAACCATTTTTTCATGCATGTTGAACGCAAAATCGCCAACCACTTCCGGCGTGTCACGATTGGGATCGATAGAGATGAAAAGCGGTGTCATCGATTGGCCACCCCCCGCCAAAAAGTCAGTTGCTTCAGCATTGCGCGATACATCTAGTGGGCAAACATCTGGGCAGAAGGTGTAACCGAAATAAACCATTGTCGGTTCGGTGATGACGTCCTTGTCTGTCACTGTTTCGCCTCTGGCATTCACCAACTCAAAAGGTCCACCAATGGCTGTTCCACCCGCGACCGCGGATGCGCGACACTGTGCAAATTGATCTGGATTGGCGTCTCGAGTTGCCAACCATGAACCTCCAACCAAAACAGCTGCAGCAATTGCAGCAATCGGTGCTATGATACGTGACATGTTATTCGCCTTGTATGTTAGTACTATTTAACAATGCTAGATTGATAACAGTCCACCTATCCTGCGCAATCGAAGAAATAGTGAGCCCATGCCAGATTCCCACCTTAGCGTTTTCACCGAACAGCAAAGATCCAGCTGGATAAGACTCAGAACGATGATTTTCCTGCGATGGGTCGCCATTGTGGGACAATTAACCGCAATCTTGGTTGGACAATATGTCTACGGATTGCAGTTGGAATTAGGTCTTTGTTACTTTGCTGTAGGCCTTTCAGTCATTGGGAATCTGGTCGCTGCCTTTGTCTTTCCTGAAAACAAGCGCCTTTCTGAGCGCGAAAACCTATCCATGGTCATGTTCGATTTGCTGCAATTAGGATTCTTGTTGTTTCTTTCTGGTGGCCTGCACAATCCGTTTGCATTGCTACTGTTGGGTCCAGTTACTGTGTCAGCCGCAGTCCTTACGACGCGATCAACCCTACTGGCTGGTGGCACTGCAATTGCCATGGTGACGCTGCTGTCCGACTTCCATCTATCCCTCAAAACAGACCAAGGGTTTATCCTGCGCGTACCCGATGTTTTCCTGTTTGGGAACTGGATCGCATTGGTCATCGCCATTGTCTTTATCGGGGCCTATTCGCGCCGGATTACATCTGAAATGCACTCGATGTCCGATGCGCTAACCGCCACACAAATGGCCCTGTCGCGCGAACAAAAGTTAACTGATCTAGGCGGCGTTGTCGCTGCTGCAGCCCATGAATTAGGCACTCCTCTTGCCACGATCAAACTCGCCAGTTCTGAGTTGATGGACGAATTGGAGGATCACGAAGATTTACGCGCCGATGCTGCATTAATCCGAGAACAGGCCGACAGGTGTCGCGATATTTTGCGCGATATGGGTCAGGCCGGAAAAGACGATTTGCACCTGCGCCAAGCACCCTTAATGACCGTCATCGCAGAAGCCGCAGAGCCCCACGCCCATCGTGGCAAAGCTGTGCACTTTTCATATGATCCATTGGCTGGTGAGGAGATGAGCCAACCCGCTATTTTGCGCAAACCAGAGATTATACATGGGTTGCGCAATCTGCTGCAAAACGCTGTCGACTTCGCCAGCAAGAATGTTTGGGTCGAAGGGCATTGGACTGCAGACACCATTTCAATCCGCATTGTTGATGATGGGACAGGGTTCCCGCCTCATTTAATTGGACGCATCGGTGACCCCTTTGTTGGGCACCGCAAAACGCCGTCTGAAGGTCAAGACCGGCCAGGATATGAAGGTATGGGTTTAGGCCTGTTTATAGCCAAGACCTTGCTAGAAAGATCTGGTGCTGAGCTGAGTTTTGCAAATGGGTCTGATCCATACATGACAGCACCAGATACTGCCAAACATACTGGCGCAATTGTCGAAGTGAAATGGCCCCGCGACACGATTGATGCGCGCCACGGCAGCAACGCAATTCCGCTTGGTGAAAACCAAAGATTTCTATTGTAGATTAACGACTTACCCATTGGTTAACAGGCTGTTAACCATTTTTGCCGACAGTTCCCCCAGAGCGTTTTTCAAGGGATACGGCAGGCATGACACTCTTTGATATTGAAGCTCAGTCCACAGATCCATTGCGCAGCAACCGAACTACGGGGTCTTCGGGGTCGAGCGGAAAACACCTTTGGTATGATATTCCCCAAATCGCCTGCGAAGTTGGTGCAATGTTTCACGCAGTTGATATCAACACAGTAATCGATGCCGAAATCGCCCTGAGAATGTGAGAGGAAGTGGAAAAATAGTGATGTATTTTCTTGCTCTACAAAACCCGTTGCTTTGGGTTCAAAAATGCTGGTTTTGAAAACCAACACTTCCATCATACATAGCATCCCTGGTAAGAGCCCTGAACTACAAGAATAAGACCAATTTAACTTGCAGCTTGGCCACACCCACGCCACCATAGGCAGCATGGTAAACAACACCCTAAAAATTGATCTGACAGACGCGAATGAGACTGCAAATCTTGCGGGTATTCTTGCACAAAACGTCGAAATTGGTGACACAATTTTACTGACGGGCGCAGTTGGTGCCGGAAAAACACATTTTGCGCGCTCCTTCATCAAATCTCTTTTGATGGTGGACGAAGACGTGCCCTCTCCAACTTTCACACTTGTGCAAACATATGACACTGCGGTTGGTGAAGTTTGGCACTCAGATCTTTACCGCTTAAGCGCAGAACAAGAGATCGAAGAGCTTGGCCTTTTTGATGCGATGACCGAAGCAGTTTGCCTGATCGAATGGCCTGACAGATTAGGAAATTATACCCCAACTGATGCACTTCATATCGAATTTACGCCTTCAAGGACGTTGGATTCACGTGTTTTGATTGCGCAATGGGATGATACAAAGTGGGATACAAAAACCAAGGGATGGCGCGATGACTGATCGCCAAGCAGCCATTTCCGAATTTCTCAAGACGATCAAAGAGCCATCGTTCTCATTGAACGTCATTTGGAACAAAATGCTAAAGAACGATCGTCTTTTTGGGATTTCGTATGACGGCAACTGGTGCGACATTGGACACCCTAAAGGCATCGCACAGGCAGAAGAGATGATGAATGTTTGATCCCCAAAATCCTACGCATCTTTTTGGCATCCCCAACGGTGTAGATTTCCCAAAATCGCTGGTTAATGGTCTGATCAAACGGATGGATGGCCGCTCGCCCCATGAGATGGCGCAGGTCGAAATTATCGTGAACACCCGTCGTATGGCGCGCCGTATGCGAAATTTATTTGATGCAGGCCCTGCCCTTTTATTGCCCCGCATTCGAATGCTGAACGAGATCGAGGATTTGCTCCCAGACCTTGATGTACCTAAATCCAATTCCGCACTTAAGCGTCGTTTGGAATTGGTACAGCTTATTGCCAATCTGCTGGAGCGCGAACAAAGCTTTGCCGCGCGCGCATCACTTTATGACCTTGCTGACAGCCTTGCCACTTTGATGGACGAGATGCAGGGCGAAGGTGTTTCTGCCGAAGCCATTTCGAACCTTGATGTCACGGATCAATCGGGCCACTGGGAGCGCGCGAAGACGTTCATCAATATTGCGCAATCCTACATAGATTTGTCCCAAGACACACCTGACACTGAAGCACGCCAACGTATCATTGTGCAAAATCTGGTTGAACGTTGGGAACACACCCCGCCAAAGCATCCCATTATCCTTGCGGGTTCAACAGGATCACGCGGCACGACATTGATGCTGATGCAAGCCATCGCAAAACTGCCAAATGGTGCGGTTATCCTGCCCGGTTTTGATTTTGACATGCCAACAGATGTGTGGACCAGCCTGTCTGACGCGATGCTATCGGAGGACCACCCGCAGTTCCGTTTTCACAAACTGCTACTGTCGTTGGAAAACTCGTCAGATGACGTGGTCCCATGGGCTGATGACGCGCCTGCCGCCCCTGCCCGTAATAAGCTGGTTTCCCTTGCTCTACGCCCAGCGCCTGTCACAGATGCGTGGTTGTCTGAAGGCCCCCATTTAACTGGTATTGCTGAAGGGTTGAAAGGCGTCACGCTGTTACAAGCTGAAACGCCACGCGATGAGGCATTAGCCATTGCGATGCGCCTGCGCAAGGCTGCGGAAGACGGCCAAACAGCGGCACTTATTACACCTGATCGAATGCTAACGCGACAAGTGTCGGCGGCATTGGATCGTTGGGATATTCTACCCGATGACAGTGCGGGCTCACCACTACATCTTTCCCCTCCCGGGCGGTTTCTGCGCCATGTAGGTGGGTTGTTTTCCCGGTTGTTAGATACTGAATCCTTGCTGACATTGTTAAAACATCCGATGACCCACAGCGGTGATGATCGCGGGTTACACCAATTAAACACTCAACGGATCGAACTGCGCATTCGCCGTGATGGACTGCCTTATCCCACTACTGAAGGGGTGTCAGAGGTCGCGCAAAAAGCAGCAACCAAACTAGACCCACCAACCACACTTACCGATTGGGCGGATTGGGTTGGTCAGACGTTTTGCAATCTGCATTTCGCGGGCGACCGCACTTTGGCCGATTGGACCGCCTTGCACATCCAAGTAGCCGAAGCGATAGCATCAGGGCCTATGGGCAAAACCACGGGTGAATTGTGGTTGAAATCCGCAGGTCAAAAGGCCCGCAATGTGATGGACACACTGACAGAACACGGAGAGTACGGTGGCGAAATGTCCGCCTCTGACTACGTTGATCTGGTCGGTGCTTTGCTATCAGGTGAAGAAGTGCGCGACCGCGACGCGCCTCATCCAAACATCATGATTTGGGGTACCCTTGAAGCCCGAGTTCAAGGGGCTGATTTGGTCATTTTGGGCGGGTTGAATGAGGGCACATGGCCCGAAGCCCCCAAACCCGATCCGTGGTTAAACCGCGCCCTGCGCAATCAGGCGGATTTGTTGCTGCCCGAGCGGCGCATTGGTCTGTCTGCACACGATTTTCAGCAGGCCGTTGCCGCAGAAGAGGTCTGGATCACGCGGTCTGTACGGTCTGACGATGCAGAAACAGTGCCTTCGCGCTGGCTGAACCGCTTGCAGAACTTGTTGGGCGGCTTGCCCACACTTGATGGGCCTGAAGTGTTGAAAGAAATGATTGCAAAAGGCGATGAATGGTTGGCCAAGACTAAAGTGCTAGAGAAACCTACAAACGTTGATCGTGCCCATCGCCCTTCCCCACGTCCACCGATCGCTGCGCGCCCACATGCCCTGTCCGTGACAGAGATCAAGCGCCTGATCCGCGACCCCTACGCAGTTTATGCCAAGCACATATTAAAACTGCGCGCCCTGAATCCAATCGTACAATCCCCAGACGCACCTATGCGCGGTATCTTGATCCACTCCGTTATGGAGGTGTTCGTTAAAGATATAATCGCAGATCCGTCTTTGCTAACCTCAACACACTTGATGAAAGTTGCCACAGACGTGCTGGGCCGCGACGTGCCTTGGCCTGCGACCCGTGCGCTCTGGTTGGCAAAGCTATCGCGCGTGACAGATTGGTTTGTCGCAAGAGAAGCAGAGCGCCAAGCCCGCAGCACACCAATTGCATTTGAAAAGCAAGCCAAGGGTGTGATGAGCATGCCTAAACTGGGCTTCACCCTTACCGGATATGCGGATCGGATTGACCAAACCGGTCCCGATAGCGTTGCAATTTTTGACTACAAAACCGGGACACCCCCGACTGAAAAACAGCAGGCCAAGTTCGACAAGCAATTGCTGATCGAAGCGGCAATGATGGAACAAGGTAGCTTTAAACATGTGGGAGTGAACACGGTGACGGAAGCTGTGTTTATCGGTCTAGGGAGCAAGCCTGTTGAGGTGCGCGCCCCATTACAAAAAGAACCGCCTGCTAAGGTTCTGGATGAACTCGCGCAACTAATCCGCGCCTATTTGTCCATTGAGCAGGGTTTTACCTCGCAACGCACAATCCAAAGCGAACGGGAGCGCGGTGATTACGATCACCTTGCGCGTTTTGGGGAATGGGACGGCACCGATATTCCTGTGCCAGAGGATCTGACATGATGACACCGAATGAAGCAACGCGCCGCCAATTGGCCGCGGCAGACCCAACCACGTCTACATGGCTTGCAGCTAACGCAGGTTCGGGCAAAACCCGTGTTCTGACCGACCGCGTGGCCCGTCTGCTATTGGACAAGGTCCAACCACAACATATTCTATGCCTGACCTACACCAAGGCCGCCGCATCAGAAATGCAAAACCGTCTTTTCAAGCGCTTGGGTGATTGGGCCATGTTGCCAGATGCAGAATTGCGCCACGCCCTGACCGAATTAGGTGTACGTCACAATCCGGATGGCGATCAATTGCGCGATGCTCGCACATTGTTTGCCCGTGCGATTGAAACCCCCGGTGGATTAAAGATCCAAACAATCCACTCGTTCTGCGCCTCACTTCTGCGCCGTTTTCCGTTGGAAGCCGACGTAAGCCCACAGTTCAAAGAGATCGAAGAACGCGCAGCTGACATGCTGCGCGGTGAGATCGTGGATATGATGGCAGACGGAGCAGAAGCGGGTCTGGTTGCAGCACTTGCCAACCAATACTCAGGCGAAGATTTCTTACGATTGACCCAAGAAATTGTGAGCCACCGTGCTGCATTTGCAAATCTACTGGCGTGGGATGATTGCCTTGCGCTGTTTGGCCAGACCGCAGGATTGGACGAGGCAGGAATTGAAGAGTTGGCGTTTCAAGGTGGTGAACAGCAGCTGCTAGATCAGCTGATCCCTGTTTTAATCGCCAAAGGTGGCAATGACAGTAAGGCTGGTGAAAAGCTGAAGATGTTGGGCACATTGTCCCTTAAATCTTTGCCCATTTTGGAAAGTGTTTTTCTAACTGGTGGTAGTGCCAAAGATCCATTTTCAGCCAAGTTAGGGACATTTCCGACCAAAGCGACCCAAGGCAATGTTGAAGTATTGATGCCCCAATTAGAGGCATTCATGCTGCGGGTCGAAGATACGCGAAATAGGCGTTTGGCGCTTCAGTCTGCGCGTCGAACACAGGTTTTACACGACTTTGCCCATGACTTCGTTGGGAAATACGAACAGGCCAAACTCGTGCGCGGCTGGTTGGACTTTGACGATCTGATCCTAAAGGCTCGGCACCTTTTAAATGATGAAAAAGTGGCGGCGTGGGTGTTGTTCCGCATTGATGGCGGGATCGACCACATTCTTGTGGATGAGGCACAAGACACCAGCCCAGACCAGTGGGACGTGATCCGCAAACTAGCCGAAGAGTTCTCAAGCGGGGATGGTGCACGCGAAGATGTCAAACGCACCTTGTTTGTTGTCGGAGATAAAAAACAGTCCATCTATTCATTCCAAGGGGCAGACCCGCGTGAATTTGACCGGATGCAGGATGAGTTTAAGGAAAAGTTTGCAGCCATTAACGCGCCTTTCCAAGAAACAACATTGGATTTTTCATTCCGTTCCTCTGCCGCGATTTTGCGAATGGTGGATCAGGCATTTGACAACAAGACCCACGCAGGGTTTGTGCAGGATTCAAAGCACATCGCATTTAAATCTGACCTACCCGGTCGTGTAGACCTGTGGCCTGTCATCGAACCCATCAAAGACGACGATGAACGCGATTGGTTCGATCCAATTGATCGCCGCAGCGAACAGCACCACACAGTCGTTTTGGCGGATCAAATTGCCCGATCTATCGCTAGACTGATTAACGACAAACATACTATTCCTGATGATGGACCAAAGGGTAGCACGATCAAACGCCCTATTACGGCCGGTGATTTCCTGATTCTTGTGCAACGCCGCTCTGCCCTGTTTTCTGAGATCATTCGCGCCTGCAAGATTCAGAAATTGGCTATAGCAGGTGCCGATCGACTAAAGGTTGGTGCTGAATTGGCTGTGCGTGACCTAGGTGCGTTGCTTTCCTTTTTGGCAACACCGGAAGACAGCCTGTCCCTTGCCACCGTATTAAAATCACCTCTGTTTGGGTGGAGCGAACAACAACTGTTCGACGTAGCTCATCGCAGAACCCAAGAGCATCTGTGGCAAAACCTGCGTGACCGTGCAGATGATTTCCCAGATACCGTACCCGTCCTGAGAGATCTGCGTAACAACGCCGATTTCTTGCGCCCTTACGATCTGATCGAACGTATTTTGACCCGCCACGATGGGCGGCGCAAATTATTAGGGCGCTTGGGCACAGAGGCCGAAGATGGCATTAATGCATTGCTGTCCCAAGCGTTGGCTTATGAACGCACAGCGGTTCCCAGCCTGACAGGTTTCATCGTCTGGATGAAAGCCGATGATCTCAACATCAAACGTCAAATCGATAGCGCCTCAGACCAAATTCGGGTGATGACAGTGCATGGATCAAAGGGCCTTGAAGCGCCCATCGTGATTTTACCAGACACTGGAAAACGCAACATTCAGGTAAAAAGTGAAGTGATCAAAATGGGCGAAGTGCCTGTTTGGAAAGCGCGCGACGGTGAAACACCCAAAACAATGCAGGACGCATTGGAAGAGATGAAAGACGCTCAGCGCAATGAGCAGCTGCGCCTGCTTTATGTGGCGTTGAGCCGCGCAGAGAAATGGCTAATCGTGGCCGCGGCAGGTGATTTAGGTAAGAACGAACCGTCATGGTACCATACCGTTCAGGCCGCGATGGAACACGCCGATACGGTAGATGCGTCCATGCCCGAAGTTGGCCCGATCTTGCGAATTGAACACGACGACTGGGATGCCCCTGTTTTTAAACAGAAGACGATTTCTTCGACAAATGCACCTTTATTAGAAACGCTTTATACTCAAAAACCTGCCGATCCGATTGAGGCAGTCAAAACTCTTTCACCATCGGATCTGGGTGGTGCCAAAGCCCTTGCAGGTGAGTTGGGAATGGATGAGGATACCGCCCTTTCATACGGAAGCTTAGTGCATTGGCATCTAGAAAACCCGCATAAATCCACTGAACAGAGTTTTGGATTGCCAGACCTTTTGCGCACCCAAGCAAAGGCCGAAGCAGTTGCTGTTTTGGACAAACCCGACTTGGCCTATGTATTTGCAACCGACACCTTGGCAGAGGTTTCGATCACTGCCCCCATCGGATCACAGCGCATTCATGGTACAATTGACCGCTTGTTGATTACCGACACGAAAATCACCGCAATCGATTTCAAAACCAACCGCGCCATCCCGCATTCAGCTGAGGATTGCCCGATTGGTTTGCTTCGCCAAATGGGTGCTTATGCATGCGCGTTGCGTGAAATTTATCCCGATCATGAGATCGAAACCGCTATTCTGTGGACCAACACACAAAGCTTAATGCCACTCACACACGATCTTGTGTCTCAGGCGCTAAAGACATCAACATATCTTGACCTTTGAGCAGTGGGTACATAGATTCTTAAACAATAAATTAGCCCCTTGAGGAGAAGCCAAATGGCAACCGTTGCAGTATCAGACGCACAATTCGAAGCCGAAGTCACAAATTCAGACATCCCAGTTGTTGTTGATTTTTGGGCAGAATGGTGTGGACCTTGTAAACAAATCGGCCCGTCACTCGAAGAATTGTCTGAAGAGCTGGTTGGTAAGGTCAAGATCGTCAAAGTTGACGTCGACACCAACCCAAACTCAGCAGCAAAAATGGGTGTCCGTGGCATCCCTGCTCTGTTTGTCATCAAAGACGGCCAAGTTGTTGCAAACATGGCAGGCGCAAAGCCAAAAGCAGCGTTGAAGAGCTGGATCGAAGAGACACTCTAAGACCTCACAACATTGATTTCAGAATAGCGTGTCAGACAAATGCTTGGCGCGCTATTTTTTTTGATCCGCAAAAAGCGAACAGTGCTTGTGAGCCTCCCCCTTTGAATCGGTCCGCCCCTATAGTTAGGGGCAGAAGACCATAAATGGCCACCAAAATACCTAAACCTGAAGAGATTGTCGTGAAGTTACGGCAGGTTGAAGTTCTGATGGAGCAAGGCATGCCCCGGATTTACGCGATACGACAGATCAGTATGAATGAGCAAACCTATTACCGTTGAAAGAAGAAGTACGTCGGAATAAGCACGGAACAACTCAAAGAACTGAAGCGGTTACAGAAGGAGAACGAGCGTCTGCGTCGATCAGTATCGGACTTTACGCTGGGCAAGCTAATCCTAAAAAAGGTTGCATCGGAAAACTTCTAGGCCCTTCGTGTCGTCGTTCTTGTATTGATCTCACGCGCAGTCAGATTAAGGTTTCTGAGCGACGGGTTTGTCGCGTTCGGGGCCAACATCGATCCAACATCTTGCACCTTCACTCGTTTAGGTATACCGCTGCATACAACCGTTTCGCTCACCTAAGTTGACAGCTTACTCTGGGCACTTCTCGCCACATAAACAGTTAAAAATCGAGATTATCATGAACCTATATGCAGCATACCTTGAAGAAATTGAAACCCGCAAAAAGCAGGGACTAAGCCCAAAGCCGATCGACGGTGCTGAACTGACGCAAGAAATTATCGCCCAAATCTTGGATTCGGGCAACGCGCATCGGGATGCTTCGCTTAATTTCCTGATCTACAACACACTCCCCGGCACAACGAGCGCGGCAGTCGTGAAGGCGCAGTTCTTGAAAGACATCATTTTGGGCGCCGCTGAGGTTCCAGAACTCTCAGGTGAGTTCGCCTTTGAATTGCTGTCCCACATGAAGGGCGGCCCCTCTGTGGATGTTCTGCTGGACCTCGCTCTGGGTAATGATGCTGCGATTTCTAGCCAAGCGGCGGACGTATTGCAGACCCAGTTCTTCTTGTACGATGCAGACATGGACCGCTTGAAAGCGGCGTTTGACGCGGGCAATCCTGTCGCACGCGATATCCTTGAAAGCTACGCCAAGGCTGAATTCTTCACCAAGCTACCTGACATCGAAGAAGAGGTTAAGGTTGTGACCTTTGTCGCTGGCGAAGGCGATATTTCCACCGACTTGCTTTCACCGGGCAATCAGGCACACTCCCGTGCGGACCGCGAACTGCACGGTAAGTGCATGATCGACGAAGCGGCGCAAAAACACATTCAAGATCTTAAGCTGCAGCACCCCGACGCGCGCGTCATGTTGATTGCGGAAAAAGGCACGATGGGTGTTGGGTCTTCGCGGATGTCAGGTGTGAACAACGTCGCACTTTGGACAGGTAAGCAGGCATCGCCCTATGTCCCCTTCGTGAACTTCGCCCCTGTTGTAGCGGGTACGAACGGCATTTCCCCGATCTTCCTGACAACTGTTGGCGTGACCGGCGGCATCGGTGTCGATCTGAAAAACTGGACTAAAAAAACAGACGAAGATGGCAATCCGATCCTGAACAACGACGGCAATGCAGTCCTTGAGGAAAAGTATTCTGTTGCGACGGGCACCGTGTTGAAAATCAACACCAAAGATAAAAAGCTGTTCAGCGAAGATGGCAACGAACTGGTGGATATGTCCAGCTCCTTCACCCCGCAAAAGATGGAATTCATGAAGGCGGGTGGGTCTTACGCCATCGTCTTTGGTAAAAAGTTGCAAACGTTTGCTGCGGAAACCCTTGGGGTTGAGGCACCACTGGTATTCGCACCATCCAAAGAAATCAGCCATGAGGGTCAAGGCCTGACTGCTGTTGAAAAAATCTTTAACGCCAATGCCCGTGGTGTAACGCCTGGCACGGTTCTGCACGCCGGATCAGACGTTCGGGTTGGCGTGAACATTGTGGGATCACAAGACACCACAGGCTTGATGACCATGCAGGAACTTGAGGCAATGGCCGCGACGATCGTGTCACCCTCAGTCGACGGTGCATACCAATCTGGGTGCCACACGGCCTCTGTTTGGGACATTAAAGCGCAGGAAAACACACCGCGTTTGATGAAGTTCATGAACGACTTTGGCCTGGTCACGGGCCGCGATCCAAAAGGCGAATATCACGCCATGACGGACGTGATCCACAAGGTGCTGAACGACGTAACCGTCAGCGATTGGGACGTGATTATCGGCGGTGACAGCCACACACGTATGTCAAAAGGCGTGGCCTTTGGTGCGGATTCGGGCACCGTTGCGCTGGCTCTAGCCACAGGTGAAGCATCGATGCCGATCCCTGAATCGGTCAAAGTGACGTTCAAAGGCCAAATGGCCGGTCACATGGATTTCCGCGACGTGGTGCATGCAACGCAGTTGCAGATGCTGGAACAGCACGGCGACAACGTGTTTCAGGGCCGTGTGATTGAAGTCCACATTGGCACGCTACTGGCGGATCAGGCGTTCACTTTCACTGACTGGACAGCGGAAATGAAGGCCAAGGCCTCTGTTTGTATTTCCAACGACGAGACGCTGATCGGCTCGCTTGAGGTGGCAAAATCCCGTATCCAGATCATGATCGACAAAGGCATGGAGCATGACAACGGCATGTTGGCCAGTTTGATCGCGAAGGCCGATAAACGCATCGCTGAAATCAACTCTGGCGGAAAACCGGCGTTGCAGCCTGACAGCAGCGCTAAGTACTTCGCTGAAGTGGTCGTTGATCTGGATACCATCGTTGAACCGATGATCGCTGATCCAGACGTACAAAACGCAGATATTTCAAAACGTTACACCCATGATACCATCCGCCCGATTTCATTCTACGGTGCGGAAAAGAAGGTCGATCTTGGCTTTGTTGGGTCGTGCATGGTGCATAAGGGTGACGTGAAAATCGTCGCTCAGATGCTTCGCAACTTGGAAAAAGACTCTGGCAAGGTTGAGTTCAAAGCGCCGCTGGTCGTCGCCGCCCCGACCTACAACATCATTGATGAGTTGAAGGAAGAAGGCGACTGGTCTGTGCTGCAAAAGTACTCCGGTTTCGAGTTCGATGACACTGCACCGAAAAACACCGCGCGGACCGAGTATGAGAACATTCTCTACCTCGAGCGCCCGGGCTGTAACCTTTGCATGGGTAACCAAGAAAAGGCGGCCAAGGGTGACACGGTTCTCGCAACATCCACGCGCTTGTTCAAAGGCCGTGTCGTTGAGGATACCGCTGAGAAAGCAGGCGAGTCTTTATTGGCCTCTACCCCAGTCGTCGTGCTCTCCGCGATCCTCGGGCGCACACCAACGCTAGAAGAGTACAAAGACGCGGTTGATGGCATCGACCTGACCAAGTTCGCCCCACCAATCGAGAAGCCAGCGGGCGCTAAATCCGCGCACTTCTAAACAACACACAGGTTGATGAAAAAATTTCGGGCGCATCGAAAGGTGCGCCCGTTTTTATTTTTGAAACAATTACCTTTGCCACGCATCGATAGCTTATAGCCATACTTTGACGAACGCCGCTGATACTCATTAGAACAGGTATAAACCCCGCCATTAAGGCCAGCATGTTCTGCAAGAGTGAAAAAGCATCGGGATGCAGAAGCGCGAAGACCATCTATTCTAGTCACAACGTTCTCTTTTTCCGTTTCTAACTTGCGAAACGGGCTGACAGTT